>Ga0115000_10001656_pt1 | contig 19488 bp, 10 predicted proteins | sample ArcticOcean_MG_C_6_FD_89690 | JGI IMG/M metagenome (GOLD analysis project Ga0115000, IMG submission 89690) | Marine microbial communities from western Arctic Ocean - ArcticOcean_MG_CB8_128 | ecosystem: Environmental > Aquatic > Marine > Oceanic | place: Arctic Ocean: Canada Basin | collected... | reverse complement strand
TGTGGACCAAGCCACCCAGAAGATCACCAACAGACTTCTCATTATTCAATTCATAAACCCGGACATCCATATCACCGTCATACACCAGAGGTGCGTAGCCACCACCGACCTCACCAAATCTGGTCATGTAAGGTGTAGCTATTACTTTGGGTGCAGCAATACCGACGGTGCGCTCGTCGACCGCTTTAAGTCTTGGCCAGATAACCTCCTCGGATATCTGCCAGAATTTCTTAATCAGGTTTACATCTTTTTCTTCCAGAGAGTCGATGATCTCTTCCATCTCGACTTCTGTATATCCGTTTCCGTCACGCAGTCTCTGCTGACCCTCAACAGATCCATTGTAGACCCCAACCATTATTCGGTTTTCCCGGGTAACGTATCGACCTGTGCTTGTCTGCCAGCCCTTTTCAGATCTGGACCCTGACATATTGTGACGCTCTGCCAAGGTGTAGGCATTGGTAACATCATTTAACATATTGCCAATCTTGAGCATCAATTCATTTCGGTTGTCTTGAGCCTTTGATATCCTGCTAAACAATGACTCGAATACTTTCTTGCCTTTACCGCCAGTCATCATGTCGAGCAAGTTTTCAACATTAATGAGTTCGCCATCGAGGCCAGACCAGCGGTTATCTCTTAGCCGCTCATTGTAGGGTTTGTCATCTTTTCTATATCGCTTAGGAACCCCGGGCTCTTCAAAAACATCCGGGTTGGCTTCTTCAAACTCAGCTAGTATTGAAGATATTTCCTGCTCGTAGGTTTGATTACGAACAGCTTGATACATATTCTCTTCACGACGAGCCAGCGTTTCCAACTGAGTCACGGAATCCATAAGATCCCTGAACTCAAGGATGTTCATCTGCTTGTAGCTTTTCTTGAGACTATCATCAAGAATCCAGCCCGGCAGGCCCGGCATTGCCGCTGCCATTTTCTCAGTCTCTGCGGTTATCCAATCAGCGATCGGTTTGCGCTCTTCGGTTTGCTCTTTTAGTGATACAGATTTACGCAGATCGAAACGACCATACAGGTGGTTCAGCTGCAGCAGGAATTCCCCGCGCATTTTCTTCTGGGCCGATTTCTTCTGAGACTTATTGGCCCGTACTCGGCCTTTCTCAAACTCATCAACTATCTTCTGAGATTCTATCGCCAGCTGATTGTTTAGAAGCTGCTCACGTTTGGCTTGAATGGCACCCTCAGTATCACCACGCTGCAGTGCGTTGAAAACAGCCTTGCTTGATCGGGCCTCGGCCGCGATGTATTTCTTCGGTCGGACATCAACGAACTTCTTACCCTCGAGCCTCAGCTGTGCGGACCTCTTAGCCGCCTCAGTCAACACACGCACAGGCTGCCCAGACTTGGCTAGGTGGCGTAGTTCAGTGGATAGAAGCCTACTACGTGCCTCTGTGTGCAGCGCAGAGTCTACAGCGGCATCAATGGCCTTCTGGTCCATTAACTCACCATGGTTCTCCAGCATGAAAGCATCAACCTGCTCATCGATCTCCTGCTTAACTGGCTTGGCTTCGGTCAGATCCTTGATCATCTCATCGACGGTCGGATAGTTCATCAACTGAGCGGCCACATCTGGAGCTATGCCACCCTGCTTGGTCATACCTTTCAGATTGCCTAAATCTGGAACCTCATCAACCGGGGTATCTTCATAGAATTCTTTAATCGCCGTGGAGTCGAGCTTGTGCTCTTCAACTTTTTCGATCTCACCCTCTTCATTTACAATCTCACCACGGCGGAAAAACTGTACCGCCCGGTAGACCGGCTGTGAAGTAACCTCAGCAGCTATATCTTCTCGAGCTTCTTTCCGAAGTCCGCGAACCTTTGACTGCATTCTGGCAATAATTTTAGATTTAGCATTGGATAGCCACTTAACCTGTCTGGCATTATCCTGACCCAGCTTCATATTGGCTGCGTCATCAGCTTCCTGCTGGGCCGCTTTGTAATCGGTCCACTCTTCATCATCCATGTCAGAGTCTTCCTGATTCTCGTACATGGGCATCATATTCTGTACTTCTTTAGCCTGAGTGATCTGGTCCTCACTGGCCAGCATTCGGTCCATAACCTGACGAACCTCACCAGTCATGATAGGCATGTCGTAACCAAATTCTTTCTTGAAGATCTCATTCAGATCCTTAATTGATCGGTAGGCATTTCGTAACCATGCAGCAAAACGATCGAACAGACCCTGCATTTTAACGCTTGGAGCCTTACCTTCCATCAGCTAACCTTCAAAGCTCATGGCAAACTGCTCATGAAATTTGAGCTGCTCATCGACAGACATCGAATTCCACGTAGCCAGATCCTTAACACCGAACCAGTCGAGCAAGGTTTGCATGTCCTCAGTGGTCCGTAGCGGCGCGTTCTCCTGTCCAGCTTGGTCAGCGTATACAGTTAGGAAGAAGTGGGCAGACTCATGAAGGAACGTGGTGTAGTCGGCATCCTCGTTGAGTGTAGTAAGTAGTTTGGATGGGTCGAATGTTCCTCGGACCGCATCTCTCTTATTTTGCTCCAGCAGCTCGGCCTGTCGCTTCTCATCGTTGACAGATTCAATGGTGACTACATCTTCATCCCAGATGACGTAGTTATCGGTATTGTCATTGTCACTATCACGACTAACATTATCTTTATATCTCAAACCGGGAATGCCCAAGCTATTCAAATACAGTGATGCGCTTCTGTCGCCTCGGGTGTAGCCGGGTCCGCCAGCCAATTCTTCCATGAGCCCCACAATTAATTTATAAACATCCCGCCCAGTTAAGTCATCCCACACTGAACTATCTGAATCAAGCACCCCAGATTCTTGGAGAGAAAAAATAGCATTGTTGACCCGGTTGGCCCTTATGTCTAATTTACCAGCCTTATTACCAAGGACCGGGGGGTTGTTTAACTCTGGATTATCGCTGGCAAACTGGTGAGCCTTCTCCGCCGCTTTTGATTTCGTATCCAAGTTAATTTCAAGCTTCGCGGCCCACCCTTTAAGCCCAACTTTTATTTTGTCGGAGATGCCCTTCGTCTGGTTAGACATCGTTGCATCACGATATAGTAAGTCTGAATCTTCAGGTAGAGTCACCTCATATAAGTTACCTTTACGTTCTGCGGTTATGTCGCCCGACTCAATGGATTCAACAACTTCAATAGCTTCTAAAAGCTCCGCCACGTTCCTGTCATCGATCTGTTTGAAGTGTTCTTTGTTGGGGTCTGATGGATCAATGTCTGCATCTGTTGACCACAAATCGATTTCGGCTTTCATCTCTTCAATAATTTCTTGCCGAGCCACTTCAAACGGTTCAACTGTCACTACGAATCCAGTGGGCTGACCCAAGGTCCTAATCCCTAACTGCTTAACTGCAATCCCAAGGTGCTCATTACCATTTTCGTATTCGGCTCTAGTTTGACCGCGAAGCGTATAATCCTGATCGCTTTGAGACAGGGCATCCCGGTAAAACTCACCTATCGCTCGTCTACCAGCGAAGTACATCCCCCAACCATAAGCTTGGGCCCCTTCGCCAGTACCCATAGCCTCAAGGCTGAACTTATCAAATATTCCGTTGGGCGTTCCGTGCCAACCGGGTTGGGCATAAATGTTGGGGTTGGACGGATCAAACGTACCAGCATTATCAACTGATTTAATGTTGGTGTTGTTAGCATCGAATATGTGGATGTGGGCAGTTCCACGAGCCATCTCCATGCTTGAGAATCTCTGCTCTGCATCTTTTAGAATAATAGAGTCGTAACCAAGCTCTTTGATTATATCTCTAATAATATTGTTACCAACCGACTCTCCATTGTCGTAATCATAAGCCCCTGTTAAATCTTCATTTTCCCTTAGAATTCCTTCTAGGTAGCCGTGCTCTACGGACCCATCTGATAATTCGTCGGATAGTTTTTCATATAAATCCCCAAGCAGCTCCGCCCCATCAATGTCGTATCTTATGGCAACATCTCTGATTGCTTGGAATACCTCTTCCGATTCCTGCTCTTGTATTTCCCACCTTAAAGATTCAACAAGATCGAGGGCTTCCTGTTCCTCATTGGTGGCGTTTCTGTAGCCAGCTGAGTCACCCTTCTCTATCAGATCACGCAGCACCGCATCATCAATCCCAGACTGTTCTGCGGCCTGTTCGATAGAAGCATTGTTAACTGTTTCATAATTGAATAATTCCAGAATAGGTGTGCCACCGGGTGACTCAGAAACAACAAATGGTTTTTCGGTTTTTAGATAAACCTCCATCACCTGTGAGCCATCACCAACCAATTCTTTCTTAGCAAGCTCTTCCGCTGCCATTGATATTTCCCTGACGTAAATGGGAGATATTCTTGTTCCGGTAACTTCCTCGATCCGGTCTATTCTGGCTATGGTTTTTAAATCATAAAAATCATCTCCCAAACTGTCTTCAAGTTCTTGCTCTAGACGCTCAGTCCGACTTTCAATTCTTGAAGTTAGGTCGGTGCCGTCCGCCAGATAATTAGTCTCGGCATCATAATCGCTGGAAGTAAAATAATTGACTTGGCCGAACTGACCATCAGGATTTCCTTTAACGCTGGAGTCGAATTCCTGCACATCATGCGTAGTAGCATGAAACCCCTTCATCACAAACGGACCCTCACCTGAGAAGTCCGTGGAATTTATTTCATCAGAATCTATTACCTGATCGGTGCCAGCCCACTCCTTGAACTCGGCTGTGTCGGTCTGCTCTACTTTAGTTTGATTGAATACATCGCCCTGCTCGAGCATGGTGGACTTAATTGGGGCAGCACCACTCATTTCCTGCTGAGTGATGTCACGACTCTCTTCGATCTGAAGAGGATCTCGGGCGACTATTACTTTGCCATGGGTGGGAGATTCTAAGAATACTGCGGAGAAACCATTCTCAACAAGCGCATCTAATGTGCCATCGATATCTATATTCCCGGCAGGGAATCTCTGAACCAACTCTAAATAATCATCCTCTACAGCATAAACAGATTCAGGGGCAAAGGAAGCAAACTTAGCTGTCCGGCCAGTTACATTCTCCCACCGATACCTGTTTTGAACCGCCGATGTGACGCCAAAGAAGGTACCGTTTTGGATTCCGAATCTTGATCGTCTGTCTGCCCCGGTTCCTCCTCGGCTTGGATCTGTTCTGTCGAACTCTTCGTTTGTGAAGTGGGCGAGATCGATTCTACCGTCTGCTCGGATTGCGCCTTGAAGCCTTTCTCCAAGTAATCGTCGATGTCGTTCCAGTCTTGTTTTGTCAGTTTGTCGTTGCTCATTAGATACCCACTCTGGAAGTAATCCTATTTTCTGGTCAGCGAAGATTGTGTCTTCTGTTTTAGCCGTTCTGTTTCGATCCCCATGAGGACCATAGTTTACCCAGCTGTTCTGACCTCTCGTTTCAGTTGTAAGTGCTCGTCTGGCTAAAGGTGAGTACATCCCAGCGTGAGATTGCCAAGCGTTCTCTTCACCACCAGCCCTGAAGCCATTACCATTCTTAATGTGCCCAAAATAATCATGGGTGATTCTAAACACATCGTTTGCAAGCAGAACTCTACCATCAATTACAAACTCTGTCTCTTGAAGAAGTGGGTTGTTAGAATCATCAAACGCACCATCATTTCCAAAGCTGCTAGGCTCGGTTGGATATACCCACAGATGGTTATCCTCGATGACATCAAGGATGGCTTCTCGAGGAGTATTCGGGTATGGATCTTCCCCGGTAAAGAATTCAATCTTTAAACCAGTTTCCAGTACCGTTTCAAACTGGGCTAAAGTTTCCTTGATCAGTGCATCGTATGCAGCAGCAACATCCGGGTCGTTGGGTCGGTGCTCCATGAGATCAAATTCACGCGCTATCTTCTCGGCCCTTTCCCGGGATACAGGAATTCTCTCTTCTACTTCCTGATATTCAATCCCTGATTTTTTAGCATAGCTTTTCGCTGCTTCAACAGCCTTATCGTATATACCAAATTCGACATCCCCAATCCCGGGGATATTGATTATCTCACTGGCTCTACTTAGCTGGGCTTGGACCCGGGCTGTCTGGTTGAAGACTCCTTCTCTTTCTGCATTTTGATCTTCATTAGCCTGCCGAATAAGCTGTTCACCTGATTCACTTCTTCTCTTGCCTTCTTGCTCTCTTTTGTTGATCCAAGTTTTTGCGCCATCTGAAAAAGCCTCCGGGGTTGAATTGGTTCCAAGTGAACTAAATAACTGCTGTTCATAATACCATAATACAGCCTGTGCATCTTGAGGCGTAACCTTGTTTCGCTTGGCTACTGCGTTGATCATTTTCTTCATCACCGCCCGTTCTTTTGCGTTCTTCGGTGCGCCAGTCAGGCCAGTAGACTCATTCCCGGTATGGTCCACCATCTTGCCAAAGTGTCTGTTCGCCTGCCGAGTCATCCAAGAGTCAATAGTCACCTCATGGATACCATTCATGTTCATCATAAACGGTCCGATCTTCTCGCCAAACATCACAACACCAAGCCTGATATCTGTCTGCACACCCTCAATTGCACCGCCACCGTATTTCTTTTTAATTACCCTAAGCTCTTTGATGGTGTGCGGCTGAAGCATTAATTCCGATGTCTGATCTACGCCTAGATCAGCGACCATCTTGTTTAGTAGGTCGAGATGTTTAGATATATTCTGCCCTCTAATACCGTAAACTTTTCCTGAGTCTGGATTACGTAGAGGGAAAGATCCTTCGTCTAGGAAATGCACCATGCTCTCCGCCGCATATTCCCAATTCTTCTTGGCTTTATTTCCATTAGACAAGATCGCCGCAACTACACTTAACAACCTCTGCAGTGGCGGATTATCCCTAAGATCTGGAATAATCTTCATTGTCAGCTCGAGCGTATTGGCAAAATCTTCGTCGTACCAACCAAGACCCATTACGTCTTCTTCCATCTGGTAGCGAAATTCAGCGTTCAGTCGATTGGTTACCTGCCTCACATGCTCAGGATTATCGTAGGACCAAACCTCACCATTCTTTTTAAGATGAAGCTCATCAAAAAACTCACCAACTTCCTTAACTGTAACCTTCTTCTTACCGGGCTTCAGGCGTTTGTTCTTTCGTCGAATGGCTGGTTGTGCCAGCAGGTTAGAGCTGTCCGCATAGTCAGGGTCGAAGGCTGCGTCTATTGACCTAACATCGTTTGCATAAAAATTAACAGTTTCAGGTCCATCCTTTGCAGATGTGTATCCACCAGCTTTAAGAACTTCGGTTTTCAATGAGCCGGGGAGGTTGGGCTTCATTCTCCCAGTTTCTGCATACGCAGGAAGTATTTCCTTATAGAACCAATCATTAATTTTGAATCCCCCCTTACCATCCGACTCCTCCCGGGTATAACTACCTTCTTCTATCAGAAGCTCTTCATACTTATCGATCATGGCTTGATTCGGCATAACATCACCGTCAGCCACCTTACCCTTCTTTATTAGCAAAGTTAGTAAGTTATCCCCATATCCTTCTGCCGAATCCTTGCGATTGGTGGTGTATATCCCCTCTAAGTTTTGGGCTCTGTTTACTCTCTCAGCCTTAATATCAAAAGAATCAAACGCAGCATCAGTCCCGTGGTATCGCAATTCATCAATATCAAAACCCATCTCCCGGGCTCTTTCCATCCTGCCCTCAAGAGACATATCCAAGCCCTTAGCAACCGCTCTAAGCCACTCAGATGCCTCTGATGGGTCAGCCCCAAGGTAGCCTGCATTCTTGGCCTGTGTGAGGACGTCAGCGTCTGATGTCGCTGGTATGGACCCATCACTTACCTTGTACGGATATCGCTCGTAGTATTCAGATGGCGAGATCCCTGTGGCCTGAGCCTGAGTGATATAGAAGTCACGGACAAATTCTGCGTACTTCTTGTTTACATCCTTAGAGAATCGCCCGGCAGCATTGAGCTGGCCCTCGATAATGTTCTTAACTTCGTTTGCTGATGCCTTGAATTCCTCGGTGGTCTTCTGGTCAGCTATAATTTTTTCAGCGCCCTTCGTTATTATGTCGGTAAACGATCCAGCTTCTTTTTCAGCGGCTATCTGCTCAGTTAGTGATAGAGCATTGCCATCTCGTCTGAGGTGAGGGCTGAGGGCGTTACCGACATCTGATCCTGCCACCCTACCTACAAAGTTTGCCACCGGGACAGTGACGTCATCATTCTCAAGGATGGCTTCGTCCAGCTGCTCAGTCATCCCCGGGAACATTAATTCAATCTGTTCTGGCGTAGCATCTAGCTCTGCCATTGTCTGCTTGAAAGTTTCCGCATTTACGTGGAATTCAGTTATAGGTTCTCCAGTCTCATTGTCCTGAGAGATGTGTTCAGTCACAGCCTCAGCCATGCTTTCATAAGCCTTCTGGGATCGGTCTTTTAACGGTTGGTCCTCAGAAGCTTTATTCAGATCATCAAAAAATTTCTTATCTCGACGAGCTCTGGTGCCTCTTATACCGTTCAGGAAGAGCTGGGTAACTAAGCCAACGTATGATCCTATCTCACCTTCCTTAATCGATTGCCCAAATGAATCCTCAAGCTCGTACTCATCGTCAGCCGACAGAGCAGAATGAACATAATCTCGGAGCATTGACTCCATGGTTTCCTGCAGACCTTCAGATGCAGCACCACCAGCAAGTGTGATTAGGTTAGCCTTGAGCTTGTTCGTGACACCCATCGCTGCAGGTACTTTGAAAAGTTTTAGCTGGGCGTAGGTGGACACCATCTCTGTGATAGCAGTTTCCGCTCCACCAAGTATAACTTCCAGATCCTGAATTCCCTGTGATGACCCGGCTGAATCTGGGTCATCCTCAATTAGTCTGCGAGATTCATACATCCCCATAGCAAACATTAGGGGCCAAGCTAGTTTTGCAGAGTATTTAAGCGCACCCATCTGACCTAACATCTGGCCAAACCCAGCAACAGTCATGTCAAATTTATTATCTTGGGACTGAATCCTGTCTTGAGAAAAATCAACTACGACATCTCCGCCTGATTCTAAAGACTCACCAACATACTCAAGACCTTCCCAGAGAGGGTCTATAAATTCCGGTAGAGGTAATCTTTCCATCACCCGGCTGGTGATAGCAACGGAAGTACCTGCTGAAGCTGCACTCATACCAGCCAGACCAACCGTGGCACCAACTAGGTTGCGAACTGATTTTTCAATAAGCCCTAGCTGGGCTAGAGTGTCCTGAGCAAGCGGTGCATATTCTTGATTGTTGGCCAGCCAAGATCGAGTGCTTGGAAGATCCAGTGAATCATTTAAACTTTTATTAAACTGGTCTTGGGCTGTATAAAACGGTCGATCAGATTGAATAACCTCCACCGGGAGGTTCTCAGCCTGAGCTATAGATAAATCCTTAGCGGCCTGATCTGGATTCTGGCTCGAGGCATTAAACAGGGCTAAGTTAGCTTGTTGCTTGCGATGATTCTCACCTTCTGACTTAACAAAATCCTTAAAGCCTATAAGGTTATCCTGATTGGCTTGTCTTTTTTGAGCACCACCAGATTTAACAAAATCCCTAAAGCCTTCAACATTTTTGCTTGGGGTGTCTAGTATTGAATCAGAGCCCAGAGCGTTTGCTCGGATATCATCATCGTCATCCTCCAACCCAAACAGGTCTTCCATTACTATCGTGCCCCTTGGTCAAGCAGGTAGTCGTTGTATGCTCGCTCAACCATCGGCCCGGTTACACGAGCCTTGGGGCCAAGCTCTTCTTGGAGGATGGCTTTGTATTCGTTCCGATCAGCCTCTGGAATATCCCTGAAACGAGTAATTATTTTAGCCTCATCAGGGATCTGGAAGTTATACAAAGAATCATCGTATCTACCGCGCAATCTTTTCTCGTTGATAAAGGTGCCATTCTTGAGTAGAAAATAACCCTCGTCAACGATCTCTTGAAGTGTAAGAGGTCCCTCTTTCTTGAGATTTTGTTTTCTAATAAGAGCCTGACGGTAAGCACTCTTAAATGCCAGAATATTTTTGGAGTCTTCATCGCCGGGCACCGGGGTCATGTCCCAACCGATAGCAACCAGCTTGTCTTTAACAATCTTCATACCCTCTGCGAATTGGTCTTCAGAATCAGTTTTTTCTATGTCATTATTATTCTCGGCAATCTGAAGGTTTTTTAGTTCATCAGTGAACGCTGCACCAAGATCTCCACGGCTTAGTTCGTAATCCGTATCCAAGAAAACATTTCTGCCAGTTGTTTTAGTGAAGTTCCCGGGTCTGAAGTCCACGCTAAAATTGATGGGATTGCCACCAAAGATTTTGCCTTCGCCTTCTTCTTCCCACTCTGTCTGGGTAAGGGTATAACCATCTTTATTTATATAAAGAGTGTCACGATTCCTAGACATCTCTATTGCTTCGATATACCACCTGTGACCATCCTTTGTTGGTTCCCCTTGAAGGCTCCTCTGGTTATTCAAAAAGCTTTGGAATCTAGAAACGTCCTCATACTGCTCCATCTCAGCAAACAGTTCTGTCGGCATATCGTAGACCGTCCCATAAGGGTTTTCCAACCCCCAAGCGTTGACTCTTTGGGTGTAATCTTTCTGCTCAAGCGTCTCAATATTATTCTTAATCGACTGATTATTGTTTGCTCTGGTAATCGCTGCATCATATGTATCAGCATTGATTGTGTCCGCATCAAACATAGCGTTGATCTTCTCTATTTGATCGGGAAACGGAAGATCGCTCAAGCTTGCCACCAGTCTGGCTGAAGTTTCTCTAACACCGCCAGCTTCAACGAAGCCTTCTATTCGGTCATACGCAGATGGATCAATCTCACCATTATCTTTAGCCTCCTTGTAATACTCAATAGCCTGACCAGTCAGGTTGTTGCTGACCATATTCTCAATAACATTACTGTGGATCTTGGTTAGCTCCGTTGTCGACGTGACCTTATAGGCATCATTGTACGCTTGAGTGCCCGGTCTAAATCCTTGCCCCTCCAAGTACGATGAAATCTCACCCAGCATGGCATTCTTATGCATGTTGAATGACCCATGTGATTTACCTTCGGCATCCTTCTCATTCCACGACCCCCAAGCATTAACGGCATCTATCTGGGTTGATTGAATTCTAGCGGTTGATTCTGCCTGCTCGTAGACCTTAACCTGCTGCATTGCATGAGAATCTACTCGATCTAGTGCGCCATTAATTCGAGCACGTGCTGCACGGTCGAACAACGCCCGTTGCATGTCATTCTGTAATATCCCTGATACATTGCCTTGGGCCTTGGTTAATTTTTCAATTGTAGCCTTTCGAGAATCTAACGCACCCTTACCATTGGTGGTTAGATATCCGCTCTCAGGGTTCATAATGACATTACGGATTTGATCAGCCAGCTTGTTATCAGCTTCTTTAGCAACGGCCTCGTCTATCGTGTTCTGTACATAGACAGCTACCTTTCCAGCTTGATCTGCAACCCCTGAAACGGTCCCAAGCACAGTATTATCGAATTTACCGGGCTCTGGTGCGGGAGTGCGAATGGTAGAGACTGCTTGAGGAGCAACATTAGCTCCAGACAGTAACGACGATGGTCTTGATCCTTCAGCTGAACGTACACCACTAGCGCCGCTAAACTTAAAGCGTCCGCCTTGAACAACCGTACTTGGAACTATCAATGCCATAATCTAAGCCCCTGCGATTGCGCGACTAATATTTTCAATGGTTTGCCGCCTTGTGTACCACGATGATGCAACATTAGTGGCACTTTCAATTAATGATGATGTAGATGCAGCTTTAGGGTTACGCTGTGGTGCGTAGGTAACGTGCCCGGGCAGCTTGTCTGGATCGATACCTAAGTTTCTTTCGTTGATCTGAGCTGCTGAATTTCCAGCAATATCTCCCATGGCTCCAGTAACACCTGATGTGGATCTGGCGTTAAGTGCAGACAACCTTGAACTATCAGCTGACATTCTGGCAAATTCTGCATTGTTCTGATATTGGACCACTTCAGCACGTTTCTGGCCGGAGGCATATACAGCGTTGACCTTCATCGTCATTGCATCCATCTCTTTAATCAAATCCATACTGGCAACCACCTCTGCGGTACTACCATCACCAAGCACAACTCCCCGAGCAGCAGCTTGAGTTTTAAATGCTTCTTTCTCTTGGCCTACCTTAGCGGTGAGCCAGCCAATGCCTTGATTTGCGCTCTCAAGAATACTTTGTGCTTCCTTCTCTGCCTGCCTCGCATTTATGTCAGACATAGACGCTGAGTAGTCATCAGACAACGCCTGAGCCTCATATTTGATAGCGTCAGACTCCATACCAAACTGTGCAAGCTTCAAGTCGAACTGTTGTGTGGTTAGCTGGTGTGCCTGCTGCTGCAAGTTAAACTTGCGGCCATACTGACTGGAACTAAAATCAAAAGATCTTTGCTCACTGGCAATCTGTGCCCGAGTGTTCTCCAATTGAATTGAATTGTACGCAGTTGATGCTTTGGATAGTGCCCCAACTATACCGAATACTATCTGGGCTCCCATCATTAGGGTGCTGCTTGATAGGGTGGATGCGCCAGAGGAAGCTAGTGGTGAAAATCCACCAACAGTTGCCCCACTCGCGTATGTTCCACCCCCCCATCCAGCTGGGGTGCCGCTCGAAAATGGACCTGATAATAATGGACCTGATAATAGTGAAGCCATCTAATTAATCCCCATAATTCTATCCACCAATTGCGACTTCATAGGTCACACCAACAATTGATACTGGCAATGGATTAGTCTGTCTAATCAATAGTTTACCATTATCGTTCCAGTCTGGTTTCGCTACAATTTCTATCTCTCCCGTTTTAAGGGCTGTCGGAGAGCCGTATGGCTCAGTAGTTCTAACCTTCGCCTCAATTAAATTATCAGCATTAGGACCAACAAATAGACTAGATGATGCGCTTACACGAACCCAAGCCTTATTGATATTCTTCGTTCTGCCCTGACCAAACGACCCATCCCGTAAACCAATGGTTGCTGGTAATAGCTCAATATCAGCTGTTACTGGGAGCCCCGCCTGTACCACGGAGGATGGCCTGTCTAATGTAATTGATCCAGAAGAAACGGTCTTCTGGGGGTGAACAGCGCCATCAGTGAGGATGTTTAGCGTCTCTCCCTCCAGCCAAGTCAACCCGGTGACCGTATCTCTGGCAAATGACCAATCGGTCCACGCTGCACCTTTTAATTCAGCTGGTAATGCTTTATCAATCTGCCCGGTAACCACCGTAGTTGATGTCACCCCTTGAATAGTGAATCGATACAATCCACCATCAGATCCCGTGAATTCAATAACGTCACCAATATCTGTTAGAGCCGGGTAAGCAAAGGCCGCTGGTAATGCTGTAACGGTTAGCGTTTCTGTTCTATTCCACTGAGTTCCACCACTAATAGTCATCCTATCTGACCCGGTGTTGCGACCATCGTAGGTAGCAGACGAATCAGATAAAACCATATCCTTAACATCATCGATCTTTCTGGTGTCCATGCGTTCTATATAGCGCACTATGGAGCCATTAATAGTTCTCTTAACAATCACGTACAAATGATCCTCAGTGCCTTCAGCGACCACACAGCAAGACTCAAACGCACCATTCACGGTGTCATGCTTATGAAATGCGCCGACCTGCTGCTCTGGAACATAAGTTAAACCCAAAAGTAAGCCAGATGTGGAAACCATCCACACGATAGGGTCTGGAGCCTTCTGATAAGCAGCTTGGGATATCTCGTAACCATCAAATAGGTGAGGAGCCCTCAAACAAAGGTCACCAGTAATGTAACCTCTGGCTGTATCGTTGTAGCCCATCTCTCGAACGTGGCCACCGCGCGCGGCGAAGTAGATCACCGAGTTGTTTACAATAACTGGTTGAACATTAGACGCGCCAATAAACGATTGAGGTCGAACGGATATTGTATTTGGAGTAATTGCGTCTGAGTTGACGGATGTCACTCGCCATTCAACCGACGATGTGAACAGTAGTAGATCGTTCATCGGAACAATGTGTCGAATTCGGTCTGCTTCTCGAGCAGCTACTTTAAATGCAATTCGATCGCTATCTCTGGTTGGCAATGAAAAGGCAAGCTCTGCCTCTGTACCAGCTTTGGTCATCCAGATTTTCTGTGGATCGGTATCGGTTCCACCAAAAGCTCGACGCTGTTCAAAGTAAGATACAGCTCCCGGGTACTCGTTAGTTGCCGCCAGTGCATCATCATAAATTGGCGGGGTGATCGACAGATCAGGTGCAATATTGTCATCGGTCATAGCGGTCGTTTCCGTCTCACCAATATATCCGAATATTCCACCCTGCAATTTGTAGACCCTGTACCTTGAAGCGGCCGTGACGGCGCTCCAGCTGATAGCGCCTATAGACCCAGTGGTAAATATGTTGCCAGTATCGGTCCCAGCAGATGATGCCTTAGATTCACCGATTCCATCAGCGTGAATTGCTGTGACTACATACTTATATGTATAGTCGGCAGCACCACCAACAGCCACCGTTGGGGCACTAGGGGCCGCTATTCTTTCACCAAACTCTATATCAACTAATGTCCACTGCGTAGCTCCAAACCTTCTCAGCTCCGCTGTTGGGTAATTTGGGTGGGCAAGAGTAAGGATGTCAGCTGATTGGACATAATGAATATCAAATAGGTCAGCTTCAGCGTAAGCGTTTGGTATTTCGTAAGCCGTACTTGGTAGAGGATACCAATAAGTAGCGTTTGCGGGCGCATTTCCTGTAGTTGCTTTTATGCAGTAATAGTTTGTACCGGAACTTGAAACAAGACCCCCAATAACATAGGCCGTGCTGCTGTTATAAGCAGCTGGTGATCCTGCAAGCAGTGTGGCCCCAGCCGTGTGGAATCGAATATAACCCTCACCCAACTCAATCACCATCGTTTGTGTGGTGGAATAGGTGAACGGTAGCAGTGTAGATTCCTTGCTTGAAACCTTTGTTTCAATGACAAACTTGAATCCAGCCCTATTCTCAGCTGGACCTTGTGGTCTTACCTTATAATTTAAAATAGTAGCAGCGCCAGACTGAAACTTTACATCGTCGGCACGGCCAAACATCTCAGGTGACATCTCTCCACCTGAAAATGACTGTTTAAGTAAACGTACAGATGCCATTATCGATCATTTAGCCATGAAGGAATATGAGCAGGGCTCAGTCGCTCCTGACTCTTGTCTGATGCGAACGCAGTCTCCACCATGGCAATGGCCATAGCTTCTGATTGCTTCGCTTGCTGTGCTCCGGGCTCACCTTTAATAATTGGGCCAGCCAGCAGTGATGCTAAGTAGTGGCTAAGTGATAGAACAAACAGCGGTGTAAATTTTGTGCTGTCGGTAATTCTTACGGTGTATCGAACGATAGCATCCAGCAGATCAGTCATAATGACTTCATCGCCATTGCTTAGAGTCTCCATATCATACGGCACCACCACCTCAGATGTTCTTCGGTAGACCTCGGTTGCGTATGCTGAAGTTGATACATACGAGATTATGTTATCGTCGGTAGTATCGTCAGGAATAAGATCTCGGGCCTTCAGCATGTCCGCTGGAGGGGCGTAGACATAATCCCAAGCTGTGGTATGAGTGGCGATCGCCGCCATCGCGGATCTCCGCGAGGCAAACTTCCAATCATATAATTCTAATAGTGCATCACGTGCTATTGGGTAGAACGTCTTGCAGTGCTCGGCCTGTGCAGATCCTTCAGGTGGATCAATAGACGAGACAGTCGCGCTATCACCTAGATGCGATAAGGCTATATTACAGATCTCAACTTCACTAGCCATCTCAATGTACCTTTAAAAAAATGGGGCCGTAGCTTGCGCCTAAGCCCCATTAAACCTATACCAATAGGGAGAGTAGAAATTTATTTAGGAGCCACCTTTTCAACCCACTCTTCTGAAGAGTTGGCTTTCTTGGGAGTGGCACCCTGAACAGCTGCAGCAACACCCGGCTCGTAATCTTCAGCTTTCACCAGATTAGATCCGGGTCGACCGTCATAGATTACTTTGTCTCCAGCTTCGTACAATTGATTGTCAATAAATGACTTCTCAGTGCAGATGTACTTATTATTCGCAGCCTTGGGCTTTGCAGCAGCCTTGGGTTTTGACACAGCCTTGGACTTAGCTTTAGATTTTGATACAGCCATTTGTGTTTCCTCTAAAAGTTAATTATCTTAACTAGACTACAAAGCCAGAAGCATGAAACTTCTCGCCATCTTGAACAGTCTCAACAATATCAGTAGTAACTTTGCCAGCTGTGGCACTGGAACCAGTGATAACGTATCGAGCACCCAAGTATCGCTGACCCAGCGAAGCTAGTTGAGGGGGTATTGGCACAACTATAGACTTGCCGATAATCAGCAAAGCGATAACTATTGTGCCGGATGATGAAATCACTGTAGGGCTGGTCAATGCTGCCGCAGCCGAAGTGATAATTTCAAAGTTGACAGACGTTGCCGTAGCAAAGTTTTCGTCAATATTGAAGTGCATGTACAAAGGTTTCCCTTCGCCAATATCTCGAGTCACCCCAAGATCGATAGTGTTCTCAGACACGGCTGACGCAGTAACTGCTTGAGCCGTTGAGAGACGTAAAAGGTCATCAGTAATCATAATTTTGCTCCGTAATTTATACGTTCAAAGATTCAAGTTTATGTTACACGCGATTCTGTTTTCAGAAGCGCATCACATAGCCGTAGGGGTACACCGTTAAAGTCGGTCCATCGATGAGGTAGGCCAAACTGATCCAAACCTGCCTGATTCGCCAACACACTGGATGCAGTGTCTTTGGCCATCTTACGAAGACCTGACATTGTTCCACGGTTCAAGTAGAAGCATGACTTACCCATATTAATGTTAGGAATTTGCGTAATCGCGTCATCCATAAGATCAAGAATATTAGTAGCTGCAGCTATTGCTTGAGTCCCTGTTCTAGCTTTTAGATCACTAACATCGATGTTCGCAATACGAACAACATAGCGCCAATCTTTAACCATCAAACCAGAATCCCAGTTATACATTTCAGCAAACACTTGCATACGTTTCCCGGCAGTATCAAAAGTAGTCATCTCGCCAAGATCTTTCTGGTCAAGACCAGCTGTAGAACCTTGAGGAAAAGGACAGTAGACAGTGTTTTCACCCCAAACTACAAGGTAGATAGATTGGTTGTCAGAGCCACTTCCACCAGCATCCAGAATATTGGCAGCATTACCAGCTGACAAATCAGAATAACGAGGGGCCAAACCTAAATGCTTCTTTGGGTCTGTTGAAGGGTTGCCATAAAACAATGTGCTTGCCTGCTCTTGGTTCATCGCTTCGATAAATGCTCGAGCTTCCTGCGCTCGTGACGCTTCACGGTTACCACCAAGATTAGCCAACTTAACGTCGACCTCGCTTCGAGCTTCTAGCATTGAGCAAGCTTCTGTAATCTGTACAGAGGTTGATTTGCTCGGTGCAATTGGCTCATTAAGCGCCCGGTAATAAACATCAGGTAGGCCAGTTCGTACAGTGGCTTGTTCGCCAGTGACTAGGTTGCCTTCCCGAAATTGACAATCCATAAGGATTTCATTTGTTTGAGAAAGAAGCTCCGCCACAACAGCTACGTTGCCATCCGGGTCCATCTCTTTAGCCCAATCGGCTAGAGTTTTAGTTGTTGTTGATAAAGTTGCCATGTTAAGACTCCAATAATTTACTTAAAAGTTTATGCTATTGAGAAGTCGGGTTTGTATACAGTTTCTTGCCAATCTGGGCATTACTCTGCTGGCTAACTGGGACATTATTGACCGCAGGATCGCCACCACCTACAAAACCATCTTCGCTCGTAGCTCGTCCAACCCTGTTCAAAAAACGTAGCACCGAAGGGTGGCTACCAAGGTTAGTTTCCTCGAGGAGATTACGGAAGTCATCATCACCGAAAGTTTCCACAGCCTTCAGAGAAGTATTGATAGTTGCTTTGAGATTATCGCCGCCAATATCTTTGTCCTCTGTCGTTTGCTTTTTCCAATCTTCGTGCATAGCCTCAAGCTGTTCAACATTTGATTGTTGAATAACTGGAGCCACGGTATCTAACATCTTCTGTGCATCAGCTTGGTTAAGACCAGAATCCCGGGCAACCTTTTCGTAGGATTCCAAAACAGCTGGGTGATACTCAACACCTTCCGGGGCGGAGAACTCATACTTTTCTGGGGGACCATCGGTTGTTTTGGTTTCGTCTTCAGAGCCATCGGCTTCGGTTTTTACTTCAGCTTTCGCATCAGTATCAATTTCAGCTTTAGTTTCTTTAGACTGCTCTTCAGCCTTAACATCGGTTGATGTTTCCTCACTTACTTCTGACTCCTCAGTATTAGACTCGAGTAGAGTCGTATCTTGAGTGTCAGCACTTCCAGCACTAGCATCGCCACTTTCGTTGGTATTTGGAGCCTCGGCACTATTTGCTGTTTCTGTCATCTTCTGTTGCCTCATTTAGCATTAAAGTATATTTGCTTGGATCTACTTCCATTACCTTGGACATAAGCATTAAGCCTTGATCACGTTGACCCTCTAATCGAGCCATCATCATCGCCGTGGTGTGGAAGCAAGATCTGTTGGTCCCGGCATTTGCCAAGAGCCACCATAAAATTCTTCTACCTGCCTGATCATTAAGAAACCACTGAAAGTCTGCGTTAAGCAGCCTCTGGTTGGCCTCTGTATTAAGCCGGATCTGCTCATCGGTTAGCTTTTGCTCTTGAAACCCGTAAGGATCAAAACCGCTAAACTCCTGAGTGTCACCTTCAAAACCATCTTGACTCATACTTTACACCCCAAACCACTCACCATGGGTCCGCACTATTGTTCACCCAATCCAGCAGCACCTAAATCCTTAGTCGCAGAAGCGGCTTGCTGTGCGGCATCTAGCTGTTGTTGCTGCTGTTGAGCTTCTGCCCGAGCCTGTCGGACCCTCATCGCATCATCAGTAGAATTAATTAATCGAGGGCTTGTGCCTAATGTGCTCGAATAATCATCCAGCCAAGCATCTGCATTAAATTTATCCATTACCTCTGGCTTGATTTGGGAGACAACACCAATAGAGCTAACCAATCGATCGACCGAGTTTAGGCCAACGGTTCGCTGTGCTTGAGCAAGCATCGAAACAAATACAATACTTAACTCCATATCATTCAACTCTTCGGGGGCATCAGGCAATATACCCGCATTACTCATTGCATCGAAAGTGACCGAGATTAGTGGCTCGAGGGCTTCGTTGTGCAGGCGCTCCATTACCGGGCCCAACATCAATAGTTTTTCCTCGTGCCTCTCTGCTACCTCGGTTGCTGTCATCCGGGTGTCCGTGGCGTTAGCCAACATTAGGAATAAGTCGGAGTAGAAACCCCGATTAATCCGCTGACGCACATCATTTATGTCAGCCGTTAGGTGAGATAGATCTAAATTAACATCAAAAGCTGTTCTGATAGTCGATTGTGGGCCAGCTGCTGTAGTGTTTGTTATCCCCCCGGGGAGACGATCAACTGCAGA
>Ga0115000_10001654_pt1 | contig 19503 bp, 16 predicted proteins | sample ArcticOcean_MG_C_6_FD_89690 | JGI IMG/M metagenome (GOLD analysis project Ga0115000, IMG submission 89690) | Marine microbial communities from western Arctic Ocean - ArcticOcean_MG_CB8_128 | ecosystem: Environmental > Aquatic > Marine > Oceanic | place: Arctic Ocean: Canada Basin | collected... | reverse complement strand
CTATCGAGTTTGGCTTCACGGTGCCTCCTGACTACACGCCGAACTCGCCAATCGATGTGGTTTTCAAGTGGATCAGCGAGGCCACAAACTGCGACATGGCGCTACAGCAGAACTACGTCAACGTATTGGCTGAAGACGGCGCTGTGGCGATGTACGACCCCACAGAAAGTCCGATCGGAATCGGCGCCTCAAACGATGTCTTGCATTCCACGACCTTCACCTACCTAATCGGGCAGGACTACCTTGATGCGTCGGGAGATTCCTTTGAGTACCCAGACGGTATCTACGACGGTGCAGCTCTCGTGCCTGGCTCAGCTGTGAATCTCGGGATCTTTCGCAGCCCCTACGTATCGGGCGGCGACACGTGCCGTGACAGCGGCGTGTTCGGGATCGTCGGAATCAGCATCCATTACAGCTGACAGCGTTGGGAGTGCCGCTACGGCGGAAGTAGACGCTGTCTTTGGGCTTCGAACCCTTCTTCAGAGAGAAGCCCTTTCTCGTGAAGTTGGCCCAGGCGTTCCAGCTGGATCATCCAGTCACCCGAGTTTTCGGTTGTAGCGATGGTGTTGCTCTGTGCTCACGATTCGCCAACGGGTTGAGAAGTTTTCGCATCCGTTGGCGAATCGTGAGCACAGGGCAACACCAAACCCCGATGTCTTCGGTGTAGGCGTACCCCTAAGCACTCACAGTTGGAACCATCCGTTGGGGCGTTGTTTTGGGTGGGGTTGGTGTAGTACGAGGCGTGTCCCGATCGGGGGGGGTTCGGCTTGGCTCGCTCGGTGTGGCGTCGTATGTCGCTGGTCGTGGTGACCGTGAACGCCTTGCCGCGGCGGGCCCCGCAGAGCCCCATGTGACGCATCAACCGCTCAACGGTGCAACGCGCCACCCTGATGTTCTCCCGGTTGAGCTGAGTCCAGACTTTGTCGGCGCCATAGACGAACAAGTTCTCGTCAAACACCCGCTGGACCTCGACCATCAGCTCCTCGTCGCGTGACGCGCGCTTCGACGGCGCCCGGTTGCGGGCCACGTGATAGGTGTTCGGGGCAATCCCGACGCCGTGCTCACGCAAGACATCACAGATCGGCTGGACCCCGAACCGGCCCCGGCGTTCATCGATGAACGCCACTACTTCGTTGACTGGCGGCCGAGCTCCGCCCCGAAGAAAGCCGACGCCGCCTTGAGTATTTCATTCGCGCGGAGCAGCTCCTTGTTCTCCTTCTCCAACAGCTTCATCCGGGCCCGTTCATCAGTCGTGAGCCCCGGCCTATCGCCGGCATCGGTCTCGGCCCGACGAACCCACACCCGCAGCGTTTCATGATTGATCCCGATCTTCTTCGAGATCGACTCGATCGCTTTCCACTGCGACGGATACTCACGCTCATGCTCACGGACCATCCGGACCGCACGCTCACGCACCTCGACCGGATACCGGCCCTGATGCTTCCTCTTCTCTGACACCTACTCATCCTCTCAGGAGAACGAGCAGTCACCATTCCCGGGGCGCTTCAAGCGACTGCTTCAGCGCCATGACAGGCCAAACGGATTTCTTCTAATCCCCCACAACGGGGGATTAGAAGAATCCAGCGGTTTCTCTAGTAAAAATCGACCGGGTTGTGCGGGTCCCGATGCTGGTCTCAGATGTGACGTGTTCAGCGTGTCGAGCTTCTGTCCCGCCATTCGTTGCGGGTAGGGTTCTCAACGGGAATGCATCGACCCCTTGGACCGTAACTGGTCGCTTGGTCCAGGGGAGAGCAAGAGCGAAACCGGCCCGACACCCATTCTTCTCTCCGAAGAGGTCGACTTCATGAGTTCACGAGCTCGCAGGGTTCTTGCATCCGTAGTGCTTGCGGCCACGCCGCTCACACTTTCGCACGTGGCGCCTTCGGCCGTTGCTGCCGCGAACGGAACCGTAGAACCGATTGACTGCTCCGCATCGCTCGGACTTGTCCAGATGTTTTTCAACGCTACAACCCGCATAGCCGACGCAAGGAGACTCGTTCTGGATGCTAACGCGGGATCAGCTGTCGCTTCGAACAACTATGCAGATTTCGATCCGGCGTGGACGATCAGCCTCAACGTGCCCGGCGACGACGACCTGAAAGAACTCAACGGCACCTCCATCAACCCGGTGGATGGCAAGGCGTACGGTGCGGCCAGAAGCGATGCCGGCATCGAGTATCTCGTTCGCTTCGACCGCGACGGCGATCTGGAGTTCCTCCACGAATACTCTGCAACCACCGTGAACAACGGAACGTTCGACTCGAGCGGACGGTACTACTCGGCTGCAAGCGTCGGCGGTTTAGTCGTTGTCCAACGCTGGGACAACCTCGACCAATCGGTGGGCAGTTCAGACCCCGAAGCGGCCACCGTCACGTTGCGGCCGGCCGATGCCACGGGTCCTCTAGTCACCAACGTCCCAGCTGACCTCACCTCGGTCGACGTCGGCGGAGTCGAGTACATCATCGGGGTACCCAACGCAACCACTGATGTCCTGATGATGTTCAACACCGAGACGTTGACCAGCAAAAGTTTCGACGCCTCCTCTTCGCTGAACCGCACCGGCGGCGCCGGGCTCCCGGTTGGGAGTGGCTATGGAGCGGCATGGACCTTCGAAGGAACCAGTTACCTGTCTCAAAACGATGGCGACGGGCTCTGGTCGTTGGCTGCGGACGACATCGATGTCACCGCCGAGGCAGCAACGCTTCGACAGGTACTTCAGGCCACGCAAGCAACCCAGAGCAGTGATGGATTGGCGTGCCCCGATGAGTCGATCACCGAAGACACCGAACTGCCCGGTGCGGCCGGAGTTGCGAAACTCGTGTACCACGCCAACGGCGGAGCGGGTGACCCTGACGATCTTCAGACGACACCCGCAGAAAATGTGACGCTCTCAACCCAAGAACCCTCGAGAGGTGGCTACACCTTCGTGATGTGGAACGCCGACCCTGGCGGTACCGGTGGTGACTATTCACCGGGCTTGAACTACGTGATGCCGGGAGATGGCGAAACCGACCATCTGCATGCGCAGTGGCAACAGGTGATCACTACGACCACCACCACGACAACGGTTGTGCCTACGACCACAACGGTTGCGGTGGAAGCACCCGAGCAGTCCACCACCACCACGACGACGGTTCCGGCCGAGGTTCTTGGTGAGGTTGAGGTAGCCGGGCCGGCCGACCTGGTCACCGGCACACCGTCCTTTACCGGGTAACAACCAGATCTTCTGTCGGGAGCCGACGGCATAGAGCTTTCGCTCAAACGTGTGATCAGTTCGCTGAAGCGGTGTGATCAACGACAGCGCCCCTCGCTTAACAACCGCGCCATGACAGGCCAAACCGATTTCTACTAATCCCCCACGCCGTTCGCTTCGCTCACTAACGGAGTTTCGCTGCGCGAAAGGGTCTCCCACGCCGGTCGTTTCGCGACTAGCTCTCGTCTTTCGGCATCGTGAACACGGCTTCTATCTCTACGAGCGCTCCTCGATCGATTCGGAATCGCTCGGCGATCATCACCGGCATGACCTTGCCGGGCGAGCCCGCCGACAGGTTGTAGAAGACAGCGGCACTATCGCCGGCGATCACCCATCGTTCGTCCGATATGCCTTGCACCATCTGCATGATGTCGGATTCGAGTTCTATGCGGAGGTGTCGGCTTCCTTCGCCATTGACGACTCCGTTCTCGACGCGCCGGACGTCGTCGGCGAGCGAAACCGCGCTGGCGTCATGGCTGACCAATGCATCGAGGTATGCCCGAACCGCAGACACAACTTCCTCATCTGCCGCGCCTTCGGCTACTCCGTCGAGCCAGCCCATCGGCGATCCTGGCGTCATGGTGTGAAAGGCCTCGATGTCGCAGATGAGGCCGTCGCGAAGCCCGAACCGCTCGCTGACTGTCACCGAAACTAGCCCGCCCTCGCCCGTGTCGGCGGACAGGTCGTAGAAGGCCACCAGTTCGTCGCTTCCGACCACCCAACGGCGGTCAGGGGCGATGGTGAGTGGCAGTTCGTGACGAATGGATTCGTAGAGGGCATCGTCGCCGACTGCGCTTGCTCGTCCGTTTACAACCCGGCGTACGTCGGCCGTCACCGGCAGGCCCGAGGGGTCTCGCCGGACGAGGGCATCTAGATATGCCGTTGCGACTTCAATGGGGTCCATCGTGTGTCAGTCCTTCTGCTTCAGGTGAATCCGTCGAGGCGGGCGGTGAGGGCGGCGTCCTCTGGGTTGATGTCTTCTAGCTCACGGTCGACGGTTTCGGGGTAGAGCGTCAGGACCAGCACTGTCACCACGACAGGGCCCAGGGCGAGGAGGGCGATCCCGGTGCCCGCGCCGTCGAGACGGTCGTCGAGTTGGCCGGCCAGCACGAGTCCGGTCGCCGAACCCATGACCGAGATGGTGGTGATGATGGCGTTAGCGCGGGCCCGCAGCTGAGTCGGGAACAGCTCAGGGCCGTAGACGCCGAGGGCGGGCACGGTCGCAGCCGAGAAGATGATAAAACCCATGCCGGCAAGCCACATCGCGATGCCGTCCGAGTTGTAGACCGCCACACCCAGCAGCGCGCTGCCCAGAACGGCGGTAGCGCCCACTCGGCGGCGCCCCCACGTCTCGGCCAGCCGTCCACCGATGACGATGCCGAACACCCCGGGGAGAGATGTAGCGAGGCGAAACCCAGAGATGTCGCCCGCGGAGAAGCCCCGTTCGTCCTTGAGGAAATCGTTGAGGAGTTGGTGGGCCGGCGCCGCGAACATTGCGCCGAGGTAGCCGGCAGTGGAGAGAAGCACGAGCCGGCGCACAAAGTTGCGGCGCGCTTCGGGCTGCCGCCGGAGGTCGTCGTCATCGGTGGTGGCCAGCGCGGCCTCGAAGCGACGAGACTCGGGAAGGGAGCGGGCGACCGCTCGCCAGAGCGGAAGGAACGCGAGCGGGACCAGGAAGAGTAGGCGCCAGCTCCAGTCGGCGATTCCGGCCAGCGGTAAAAGCATGACCGCGAACAATCCGCCTACGCCGCCACTCATCGCCAGCAGGCTGATGGCAAAGGCTCTGCTCCTTGACCCGACCTCCTCGGCCGCCACGACCAAGAGGAGCACGCTGGCGGTGGTGGCTACGCCGCGGGTGATGGTCTGGGTGCCGGCCAGCACGTAGATGTTGGGTGACACGGCACCGACCGCGGTCGCGAAGCACGCAACCAGGGTGGTGACCAAGAGCAACTGACGGCGGCCGCGGCGGTCGGCAAGGACCAGAAGGCCGAGTGATGCGATTACCCCGATTCGGATGCCGGCGAGGGCGTTGCCTTGGGCCGCGTCGGAGAGACCGAACTCGTCGATGGCAAACGTGATGGTTTGCGTGGTTGCGCTGGTTGCGTAGCCCAGGACGAGGGCCAGGCCACAGAGCAGGCCGAGAAGCTGCGAGGTCCGCTTCGACTGACGTTCGGGCGGCGACCACCACGGCCACGACTCGTTCTCGTCGGAAAGCTTGGCCATCTCGCGGCGGATCTGAGGTCGCAGGGTCCACCCCGTCGCGGGCATCGCCACCTTCCAACGGACGGTCTGGACGACCTCGGTGCCGCCCTCAACTTCGAGGGCCACTACCTCGCGCTCGTAATGGTGGAATGGCCCTTCCACGAGCTCGAAGCGGCCGTCGCCCACGGCCCGCTCGAGCACAAAGCCGTCGCGGGGAGTGAGGACGAGCGCGAGTGCGTCGTCGTCCAACACCGCCCGCGTCGTCACTTCCCTGGTCACGGTCGGGAGCCTGTCAGATCACCGACAGGACGAGAAATTCGTCAGCTCACGAACTCCCACGCGGCGTCGGCTGCGGAGAAGCGGGCGAGCTCGCCTGCGCCTGTCGCCGCATAGTCGTCGGGGCCGAGTGATGCCGATGGGAATCCGGCCATGTCGAACTCGCCCAGCCCCGCGAGGGCGGCGGTGAGTGTGTCGTTGGTGAGGTTGGGACCAGCAGCTGTGAGGGCAAGCTCGAAGATGGTGGCCGCGCCGCATGCGTTGATCGCGAGCCCCACATTGCCGATCTCCGCATCGAGTGCGAAGTCGACGAGCTCGTCGGTGCGCTCCTCGATCATGGCGACGCACTCGGCGACGGCAGGATCATCGGCCATGGCGGGCTGGTCGACGGTGCCGACGGCCGCGGGCAGCAAGGACAACATGCCGTCGACGTAGGAGTGGTCAACGCCGCCGGCGGTCAGCGTGTTGGCGCCGATTGCGGGATTGGCGAGCCATGTTGTCTCGTAGCTGGCTCGGGCCGCGGCTTCGAGCCCCCCGGAAGTGGGGCTGGCATGGACGGTGACCGTGACGCCCTCGGATCGGAACTTCTCAAGAACGACCTCGACGTTGGCTTGATTGGCAACGACATCACCGCCGTTCGGGCCAACAAGGCCTTCCACCGGATCAATTCCTGCGGCCCGCAGGGCCGCGACGGTCTCGTTGAAGAGTTCCTCATCGGCATCGGTGAGCCCGAGCACGCCGACGGTTTCGCCGTCGAAGACGCCGGCCGCCGCCATGGCGTCGACCCACTCAACGGAGCGGGTGTCGGTCCGACCGCGAACCGAGACGTATGGGGCGGTCGAACGGTCGATGCGTTGTTGGTTCTGCTGGCTGATGGTGATCGCCGCGGTGTTGTTCGCTTCCGTGTAGCAGAGCACCTGGTCGAGCCGGATCAAGCCGACCACTATGAATACCTCTATGTCCTCGGTCAGCCGCACGCATGCCTCGTCGGCCTCGGTGTTGCCGATGGGAAGGTACGTCTCGGTGGTGATCTCGAGTTGGCGCCCATGAATGCCGCCCCGGTCGTTGATGGCCTCAAGGGCGGCGGTGTAGACGGCACCGGCGTCACCTGTGTTGATCTGGACCCCAGCTTCAGCGAGTCGGTCGAAGTCGACGGCCACAACACCAACCCGGATGATGTCTTCGGTGACTCCTCGGAAGCTCGCGGTGAGCTCGACGGGCTCGGCTGCTACCGTCATCTCCGTCGGCTCTGGCTCCGCAGGATCTGGCTCGTCGACCGGTTCGCTCTCGGTTAGGTCAGGAGCAGCCGTCGTTGTGTCTGGATCCGCGATGTCGGTGGCGTCGTTGCTGCTCGAACAGCCGGCGGCGACGAGCACGGCGAGCGCGAGGGCAGCAAGAATGCGTCGGGTGGGGTTCATCGGGAGTCTCCGTTGTCTGAGATGGCTTGCGCTTCGGTGGTGAGGGCTTCGGTAGGGAACGTTTGTGTGACGAGGCGGGCGACGATCGAGCGGCTACTCCGCACCGAGAGGCGCTGCCAGCGCCGCAGTCGTTCCCACGTTTCCCAGCTGGTGTGGAGGTCGAGGAGCTCGAGGGTCTCGGCTTTCGTGCCGCGGTCGAGCGTCGAGAGTTCGGGTTCGAAGGTGTGGGTCAGCTGACGACGGAGGCGGGCGGCCATGTTGCCCTGGCCTTTGCGGATCCGCGGTGAGGCGTGCATGTTCGCCAATGCCGCTCGGCGCACGGGAGCGACCATCTCGAAGAGCTCGGCTCGATGGCCGACCAGGCCGTCGATTCGTTCGGTGAGCGTTCCGGACAACTCGAGCTCCGTCAGGTGAGCGAGTTGTTCCCGCTGATGCTCTGTCAGCGCTTCTGCGATCGCATCATGGTCTTCGAAGTGGTGATAGATCGTCCGAGAGGTCATGCCCACCCGTGCGGCGATGTCGTCGATGGTGGGCGTGAGGTTGTGCTCGGCGTAGAGGCTGAGAAGCGCGTCGACCACGGCTTGGCGCGTCCGCTGTCCCCGAGCGAAGCGCCCGTCCTCGGAGAGGGCGCTCACGTCGGATCCAGGGTTGATGCGAGCAGGCCTCGGAGGCGGTCGACTTCGGCGCCTGCACTCTCGTCGTCGGCCCGATTGTTGGCTTCGTCGGGATCGACGACCAGGTCGAACAGCTCGCACACCTCGCCGGTGTCGGAGCTGAAGGTGGCCCGCCAATCGCCGTCAGTGACGGCCTGCCAGGTGGTCATGTCGGGGCGCATGCGGATCATGCTCACCGCAGTCTCTCGCATGGCAGTGGCAGCGGCCTCGTTGGACCCGGTCACGAGCGGCACCAGCGAGCGAGCCGGCGCACCGGGGAGTGCCGAGGCCGAGCCGGCGTCGAGCAGCGTGGCCGCGACATCGAACACCTGCACCGGCGCGGTCTCGACTCGAGCGTCGGTCCCTCCGGGTGGGCGCACGATCAGGGGCACCCGCACGGACGATCGAAAGAAGTTCATCTTCGCCATCACGCCGTGGTCGCCGAGCATCTCGCCGTGATCTGCGCAGTAGATGATCCATGTGTTGTCGAGCTGGCCCTGCTGCTCCAACTGGGCGAGCAGATCGCCGACGCGCTGATCGATCAGCGACACCATGGCGTAGTACTGGCGGGCGCCGGCGAGCACGAACTCGTCGGTCAGTAGCTCGCTGTGTGAGTGCTTGCGCAGGAACGCCAACTGCTGGGCCCACGCGTCGTTCGTCGTAACGGGCTCGGACCGAGCGGTGCGCTTAATGCGGGCACCGGCGTAGTGGTCGGCCCAGATCGGGTCGCCCATCAGCGGCACGTGAGGCTGCACAAACGAGAGCTGCATGAACCACGGTCGGTCGGCCGACTGGCGGCCGATCCACTTCTGCGCTTCGTCCGCCAGGAAGCACGTGAGATCGAGTTCCTGGGGGAGGGGAGAGGTGACGGCGTTCCAGTGCCCGTCGCCGCCCCGAAAGTTGGCCTGGATGATTGCCTTGTACTCGTCGAGCGCGCCGTTGTCTCGCAGGAACTGCATGTAGGGCGTGGACCAGTCGCCGACATGGACGTAGCGGTCGAACTCCTCAACCACGTGGTCGAAGCCGAAGCTGCCGATCCACTCCTCCTTAGGCGGTGGCGTTCCGGGCTCGGCCAGCATCGGCCAGGAGTCGAAGTGAGTCTTACCAATCGAGGCGGTGGTGTATCCCGCCGCCTGCAGGCGGCGCGGGAAGGTGTCCCACTCGGGCAGGCAGTCACCGGCGAAGTTGCCCAACACCCCATGGTCGCTGGGGTAGCGACCGGTGAGCATCGAGGCGCGCGCCGGCTGGCAGATTGGGCTCTCGGTCCATGCCTGGTCGAAACGGACCCCCTCGGCGGCGAGCCGATCCAGATGGGGCGTGACGACGATCTCGTTGCCGGCGCAGCCCATCACATCGGAGCGGTGCTGATCGGCGTAAAGAAACAGCAGATTCGGTTGTCGGGAATTTGACTGTTGAGTATCGGGCTGTTGACCACTCATTTCCCCACACCTTCCCATGAGATGATTCCCTGCTTCAGCCGTATGCCGCTGGACTTGTAGAGACCCTTGCTCGGGTACGGCTGTATTTCCTTGGATCGGGCCCGGCAGAGCTCGGACTTGACGGCGCGCGCCCGCACCACGGCAGGCTCATCATCGGGGCCGAGAGCTACGAGGTCGATTACGTGCATGGCCAACTGCGGATTCCCCTCGGTGGCGAGCGTTTCGGCCTGGGCGATGACCGCGTCGGGGTCGGCGATCGCGTCGAATGTGGCCCGGGCGACATCGGTCGGCGGTGATGGATGCAGTGAGGTCGGGTTGCGGTCCCACCAGCCGCTCTCCTCGCGGATGAGGTCGCGCACGACATAGTCGGGACTTCCATACGCGTGAGTGAGCCACGGATAGTCAAAGACCGCCGGTGGATACTCGATGTCGGCGAGAATCTCGCGCTCGTTCAAGCCCCGATTGAGCCGGTCGACCACTTCGGCCCGAAGCCAACGCAGTGCAAGCGCGGTCGTGGTGAGCCGTTCGGTGATGAGTTCCTCACCAGTGACGAAGTCGCCGAACTCGATGACGAGCACCTGAGGGCGAAGCTCGATGAGCCGGTCGAGCGTGTTGGCCCAACGTCCGGCCAGACGGAGCGAACGTTGTGGTGTGCCGACATTGGGGATGAAGTCGGCGGGCACAGCAGGCCCGGCGAAGAGTGTGCGAGTCTCCGGCAGCCACAACGACAGCGAATCGTCGGTCTCCGACGGCGTCGAGAGTAATTCGATGCGGGGTGATTCGCACACGACCAAGCGATCATCGAACGTCTCGGTCGGGTCGACCTTCTCCGGGTCGAACATTTTGGTGATGCCGGGGAATTGCATCTCGTTGAGAATCGCTTGGTAGCCCTCGGTCTCGCGGTAGCGGGTGTAGCGGAGCGGAAGGTTGCGATGGGCGATGAGCCGTGGTGGTGCGTCGCTGCGTTCCGCGTTGTGGTCGAGCCATTGTGGGACGCCGAAGTTGTAGCCGAAGTGCCCGTGTGAGTAGCAGATCGCGATCACGGGCGAGTCGGTGACGACCCGCAGCGCACGGATCATCTCGTCGGTCTTGCGACCGCCGGGCCCGGTGTCGACCACGACAACACCATTGGGCGTCTCCACACCGAACCCGTTGCCTTGGGACGGCAGCACCCATACGCCGGGTGTCACTACGACTGCTGTTGCATCAGACCTTGCTTGCTCAGACATCTAGGACCATCCTCCGTCGTGGGCAATGAACTGCCCGGTTACAAAGCCGCACGTACCGTCGAGGTAGGCACAACACAGAGCGGCGCACTCGTCGACCGTTCCCAGCCGACCCATCGGGACATGGGCCACCGTTCTCGCCAGGCCTTCGGGCGTGTCGGCGCCATTGGCGGCAACGAAGCCGGGGAAATCCATGAAGTTGGTGCCCAGGGCATTGAGTTGGACTCCCTGGCGGGCGACGTCGGCCGCCACGCTCTTCACGAGATGCGTTGCGCCGGCTCGGAGCGCCGAATACAAGGGCGCAGCGGGAAGCACTTTGTTGCCGGCCGAACTCGTGATCATCAGTACCTGGCCCTGGCCGCACTCGATCATCGATGGGAGCACGGCTTTCATGAACTGATACGGGGCGTCGATCAAGCCGCGTTCGAGCTTGTGGAGGTCTGAAGTGGTCGACTTTAGGAGGCGACCGGTGACGATCTCGCCGGTGAAGGCAGTGGCAGCATCGATTCGACCGAACCGATCGAGGCCTGTCTGCACCAGCCGCTCGGCGATCTCGGCTTCGGCCAGGTCCCACACGTCTTCGGCGACTGCGACGGTGGCGCCGAGGTTCTCGAGCTCCTCGACCAAACCCGCCTCGGGGTCACCGATGACAAGGTCATGGCCCCGCCTCGCCAACTCGCGGGCCAGTGGTGGGCCGATGTAGAAGCTCGTGTTTGCAATGAGCGCGACGCGCCGGTCCTGCGTGGTGTTCATGGTGTCGATCCGTCTTCTGCTCTGGTCGGGGCCGGGACGACCTCGACGGGAATGCCGTTGAGCACGGCATTGCCCGACAGCGGGTCGATGATCGATCCGTCGGTGAGTACGTTGCTGTTCACTCCGGGGCGGCGGGCGGCGACGTTCAGCCGCGTGCCGGGCGCATCGTGGCCCCAGCCATGGGGCAGGCACACCACGGATCGTGCGATCTCATCGGTGACCTCGACTGGCGCCACCACCGACCCCGCGGCAGAGGTGATGCGGGCCTGGCCGCCAACGGTCAGTCCCCACTCCTCGGCGTCAGTGGGATGGACCTGCAGCGTGCAACGCTCGCGACCCTTCACGAGCACGTTGACGTTGTGCATCCACGAATTGTTCGACCGCACATGACGGCGGCTGACCAGAACCGGGCCGTCGGGCACGTCGGCAAGCCAGCGCTGCAGGCGGGCGACGTCGTCGACCAGCCTCGGCGCAGCTAACTCGATCCGGCCCGAGGTGGTGCGGAGGATGCCAGGTAGTTGCGGGGTGAGAGCGCCGAGGTCGATGCCGTGGGGGTTGGCTTCGAGTCGCTCCATGTTCAGACCGTCTGGGTGAGCGCCGAAATGGTCGCCCGCCCACCCGGAGCGCAGCATCGCCTCGAGGACACGATCGGCCGGACTGCGATCGCCGAGCTCGTCGCGGAGTTCGGCAATGTCGCGGCCCTCGAGCGGGCGACCGGAGCCGACCGTGCGCTGGAGCACGGTGTCGAGCACCATGTCGTGGATGAGCTGGGGGTCGCCGTCGGCGCCTTGACCGCCGGCCACAAGCGCCAGCCGGGCGATGATCTCTTCCTCGGACGGTCCCTCGGCGTCGAAGAGGGCCGGTGAGTAGTTCGCTATGTTGCGAACCGACATGCCGTAGAAGGCCAGGTCGTAGTGGCTCCGGGCCAGTGCCGAGGGCGGCGGCAGGATCACGTCCGCATAGCGGGTCGTCTCGTTGAGATACGGATCAACCGAGATCATCACGTCGAGTGAGGCCAGCGCAGCTTCAGTTCTTGTGCTGTCGGGGATCGAGCGAGCCGGATTGCCGGCCACCGTGACGAGGGCACGGATCTTGCCGGGGCCCGGGGTCTGGATCTCCTCGGGCAGGGCGGCGACCGGGTATTGACCATGCACCTCGGGGTGGCCGCTCACCCTGGTTGACCTGCGACCGATGTCGAAGCCTCGCCCCGGGCCGGTCTTTTGGGGGTCCTGGTGGGCCGGATGGGGCCACATCATCCCGCCCGGCTGGTCGAGATTGCCGGTGAGCGTGGTGAGCACGTCGGTCAGCCACGACGCGAGGGTGCCGAACGGGACCGTGTTGGTCCCGATGCGCCCGTAGACAGCGGCGGTCGGCGCCGCCGCGAGCTCGCGGGCGATACGGCGGGTGACGTCGGGTGTGATCCAGGTCGCGTGCTCGACCGCCTCGGGGGTGAACGGTGCAACCGAGCGACGCAGCTGCTCGACGCCGTCGAGGTGTTCGCCCGCGGGGCCGGGATCGACGAGATCCTCGTCGAACAGCGTGTGGGCCAGCGCGGCCAGCCAGGCTGCGTCGCTTCCCGGCCGGATCATGAGGTGCTCGTCGGCGGCTTTGGCGGTCTTGGTGCGGCGTGGGTCGACCACCACGATTCGCCCGCCCCGCTCGCGGATGGCCTCCATGCGGCCGGGGAAGTCCGGCGCGGTCGCGAGGCTGCCGTTGGACTCGTAGGGGTTGGCCCCCAGCATCAGCAGGTAGTCGGTCCGGTCGAGGTCGGGCACCGGGAAGGCCAGGGGGTTGCCGTAGAGGAAACCAGACGAGGCATGGCGCGGCATCTGATCGACCGTGCCGGCCGAGTAGAGACTCTTGGTGCCGAGCGCCATGATCAGCGCCCGCCCGTAGATGGTGACGGCGTGGTTGTGGACGGAGGGGTTGCCGTTGTAGATCGCCACCGACTCCCGGCCATGCTCCTCGAGCACCGGCATCAGTCGTTGTTCCACCTCGGCGAATGCCTCGTCCCACGACACCTCGACGTGGCAACCGTCGCGTTTGACCATGGGAGAACGGAGGCGGTCGGGATCTTCGTGCAGCTGCTTGAGGGTCGAGCCCTTGGGGCAGATGAAGCCGTGTGAAAACACGTCGTCACGGTCACCGCGGATGCGCACGACGGCGTTTTCCTTGACCGTCACTTCGAGACCGCAGGTCGCCTCGCACAGCGGGCAGGTGCGGTAGTGCAGCGAACGATCATCCATCGGTGTTTATCTCTTCATCTATCTCTTCATCGGTCAAGGTAGTTTCGCACAGTATGCAAATTGTTTGCTAGGGTCAAGTAACCCCCTCGAGGCCACATGGTCCTCAAGTAAAGGACTCACACGGCTGATGGACATCGTCTTGACCGGAACGGGATCGCCGCTGCCGGACGCGAACCGGGCCGGCCCTTCGACGCTCGTGAAGGCGGACGACACCCACATCCTCGTCGACGCCGGCCGAGGCGTCGTGATGCGGATGGCGGGCGCGGGATCGGACCCGAGCCTCCTCGCGGCTGTCCTGATCACGCACCTGCACAGCGACCACATCTGTGCCCTCAACGACGTGATCACCACGCACTGGGTCAGGACCCGCGAGAAAACGGTGCTCGAGATCTACGGGCCGGTCGGTACCGCTCGGTTCGTCGAACGCCAGATGCACGCGCTGGAGGACGACATCGGGTACCGCATCGAACACCACGATCCGCTCACCAAGGGCCCGCAGTTCGCGGTCACCGAGCTCGAGCCCGGCGATGCGTTCCGCATCGGCGACGTGAACGTCACCACCGCGGCGACCATGCACGCCCCGGTCCGTCCCACGATCGGGTTCCGCCTCGAACACGAAGGCGCGACGACGGCACTGGTCGGCGACACGATTCCATGTGACGGTGTCGACGAGCTTGCTGCGAGCGCCGATGTCTGCGTGCAGGCGGTCCTGCGCCGCGACATCGTCGAGCTGCTCCCTGGTGAGATGGCGCAGGACATCCTCGAGTATCACTCGGGAGTCGTCGAGGCCGCGCAAACCGCAGACCGAGTGGGAGCCAAGCGCCTCGCCCTGACCCACATGGTTCCCGCGCCGACGCCCGATCAGTATCCGGAATGGGTCGCTCGGGCCGCCGAGCACTACGACGGCGACGTGATCATCGGCGACGACCTCACCACCATCACTATCTGAGATCACCATCATCCGAGACAGGGAGTACGCATGTCTGAATTCAAGGGAACGATCGGCCGCACGCTGGCCGACTCCGAGCCGCACTTCGAAGAGCGACCCCACCCGGGTGACGGCGCGCCGAATGTGGTGTTCGTGCTGCTCGACGACACCGGGTTTGCCCAGTTTGGTTGTTACGGGTCCGATATCGAAACGCCGAATATCGACGGCTTAGCAGCCGGCGGGGTGCAGTTCACGAACTTCCACGTGACGCCGGTGTGTTCGCCGACACGAGCGGCGTTGCTGACGGGTCGGTCCCAGCACGCGGTGGGGATGCGTGGCCTCTCGGGCTGGGTCACGGGATTCCCTCACGCCACCGGCCACATCTCCGACGCCGCGGCGACGGTCGCCGAGGTGCTGCGCGGCGAGGGCTACGCCACGTTGTGCGCCGGCAAGTGGCATCTGATGCCCGGTACCGATATCTCTGCCGCGGGGCCGTTCGATCACTGGCCACTCGGTCGGGGCTTCGAACGCTTCTACGGCTTCCTGCCGGGGGAGACCGACCAGTTCCATCCGGAGTTGGTGCGAGACAACTCCCACATCGATCCACCGGCAACACCCGAGGAGGGCTACCACCTCTCAGAGGACCTGGTGGACCAGTTGTTGTTGATGATCAGCGACAACAAGGGTGTGCGCCCCGATAAGCCGTTCTTCGCCTACCTCCCGTTCGGTGCGACCCATGCGCCGCACCAGGCACCGCAGGACTATCTCGACAAGTACCGGGGTCGCTACGACGAGGGCTGGGATGTGGTGCGCCAGCGCTGGTACGAACGCCAGATCGAACTGGGTGTGATCAATGCCGATACGACGCTTGCGCCCCGCAACCCCGGCGTCGAGCCCTGGGACGACCTGTCGGACAACGAGCAGCGTCTCGCCGCTCGGCTGCAGGAAGCGTTTGCCGCTTTCTTGGATCACACCGACGACCAGATCGGCCGGTTCGTCGATGGACTAGCGGCCATGGGGGAGCTCGACAACACGATTCTTGTCCTCTTGTCGGACAACGGCGCTTCCCAGGAGGGAGGTGCGGCCGGCACGATGCACGAGATGAAGCACTTCCAGGGCATCAAAGAGTCCCCGGACGAAGCCGTCGAGCGGATTGACGACATTGGGACACCCCGCAGCCACACGAACTATCCGTGGGGTTGGGCGCAGTGCGGCAACTCGCCGTTTCGTTGGTACAAGACGCTCACCCATGAGGGCGGGGTGCACGTGCCGATGGTCGTTCACTGGCCCGACGGTCTCGCCGACGAACAGGCCGGGACGAAGCGCGACCAGTTCGCCTACGTGTCTGACATCGTGCCCACCGTCTACGAGCTGCTCGGCATTACGCCGGCCGACACGTATCGGGGTATCGAGCAGATGCCGGTGACTGGGCACTCGTTCGCGTCAGTGCTCGACAATGCCGCCGCGCCAGTGACCAACACCCTCCAATACTTCGAGTTCGCGGGTAATCGGGCGCTCGTCGCCGAACTCGAGGGCGTGTCGTGGAAGGCCGTCACTCGCCATCTCCCCAATGCTGGCTTCGACGATGAACCGTGGGAGCTCTACAACCTCTCCGTCGATCCATCGGAGTGCAACGACCTCGCTGGTGATGCGCCGGGGCGGCTGGCCGAGCTGATCGACCTCTGGTGGCAGGAGGCAGAGCGCCACGGGGTGTTGCCGCTCGACGAGCGCCGCCTCGAGCTGTTCATCCCTCGGATCGGCGATCACGAAGTCCATCGCCCCACCCGTCGCTACACCTATCGACCGCCGATGACTCGTATACCGACGAGGACGGCATCGTCGCTCACCGACACCGTCGTCGACATCACCGCAAGAGTTAGCCGCTCGGTCGATGACCGGGGGGTTCTGATTGCCACTGGCAACGAAAACTGCGGGTTGTCGGTGTTCGTACAGAACGGGCGTCTTGCCGTGGATTACAACGCGTTTGGCGACCACACCATCGTGGAATCCGACATCGAAGTGCCGGCCGGTGATGTGACGCTAGCGGTGCATCTCGAGCGCGAGGGTGCGGCGGGTTGGGCCGAACTGTTGATCGACGGGGAAATGTGTGGGCGAGCGGCGATCCCGCTCTACCTCTCGACATTCACCTCGGTTGGCCTCAGCGTCGGCGAGGATCACGGCTCGGCTGTTTCGGCCCGGTACTCGGCGCCCTTCGCCTTCACCGGCACACTCCGCGAGGTCACCGTCCAACTCCCGGGTGGTCGCGACCCGAGTGTCGACGAAGCCACAGCCAAGAGCGAGTGGTCGCGCCAGTAGCTACTACGGTGGCGCTCGTGATTCGATGGATGTCGAGGGGATGAGATGAACGGCTCCGGATCCCTGCCTTCGTTGGCTGTTGTGACAGGTGCGTCGAGCGGAATCGGAGCGGCGACCGTCCGTCGGCTCGTCGCAGAGGGAGTGCTGGTCCATGCCGTCGCCCGCCGCGCCGATCGGCTCGAACAGCTCGCCGTAGAAACCGGTTGCGCGGTTCACTGCCTCGATGTCACGGACTCCGATGCGCTCGTGGCACTGGCGAGCTCGGTCGGGCCCGTCGACCTGCTCGTGAACAATGCCGGCCTCGGCCGTATGGATGCGCCGCTCGCCGAGGGGACGATCGAGGACATCACCCAGACGATCGACACAAACGTGACCGCCTTGATGGTCGCCACTATGGTTTTCCTACCAACAATGATCGAGAACCAGCGCGGTCACATCGTCAACATTGGGTCGATGGCGGGTCTCTATCCGCTGGCGTCCGCGACCTACGGCGCCTCCAAGGCCGCGGTGCATCGGTTCTGCACCAACCTCCGGATTGAGCTCCAAGGCACGGGTGTACGCGTCACGGAGATCAACCCCGGTCGGGTCGCGACTGAGTTCTACGACGTAGCCGTCAGTGATCCCGCCCAGCGAGCGAAGTCGAAGGACAGTGGGGTTCAGGAGGTGACGGCCGCCGAGGTCGCCGACGCGATCCAGTACGCGGTGGGTGTGCCCTCCCACATCAACATCAACCGGATCGAGCTCCAGCCGACGGAGCAGACCTACGGCGGCATGTCGTTCGATGCAGTACCCCCCAGCGACGGAGACGTGTCGTGAGCGATTTCACTGCACGGTCGGTCGTGATCACCGGAGGAGCGTCGGGGATGGGAGCGGCCACTGCTCGGGAGTTCGCCGCTCTGGGTGAAACTCTGACCCTCGTCGATCTCGACGGTGACGGCGCGGAGGCCGTGGCGGGGGAGTGTCGTGCTGCGGGCTCGCCTGCCGTCTCGGTGGCCGTCGGCGACGTGAGCGACTCGACATTCTGTGACGCGGCGATCGATGGAGCAGCAGCCGAGTACGGCTCGGTCGACGTCCTCGTCACGGCGGCGGGCACGATCCACCGGGCGGATGCGTTCGGTACGGGTGACGACGACTGGCGCCGAGTCATGGGTGTGAACGTGGACGGCATGTTCTTCATGTGTCGGGCCGCCCTTCGACACATGACCAGCGCGGGCACCGGGGCGATAGTCAACTTCGGATCCATCTGGGGTGGCGTGGGTTCCGCAGGGTCGACCGCGTATTGCGTGTCGAAGGGAGCCGTCCATCAGCTCACGAGGGCTCTGGCGCTCGACCACGCCGAGGATGGCATCCGTGTGAACGCCGTCGCTCCCGGCGAGGTGGACACGCCGATGCTCTCGTCTCAGCGCGACGCGCGGCCGACTGCCGCAGACTTACAGGCGTTGGCCGACGCGACGATTCCTATGAAACGTCTGGCTCAACCTGAGGAGATCGCAAAGGTCGTGGTGTTTCTGGCGTCAGACGACGCGAGTTACATGACGGGCGAGATTGTCCACGTCGACGCCGGCTACACGGCACGCTGACCGATCGCTTCGGCTGTCAGCTCGCGGATTCCGGCCAGGATGAAGCGCACCGTGTTCTCGATGTCTTGATCTCGATCGCGTTCAGGGCGCTGGGCGGCGAGGTTGCCAGCCTCAATCGATGCGGCCGAACCGAGCCGCAGGACGAACTCGGTGGCCTGCGGTGACGTCGGGTACTCGGCAGCCATAGCCCGTACCAGCACCCGTTCGGCCCCTCGCCCTTCCGCTCGCTCGCGTTCGTTTCGGATCGTCGCGATCTCGGGGACGACCCGAAGGCGGCCGATGGCGGTCGCCGATGACAACTGGTCGAAGTTGGCGGTGACGAAGACTCGGACGACGTCTTCGAAGTCGCCCGCTGCCGCGATTTGGGTGCGGATGTCGGCCTGGTATCGCTCGTCCTCGCGACGGAATAGATCTTGGAGCAGCGAAGTGCGAGTGCCGAAGTACTTGTGCACGAGTTGGGGCGTGACACCGGCGCGCCGGCTCACCGAGTCGACGGTGCAGGCCGCAACGCCGGCTGCTTCCACGACCTCTCGGGCGACATCGAGCAGCTGGTCACGCCGATCTGCGGGGGAAAGGCGACGACGAGGCTCGGACATGTCGACGACCATACCGCGATTCGACTACTGTTTGAGTGAACTCAAATAGAGGACTGCCCGTCATGACCTATGCCGACAATCGACGAATCATCGACGTCGATAGCCACCTCTTCGAACTCGACGACTTCCTTGACTCGGTCGCCACACCTGAGGAGGCGGCCTACCTCCAGCCGATGGACGGGCAGTCGGATCTTCCGGTGTCGCTCGAGGCCGTCGAGAAGGGTCGACATCATCTTGAGCGACGCAACGCCGACCCCGAAGTAATGGCGCAGTTCGAGGCGGGGATGTTCGACATCACGCGCAGTCCCTGGTCCCGGCTCGGCGCCTTCGATCCCGCCGACCGTTCCCATGCGCTCGACGTGCTCGGCTTTGAACGCCAGGTCGTGCTCGGCACGTTCTCGTTCCACCAGGTCGCTCACACCGACGACCCGAAGGCGCTCGAAGTGGGAGCGCGAGTGCACAACCGGGCGATGGGGCGCTTCTGTTCTCATGATGACCGCTTGTTGGCCGGCGGCTATGTGCCCCTCTCTCTCGGCCCTGATAGCGCCGGCGCCCTCCTCGACGAAGCGTTCGCCGACGGTTGTCACACCGTGATGGTTGATCCCAGCGACCCTGAT
>Ga0115000_10001649_pt1 | contig 19529 bp, 16 predicted proteins | sample ArcticOcean_MG_C_6_FD_89690 | JGI IMG/M metagenome (GOLD analysis project Ga0115000, IMG submission 89690) | Marine microbial communities from western Arctic Ocean - ArcticOcean_MG_CB8_128 | ecosystem: Environmental > Aquatic > Marine > Oceanic | place: Arctic Ocean: Canada Basin | collected... | reverse complement strand
TTTTTTTTTGGGTCATCGGGGCCTGCCAGAGCTTCATTAAGTTGCTCTATAAATTTTTCTTCACTGGCTGCCTGCGCGTTGAGACGGCTAGAAAGTTTATTAACCCGTGGACGAGTGTTTAGGCTGGTTAAAGCTCCATACGTTGCAACTTCTTCGTCGGCTTCAATAGCTTTTTTCAAAAAAATGGTTATTTCTTTAAATAAAGGCCGTTCAGAAATAGAAATCTGTTCAACCAACGCCTTCTTCTGAGGAATCGTAGCTACTGCTATCCTCTGTAGCTTTTTCCATTTTCGAATACCATTTTTCCTATATCCAGGGGGTATCTTATAAGTTTCATCGTAACGCGGAATATCTTCCTTGAAAAAAGCAATGACGGCTTCAGTCCCTGATTTTTCAGCTTCTGTCAATCCTTCATTTTTTTTGGGTTTTCCTTTTTCTGTATCTTCTTTACTTTCTGGAGCCACCACTTCTTTTTCTTGAGTGGACTTCTCTTCGGGTTTAATTTGATTTTTTGATTTCTGTATAGCGATAGGGAGTTTTCTCTTAAAATGTTCTTTTCTAAATACTTCAGGTACACGGTTGGGGTCGTCTGTAAAATGAGTTTTTCCGGATTCGTCTGTCCATTTATAAACTGCCGCCTCACAACCATCGCCAGACAGGTGCAAAAGAATCGCCCCGAAAACAATGGAAATGATTTTTTGAAGCACTCGATTCATTGGTGAATAGGTGTGATTAAACTTGTGATTGCAACATTTTTAAGATACCCGCTTCCGGCATATCTTCGACAATTTCGACACTTCCTATTTTTTTAACCAGGATAAACTTGATTTTATTGTTCATGGTTTTTTTATCATGGTAAAGGCATTCAATGACCGCCTGTGAATCCAAGTCGGGCCACTGTGTGGGCAAACCGCATTTTTTAATCAGTTCACACAACCGTTTTGGAACTTCATCCTTACATTTTTCAAGTTGCCGAGACAATTTTGCCGCATGAACCATTCCAATTGCCACAGCTTCTCCGTGGATGAACTGTGAATAACCTGTCAACGCTTCGATAGTATGTCCAAGTGTGTGACCAAAATTTAAAATCATTCTGTAATGACTTTCGCGCTCGTCTTTCTCTACTACTTCTGCCTTGATCGCACATGAAGTCTCGATAATATGGGCGAGGCATTCATGATCCAACTGTAGAATTTTTTCTGCATTATTGTCCAGGTATTCGAAAAGACTGGAGTCAGAAATGACACCATATTTTATTACCTCGGCAAGCCCGGCGCGAAACTCATTTTGCGGAAGGGTTCGTAACGTATCCAAATCGGCAACCACCAAGCGAGGCTGATAAAATGCTCCGATCATGTTTTTCCCCTTGGGATGGTTGACAGCCGTTTTGCCACCGACACTACTATCTACTTGGGAAAGTAATGTGGTCGGCACCTGAACAAATGGGATACCACGTTGGTAAGTAGCTGCAACGAACCCGGTCAGATCGCCGATGACACCACCGCCCAATGCAATTAGAACAGACTTTCGGTCGCAATTAAAATCCAATAGACGATCATAAATAATTTCCGCCTGATGTAAGGATTTCGAAGTTTCACCTTCCGGCACTTCAATGATATCTGTGGTCCAGCCTTGCTTTTTGAATCCAGCTAAGACCTTGTTGCCATAGAGCCGAAGAAGGGAAGGGTGAGTGACTAAAATAATGCGGCTGGGTTGAAGAACCTGCAATAGGAGTTCCCCCACACGGTCAAGAAGCCCCGAGCCAAGGAGAATATCATAGCTTCTTTCGCCCAAGTCAATGTTTAAACGTTGCATAGAAAGGAGACTTTATTTTGAGGATATGATTATTTGTATGTGGATTGGAAGTGCCGTCAAACCCTCCCCTATCCCCTCTCATATGAGGAGACTAGGTGGTGTGTGGATTTTAAAACTCCATTTTAGTTTACAAAGCTCTCCTTCAACAGCAAGAAACTCAACCTACTCACTCATACAATATGCAGACTAATTGTAACCATTGTCAACAATGGTTGGAGTCACAAAAACAAGAATCTCGGAAACGACATCGGATTCATTGAAACTTTTAAATAAATTCCCCAGAATTGGTATCTTGGAAAAAAATGGAACGGCCTTTTTACTTTCGACTACATTACTCTGGTAGATACCTCCGAGAACGGTGGTGTCGCCACTTCCTACCAACACCTCGGTATGTGTTTCTTGGGTTGTGATGGTAGGGGTATTATTAACCTGCGTACTTGCTGTAAAATCAGCCGCATTTTTGGTGGCGTCAATGACCATATAAACTTTTTTATCGAAAGTCACATGCGGCAAAACAGTCAGACTGAGTTCGGCATCGATGAATTCAATAGTAGTCCCGTCTGTAGATGTTGTCTGGTAAGGAATTTTGCGACCACTTTTTATCCTTGCCTCTTTATTGTCGGCAGTGGTTACCTTTGGGCTGGAAAGTATGCGCCCTTTACCCTGAGTCTCAAGAGCTTCTAATTGAATCGCCAGTGAAACCCCTTTGGCAATGCTTCCCAACGTCAATCCAAAACCTGCCACGTTTCCTGTTCCTGCTGCACCTATACTTGCAGCCTGACCCAGGTCAACCAAAAATCCTCTGCCTGTGGTCGCCGAATCTGGACTCGCTAATAATGCAGCATTCGGGTTGTTGGTTTGGGCCAGACTCCCGGTAAGACCCCATTGGATTCCCAATTCCTGAGAGAAGGATTTACTGATCTCAACAATTTTGGCTTCGATCAAAACCTGCGCTGTCGCCACATCAAGAACACGGATGGTCTCCAGCATATCATCGACATGCTGTCGGAGGTCATTCAAGATGATGGTATTCGTACGAGCATCTACCGTAATCCGTGCATCGATACGTGAGCTTTTCAATGCATTGAGGCTTACTGAAAGGTCTGTGATATTCGCATTATTGATTCGCACCACTTCCGTAACCAGATCCTGTGCATTTCTTTGGGTTTCGATATCAGCGGCAATTCGAGCTTTTTTCGCGGTGCGTGCAGATTCTTCTGTGGCCAAAGTGCCCTGGCTTGCAATGCGAACTATATTATTTCCCAGACACTCCCTGCCCAGAGCGTTGTTTGCAAGAATTACTTCCATGGCCTCATTCCACGGAACATCTGTCAGCCGCATATTGACGCTGCCACTCAACCCTGGCGAAAGAATGATATTGAATCCGCTGATATCTGCAAAAATACGAATCAAGTTACGAACATCTGCGTCTTGAAAATCAAGAGTGATGGTTTCTTTTTTTCCATATAACATGGGGTTACAGGTGTCATCGTGAGTTTCTCTGGCTTCGCTCAGTATAGTCGCCGCATCTTTATGATCTGTTTTTTTAACCGTTTTATTTTTAGGCGTACTTTCTATCGTTTGCGCCATTTCCAAAGCCATCGCTTGCAAATTTACGACCAAAGTATTTTCGCCTGGTTTCTGAATTTCATAATCCGCCGCCTTATTAAGCGCCATTTCCAGACGCAGAACACCTGCTTCTTCAAAATGAAGCGGGCGAATTGAATCAACCAGCCCTTTATTCACCTGCATTTCTCCCGTGAGGTTTCCCTTTTGCATATTCGGAAAGTCCAGCACCAAACGAAGAGGGTTCAGTAGTTTGAAAGCAGTGTATTGAATGGGTTGCGATGATTCTATAGTGATGACCGCGTTTTCACTCCCCATCGAATCGGTATTCAAAGCAACAATACTTGCGGGAGATTTAGAAGCCTGCGCCGAAACAACATTCGGTTGTCCCCAGCCTGTAGCAACAAGACATAATATAAATAACAAGGATTTTTTGAACAGATTCTGTTTCATAAGCTTCTTCTATCTTCTTCTAAATTTTTTATGAGAACTCAATGGTTCTCTGGCGAGTTAAAATATTCCCCAGATAGTCACGAGATTTCTCGATAACAATAATTCTTTCGGACTGGATTTCATCAACGAACCCAAATTTTGGGCCAATGATATCTCCTTTTCCTACTGCATATCCCTTGCTGTCCGACGTTTCTATTAAGGCTAAAGTTTTTGAATTTTTTGAAATAACTCCCGTCAATCGCAAGTTTACATATTCCAACTGCAAAGAACTTCTTGGAACTTTTGTTTCGCTGGCTTTTTCCAGAATGGCTCGATAAGTTTCCACCGCATCAGCATATTCATCATCGCTCATGGCTTCGAGTTCTTCCTTGCTATTGAATAGACGTCCATAGTGTTTCATTTTTCTGAATAGCTCGGGACGTTTCGTTTCAATTTTGTTCATTACATACAGGGCGATGGGTGGAATACTTTCCAACTCATTCCCTAATTGACGTGCACTGGACAACGGTGGAGCTTTCGATTCCTCTACCGGGCCATCATCGGTAAAAAGCGGCTTGAATGGATCGCGGAGTTGAACTAATAGATACCGCTGACCTGGAGGAGCGAGTTCCCGTAATAATTGGAATTCAGGGCCGCCTTCATCTATTTCAATTAATAATTCTCTCTGCACCTTGTGGACATTGACTAAGGCTTTTTTTATTCCTTGAGTGAATCCCTGTAACTCGGACAACACAAACCAGCGTCCTGCACTAGATTCAAGGAAGCCCGCATAGTCCTTTAAATCTTTTACACTTATGTTTCTGTAAGCAAATAGTTTTTGATGCAAAACCTGCTCGCGGATAGGTTCTATGACTTCATCCTTCAACATTCCCACTACCTTGACAAGCCGTTTCCCCTGCAACAGGTTGTTGAATGGAAACATCGCTTCAACATAGGCCAGATACAGGGATTTAATATTCGGCGACAAGGTTCCAGCAGACTCTATCCTCTCCACCACCAATAAACGCGACTCACTGGGAGGTGCATTCATAATGCCCTTTGCGAACTTTTCCCGTTCTTTTTCATTTTTGGGTGAGATAGACTCGCTTTCGGCTTTTAAAATTTTGCGGCCAGTCCGACTATTGAACCATTTCATAGATGCTTCTGTATGTTCCTGACTGAATCTTTTACGAAAAGCTTTTTTCAAATTTGCTCGAATATGCCTTGCTCCATCTCCGTGACGCATAAGATTTCTGGCAAATCCGGTCTGGCTTGCCTTTAATGCCTGCGGATCAATATTTTCGTGCTGCTCTAAAGCAGATTCCACGTCAAGATAACGATTGTTCAGTCCGCTAAGCGAAAACAATTTCCCAAGGGTTTTATTTTGAATCTTAATCTCGGCTGGCATCGCACCCGTTTTGGCCATGGCCTGCCTCGAAAATGAGCAGTTCACCGCGACACAGGTCAAAAGTAAAATCAGAAAATATGTTTTTTTAAATTCTTTCATAATCGTCACACGGTTCCATTAAATTGCTTCTGCTAGCATTAATGCCCTGATTTCTTTTTCTTCTTCCTTTTTACAGGTGGTTTTTTAGTGGCCACAGGGCTTTTGTCAGAACCCTCTATAAAGGAGAATGTTTTTACAGTCATCACCGTTTGCAAAAGGAAAGCATTCTGCCCTGTTGGACCATTTGGCCCTACCACTGGAACCTCTAATGTTTCAAAACTTAAATTCTCGAAACTCACAAGCTGTAAAAGGTTTTGCATGTACTCAAAAAAATCCAAGGTGCTCCATAAATCTCCTCGCATTCTTATTTGCAAGGGAATCTCTTTATAGAAATCTTTCACCGAACCTTCAGCGAGTGAAAAATTCATTAATTCGATTTTTCGATTTTCTCCAAAACCCGAAATCTTTTTCAACAATCTGGGCAGATCATCAGCAACAGGCATCTGTTTTTTATAAGCATCCAATTGGCCCGATACTCGTGCTAAATGTTTTTCGGCTAATTTGCCTTTCTTAACGGTGGCTTTATGGCGTTTCAATGTGCGCCCTGCGGTTTCCTTTTTTTTAACAAGCCCGGTCAGCTCGGTGTTCGTGGCACTGAACAAAGTAAAATAGTAGGCTGCAATGATTGCGAGGCCTATCGCTACTGCACCCGCAAGCAGGTGCAAGAACTTGACGTCTTCAAGAATATCGTAGGGAAGCTTGTCAAAGATTTTATCCATGGGCCAACCTATTTCTTTTTCTCCGGCATATAACTGTAAGCCGTGAAGGAATAAACGGGGTAACCCCCCATAATGATTTGTGAAGATTTTTGTAGAAACGTTAATTTGTAATAGGAAATTTCCTGTAAATTATTTATATACTCTGCGATCAATTGTTCGTTTAGAGCTTTTCCAGAAATCTCAATGAACTCGGAAGCTTCGTTTTCCTTTTTTTTACCTTTCCTCCGTCGTTTCTTTTTCTTTTTAGATAACGCCGGATCACCGAAAAGAATGACCGGGACTTTTTTATTTCGCAACTTGGTTGCGGTTAATTGTGTGACCCTTTTCAGCCAGACCCCTTCTGGTACGGCCATATTCAAATCATTGATTATTTTTCCGACGGGGAACTGCTTGCCTCGCAAACGGTCAATGCCTTCAATGATTTGCTCCTTTCGGAGTTTCGAGGTTTTCATTTTCCGGATGGCTTTTACCCGGGGCTCCAGAGCCTTAACTGCCTTTTCCAGTTCTTGTATCTCGCCGCGGACCTTGTCCATTTGAGACTGCATAACCATCCAATTGATCAAGACCAGAAGAATGATGATGCAAATGATAGACGTGGCTTTAACAACACGCTTTTGTGTTTCTATCTTCCTTAGTTCTTCGCGGTAGTCATGGAGGTTTATATAGATCATGAGTAATCAAACCTCCTGGTAGCAAGCCCCATCGCTACAGTCGACAAACCTGTCAACTCGGCAATTATTTCCCGGTCAAAGTTTTTTGGATTGATTTTTATTCCTTGCATTGGGTCCAAATATTCAACGGGAACTTTTAAGAAATCCGCCATAAATCCATCTATTCCATTAATCAGACACCCGCCTCCAGATAAAAGAATACGTTCGATCGGAATATTTGAAAGAGTGTTAAAATATTCAAATGATTTTTGGATTTCATCGAAAACTTTTTTATACCCCTGCACAATAAGCGCAAGAACTTCATCTTTATCGACCTCATCAGGCAGATAACCGCCTTTCATCCTATGTGTCTGGCTGAATGGAACCTGAAATTTCGACATAAGCATGGTCGAGCAATATCCCCCTCCAATTGGAATGTCTCGCGTATAACCTATGGAGCCCTTCTGTAATATATTCACATGCGTGAAAGAGTCTCCTAGGTCAATCAAAGCGGTAGCCCCCATCGCTCTCAGATCTTTGTTTAGTCGGGCAGCGTTCATCAGAGCAAACACATCGAGATCAATAATGGCTGGTTTCAACCCTGCCTCAAGAAGAACATCCGTTCTTTCGTCAATCACATCCCTTTGCACTGCAACCAGAAGAGCTTCCACCATGGATGAATCTTGGTCTTCATCAGAAGATTTCTTTCCCTGTTCTTCCAGTTGGCTAGCGTTTCCATTTACCCTACCCAGAATTTGGTAATCCAACGCCACATCGTTTATATCAAACGGAATATATTGCTCGGCCTCTTCGGTAATTTTTTTGGACAACTCCTCTTCTGACATTTCCGGGACTTTGATTTTTTTTACAAAAACCGCTTCTCCCGAAACGGAAGCAACGACAAAGTTCGATTGAATTTTTTCAGCCTTAACCAGGTTTGCGAGAGCTTCTGCAACTTGCCCCGGATCTTTGATGGCTCCCCCAACAATGCTTCCTTGCTCTAAAGGCATTATTCCAATGTTGACCAATTCAAAGCTCCCATTCTTCAATTGGGCAAGCTGCGCCAGCTTGATGGAATGTGAACCCATATCAATCGCTACCAAAGGTGTTTTTTTAGATAAAAACATAAGGTTATTCCTGGTTCTTAACGAAATAGTAAAAAACAAACCTCATACCAACTTTGAAAATATTACGAAAAAAGCCTGAGTAAGGCATTTTTTTTAATCCTACCTGCGGAAACCTAAAAACGTATGAATTTGTTTTTAAATGTTTCAAAAAATCACAACTAAACAATTCGTCACCCACATCAAGCCGAATTGGGAATAAAACGATTTAATTTCTTCTACCTACTAAAGTTTCCACCTGTAGTTCCGATAATCGAGGTGGCTAAGTTTATCCCTGCTCATTTTTTTGAGAAAAAGGATCTCCTTAATTTATAAAAATAGGAGACCTGCTTTCTTCTCAGTTAGGCTTTTTTTTAAATTAACTTCTTCGGCAATTCAGGAGGACTGCTATTTTCATCCTCAAAAATCCTTGTTCGATCTGCCAACTTGTACCCTAGAGCTAAAATAATCTTTCGTTTTGTGTCGAGCCGACATTCATTTCCCTTTTCAATTCGGTCTATGGTTTGAACGGTGACATCTGCTTTTCGAGCTAGCTCTGCCTTACTCATCATTTTTGCTTCACGGATTTGTCGGACACTATTGGTATTGGCCACGGTAAATTCCCCTCCTTCAAATGGTTCTGGCGCAAAGGTTCTACTTATTTAAATACTTTTCCTAGGATATTATGACCTTATTTAAAACCTACTAGTTTGTCAATAATATTTTATAAGTGTATCTAAAGCACCTATAATTTGTTTAAATTAATCTATATCTACAAAACGCTTCTCACAGCGGGTAAAATCCCGTATTTTAAAAGTTCGGTTGTAAACAAAGGCCGATTGCCTTAAAGTCTTCCCATATGAAACAAGTATTTTTAGATACCTTCGGCTGCCAGATGAATGTGGCGGACACAGACAGGATGGAGCTTATTCTCTTCCATTCTGGTTATCAGCGCACTCAGGAAAAAGAGGATGCAGACCTGATTCTGGTCAACACTTGTTCAATACGCGAAAAAGCGGAGCAAAAAACATTCTCACTCTTTGGTGAATTAAAGCCTTTGAAAAAAACTAATCCAGATCTGATTTTGGGTCTCACGGGTTGCATGGGCCAACAGGATGGAGAGAAACTTTTAAAGCGGATTCCGTATTTGGATTTCGTACTGGGTCCCGACCAGGTGGAAGGCATAGGGGAAGCCGTCGATCAAGTACACGAATCGAAAAAGCCTTTTGTGTGGACCGGGTTTGATTCAGAGAAAATTTATACCATTCCTGAAATTTCAGGAGACCATCCACAAAAACCTGGAGCCAGTGCTTTTGTAAACATTATTAAAGGCTGCGACAAGTTTTGCACTTTCTGCATTGTTCCATTCACCCGTGGGCGGGAAAAATCGCGCGAACCTGAAGAACTGTATCAGGAAATACGCCATCTGATTAAACAGGGTGCTAGAGAAATTATTCTTCTTGGACAAAATGTTAACTCGTATGGCAAACATGGCCTGAGCAACCCCATACCTTTTCATGAGCTTTTATACGGAATCGCAGAGATACCCGGATTGAAAAGGTTGCGGTTTATCACCAGCCATCCGAATGATTTTACCCGCGAAACTATTCGTGCGTATCGCGACCTTGATGTTTTGATGAACCATCTTCACCTTCCTCTTCAAAGTGGCAACAATGAAATTCTGAAATCAATGCGTCGAGACCATACAGTAGAAGCGTATCTGGAATTGATTGATGAATTAAAATCTGAAGTTCCCGATGTTTCTTTGACAACAGATATTATTGTTGGATTCCCCGGTGAAACCGATGCTCAGTTTCAAGACACTTTAACAGTCCTGGAGAGGGTCGGCTATAGCAGCAGTTTCTTGTTTTCCTATAGCCCACGACCGGGAACTCCCGCAAATGAATTTGAAGACTCTGTTCCTGAGGATGTAAAGAGTCGAAGACTCCAGGAAATAATTCAACTACAAAACCGACTGACAGAAGAACGGGGTCGCTTTTATAAAGGGAAAACTATTGAAATTCTCATCGAGGGCAATTCTAGGAAACCCGGTTATTCCTATAAAGGCAGGAACCCACAATACTGGCGGGTGAACACAACAGGCGGAGAGGGTCTATACAAACCCGGCGACCGGGCTCAGGTGTATATCGAGCAGACATCCGGCCACGGTTTGAAGGGGTCGATTCAATAAATTGAGATCTGGGAATATATTTCTTCTTCGAGTAGAGCAAGCTGTGGCTCAACTACTTTAAGGGCCACTCTCAAGTCACGGATGAACTTTAACTCCAGTGGTTCATTCCTTATGGAAAAATGACGCAAGGCATCGTTGCAAAATTGGTCGAGCTCGACAATCTGATTTAATATTTCAGATGGTAAATCTTCGAGTCCTACTTCCTGATCTTCGAGATACCTCAACACGCCAACTAGACTCATTTTCACATCAACGCATTGCTCCCGCAATCTGCTGATGAGAAGAGATTCTTTGGTCTTCAGATCCTCACAAATTGCAAACAACATTTCTCGAAGGTTGCCATAAAACACCTCATGTTGTTTTTTGTCCTTAAACAATTCTCCCTGTCCACCGAACAAAAGGAAAAAAACCGTTTCCAATTTATATTTGTCTGATGCCATTACAGTGTAGAGAATGGATTTAAATTCTTGGGCATCGAAAGAAAGCTCAATATCCTGAAAGATTTCATTGAGGGATCCCAGTTCTCCCTTGATAACGCGGCGTGAGCTGGCTCGCACAAAAGGTCCCGATTCTGATTTCCAGGCGGGTAACATTTGAACACCTCCCGCTTCACAACCAACTACTGTCCACTCTTGTAATGACTCAAGAAAGTCTGTGACTGAAAAAATATCGACATCTTTTAAAAATTTGGGGTCCATTGAAAAAAGAACTCGTAATAATTGCTTTTCAAGTCCTGCAGAGCAAAATTTTTTATCCTGCGATAATGGGTCCATCTGCGTGGCAAGGGCAAGGTAAAGGGCGCGTCTGCGCAAGCGGTCTGAGCGGAACTGTTTTGAAGAATAGGGCCTTACCTGAAAAACACCTTTTTCGTAATCAACCAGATCAATCAAAAGGGAATCCTTCGGTTTGCTATCATATTTTTTATAGTAACTACTCATATCCCAAGCTGTAACGGTCATGCAGCTTTTTCCCGGAACTTTTTCGTTGATTTTAATTTCTTCTGGGAAATTCCCGCAGTACTGGTAAAACGAAGCCACATCTTGAATAAAAAAAGTTTGTTTTAATTTTTGAATGTCATTTCCGCCGGGATCAAGAAAAATCAAGTCTTGTTCTTTTCGATCCGCTTAATTAAATGGCATGAGGCGGTGTCCAGGAATCAGTATTCCCTGTTTCAATTCCCAGGTCCCCAATTGCAAAGAAAGGGAAATGTGGCTTACTCTTTCAATCACGGCGCGGAAGGGAATAAAGTCATCATCTTTTATTCCAATCAAGAAATGGTGATTGATCAAAATCTTTTTCACTTTTTTCAAAGTGGATTCTGAAATCTGTTTTTCCCAGCGGTTTTCAAGATTTTTCGCGAAATCATTAACGGTAAATGGGTGCCGTGATTCGCGAATCATTTCTTCAGCTAATTTATTGAGTGTTATTTTTTTTGTCATTTGCAGGACGGGTTACAAAGTTGCAGGATAAAAGACGGAAGAAGAATGGAGCGGACCTTTTTTAAAAAAGGCGTTGCTAGACTAGCACAAAATAATTACCCTGTTAAGGGTAAGTGGCAGTTTGGCTCCCAAAAAATCAAAATATTTGATTTTCAAATGTGGGAAAGTTAAACTTGTTTTGTTATTAATTTACCCATTATTTTTATAGCTGGAGAGATCGCATGGCCTTAAATTTAGAGCCCATTTATCAAGACATTTTTTCCAAATTTAAAACCCGAAAAAAATTCGTTATCCGGTCTCTTGAAAACAACCTGCTAACGGTTGAGCAAGACGAAGAAATTTGCGGGCAAAAAGAACCTAAAGTTTTTGAATTTAAAAGCCCTAAAGAGCTTGAAGAATTTGTCCACAAAGAAAATACATTCGAAGCTGATATCGTCAAGCAACTTGAAGGAAGCAAAATGCCTTATCGCTAGGGAGAACTATTTTGCTTTAATTGACCACGCGCCATTGTCTAATTGAATTTTCTCCCCGGCATGAGCATTATCGCGGTTTAGACTGGCTGATATTTTCTGGACTTTTGGCAGGTCTTTCTCAGAAAAATTTTCATTGGTAGCTACAATTCTCTGGAGAATCGTCAGCCGATCCTCGTTTTCTTCTTGCATTATTGCCACCACAAACTTCTTGTAGTCGGAGTCTTTGAGGGTGCGTTGATTTTCAAAATATTTCAGCAGGCCATCTTTTCCCTCCCCCGCGCATAAGATATTTTTAAATTCCCGAATATCGTCACGATTAAACTCTTGACGCTGCATGGCCCTGAGGGCCCTCCTTTTGCCTTTGGGAACTTCGATAACCGGTTTTAGTTTCCCCTCTTCATCAACGGACCTGACAGAAGCCAACAATAATACCTCGTTTCCTAATTCTTCGTAGCTTCCCAGAATCTGATTTTCAAGTGCCGTTTTCTGATCCACAATGGTCACATTCACATCGACCAGCTTTTCTACACAACCCGTTATGTAAAAGAAAGAAATATAAATACTTAGAGCCTTTATCCAAAAACATTTCATACTCAATTGACTACTCGAATCTTTTTAAAACAATGGAAGAATTTTTTGAGCCGAACGAAATACAGTTGCTTATCGCAATATCTAATCTTTTTTCGCGGCCAACATTCGAAATATAATCCATATCACATTCGGGATCTGGATTTTCCATGTTGATCGTGGGTGTCATAAATCCATTTTTCAACGAAAGCGCAGAGACCGAGACTCCAAGAGCCCCTGAAGCTCCTTGGGGATGGCCGACCATAGACTTGGTTGAACTGGAGGGAATGCTCAATGCCTTGCCATTAAAAGTGTTTTTAACCGCCAAAGTTTCGACTTTATCGTTGAGCAATGTAGAGGTGCCATGAAAATTGATATAGTCCACTTCTTCCTCGTTGACTCTGGCATCCTTCATCGCAAGTCGCAAAGCCCGTGAAGATTGTTTGCCATCAGGCATTATAGCGACTCGGTGATACGCATCACAGGTAGTTCCATAACCAACCAACTCGGCAATAATTTCAGCACCTCTTTTTTTTGCATGCTCTAATTCTTCAAGAATAATCATCCAGCAACCTTCAGCCAGAACAAATCCTTCGCGATCTCGATTAAAAGGACGTGAACCGCGGCAAGGGTCATCATTAAAGTTCACGGGGTTTACTTTCATCCTTTCAAATCCTTGCATCATTGCGGGAGTAACGCAGGACTCTACTCCGCCACTCACAAACCAGTCTTCCTGACCGTAACGAATAGTGTTAAAAGCATAGCCCAAGGCATCACTGGAACTGGTACAGCCATTTGAAATCACATGACTTCGCCCCTGCAAGCCAAACCGTATGGAAATTTCACTGGAGAGCATTCCCACCAGTGAATTTGAAATCGCATACGGGCTGATTTTGTGTTTTTGTTTCGAAAAAAATATTTCAAATTGTTTTTCAGAAAAATCGAATCCGGAACCTCCACTGCCTACAAGCACACCGAGCGATTCGAAATCCTCTTCTGAAAAGGAGTCCAGATCAATTCCGGCATTTGCCAGAGCTTCCTGGGTCGCGGCGACGGCAAGCGGAACGGTGCGCGGTAATTTCTTTAAATCTGAGGAAGAATAATAAAGAGAAGGATCAAAATTTGTGACCTCGCCAGCAATTTGACAAGCCAAATCTACAGGATCAAAACTTGTAATGCGGTCGATACCACTAATTCCCTTACAAGTATTTTTCCAGAATTCCTTCTGTCCTATTCCGTTCGGGCTAACTGCCCCCAAACCAGTTATAACGACTCTACGAAGCATATATTGAAATCAGCTTTCTGATTGAAAGTGAGTTAACATTTTATGTTAATATAGCAGACCTAGAGAGGAAATGTTTAACCCCCTAGCCCCTCTTCAGCAGGGAGATCTTAAATATTCATGTAATTTACAGGCTAGCATTGGCACCACCAAGTGGCCTGCGGCTAACAACCTAACTTGTTATCACTTAAACATAAGACAGGTCAAATGATTGTTTCCGGATTCGAGGGCACCTGCCTCAATTCCCGGACAGAAAAGTTGATTGCCGAACAGGGTATTGGTGGCTTAATTTTGTTCGAGCGCAATTACGAAAACCCAACACAACTTAAAAAGCTGATCGATGATTTGCAGTCCCTTACCGCACAAAATTTGCCGCCTTTATTTATTTCTGTCGATCAAGAAGGGGGCCGCGTAGCAAGACTTGAAGAACCCTTCACACAATTTCCGCCAATGTGCTGCCTGGGAGAGGCAAACTCCGACGACCTCGCCTACCGGTTTGGAATCGCAATGGGCAGAGAAATGAAGGCCGTGGGAATTAATATGGATTACGCTCCGGTTCTTGATGTCCATTCAAACCCTGAAAACCCCATTATCGGAAAACGTGCTATAAGCTCCAACCCTGAAGTCGTCGCACGATTAGGTTGCAAGATAATTCAAGGATTTAAGGATGCTGGAACTATCCCGGTTGGAAAACATTTTCCAGGCCACGGCGATACCTCACAAGATTCGCATTTGACTCTACCACGGGTAGAGCGAAACAAAGAATCTCTGGAAAAAATTGAGCTGGTTCCCTTTGCCCAAGCTTTTCAGGAAGGGCTGGACGTGATAATGACGGCGCATGTAGTTTACCCCGCCTGGGATGAAGACTCTGCGGCAACATTTTCAAAATATATTTTGAATTATTTGCTACGCAAGAAAATGAAATTTCAAGGGCTGGTCATGTCCGATGACTTGGAAATGCAGGCAGTAACGCAAGCTCCCGAAGAGCTACCTGCTTTAGCTATCAACGCTGGCGTTGATCTGTTTCTTATTTGCCACGACCTCGCTAAAGTAACCCGACTACAAGATGCGATGATTGATGGAATAGAAACCGGAAAAATTCCTCACGAAACTGTAGATCATTCGTTTAATCGAATCATGAAGTCCAAGGAAAAACTTACCGACGAAGATGAAATGGATCTTGAGCAGATTCTGGAAGAAAATCAGAAACTCGCTGAAGAAATGCGCTCCTACCTGACAGAATAACAGCTTGAATGGATAAGTTATCTGAAGAAAAATCGTTTTCATCCCCTGTAAAAAAATGGGGTTTGCTTCTTATTATATATGCAGTTCTGGTGGCTTATTTTTTGTCCTTTTCTAGATATGGACTGAATATTTGGGACGAAGGAGGGTATGCCAATGGGGCCCTAAGAACCCTCAATGGGGAGAGGGCACTTATAGATTTTAATCCCAATGGATACCTCCCCGGCCGTTATTGGTATGGCTTGCTATTTTTTAAGCTTTTTGGGGTAGAAATCCAAAGCTTGCGAATTGGTGTCGCGTTGTTGACACCAGCCATGATTTTAATGGTTTACTCGATTAGCCGGAAAATAATGCCTGCCGGATTTTCACTTTTGGCAGCCTTATTCATGCTTTCAGCACCTTCGATGTACTACAACCGGTTTTATCCATTATTTGTCGTTCTCACCCTCTACTTCATTACAATGACAATTGAAAAAAGAAACCTTATATCTCTGGTTGGGCTGGTTACGGCTATTTTTCTAAGTTCTTTCTTTAAATTTGAGGTCACTCTGTTTTCAATACTGATCAGTTTGGTGATCTTGGGAATATTATATTTTTATAATTCGTCTGATATCCCGTTGAAAAACAACAGCAACATTTCCTCCAATAAAATAGCTTACTTCTCCGGAGGAGGAATTGTGCTGGCAGTGATTTTTCTGTTTTACCTAGGTAAGGATGGATATTTTTATCAGGTTTTTAAAATAGTTGTGGATGCCCATGAGGTTTGGGGAAATCCGTTCCCACAACTGTTACCCTTTCCTCTACTTTATGATGAGTTGGGATATCATAAATTTTTCGAAAGAGTTTTGTTCCATCTCCCCATTTGGGTTTATGGGCTCGTGTTCGTAGTTATTTTGACTCGTTTTTTTTTACAAAAACGCAAAATGACATCTTCCGATTTGCATTTGCTCGCCATTGTGAGTTTCGGTATTTGTGCATTCGGACTGGTGATCTGGAGAGCCGGATTCGACAACCTTTTAAGAACACTCCCACCTTTTTATATTCTATTTTGTTATTTGCTTTTTCAGGTATGGCAGAAAATACTTGTATTTCAGAGTGCACCAGAGAACCCAATCCACGCCAAAATCACGCGTATTCCTTTAAGCCTACTCATCGTCTTTCTGCCTTTTCTCTTCTATTATGAGATGAATACGCATCATGGGTTTTACGCCGGCAGTATTGGCGCTAAGGGTTGGGTAATTAATAAAGACGTTAAGGCCATGCATCCCGCAACCACTGTCATCAAACTAGATAGAATAGATGTTCTGACGAGCCCTAATGAAGCCAAGTGGATAAGTGAAGTTGTAAAACGAATAAGATTATATTCAAAAAAAGGCGATCCTATTCTTGCTCTTCCACTGAACCCAATCTTTTATTTTTTGACGGACCGCGTTAACCCGACTCCTTATGAATGGGTTTTGCCCGGAATGCTGGATGAAGATAAGGAATTGGAAATGGTAGAAGCTCTCAAAGCAAAACCTCCTAAAGTAGTCATATATGTTGACATCGCAATAGATGGCAAAGAAGAGAGAAGACTAAAAAATTACGCCCCCTACATTTATAAGTATCTTGTGGAGAACTATGCATTACAGGAAATGATCGGATTATTTCAAATTCTTCTTCCAAAAACATAACAAGATAACCTCAAACCTTAGAAAGAGAAATACAACTCTTAAAAAGATTAATTTTTTGATAAAAAGATTGACGGACAATTTTTTTGGGGAACTATAGTTAAATAAGGTAGGGAATAATTGAAACAGGAAAAAGCACTAGTTGCCCACAGATTACTTGATAAACCCCTTAACTTAACTGTTTTATGAGAGCTACCAACGGGGTTATCTCTCATCTCACTCAGGGCAGGATTTTTTGGTCTAATTCCTGTCATGTTTAGGGCACAGCTAGGAGTTATCAAACATAGTATTGGTATACGAAAACATGCAAGAAACGAAATCAGGCACAGCGAAGTTCTTAGGTGTACGGCTAAGGCAATGGAGAAAATCTCTTCCATTGAAATCTTATCAACTTGCGAAATTAATTAGGATTTCGCAAGGTTCATTATCAGATATTGAAAATTGCAAGTCCCTTCCTTCAGCGGATACGATTTCCAAATTGTATCAACACACGAATTTGAATATCATTTGGTTGCTAACCGGGAAAGGTCCCATAAGGAAAACCCAGCACGCTCATGGCGAAGAACCCGCCGTTAATGAAGAACTAGAAGCGTATGGAGAAGACCCCAATTTGACGGAACTGATACAAAGGTTAATCCGTACCTATTATCGCGGGGACACAGAAAAGAAAGCCCATTTAATCGGGTTTCTAATTGGTGCCGACCCTGGAGAGTGAAAAAAATATCACTATTCTCCCAGGATGACGGGGTCCTGCATTTTTAATTTATATAAATTGTAATAAAGGTTTTTGTTGTTCATTAAATCTTCGTGTTGGCCAATTTCAACAACCCGGCCTTTTTCAAGAACTATAATCTGATCTGCTTGACGAATGGTGCTAAGGCGATGCGCCACAATAAATGTGGTGCGACTTTGCATCAGCGTTTCTACAGCCTCTTGAATTAAAGCTTCTGAGCGATTGTCCAAAGAAGATGTAGCTTCATCCAGCACCAGAATTTTTGGGTCTTTTAAGATAGCTCTAGCTATAGCTATTCTTTGCCTTTCCCCCCCTGAAAGCTTTGCCCCCTTTTCTCCTACTATGGTATCGTAACCCTTTTCTAGCTCCACAATGAAGTCATGGGCATTTGCCTTTTTGGCAGCCTCCTCTAATTCTTCTTCTGATGCATTCAGTTTTCCGTAAAGTATATTTTCTTTCACGGTTCCGCCAAACAGTAGCGTCTCCTGAGGAACCAATGCAATCTGGCTGAGAAAGCTTTTCCGATCTAATTCTTGAATGTTATGACCATCCAAACAGATGCTGCCCTGACTGACATCGAAGAATCGGTGCAATAGTTTTATAACCGTTGATTTTCCGGCTCCACTGGGCCCGACTAAAGCAACGGTCTGCCCCGGTTTGATATCAAAATTTATATTGTGCAGAATTTCAGACTTTTCGCGATAACCAAAGGAAACATTGTCGAACTGAATACGTCCGCTGATATTTTCCAGAAATATCGGATTTTCAGGATTCTTAATAGCAGGCTGGGTATCCAAAATTTCATAAACTCTTCTTATGGCCCCTGATGCTTCCTGAATCTGAGTATAAAGACGAACAAAGGTTCCTATCGGCCCAGCGACAATCAACGCATAAAGAAAAAAGGCGGCTAGTTCTCCCGGTGTGGTTGTTCCCAGCATCACTTGATAGCCTCCGTACCAGATTAAAACTGCTGATACCAAAAAAGTAAGACCGAGAATGAAAGGGCCGAAGAACGATGAAATCTTCAGTTTATCTACCGCTTTTTCGAACGCGGTTTCAATTTTGTTCGTAAACCGGTCACGCTCATAGTTTTCCCGGGTAAACGATTTTACAATCTTTATAGAGGAAACAACTTCCTCCAGAACAACGATTGCCTGGGCAACCTGATCCTGAAGTTTTTCAGAAAAGAGTCTTAAACGTTTTCCGAACAATCGGGCAAAAAGCATTAATGGTGGAAGGATCAACAGAATGAGACCGGTCAACTTCCAGTTCAGATATAAAATAATTGTCATAGCCCCAATGAGCGTGATGCTTTGCCGTAGCAAGGCTACAGGAATAGTAACCAGAGCATTCTGAATAACCGATATGTCATTACTCATCCTCGAAAGAATTTCTCCCACGCGATGTTCCTGAAAAAATCGTAGCGACAAAGATTGGATGTGGGAAAAGAATTCAATACGAAAATCGGTGGTCATTCTGTGGCCGACAAACCCGAAAACATAATTATGAACGACCGCAAAAACAGCCTGCAAGAGAATGATAAAAAGTAAATTCCACGCATGTCCGTCGAGAACCTGACTATCTTTAAGAACCACCACAGCATTGATCATATTGCGGACAATCAAAGGCAACACTAGATTGACCAAAGAAGTTAGCGTTAAACAAATAAAAGCGAATACCAGGCTTTTGGTATAGGGCTTGGCATATTTTAAAATTTTTCGAAATTCTTTCATACTCTCTTTCTAAATCCTTCTCAGGGTCTATAATTCGCTCAATCTGCAAAAAAACAGCAAAAATCCCTTAAATAACAATAAATTCAATATTTTTAGACGACATATCATAACCCCTTGAAAAGATCAATTCAAACCTTATCGCAGGGTTTTTCCACCACCCATCCTTTTCCTGGTTTTGTTTTTAAATTAAAGTCACATCTTAAAAATTGCTTTCCTCAGTAATTTTTCATTGTTTTATAAGGGCCTCAATACCTATATGAAAAAATCCCAATTAAAAAAATTCTTAAATAGTCGTCCCTGAAAAACCCTATTTCCAGAGAAAAATGGTAAAGAAGGTCCGTGTTTTTATTCAGCAATCGGTCGAAAATGGTTTTTGAACAACCACGAAAAAAGAAATAATAAGAAAG
>Ga0115000_10001647_pt1 | contig 19543 bp, 21 predicted proteins | sample ArcticOcean_MG_C_6_FD_89690 | JGI IMG/M metagenome (GOLD analysis project Ga0115000, IMG submission 89690) | Marine microbial communities from western Arctic Ocean - ArcticOcean_MG_CB8_128 | ecosystem: Environmental > Aquatic > Marine > Oceanic | place: Arctic Ocean: Canada Basin | collected... | reverse complement strand
TGTAGCTCAGCTGGTAGAGCAATTGATTTGTAATCAATAGGTCCGCGGTTCGACTCCGTGCGGGGGCACCACATAAACCTTTACTTATTTCACTTTTTGAATCTTTAGAAAATAATCTGTAAGAAAAAAAAGCAGAACAAAGACTATACAAAGGAAGAAAGTAGAACTCGTTGTAGTTATTCTGTAGTTACTAGGAATATTTAATTATATTCTAAAATAATTTTTTAAGATTTGATAATCATCAAATTCTTAAAGAATTCGCGCGTTCAAAATTTTATTTGCTGGACTCTTACTGTTGATAAAAACTTTTAACTCCGGGAGCCGTGTCCCGGTAAGTTTGAGGCGTGTGTCCCTGATCCGTGATTAAAGTTCCCGTTGCCTGTTGCTTTGTGGGGGTAGCCTGGTTCAGGGCACGGGGCTGATGGAACGGTTTATTAATCTTGTGATGATTTATACAAATTTCTTAATTTTTCTATTAAACTAAATGGAAATGAGATTTTATATTATTAACTCTTATTTAATAAATGAATTTTTTGTTTTCCAGTCCGTTTGAAATGTTACGTAATTAACTAACAAACAGCGTCTTTCATTAACAATTTTTTTTTTTTACTAATTGAAAAAGCTATGGATATTGCAGAAAACAATTCTTGTGAATTTATTGAACTCCCAAGATTTAATCAATCATTTGATTTAATAAAAGATAAATATAACGACGATATTGTTAATTTAAATGGCTGGCGAACTTTTATAAAAATAGAAAAAATATTAACTGCAAATAAAGAGCTTTAATATAAATAGTTAATTTCAATAAAAATATTACTTATTTATTCTAATTTTTAGCTAAAGCAACTTTGTTGATAAATAAGGATTGCTGCAACTCTTCTACTGAAAGATTGTCAATGCTGTCTACACTTTTAATTATTTGTTTATCAATATAATAACCTGCAACTTTACCTTGCAATTCCTCTGCACGTAAAGCTACTCCAACCATTTTATTTTCTTCTGCAACTTGACCTGGATAAGGGTTTTTAAGTTTTAGACCATGCCTATATAGTTCAACGATTGAAGTTAAAAATATTAGTAGCAGCAAACAGCAAATTCTGAATATTCAAATAATTTTTGAAATCTTATCAAGTAATCTTTTTTTAAATTCTTTTTTATCATTATATAAAAAATAATTTATTTTTTTATCTAAAGAAGAAAATTTCTCTGTTTTTTCCCTATTAAGTTTTTTCTCAACGATATCACTTAAATTATCTAAATTTTTACAAAGAGTAATTGGTTTTATCTTTTCAATTTCGTCGAAATGTTCACTATTTTCAACAAAATTTCCATTACTTACAAATCTATCGGAATTTTGGGACATCATAATAGTTTTTTTGTTAAACAAGGCAGACTCTATTACCATTGTTGTGGGTCCAGCTATAACAATCTCAGCATTTTTTATTAGAGATGGATAATAACTTAAGTCAGGTTGGAAAGATGATGTACCAATGTTTCTTTTTAAATAATTTTTTTTCACTTGAGGGTCTAAAATTACATTTTTGATTTTTGAAAAATCTATAATTTCTCTAGTAAATCTCCATGGATAAGGTCGATATATTATTTTAGTATTTTTATATTCCTTTTTATTATTTTCTATCATTTGGTCTAATATTTGAAGAGCCGCTTGGTCGTCCTTGTGCAAAGAAAAATATCCTATCCCCCAACTCTCTATATAAAGAATATATTTAAAGTTGAAATGAGATTTTAATTTTTTTGATCTTAATTTGTAATAATTATCAAACCTTGATGTACCTATTAAATGTATGTTTTTTTTTGGGATTTTGTGAATTTTATGAGCATGCATTAAAGATTGTTTGCCCCAAACTAAATAATTATCGTAAAACGGCTTCATCATAGGTTTACTAGAACAATTATCCCAATTATCAATTATAGATAAAGTTTTAATATTTTTTTGTTTAGCAATTTTATTAATTTCATTATGACCAATGTGCCAACCTTGAATTGGAGATATGATTAGATTTGGATTAATTTTATCTATTTTTTCTTCTAGAAATTTTATGCCTTTACTATTTTTATCTAAATAATTAACCTCTAAATTCAATAATGAAAATGTAATTAATTTTATTCTTTTAATAATATAAGATAAAAGTCTGGGAAAAAAATTTAAAACTATATTAAAAATCTTTTCATTATCATATTTAAATTTAGGTTTTAACATTACCTTTAAATTGAAATTTATCGCTCTTGAATTATTTTTTTGCCTGAAACAATTTAGTAGAAAGTAAAGTTTCACTCTTTTTCTCTCTAAGTTGGAAAATTCATAAAATCCCAAAAAATTTTTTTTTACTTTAATTTCTTTTTTTAATAAAACTGTATCTTTACTGGCTATAAAATAACAATCATATTTTTTTTCAAGTTCTTCAAACGCATTATTTAAAATATAATTTCTAATGAATAAATCGTAACAAATGTTAATAATAATTTTTTTTTTTATTTTCATTTTTTTGTATTTATACTAAAATTATTTAAGATTCAATCTTTACGCTTTTAGAAACATTAATTAAAAATGATAAAGCTGAAATTAGTTTATATTTTGACATAAATTTTTTTATCATGTAAATATTTTTTAATTAACTTAAGATAATTAATTGGTTTTTTTTTATTTAATTTATTTGAAATAAAAAAAGTATTTCCTATATCAAATATTTTACTTTTTTTTTTGGGAAATAAATTGCAAGCCTCATAATGAATAATACTAGAAAAAGATACTCCATTTATATTTGTGTTTTTTATAACTTCGTAAATATGTTCTAATGATCCAGCTCCTCCATGAGCTATAACAGGAATTTTAACTTTTGATGAAACTTTTTCTGTAATTTTAATATCAAATCCAATTTTAAGTCCGTCTCGGTTTACAGAAGTCAAAAATATTTCACCAGCACCTAATTCTTCTAATTCTTTAGCCCAAATATCTGGTTGAATATTTATCAGATCTCTTCCATTAGATTTTGAAATAAAATACTTTCCATTAATTTCATTACTTTCAATTACTACTGTTATCGTAGATGAACCAAATTCTTTAACAGCTTTTTTGAGAAAATTTTTATTGTCAATAACAGCACTATTGATACATACTTTATCCGCACCATTTCTTAACATATCCTCAATATCATTTAAACTTCTGATACCTCCCCCAACGGCTAGTGGTATAAAAATATTTTGTGCAGTTCTTTTAACAAATTTTGAAAGATTATTGGTACCATATAATGTAGCAACATTATCAATATAACATATTTCATCTGCACCTTGCTCAAAATAATATTTTGCAAAATTATAAGGGTCACCTAGCACTCTCAAACCCTCAAGATTTATGCCCTTTATTAATAGACCATTTTTAATATCTAGTTTAGGTATAATTCTTACAAAGCGCATCTTTATTTTACTATTTGGCCACTAGAAACATTTTTCATTATAATTTTACCAGCTCCAATTTTACAATTATCTCCTATAGTTATATTATTAGAAATTATTGCCCCAGAACCAATAAAACATTTCTTCCCAATACTTACATTTCCGTTAATTGTTACGGCTGTTGAAATTATTGTATGATCACCAATTGAAACATCGTGCTCTATTAATGAAAAATTATTTATTACACAGTTTTTTCCAATTTTTGTATTTATATTTATTAAAGAATTGTTCATTATAGTAGATCCTTCAAGCACTGTTGAATTTTTCGATAAATAAGCACTTTTGGAAATTATTTTAGGAAAAATATAACCAAGTTTTTTGTATTTTAAAAAAACATTACTTCTTTTATTAATTTGATCGTGACGCGCTATTGCTATCAATATATTTTGTTTTTTTTTAAATATTAAACTTTTTTCATCTATTATTTTAGATCCAAATAATTGTTTTCTTTCATCGTTAATTGAAACTAAATAACTAATTTTAAATTTTTTAAGATTTGTTAGAATTTCAATGCATGATTTAGCATGACCACCAGCTCCATATAATATTATATTTTTCATTTTAATAAATTACAGATTTTTTTTATTTCATTTAATTTTAGGTTAGCACTACTTGGTAAACATAAGCAAGTTTCATATAATCTATCTGCTTTGGTAATATTGTAGCTTTCATTTTTTTGGTAAGGTAGCAACTTATGAACTGGATGCCAAATTTGTCTAACAGTTATTTTGTTCTTTTGAAAGTTATTAATAATCTTTTTAATTTTAATTTCTTCATTATTGATATTAATAATATTTAACCAATAATTTGGAAGTATATTTTTTGGAAAGCTTAAAATTTGAGATTTTTTACTCTTATTTAAAAATTTACTATAAATGTTATAATTTATTTTTTTTTTCTTTATCAAATTTTTTATTTTTAATAATTGTTTTATTCCTATACCAGCTTGTAAGTTTGTCATTCCATAATTGAAACCTATTTCATCATGGATATAACTATTATTTACCTTCGCTTGATTTGCTAGATGTTTGGCTTTTTTATATAGCTTTAAATTGTTTGTTATTAATGCTCCTCCCGCACCTGTTGTTATGATTTTATTTCCATTGAACGAAAAGCACCCAATAGTACCAGTTGTACCAATATGTTTATTTTCAGTCTTATATTTTATTTTAGCTCCAACAGACTCTGCGGCATCCTCAATAATAGTTATATTATATCTATTGCATTCATACAAAAGTTCTTTTGTTAATTCTGTTCCTGAGCCATATAAATGAACAATTATTATAGCCTTTAGTCTTTTTCCAGTTTTATGATTATATTTTTTATTTTTTTTAATAAAAGTTTTATTCTTTAAAAAAAAAATTACATCATTTATGTTCATATTCAAATTATCATCACAATCGAAAAACACAGGTGATGCTGAGCAATATTTAACAGCATTTATTGGTGCTATAAAAGTTAGTGTTGGCACTAAAACTTCATCATTTTTACCAAGTTCTATTATTTTACATGCTAAATGTAATGCAGAAGTTCCAGAGTTTGTGGCAACACAATATTTAGATTTAGTAAATTTAGAAAAGTTTTTTTCAAATTTGTTTACATATGGACCCACCGTAGATACATAAGTTGACGATATAATATCTTTTACAATATTTTTTTCAGACTTATCAAAATACGGTTCGTGTAAAGGAATATTTTTATTTTTAGTCATATTTTAAAAATATTTTTTATACCACAAATATGTTTGTATAACACCGCTCTCTAAATCAAATTTTTTTTTATACTTAACAAACTTATTTATATATTTAAGAGATGGTGCACGTCTTAAAATTTTATCTTTATTTTTCGATAATATTATTTCTTTTTTAATACCAACTACTTTCATACATAATTTTACAAGATCTAAAATTTTATATTCTGGTTTATCATTGCCTATATTAAAAGTTTTTTTATTAGTATTTTTTTTAAAAGATAATTTATTAATAATTTCAATAGCATCAACTATATAAATAAATGTTCTAGTATTATTAGGCGAAAATACTTTAATTTTTTTGTTTTCTTTTTTTGTTATTTCTTTTAATTTTTCTGGAATTACGTGAGACATGCCCATTCTTGGACCGTAAAAATTATGAGGTCTAAGTATAGTGTAATTTAATTGAGAGTGATGACACAAGCTCTCGCCATAAATTTTTGAGAGCATATATGTGCTTCTTCTGTCGTTAAATTTATTTAAGCAAATCTTAGTGCTTTCTTCAGTTGGTATCTTGAAAAAATTAGTTCCAATAGAACCAGAATAAACTTCGCTTGTAGAAAAAAAAATGAATCTTTTAAGTTTTTTATTTTTTTTTGCAAAATTTATTGCATTGATAGTCATTACAACATTCTTATGAAGAACATCATATGGATTTGATACTACATTTTTTACACCCACTATAGCTGATAAAAAAAAGATATAATCAAAATTCGATTTTAATTTTAAAATTTCTTTTTCATTCAATAAATTCAATTTAATAAATTTTACATTTTTTTTTTTTACTAATTTCTTAAAATATTTGTCTTTTCTTCCTCTATGAAAATTGTCAACAATTTCAATATATCTTCCTTTCATATCAGATAATTTACATGCCAGATGATAACCAATAAATCCGGCACCTCCTAAAATGAGTATTTTCATATTTTTTTACCTAATGTTTTAAAAAAAATTTTATCTTTTTTTAATTTTTGAGAGATCTTATCTGAAACTACATTATTGAGATCAAAAATTTTTAACTTTTTATTTCTTAAAATATACTTATTAAAATTAAAATTTTTAAAATTTCTATGGGGTGTAGCTAAAATTATCAAGTCTACCTTAATATCAGGGGGATTGTTATAAACATTGATATGATTTTTATTTTCTTTCCATTCAGAAAGGAATGGATCGTAAAGGTAAATATTACATTTTTTTTGTGAAAAAAAGTCATACAGTAATTTTGTTGGAGTGTGTCTTGTATCACCAATTTCATTTTTATAACTAACCCCAGCTATTAATACCTTATCTTTAATTTTTATATTGTGGAATTTTTTAATAAGATTAATGGAAGTTTTAGGCATCCTTTTATTTATTTTTGTTGCTAATAAAGAAAGAGGAAAAGATAACTGGTTTTTTGAAAAAATTTTATCAGAAATTTTTCCCATTAATGGATCTTTAGTTAAACAATAACCACCCACACCTAAACCAGGATATCTTAAATTTTTATGTGTATCTCTTTTATGTATAGCAGAAATAATTTCATACAAATTTAAATTTAAATTTTCCGAAAACTTTGTCCATTCATCTAAAAAAGCAATATTTAGTGCTCTGTAAGTATTCTCTATAACTTTAGTAAGCTCAACTGAGGTTATGCTTGACATAAATGTCAAAGGAAATTTCTTAGTATTAATAAATGATGAAAAAAAATTATATGTTTTTTTTTTAGCAAGCCCACTATTCGACCCAAATACACGCCAATAATTTTTAATTGATTTAAAATAATTATTTCCAGGCATTACTCTCTCAAAAGAGTATGAATATTGCAAACTCTTTAAAGGTATTTTTCTTTTTTTAAAATTTTTTTTGAATATTGGTAATATTATGTTTTCACTAGTTCCAGGAATTAAAGTACTTTCGAAAATTATCAAACAGCTTTTGTTAACTTTGGAACTGATAGAATTTAATACTTTTTTAAATTCTTTTAAATAATTGTGCTGAATTGATTTTTTTAAGCTTACATCAAAATTGATACTTACAATTACGTAATCTGCATCTTTAAGTTCATCTAATTTTGATGAAAAGAATAATGACTTATCATTTAGATTTTTTTTCAAAAACCTTTTAATGTTAATATCAGAATTTTTGTAAGGAAATACACCTTTATTTAATAAACTTAATTTTGAGGAACCTTCATGGTTTCCTTTGTCTATTCCGCATACTTTAAATATTTTTTTTCCATTTTTTTTTGACGATGAAATAACTATCGACATTGCAGCCCCTACGTAACCCATTCCAATTATAACAACTTTTTTTAACATTTTATTATACTTAACTGAAAATAATTTAATTAAATCGATTTGATATCACACCTATTTCACCAGACTCAATAGCTAAAATAAACGAATTTGTTTTCTCATCATAATTTATATCTCTTATTCTTTCACCTAAAAGAATTTTTTCTATATATAGTACCCTATTATACTTTTGATTGAACTTTAATCTAAACAAACTTTGTGAACCCAATGATGCAACAAAATAATTATTTATCCATTTTGGATTAAAATTATTCGGAATTTTAATTATATCAGAAGGCGCTATTGAAGGGATAAAGGTAAATATCGGTTCTTCAAAATTATTTTCAGAATGATTTTTTTTAAACTTGTATTGTGGTAAATTCTCTCCATACGGCTCCCCGTAAGACGCAATTGGCCATCCGTAATTTTTTCCTTTGATAATTTTATTTATTTCATCACCACCCCTAGGCCCCATTGATGTTGTGAAAATAGCATTTTCGTCAGCACTAATTCCTAAAATATTTCTAAAACCTGACGCAAAAATAGTCTTATTTTTTTCTTTCAAATCAATAAATAAAAGTTTTCCAAAATCAGATTTTTCAGATTGTGCTTCAAGCATTTTTAATTCATTACCTGTTGAAAATAAAATTCCCGTTTTACCATCATGTCTATATTCAAACATTCTTCCACCCTGAAGATATTCATCGCATGAATTAGTCTCAAAAAATTTTTCAAATTTTAAAAAATTTACTGATAAATGTGCAAATAATATCTCTAAATTAAAACAATTATTCTCTTCAGTATGACTTTCATTTTTAGTTTGCGCTGCTATAAATATTTTATCATTAAAGATTAAAACTCCATGAAGTGGAATAACGTAATTGAATAGCTCATTTAAATTATTATTAATTTTATCTTTAGTTAGGTATATTTCTTCATTTTTTAAATTGTTCATTTTAGAGATAAAAATTTTACCATCTTTACCTACCACAAATAAGTTTTCTTTCCATATCTCAACCCAAAAAGTATTGTAATGAGTGCCTAAAAAAGAGTAGTCACTTAATTTATCAAGTTGATCTTGTGTTTCATTATCATTGAAAACTTTTTTAGTTTTATAATTTAAATTCACAAATTGTGTTTGAGGAAAAGTATTTTGATTGTATGCGTTTATCTTCATTAATTCTAAATTTTTAACAAATTTTTCGGAAAAGATGAAGTCTGGCAAAAAGATTATTTTAACAATCTTATCTTTAAGGAATGGTATAAATTTTTCTATCGTTTTTAGATTGAAACCAAAGATTAATACAATCGATATAATTATCGAATAAAATATAAGTTTATTTTTTAAAACCATAATAAAGTAAGTTAGTAATATTAAATTATGAAATAATCAATTATTAAATAGACTTTATGTTAGAAAATAAGAAGATTCAGAATACAAAAAAAAATTTAACTCTTATTTATATAATAACAGTTGTTTACAACAATGCCACACATCTTAAAAAAACTTTTGATAGTATTTTTTTCGAGAATTATAAAAATTATGAATTAATTGTTATTGATGGAAATTCAAATGATGGAACTGTAGAAATAATTAAAAAAAATTCTTCTAAAATAAAATTTTGGTTAAGTGAACTTGGTAAAGGAATTTATGATGCTTTTAATAAGGAAATGAAAAATGCTCAAGTAGATTATTTAGGATTTGTGAACTCAGATGATATTCTGTTACCAAATGCTCTACAAATTTTAAATAATTATATTCAAAACTTTCCTGAAGCTGATTTATTTTTTGGTGCAGTAAAAAAACATTGAGGCATTTTACATGGATATAAACCATGGAAAATAAAGTTTTCTAGGGGTTTTTATAGCAGTCACTCTATTGGTTTTTTTATCAAGTCAAAATCAGCAAAGCTTGTTGGAGATTATAACTTAAAATATAAATTCTCTTCAGATTATGATTATTTCTATCGAATGATAGTCAAAAAAAATTAAAGGGTATTGCAACAAAGAGAGGTGAAGTTTTTGGAATATTTAATAGAGGTGGATATTCAAGTACAATTAGTTTTAAAGAAGAAATACAAATAAAAAAAATAATGGTCAATCTTATATAACTTTATTTATTATAATTATTTATAAATCAACAAAAAATTTTAAGAAACTTTTGTCCGATTAATTTTCTCAATTTTTTTTGCTAGAATATATTGATATTCATAATCAATGTCTAAATTAAATTTGTTCTTCATTTCAAAAAAATTTTTTTTCATTTTTTTTATTGATTTAAATTTTAAAAAATTTCTTACATTTAAAATGTACATTGAGCCATTTGGAACAAACAGATTTTTTTTCTTGTGAAGTAGCATCTTTTTATTTTTAACAAAATATATATCTGAAAAAAATTCATAAATATTTCTAACAGATATTATTGATTTTTCTGTTTTTTTATATTGTTTTATACATTTTCTAAAATGCTTAATATTTCTAAATGGTGTAGTTGGCTGAAGTAAAATCAAACAATCTAGTTTTTTGTTAAATTTTTTTTGATACCATTGAATAGCGTGTAAAATTACCTTTTCAGAAGTAACTTTACTTCCACTTAATTTCAATGGTCTTAACCATGGACATAGAACTTTTTCTTTAACTGCGATTTTTTGAATTTTTTTTGAGTCTGTTGATACTAAAATTTTATCATTTATTTTTGAAATCTTTTTTGAAAATTCAATTGTTCTCTCAATTAAAGTTTTTTTATTAATTTTCAAAATATTTTTATTTTTAAGTCTTTTTGATCCTTTTCTTGCAGTAATTAAAAATAAAAATGAACTCATAAATTGATTATAGATTAAACTACTAGTTAAATTTCCTGCAATTAGTAGGTGAAAACATATTTAAGTTTTTTATATATTGAAAAAAAATTATTTTTCTAACATTTTTATTTTTTTGTACTAAATATTTATATAAGCTAAAAATGATATTTCTAATAATTTTACTTTTAATTTTTGTGAAATTTTGAATTCTTGGATAGTCTGAAATTATTTTATAAATTGTTTCAAAACCTTTTTTGGGGTCATTTAATAATTTTATCCAATTTTTTGGTTTAACTAAAGATGATAAATGCATAAACTTATGATATATTATATATTCAATAACATTACTAATTAAAATACTTTAGTCAATTCGCATTTATGATAACTACTTTCTAATTATATGAAAAAAATATTAATTACTGGATCAGCAGGTTTTATAGGTTTTATTTTTGCTTTAAAACTTTTGAAGAAAAATTATGAAGTAATTGGAATAGATAATTATGAAGATTGTTATTCAGTAAAACTAAAAAAGAAAAGAGTACAACAATTAAAAAAATTTAAAAATTTTAAATTTTTTGATTTAGATATAAATAAAAAAAACCAATTAATTATCTTAAGTTAATTAAATGATATTTACTTAATAAAAAAATCCATGTCAGAAATTAAAAATTTAAATAAAATTAAAGTTGGAATTTTGGACTTAAGGACAAACAATCTTTTTAGTATTTATCATGGACTCAAAAAAGTAAATTACAAAGTAAGTATTATTGATGAAAAATCTAAAAAATTTAATTACGACTTGATTGTTTTACCTGGTGTTGGGTCTTTTAAAACAGCTATGAGATTTATAAAAAAAAATAGAATTGATGAAAAATTGTATGATCATGCGGTCATTAAAAAAAAATACTTGTACGGAATATGTTTGGGTATGCAGCTTTTATTCAGTTCTAGTAAAGAATTCGGTTTTACAAAAGGAATGGATTTTATAAATGGAGAAGTTGTTAAATTGTCTTCACAACGTAGTTATCCAGTGCCACATATGGGTTGGTCGAAAATTAAAATAAAAAATAAAAAAGAAAATTTTATAAAACAAATTAATTTTAACGGAATGTATTATTTTGTTCATTCATATTATTGTAAACCTAAAAATACTGAAAATATTATCTCATTAACTTCATATGGAAATAATGAATTTTGCTCTGCAGTCAGAAAAAATAATATATTAGGAACACAATTTCACCCAGAAAAAAGTTCATTATATGGCTTAAATTTATTGAAGAATTTAGGAAAACTAATATCATGAAAAAAAAAGTTTATTTTGGGTTACCCAGTAAAGTTAAATTTTGTAAAAAGACATTAATCTCAAATCAAAGACCTAGCTCAGAGATTGAATTTAAACATAATAAAAAAACAAAAAAGAAAACCTTACATATAGATAAAAATTTTATCTCAGATACCTGGAAATATTCAAGAGTAAAAAAAAAAATTAATTATAAAAAAAGAGAAGAAGAATTACTTAAGTTACTTGATAAACATAGAAACAAACATGGTGAATATGATTGTATAGTTCCTGGAAGTGGTGGGAAAGATAGCTGTTATGCAACTGACGTATTAAAAAAAAAATATGGCATGAATCCTTTAAGTGTAACATGGCCACCAATAATATATACCCAATATGGTTTTGAAAATTTTGAGAATTGGATTAAAACTGGAAAACTGGCAAATATTTCTGCAACTAGAAATGAGGATGTGTTAAGAATTTTGACACAATGTGCTTTTAAAAATCTCTTACATCCATTTCAGAGTTTTATAATTGGCCAAAAAATATTCCCTATTAAAATTGCTTTAAAAAAAAAGATTCCGTTAATTTTTTATGGAGAAAATGAAGCTGAACATGGAAATGCAATAAACGATAATGCTACCTCACTGAGGGAAAAATCATTTCATAGCTACAAAAACATTAACGATATATATTTCGGTGGTTTAAAAATTAAGGAGTTAAATGAAAAGTTTAAAATTTCTATTAAAGATCTTGATGATTATTTACCTCCACAAAAAGAAGAATTTGAAAAATCAAAAATCGAGGTTCATTATTTGGGATATTATCTAAGGTGGATACCACAAGAATGTTTTTATTATTCTGTTGAAAATTGTGGTTTTAAACCAAGACCTTATAGATCTCAAGGTACATATAGCAAATATAATAGTATAGATGATAAGTTTGACGATATTAATTTTTACACAATGTTTAACAAATTTGGTATTGGGAGAGCTACATATGACGTATCTCAAGAATTAAGAAATGATCATCTCACTGTTGAAGAAGGAAAAAAACTAATTAAAAAATATGATGGTGAGTTTCCTAACGTTTATATTAAAGATGTTCTTAATTATTTGGATATTAATATGAGTTTTTTTAAAAAAAAAATAGATGAATTTAAATCACCACACCTTTGGAAAAAAACAATCAATGGTTGGAAGTTAAGACATACTGTAAATAAAGATGGGGTTGATGACTAGACCAATGAAATTATTCATTATAACAGGTAGTAGAGCTGAATATGGAATTTTAAAAAATTTAATCAGAGAATTAAAAAAAGACAAATATTTTAAAACAGATGTAATAGTAACAGGTATGCATTTAAGTAAAGAATTTGGATTTACAATAAATGAGATTTTAAAAGATAAAATCAAGGTTGAAAAAAAAATTAATATAAATTTAAACTCTGATAAACCTTATGGGATCAGCAGATCTACTGGCACAGGAATAATAAAATTTTCAAAATTTTTTTCTCAGAGACGACCAGATTTAATTATTTTACTTGGAGATAGATTTGAAATTTTAGCAGCGTGTACAGCTGCTTATTTTCACAGAATACCAGTGGCTCATTTGCATGGAGGAGAATCCACTGAAGGACTGATAGATGAAGGTATTAGACACTCCATTACCAAAATGTCCCACATACATTTTGTTTCAACAAAAAAATACAAAAAAAAAGTCATTCAATTAGGTGAGTCTCCTAAAAATGTACATTTAGTTGGAGCGATTGGAATTGAAAGTATTAAAAAGAATAAATATTTAAGTAAAAATTTTTTAGAGAAAAAATTAAAAATTAAATTTTCTAAGAAAAATATATTGGTAACGTTTCATTCAGTAACTTTAGAAAATAACACATCAAAAACTCAATTTGAAAATCTGCTATTCAGTCTTAAAAAATTAAAAAATACTAACATTTTTTTTACTAAAACAAATTCAGATACTTTTGGACGTGTAATAAATAGATTAACTGATTCTTTTGTAAAAAAAAATAGTAATTGTTTTGTGTTTAAATCATTGGGTTCACAAAAATATTTATCAATAGTTAAATTTGTAGATCTAGTTGTTGGAAATTCCTCTAGTGGTATAATAGAAATTCCTTCTTTTAAAATACCAACAATCAATATTGGAGATAGACAAAAAGGTAGAGTGCAAGCCTCTAGTACAATAAACTGTAAGCCTATTAGTAAAGATATAACAAGATCAATTAATAAAGCGTACTCTCCAAAATTCAAAAAAAAACTTAGTAATTTGAATAATCCCTATGATAATGGATTAACATCATTAAAAATAATTAAACAATTGAAGAAAAAAAATTTAAGTACATTAATTAAAAAAAAATTCTATGAAATTTGATAAAAAAAATAAAATTAGAATAGTTTTTTTTGGTGAAATAAATTTTTCAGAAAGAATCCTGGAGTTTTTAATTAATAAAAAATTTAATATAGTTGGCGTTATTACAAGAAAAAAATCAACTAATCATGATTTTAAAGATTTATCTTTTGTTTGTAAAAAAAATAATATTCCTTACAAACACAAAACAAATAAAAATAAAATAAAAGAATGGTTAAAAAAAATTAAGGTAGATTTAATAATTTGTCTTGGCTGGAATGAAATAATTTCAGAGGAAATTTTTAATTTACCAAAAATTAGTTCTATAGGATACCACCCAACTGAATTACCAAAAAATCGAGGCAAACACCCTATAATTTGGTCTTTAGTATTGGGTTTAAAAAATACTTATTCTACTTTTTTTCATTTAACTCATAAAGTGGATAATGGTAACATAATAAGTCAGGACAAAGTTTTAATTAAAGATCATTATTACGCAAAGGATCTTTATGAATCTTTAATTAAAAAAGCGAAATCACAAATTACTAGAATTTTACTTAATAAAGGATACTTTAATAAACAAAAAAAAATTAACGAAACAAAGTCAAATTATTGGAGAAAGAGAAACTATAAAGATGGCAGAATTGACTGGCGCATGAGTGCAGATAATATTCGAAACCTTGTTAGAGGTTTGAGTGATCCATATCCAAATGCTTTTTTTAATTATAAAAACAAAAAATATTTTGTTAAAAAGGTTAATGTAAAAATAAAAAAAGACAAAAATATAGAACCTGGTAAAATTATAGAAAACAGTAATGAAAAAAAAATTATCAAATGTGGTCTTAACGCAATAGAATTACTAGTTGTTGAACCTAAATTGAAAATCTTAAAAAAGGATAACTATCTTGAATAAAATTTTAGTAATTGCAACTCATCCTGATGATGAAACCCTTGGCTGTGGAGGTGCATTATTAAGACATGTTAAAAATAATGATAAAGTTTTTTGGTTAATAACAACTAAAATGTCCGACAAAAAAATTTGGACTAAAAAATCTATATTGCTAAGAGATAAAGAAATCAAATTAGTATCAAAAGCTTATAAATTTAAAAAAATTTATAATCTTGAATTTGAAACTATTAAATTAGATACTGTTCCAATAAATAGAATCACTAAAAAATTGTCAGAGGTTGTCAATGATTGTAAACCCAATATAATATATTGCCCTAATGAAACTGATGTTCATACAGACCATCAAGTTACCTCCAAAGCATGTCGAATTTTAGGTAAAAGTTTTAGGTTTCCATTTATAAAGAAAATTCTTTCTTATGAGGTTCTTTCAGAAACTGATAGTAATTTTTTTGAAGAAAAATTATTCAAACCCAATTATTTTATAAATATTGAAAAATACTTGGAAAAAAAAATTAAAATAATGAAAATTTATAAGTCTGAATTAAAGAAATTTCCATTTCCAAGAAGTGCAGAAGCTATTAGATCATTAGCTAAAATAAGAGGAAGTCAATCTAATTTTAAAAATGCAGAAGCTTTTAAATTAATTAAAGAAATCTATTAAAATGAGAAAGAATATATTTGTTTCAGTTAATATTTCAATTAAAGAAGCTTTAAATAAGATGAATAGTCTCTCTGAGAAATGTTTATTAGTTGTTAATAAAAATAAGATATTAAAAGGAACCTTAACTGATGGTGATATTAGAAAGTCAATTTTAAAAAATCTAAATCTGAATAAAAAAATTCAGTCAATCTTTAATAAAAAACCAAAATATTTATTTAAAGATAATTGGAAAAAAATTGATGCTATTAAAATATTTAAAAAAACTGGGACAAACCTTATTCCGTTAATAAATAAAGATAAAGTAATAATCGATTATTTAAAATGGGAAGATATGTTAAGTCCTAAAAATAATTTAAAAAAAATTAGCAGAAATACTTCTGCAGTTATTATGGCAGGAGGAAAAGGGACTAGACTTGAACCTTTTTCAAGTATACTGCCAAAACCACTAATACCAATAAATGGTATACCATTTATTAATTTAATATTAGATAATTTTGAAAAGTCAGGGATTAAAAAAATATTTATAACCGTTAATTATAAAAGTTCAATTTTAAAAGCTTATTTTCAAGAACTAAAGAATAAAAATGATATAAAAATTATTGAGGAAAAAAAACCTCTTGGAACAATTGGATCATTATTTCTAATTAAAAATAAACTTACAAATCCATTTATACTCTCAAACTGTGACACCTTAGTAAATTTATCTATAAATGAATTATTAAATTTTCATAAAAATAAAAAAAATGATCTTACAATCGTTGCGGCTGTTAAGAATAATACTTTACCTTATGGGTGCTGTAAAATTGATAAAAATGGAAATTTAGAAAAAATGGTTGAGAAACCAAGTTATAATTTTTTGATAAATACAGGATTTTATGTATTTAATAAAAAAATTGTCAAAATAATACCAAAAAATAAAAATTATGATTTTGATATATTTCTTAAAGATTTAAAAAAGAAAAATTTTAAGGTTGGTGTATATCCATTAGAAGAAAGCTCATGGGATGATATTGGTGTATGGAAAGAATTTTCTAAGACAGTAAAAAAATTTAATAATGACTAAAAAAATAATTTATTTAGTTCATTGTATAGATACAGAAGGTCCACTTAAAGAAGGTTTAAATGCAACTTTTGAAAGGATCAAAAATACTTTTAATATTAAATTAAAGCCTTCAAAATCTAACTTAAAAAAAATTCAAGAAAAAAAATTAGATTTGAATGGATATGAAGAAGCAGTGTATAATATGGTAAGACCAGATAAAATTTCATACAATAATAATTGGGGACAAATCAAAAAAATGCTTGATGATTGTTGTTCAAAAAGTTTTAAAATAAAATATAAAGACTCATTCAATAAACCTTGGATATATAACTGGTTTTGTGTTGACCACATTGACTATAGTTACAATCCACGAGGAAGAGTAATAGGCTATCATAAAATTTTTGATTTTTACAAAAAATATCTAAAGAAAAAAAAAATACAAGATGATAAAATTTTTTTTCACTATCATCCTCATCCAATTAAAAAACATGCTCATTTAGAGGCTACAAGATGGTTGGGGTCAAATGATAAGCTATTTCAAATTTTGTGCAGAAGAATAATTGATAGATTGTGGTTTCCTACAGTTTCAAGGCCAGGTTTTAATGTGACAAGACCTGATAGCCATTGGTTTATGGAACAATTTATCCCTTTCGACTATGCTAGCTTGTCTTATAAAATTTCTGACGTAGAAAAAAAACAATTTGATTTTTCAAATGGAAGATCTGGAGATTGGAGAAGAGCCCCAATGACTTGGGAACCTTATCATCCGTCTTATGAAGATTATCAATTAATTGGAAATTCAAAACGGTGGATAGCTCGATGTCTTTATATAAATTCTAGAGCATATGAAATAAACGAGAGAGAGGTTGAGAGAGCATTTAAGGAGGCAAAAAAAGGAAAAAAAGTAATATTATCCTTTTCTAGTCATGATTATAGAGATGTGAGGCTAGATGTAAAAAGAGTTTATAAATTAATAAATAAAGTAAAGCGTAAATATTCTGATGTTCATACAAAAAATTGTGATGCTTTAGATGCTTTCAGAAAAGTGATTGGTAAAAGAAAAATCAAAAAACTTAAACTTAGTGCTAAATTAGAAAAAATAAATAATAATACTCATTTTATAAGAATTTTTTCAAATGTGAAAATTTTTGGACCTCAGCCATTTTTTGCAATTAAAACTAAAAAAGGGAAATATTTTTATGATAATTTAGATATGCAAAAACCTGGTAGAGAATGGTCATATACTTTTGATAATACTACACTAGAAAAAAAATTAATTAAAAATATAGGTATTGCTGCTAATTCAGATTATGGAGATATGTCAGTTTTAAAAATAAATATTTAATTATTTTTAAATATCTAAATAACTTTTTTATTCAACCTCTCTGAATATTCTAAACTATCATTATACAAAAAAATTATCTTTTAATTATATTTTTCAAGTAGATTGTATTTGAATTTGTTATAAAATAACAATTATTTTTTTTTAAGTGAATTAAAGGTATTATTTGAAATATAATTTCTTATAAAAGTGTCATAACATTTATTTATTTGTATTTTTATTTGTTTATTTATTATATTGATAATTAAATTTTAATTATATTTAACAATATGTCTTCCAAAGTAAAAATAATAGCAGAAGTTGGAATAAACCATAATGGAAATATTTCTAAAGCAAAAAAATTGATAGATATTGCAAAAGAAGCTGGCGCTGACTATGTAAAATTTCAGTCTTATATAACTGAAAATTTATTAAATCGATATGAGCCTCTAATGAAATATCAAAGATTTAATATTAAAAGAAAAATTAATCAATTTGAAATGCTAAAAAAATTTGAATTAAGTTTTTTAGATCAAATTCAAATTAAGAAATATTGTAAAAAAAAAAAGATTAATTTTCTATCTACTCCATATGATATCGATAGTGTTAAAAATTTAATCAAGATGAATTTAAGAACATTCAAAATAGGATCATCTGATTGTAACAATGTGTTAATGATTAATTATTTATTAAAAAGAAATAAAAAAATAATCTTATCTACTGGGTGTACTAATGAACAAGAGTTAAACAATATATTAAAAAAAGTTAGTTATTTAAAATATAAAAATAAAATTATATTAATGCATTGCACATCATTCTACCCTGCCCCAGTGAATACTTTAAATCTAAGTGTAATTCAAAATTTTGCTAAAAAATTTAATTTAACACCTGGTTATTCAGATCACTCATCAAGTCTTATTACTGGAGCTTTGGCAGTTCAATTTGGTGCTAAATTTATTGAAAAACATATTACATTAAATAAAAATAATTTTGGACCTGATCATAAAGCTTCATTAGAACCAAAAGAATTTAAAGAGTATATAAAAAATATTAGATTTGCTGAAAAAGCTATTGGAAAACCTAAAAAAAAAATAATGATTATAGAAAAACCTATCAAACGTAAAATGCAAAAAAGCATTTATATTTCAAATGAACTTAAAAAAGGATCTATTTTAAAAGAAAATATGCTAATTCTTAAGAGACCTAACGATGGTATATCAGCATTAAATGTATACAAAATAATTAACAGAAAAATCAATAAAGATTTAAAAAAAAATCATAAAATTTCCTTTAAAGATTTATCTTAAAGGCGAGAAATATTTTAAAATTTTACTTAAAAAAATTTTTTTAAATCTTTTACATCTAAAAATTCTTTATTATTTCTAGAATAAAAGCTTGCTTACTGTTTTGCCGCTATTGTTAAAATTACAGATTTTATGACAAAAAGAGAGAGTATAAATATTATTAAAATATTTTTTGATTTTTTAACTTTTTTAAAATTTATTGAAATTAAAAATAAATGAAATGAGGGACTATTACTATTTGTATAGTCAAAAAAATAATTTTATTACCAAGACTCTCAAGTTTTTTTCTATAATAATTAAAAACTTTACTAGATAAATTATTATATTTATTTTGAAATTTTTATCAAATTTA
>Ga0115000_10001645_pt1 | contig 19549 bp, 13 predicted proteins | sample ArcticOcean_MG_C_6_FD_89690 | JGI IMG/M metagenome (GOLD analysis project Ga0115000, IMG submission 89690) | Marine microbial communities from western Arctic Ocean - ArcticOcean_MG_CB8_128 | ecosystem: Environmental > Aquatic > Marine > Oceanic | place: Arctic Ocean: Canada Basin | collected... | reverse complement strand
TTTCTCTCAACTGTTCGTTCTCCATCGCCTTCTTCTCCGCCGTTTCCAACGCGGCTCCGCCGACCAGCGCGTCCGCTTCTCTTCGTTTCGATACTTTCACCGCATCTTTCTGTTCTTTCAACTTTGCTTTTAAATCGTCAATCTCTCTCGACATTCTCGTTTTCTCTCTTTGCAACGCATCTGTTTCTTTCAATTGCGTTTTCTGTTCGCTCTCCAGTCGCGCGATCGACACCTCCTGCTCTTTCGCCTTCGCCTCCAACTGTTCGTTCTTTTCCTTCAAAACCTTCTCTTCCTTCTTCGTTAAATCGTTGTTGTCGTTCGAACTCGTCGTCGCCTCCTTCATGGCTTCTAAAACTTTTACTTTCCCGTCCATCTTCTTCACTTGCTCTCTCAACTGCTCGATTAAAATATCGCTCGTTTTCCTCGTCTCTTCGCTCACTCGTATTTCTTCCTCCAATTTTTCTTTCAAAGCGTTCCGCTCTTCTTCGATGGATTTCCCTTTCTTTACCGCGGCTCTTAACTTGACCTTCTGAGCTGTGGTCAGTTCTTCCAACTCGAGCAAACGATTCGTGGTCGCATGAGAGTGCGTCTCAAATGTTGTCGCTTTCTTTGTCTCGTCGTCGTCAACTTTATCATTTTCACCACTTTTAAAACTTTTTTCTACTCCTTCGGGGACGACTGATGATGATGGTAAAATAACATCGTCATCATTGTTGTTGTTCTTCTTCTTCGACGACGACGACGACAAAGAAGAAACGGAAGACGTGACAACTTTCTTCGATGATTTCGGCGGCATGATGATTCTGGCTCTGATGTTGGGCGATAATACAATACAGACGAGGAGGAAAAGAGGATAAAAGTATCCTCTCTCTCGCTTTTTCTCTCTCTGAAGCTGTTTGTCCGTCAAGCGAAAAAGTGAGAGATTTTCATTCAAAAAAAAATCCAACACATTTTTTTTTACTTCAGAATTTTTGCGCTCGAATTTCATCACAATCTCTTCGTATGCCATATATATATATTGTATTATAACAAAGAAAAGAAGAAGTTCTTTCAACGATGATGGAAGAAAAAGATATTTCTCTCAAAGATGTCGATAACAAAGAGGAGGAGGAAGCACCGAATGCAGAGTTACCGACGACGGTGCAATTTTTGGGTAATGATTCAAAGAAAGAAGAAGAAAAATTAGAAGAAGAAGAAGAAAAAACGAACAACAACAACGCGGTAACGACGACGACTTTGATGAGTAATAATAATAACGATGATGAAAATAATAACAAAAAGAAGAATCAAAAGATCTTGTACCGAGACGTCCGCGCGGACACGCGATGCTCCATCTGTTGGGGCACCGTGAAAAATTGCGTCACGGTGAGAGTATGTTTACACCGATTCTGCAACGACTGCGTGCAAGAATCGATTCGGAAAAATCAAATGTGCTGCCCAGAGTGTCGAGCGAAAGTGGCGTCGAGACGAGATTTCGTCAAGGATCCGAAATTTGACGCGATTGTGAGCGCGATTTATGCAGCGAAAGGAGGCGCGGAATCGTACGACGAGAAAGAGGAGAGGTTTTCAAGGAAAGAGGCGACGACGATTTTGGAGGATAACTTGGAGAAACAGAGAGAGGAGAGGAATCGATACGACGCCATCGCGGAGCAGATCAAGAAGGAGCAACAGGAGAGAAAAGAGCAGAGGACGGAGAAGGAGAGACTTCGGGCGCAGAAGGAGATAGAACAAAGGGAGAGAATGGCGGCTGTGGGGCGCGACATGCGAATGCAGCAGCAAGATCAGTTGCAAAGACAGATTATGATGCAACAACAACAGAGAGCGTTGGCGGGAGGAGGAGTTGCGACGGACCATCAGTTAGAGAAAAGTGTCGGCGTAATCGATGACTACGACGATGTGATTCAAGGCGATCGGTACAAGAGTCAAGCGGAGTACGATCGACGGGTGAGAGAAGCGAAAGATAAGATAAAACGCGAAGCCGACGCAAAGAGGATGGCAATGATGGCGTCCGGAATGAAATTTTTTAACTGGGAAGACGGTAACAAGTTGAAGCCGTTGCCAGCGCGAATGGACGTAGCGATTAAGACGAGCGATCACGCGAATGACAACGAAAACACAAGCGAACAGCTAGAAAAACGAAAACGAGAAGAAGAAGAACGACAGGTACAGTTGAAGCGCGAAGAGGAGCGACGAAATTTCGAGGCATTTACAAGAGAACATAAAATGAGCGGAAGAGTTGACTATAAGAAAGTCAAGGAGCAGTTGTCGTTTACAGACTTGGTGAAAGCGAAGAAGTTTGATTTAGAGCTCGCGAACGGGACGAGCAATAGCAAAACAGTCTCTGGCAAGGAGAGTGGCGAAGGTAAAGATCGAGGAAGCGACGAGGAGAACGATGTAAGTCTCGCGAATATCAACAATCGCGCGGCGCAGGGACACCATTCCGCCACCGCCAACGCCGCAACCACCGCTGCACCTATCAATCTGCGTGGATTTGTACCGAAGAAAATGACAATTTCCCACGAGAATGGGATGATGCACAAAAGCGCTATTGCCAAGGAAGATTTCATGCACATCTCCTTACGACGCGTGTTGGGAGATCCACTCGCGATTGCAAAGTTTGATCACATGCTCGTCCCGAAAGATTTGACGATTGAAAACCTGTTATCCTCGTTCGTCGTGCAAAACTTTTTCGTCAGTGCTATCGTCTGGAAAGACAAAGATGGTTCCGAAGAGAAGAGACAGAACGAACAGCTGAGAGTCGCAAACTTTAAGTTTGGCGAAGAAGCGGACGAAGTCATGTGCGCGGAATGCGGCGCGGGACATTCGCCGGAGAAAATTTTACTTTGCGATGGATGCGATGCCGGTTTGCACTGCTTCTGCTTGACGCCTAAACTCGACGATATTCCAGAAGGCGACGATCCGTGGTACTGCGATAAATGCGAAAGCAAAAAGCCGCACAAGAATACTACCGTGTACGAACTATTCAAGGATGAAATAGAGAAAGGCGCTTTTCCTTTGGTCTTGAATTACACCGGGCGCGCTTAAAAAGTAGATAGATTTTTGTACGCAGTAGCACTTATACTTTTTTTGTGATGGATGATACATAACAGAGATACACGCGAGATCACGCGAGATCCTCCGTTTGCCCTCGTACGCACTCATTCAGTCCTTGAAATGTTCTTTGTGCGTGTTACTCTTCGTCGGTTTCCAATTTTTCGGTCGAGGAAACATGTTGTTTTTGTTTGGCTTAAACGTCGACTCTCTTCCTGCGTCTCTCACCGCGACGTGTTTCATACCGATGGTCGAGTCGTCGCAGTATCCGTCGTTCGTCACCGACGTCGAGTTGGCGAAGAAATCGTACCAACCTTCTCTGTGAGAACAATAAAGTGAGAAATAGGATAAAAAACGCTCGCTTTTCTCGATCGAAGAAAAAAAAAAGTCAGACAACACTTACTTATCGTACAGATACAGAGAGCCTTCACGCATCGGCGCCTCTTCGATAGTTCGTCCCGCGTGGATGTAATACGACGCCATTGTGTTCATTCGTTCAAAAGTTCAAAAGTTCGATGTGTTTGAGTGTTGATGTAACGCCCGTGAAATGAAGCAAAATGTGAATATTTTTTTCTCCTTTTTTTTCAGCTCCTCCTTGCCTAGGAAAAACAACCTTTCTCCTTACTACCCGTGGTACGTACACACAATGACTTTTCGTGTGAGTATTTATGCTACTACACTCTCTCGTTCTCTCGTTAATATTAACAACTGATGATAAATGCTATGTGGGTATATATAATAGGGTTATTTTATTGCCTACTTCTTAAGCCTCGTCCATATCGTCGTCTTCCTCCAACGCCGCTTTCGCTAAAGCGATGGCCTCGTCCGCGACTTCCTTCGGTACTCTCCTAAACTCCCCCTTACTGTCCTCGCAAATCCATCCCAGCTCGCACTCAAAATCCTTATCTTTCTCGTCGTGAATTTTATATATAATCCTCGCCAACTCTTTCACGCAATCTTTGGCTAAAACTTCCCCGAACTTTAACTTTTCAATCTCCGTCTTCGCCGCCGCTTTGTTCTTCCCAATCGCGCACCCGTTCATCTTGTGACACTCTCCGCTCGGCTCTAACACGTACATGTGATAACCGTTCGAGTCTTTGGTGGCTAAAATAACCGACGCTCCAAACGGTCTCACCGACCAGTACAAAGTGAATAAGTGATAATAGTGCGCCATTCGATCGGCGAGAACGTTCGCCGGAATCGCGTCGCCGTAAAAGGACAAATAGTTCGCCGCTTCTTCTCTCGCTCGATCCACGACTGTTCTAACGTCCGGTACTAATCCAGTTCCCGCCATCCCGGCGTGTTTGCTCACCGCGTGTATGCGCTTATTCGTCCCTGGCACTAACATTTTCGATTGTACCAATTTTTCCACCGCGACGACGACGCCGTCTTTACATTTGCACCCGATGGCTAAACCTCCGTTTTCAACCGCTTTACACGCGTATTCCACTTGGAAGACTTTCCCGTCCGGGGAGTACGTCGTCGTGGACAAATCGTACCCCGTGCCGATTCCAGACATTATTATTGAAAGAGACTAAATATATCTACTACGTAATAAGTGCAGCGTAAGGGGAGGAGATGATGATGTCGTTATTAAAATGAATGAGATCGCGCTGCTCTTTTTCTTCTTCAAAGCGTCGTGGTGATGAAAGTGGTCGTGTCTCTCTACTCGCTCTTCTCGAATTTTCGTACTACGTCTCTCTCTTTTCCTCTCTCTTTCTTTCCCTCTCTCTCTGAAGAAGAAGAAGGCAGGAAGAAGAAGAAGAGCGTGATAAATGAATGAAGAGATCGGGAAAAGAGAGACAGAGAAAGAGAAAAACGAGGAAAAGGAGGCAAAAAGAGCGAAAGAGTCCTTTTTTTTTTCGATGGTGAAAGAAAGAGTCCAAAAGTTTTTTTTCGTCTTTTTTTTCGTCTTTTTTGGTGATTGAGTATCTTTGGTGGTCTCGTTTTGAAAAGTGACTCTGATGACGTAATGTGGGCAAATCCATTCCTCATTAGTAGCATTAAACGTGCGCACACGACGCAATCTCTCTTTCTCTTTCATCCTGAAAAACGCGTTGTTTGCATCTTCTCCCTACTAATAATAATAACAACAACACGAGCGGTTTCGCAAATCTCTTCTTCCTGCTCTCTCTTATATTAAAATTAGTATTGGAGTTTGAAAAGATAAAAGAAAGATAACATTTTGAAATGACGATGCTCTCTTCTCTGAGGACGACGACGACGACACCATTCCAACCGCGCAGCTTTTATATAAAAAGCAGCAGGAAAAGAAACGACGGAAACGAGAGAGGTCGTTTAAGTTGCAAAACAAAAGCTACAACTCCTACTACGAATAATAATACGAATAATAATAACAAAATGAAGATATTCAAAGGCGGGAAGGATGAAATCAAACTCGGCGCTCGAGAGAATCTCTTATACATGATTGAAACGGAAAACGACGTCGGCGTGGAATCCGCGTTGGAGGAGCTGAAAACTTTATACGACGGCGAGGTTGAACGACCGGCAAAGTCCAGACTTTTGGAAGGGAAGTGGAAACTTTTGTGGTCGAAACAAACGAACGGGAAGGTGAATCCTTTTCAGAAGTTATTCGCCGGATTAGCGAAGGATACGAACTTTCAGATCGTGGAAGAGAACGGCGCGCGAGTGGTGAACGACGTCGAGGTGGCGAAGTTTTTGCGCGTGAAAGCGATAGCGCGGTCCAGCGCGGCGTCGGACGTGCGAACGAACGTGACGATTGATACGGTGGATATTAACTTGTTTGGAAAGAAAGTGAAAACGATTACGCTCGAACCGTCTCCGGGCAAAGGGATAGGGTACGTCGAGCAGTTATATTTGGACGACAAAGTTCGCGTTTCCGTCGGCAATAAAGGATCGATTTTCGTTCACGAAAGGGTTGGAACGTACGACAACGGGAGCGATTCAGACGACGACGAAAATGACGAAAATGATTCCTCGAACAACAAGAAGGAAGAGCGCTCGTTGGCGCTCGTGTAAAACAATAAACCCTTTATTGGTCGTTCAGTATTTGTGTAATATTATTATAGTGTACATGATGATGATGATGTAAAAGTTCAAATCGCTTTTTTTTCAACCGTGCGCTCTCGGATCGGAGGTAGCCACGGCGCCTCCGGTTGCCGACACCGCCACGCTCGGCGCCTCCATGATCGATTTCGCCTCAACCGGCGACGGTTGAAACCTCACTTTCGCGTACGGCAACTTCTCCTCCCCCGTTTTCAACGCGCCAATGTTCGCCTCCAACACTTCTTTCGGGAACTTCCCAATCAACGCCCCTTTACTCTTGTTCCCGCCGTCTAAAAACTCCAAGTGCGGGATCCCGTCCACGTCGTAGTCGTCCATCTCTTGCGTCCACTTCGCGTTATCGATGTTCATCATCACAAAATTTACGTCTTTTTTGTTCCCTTTCTCCACCTCAAACACGTACGGAGCGCTCGATTTGCACACTTCGCACCAATCCGCGTAAAACTCTAACACCGTCGGTTTCTCGTTCGCCAAAGCGACGTCGATATCGACCGACTCTCGTTCTAACTGCGCCAAGTTTGCCGCGACGGCGTTGATTGAATTCGAGGAACTTCCGACGCCAGTGGCGCTCATAAACGCCGCGGTGCCGACTGCGAACGCCGAAATCGCCAGTTTACGACCAACCGGTAGTTCTTCTTTGTCTTTGTCTTCTTTTGTTTTATTTGTTGTTGCGGGGAGGATTTCTTCCCATTCTTGTTGTGTTTCCGAAGATTTTTCTTCGCTTTCGCTTCTGACTACGACTACGTTTCTGTTCTTCTTCTTTAACTTCTTCTCGTAAGTGTTGGGAGGAGTACGACGAGCAGGAGTCAACAAAGAAGAAGGAGAAGAAGAGGTCGAGGAGTGCAAAGAAGACGTCGCTCTCGTGATGAGAAACATCTTTTGTCTTGTGTTCTATTTTGTGAAGAATTGTTTAGACAAATTTTGATGACAAAAAAGTACTTTTTAGTATTCAACAACAAAATCAATGCATTCGGGGAACGTCCAACCGTCTACTCAGTCTCATGGAATACCAACCCAAAACTAAGAAGAAGAAACCTAACCCTAAGAACGGATACCAGTTACGCATGAACGCATCTTTCGGCGAGGACGCCATGACGGCGATGAGAGAACCGCCGACTAACGGCGCCAACGCTCGGGAAAGGTTGCTAAAAGTGCCGGCGAACCCGTTCACGACGCCGAGAGACTCTCTCGGCGCGGCATTGTTGACGATTAAGGATATGCCGCCCATCATGATTGGACCTAAAGATCCTCGAATCATGCCCAAAGAAACGACCATGGCCCACGCGCCCGGTTTGGAGACGCGAGCGATGGAGTTGGCGATGGAGTGACACGGATACACCAAGGCGCTGAGAAAGAGCGCCCAAGTGACGAGTCTTACGATGCCGTATTTGTCGGTTAATTTAACAAACGCGAACAATTGAAAGGACATGATTGTCACTCCCATGACGGTCCCGAAAACGCCAATGTCTTGCGTCTTCCATCCTAATCCACCGTTTTCGATAGACGTGGCGAGCCAAATCGGAGTGATTTCAGTCCCAGTTAAAACATTCATGGTGACCATAATCTGTAGCGAAATGGCTTGATAAATGTCTTCGTCTTTTAATAGGATCCAAATGCTTGTTCGGTCTCGTCCAGTCTTCGTAGAAGGAAACGACGATGCATCCGTCGTCGTCGTCGTCGTAGAAGTCGTCATCGGTACCGCGGTAATCGCCGAAAACGACGACGACGAGTCTTTCTCTTGAATTAACTTAACCGTTTCCACCGCGTGTTCGGCGGAATCATCAAAATCATCGGAATCATCGTCGATGAGAGGTATCGAAACTAACTTGTCGTTTTCCCCGCCAGACTCTGATTCCGATTCACCATCTTCTTCTTGTTCTTCTTCCTCCTCTTCTTCTTCTTCTTCTTCTACCTCTGGTATGCTTTGATTCAACTTCCCCGTCTCGACCATCTCGAACGATTTCGAAAAGCCGTTCGCTTTCTCTATATCTTCTCTACTACTATTCTCTACTGCTGCTGCTGCTCTAGTTGGTGGCACAATCTTCATACAAACGAGCGCAAATACGAACACGGGAACGGCGACGATGGTAATCCAAGACGACGATAACACGAACGGGTACTTCTCGAACAACGCCGGACACTCTTTCCCGTCCTCGTTTTTTTTATCATACATCTTCCAAGAAGTGCACGGAAACGCTAAAAAACTCGCAATCGCCGGCGCGACCGATGTTCCTAACCCGTACGCTAAACCCGTCGTACCGAACGCCCTGTTCGCATTCGTCTTATCCGAAATCAACGATAACGACGGTTTCACTAAAACGACAATCCCGTCGAAAAATCCGCTCAAACTCCTCACCCAAACCGCTTGCCCGTACGTCTCGGCGAAACCAAACGCCAAGTTTATCGCGGCTACGAATATCACCGACAGCAATATGTTCAACTTAAACCCAATCCTATCCCCCGAACGACCCCACATATAACTGCTCATCGCGCTAAAAAATGGTTTCGAGGCAATCAATAAGCCGCATCTCAACGCCGCTTTCGCCTCGTCCTCTTTAATGTTGTTTCTGTCGAAATCCTTCACCATGAAAATCCCAGTCGAGAAGATGAACGTGGAGGACATGATGGAAATCAACGAGCACGATTGGATGGCAATCACCGTCGTCCAATCGAGTGTCGTTATTTGTTTCTTCTTCTTCTCGTCGTCCATATTCTTCTTCTTCTTCAACTTCTTCTCTCTTTTCCCGACTCCTGTGGTGGACGACGACGACGTATTCGTCGTCGTGACGAAGAACGACAGAAGCGAGGACGAGCGAAACATATTATTATCGCGTCGTCATCATCATCTCGTTTGAATAATACACGTTATTAAAGATGTTGTTCTGATAATGATTTGCTTTCTTCTGTAATAGAAGTGCGTTTAATGTTGTTGTGCGCGTAAGTTGTGTGTGATGGATATAATGATACTACTCCTACTCGTACGACTAAAAATGTGAAGTTGAAATCAACGAAAAAACTTACGTCGACAACAAAAATCTCTTCAGATTAAACACGAGAAAGACAACAACTTGAAACACACACACACACACGACGACGCAGGTGAAGATGATGACGACGACGACGATTCAGACGACGACGATGAGAAAAAACGCAACTTTTGCATCGTCGTCGTCGACAACTACAAGAAGAACAAAAACAACGACACAGATGATGATGACACCAAACGCGATGAACTTGATGTTGAACGGACAGAGGAGGAGGAGACAGAGGAGGAGGAAGGACAACAGAGGTGCGAAGACTGCTTGCTCCTCCTCTTCTTCCTCCTCTTCTCCGTTGTCGTCATCCTTCGACGACGACGACGACGAGATCTCAAAAAATCTAACCGCAACGCTCGACAAGCTTCTGGTGCCGTTTTTAGCCCTGAGACGAGGCTCGAGGTTCGCGCACCAAGAGTTTGTGATGGCGGCGACGGAGGCGTACGACGAGGCAATTTCGTTGGGGAAGTTGAAAACGGAAACGTACGTGTTAGGTTTGAACAGCAATATCAGCAGCAGGAATAGTAAAAGTAGTAATAACGGATCATTGGGGACGAGCGAACAAGAGGCGTTTTTGAGTCATCTGAGCATGGTGTATTGCACGTTGCATTACATGGGACGAGCGTCGAAGAAAACGGACGCGTTTTTAGTCGATCCGGAGAAAGATAAGGAACTTAAAGGGATTTTAGGGTACATTAAAATGACACACACGAACCGAGACGAAAACGGAATCACGTTGAAACGCATGGAGTTTGAACAAAGACGAGTGTTGAACGCGAGCGAACCGAACGAAGATCCGAGGAAGTATTCGAAATGGGATAATACGAGCGGGAGGAACCCGAACGCGAAAGTGAACGACGTGAGACAGATAACGCCCGGAATTCTGTTGATGCGAACGAACGCGAGATTGAGTTTACTCGCGAAAGAGATGGTGGAAGGACCGGAAAGGAGGAAGAAGGATTTCCCGGAGGTTTCCGAGGACGAAGGAGAAGCTGTCCCGACCGCAACGACGACGACGACGACGACGAGTCGAACAATAGAACCGCAATTGGCTTTAGAATGGAGCTTCAGACCTACAAACGATCCTGAGTTGTTGTTGAAACGAAATCTCGCCGCGAGAGCTTTAACGGCGTTTTTTTCAGTCTTGACTGCGCACCCGAAAGGCTTGAAGGCGTTTTCGCTAGCGTGCGTAGAGGCGTACGAGGCGAACATTTCCGCGGAGGAGCTCGTGCAATCCGTGAGTGCGGCTGAGTTTGATTGCGAAGCGACGACGAGAGGCATGTTTGGTAAAGGTGCGGACGCGCCAAAACTCTTTGCCGGGTTCGTTTCTGCGGCGTATTTAACCGCCGAGTACCGATTAGAACAGGAAAACAAACAACAGACGACGGAGAAGAAGAAGAAAACCTTTGCGTTTGCGAATCCGCCTCGATGGGAAGAGATTGATTTATCTTCGAGCAACAGTCAAGACGATATCGAGTCTAGGAAGAAAGGCAACGCGTACGATTACAACTTTGAGTTCGACGAAGGGAGACAGATTAAATATTTGGAAGGTTTCAAAACCTCCATCGCGCGATGGGTATCGATCGGCGAAAAGGAACTCTTCGCGGACGTTTCCACCGGCTTGTCCGTGGACGAAGACAACGACGATTATGATTTCGATGCCGCGTTCAAAACAGCCGCGGCGAAACAACGTCAAAACATGACGGGGGCGCCTTTTGCCGATGATGACGATTCTCTTTCCTCCTCTTCCTCGTCGTCGTCTTCTTCGACGTACCAACCGAGCGAAGACGACGAACCGGTTTTAGACGTCAACGCGCTTTACGCCAAACTCTTGTTCGAGGTTTCCGGATACATAGGAAACCAAAGCGACCAGCCAAAAGTAGCTGCGCTTTTACAAGCGTACACGCAAAAGATATTAAACGCGCCAATCGTCCAACCGCCGTCGTTGTCGCAAAAATCATACGATCCGGAATCCGGCGAGTTCCTCGCCGTCCGAGCGGCGCGAGGAACGAACGATTTCGACGATAAAAACGACGACTCTTCTTTCAAACGTAACGCAAATAATGATTTCTTCGCGCAAAGTTCGATCACTTTAGCTTCTTTGAACGTTCAGCGTGCCATTTGCTCGTTCGTGTTGAAAGAAATGTCTAATAAATCATAAAAAGAGATTTTGATGCCAACAGTTTTTGTTATGTAAAAGAGTACTAAAAATAGGAGAAAGAAAGACATGCATGCATCATTTTTTTCCTTCAAAACGTCTCATTTTTTTTTCCTCCTCTCGCTTTGATCTATTACGTTTTAATACTACTAATAATAACAACAACATGAGACGAAAGAATCCACACCCGCAGCGCGCGGTGAACGCGAGGTCGGTTGTGAAGGTGGTGAAGGGTAGGAGAGAAGAAGAGGGAGAAGAACCGGTGTTGTGTTTGAGGATTCCTGATGAGGAAGAATTCGAGGCAAATAATCAGATACAAAAAGAAGAAGAAGAAGAAGAGATAACTGTTAGGAAAGGAGCGAAGAGAAAGAGAGGGCACGAGTGCGATGTTTGCGAGAAGGTGTTTATAGCACCATCCCTCTTGGCCGCACACATGCGTACTCACGCGAACGAGAAAACGTACGAGTGCGATGTTTGCGAGAAGAGTTTTACTCAAGCTGGTAATTTGAAAAGGAACATGCGTATTCACACGAACGAGAGACCGTACGAATGTGATGTGTGCGATAAAGCTTTTCGTCAATCTGGTAATTTGAAAGTCCACATGCGTATTCACACGAACGAGAGGCCGTACGAGTGTGATGTGTGCGATAAAGCTTTTCGTGAATCTGGTGATTTGAAAAAGCACAAGCGTATTCACACGAACGAGAGGCCGTACGAATGCGATGTGTGCGAGAAGAGGTATCGTCAATTGAGTGGTTTAAAGCACCACAAGCGTACTCAACATTAGCTGCTCATTTGTAGTTCTAAAAGTATACAACACATACACGTCGTACATTCATCATCACAGATACCGAACAACAACGAATATCAAACTGCAGTCTTTCCACACAAAATTTCTAAAAAGTCTTATAAGAGTAGTAGACTCATTTAAGGAAGACACGCACACTTTCCGCGCAAAAGAAGAACGATGATGCCGATGACGACAGTAAAACGTGCGGTAAAAGTCCTTATGCTATTCTTCTTCTTCTCATTGACGACGACGACGTTCGTTTTTGCCGACGACGATATCGAAAACAACAATTCAAACTCGACTTTGACGTTGATGAATTCCAAAAATGAAGCCGCGCATCAACTTCCTCTCATTACAACCACCACCGAAAAAGAAGAAGACAAAGACAAAGAAGAAAGAGAAGCGGAGGTTGGAAAAAGAGAGAAACAGGACGACGAACGAGGAGAAGACAAAGGACAAACGAAAACGTTCAACATCTTTTCCGGTCCCGCGTACGAGGGGTGTTGCTCTTCGTCTTCTTTGCTCTCCTGTTGCGAGGAGGAAGGCGGATGTTGCTCGAAAACGGGAACGACGACTCTCTTGGATTGTTGCTTTTCGAACCCAATCGATGAGGTGGATTTGACCGAGGACAGAGAAGAAGAAGAGCGAAAGCAGACGAACCCCGAGGAAGATGGAGCTCAAGTGGAGACGACGACGAATCAACAAAACGATGTTGATATCAGCGAGGACGAAAGAGAGGACGTCGAGAGTTTGGTAGAGGCCACGACCTACTGGCCGGGCGGGAATCGTCGGTTTACGTGGGAGAATCTGAACGTACCAATGCCTTCAGCTGTAAAGAAGGTCATCGCTGAGAGGAAAGAAACAGAAGAAGATCAAGAAGAAGAAAAAGTTGTCCAAGAAGAGATTAACACGGCGGCGCCAACCGGGCAAGTAGAAGGAGAAGAAGAAACAAGAAAGACATTCAAAACGTTACTCGATATTTCCTCGCTCAAAATGAGCAAGAACGAAGTACTTCAAGGCGCCTTAGGATTCGGTATTTTCGTTATTGTGGCGTCATATATTGTTGGTGCTACGTATACGAGAGAGGATGGACGAGAGATTAGCGGGAACGCGAGAGGTTGGTCGGGCGTGCGCCAAGAAAGAGAAAGCTTATACGACTCGGCGTTCAAGGCGTACGCGAGCGTGTAGAGGAAGGGACATCGAACGTGCTTAACAGTCGATGACTTTATAGTTTTAGTAGTAGAAATGATGATTATTAATATGGTAGTATAGTATATAGGATACTCGGTTTATGCTTCTCATTCTCTTTTTCTTCTTCTCTACTTGGTACAATCTCTCGCAAAACATGTTTTCACAAAAATTACGTTTTTTACGCAGATTCAACTTCTTCGATGGCAGCGTGCGTCGTGACCAAGTTACGATCGCCGTACACGTTGTCGACTCTAGCATTCGTCGGCCAGAATTTGGACTGGCTGACCCAGTCCGCCGGGAAGACGGCATCTTGCTTGGAGTACGGTCTGTCCCACTCGCCGGCGATGGACGCCGCCGTGTGCGGCGCTCTCGTCAAGAGGTTGTTCTCCTTGTCAGCGGCACCGGATTCGATGTCCGCGATTTCCTTACGAATAGCAATCATTGCGTTGCAGAATCTGTCCAATTCTTGCTTAGACTCGGATTCAGTCGGCTCAATCATGAGCGTACCGGAGACCGGCCACGACATGGTCGGCGAGTGGTAGCCGTAATCCATCAATCTCTTCGCGATGTCTTCGACTTCAACGCCAGCGGTGTCCTTCAACGGACGCATGTCCAAGATGAACTCGTGCGCACACGTGCCGTTCTTACCCTTGAACAAAACCGGGTAGTGGTTCTCCAAGCGCTTCGCCATGTAGTTGGCATTCAAGATGGCTCTTTCAGAGGCAACCTTTAAGCCTTCGGCGCCCATCATGCTGATGTACGCGTAAGAAATCGGCAAGATCAACGCAGAACCGTACGGAGCCGCGGAGACGGTGCCGAACGGCTTGTCCCCACCAACTGGCAAGGCACCGAAGTCCTTCTCGGACGGGTGGTTTGGCATGAACGGCATCAAGTGCGCCTTGATACCAATCGGTCCCATACCCGGGCCACCGCCACCGTGCGGGATGCAAAACGTTTTGTGCAAGTTCAAGTGGCAAACATCCGCGCCAATAAAGCCCGGGGACGTCAAGCCAACTTGAGCGTTCATGTTCGCACCATCCATGTACACTTGACCGCCGTGCGCGTGGATCGTATCGCAAATCTCACGAATACCGTCTTCGTAGACACCGTGCGTGGACGGATACGTGATCATCAACGCCGCGAGGTTCGCAGAGTGCTTCTCCGCAGCCGCCTTCAATTCGTCCATGTTGACGTTACCGGCTTCATCGGTACCGATGACAACAATTTTCATGCCGCACATTGCCGCCGACGCCGGGTTAGTGCCGTGCGCAGAAACCGGGATGATGCACACGTCTCTGTGGTGATCACCGCGAGATTGGTGGTACGCTCTGATGGCCATCAAACCGGCGTATTCACCGGAAGCACCAGAGTTTGGTTGCAATGAAACGTCGTCGAAGCCGGTGATGTTGGCCAATTGCTTGGTCAAATCTCTAAACATCTCGGCGTAACCTTCAGCTTGTTCTTTCGGCGCAAACGGGTGAATGTTGGCGAGTTCCGGCCACGTGATCGGAGCCATTTCTGTCGTCGCGTTCAACTTCATGGTGCACGAACCCAACGCAATCATGGAGTGAACCAAGGACAAATCTTTCTGTTCCAATCTCGCGATATATCTCACCATTTCGTGCTCGGAGTGATAGACGTTGAACACCGGGTGCGTCAAGTACTTGGACTTTCTGGTAAACTTCGTTTCTTCAACGTTCACGGACGGTGCCAAGGACGACGCGGAGAAATCCGTCGACTTACCGCCGTTAAACGCCTTGAACAAATCGTCGACATCTTCCAACGTGGTCGTTTCGTCAAACGCGACGGCGACGTGGTCGTTATCTAACTTACGGATGTTGATTTCCGCCTTGGCGCACGAGGCGACGACGGCATCCGCGCCACTCGGGCATTTCAAAGTCACCGTGTCAAAGTACGGGTTCGCCGGCCCGTGGAAGCCCATCTTCGTGGCGCCTGCTTCGAAGATCTTTGCCAAGCCGTGCGCCTTCTTGGCGATGTCGTCCAAGCCTTTCGGGCCGTGGTAGATGGCGTACATCGCCGCCATGTTCGCCAACAACGCTTGCGCCGTGCAAATGTTCGACGTCGCTTTGTCTCTGCGAATGTGCTGTTCTCTCGTTTGCATCGCCATTCTCAAGCACGGGTTCCCATCCGCGTCGACGGAAATACCGATAATTCTCCCTGGCATCAAACGCTTGTACTCTTCCGTGGTCGCCAAGAAGCCCGCGTGCGGACCGCCGTAGCCCAACGGCACGCCAAATCTTTGCGCAGAGCCGACAACCATGTCCGCTCCCCACTCTCCCGGAGGCTTCAACTGCGTCAAAGCCAAGATATCGCACGCAGCGACAACCTTCATGCCCCCTTTGTGCGCTTTTTCGACAACGTCGGAGTAATCCAAGACGGAGCCGTCCGTCGCCGGGTACTGCACCATAACGCCGCACACTTGCTTGTCGTTGTAATCAAAAGTCGCTTCATCGCCGACGACAATTTCCAAACCCAAACCGTCCGCTCTCGTTCGGCAAATTTCGATCGTTTGCGGGTGGCACTTGTTCGAAACGTAAAACTTCGGCTTCTTACCTCTCGCGATGGCCGAGCACATCGTCATCGCCTCAGCCGCCGCGGTCCCTTCGTCCAACAAAGAAGAGTTGGACAACGGCATCTTCGTCAAATCAGAAATCATGGTTTGAAAGTTCAACAAAGATTCCAAACGACCTTGGGAGATTTCCGCTTGGTACGGCGTGTATTGCGTGTACCAACCCGGATTCTCCAAGATGTTTCTCAAAATCACTTGCGGCACGTGCGTTCCGTGGTACCCGGTACCCAAATAGTTCTTGAAGACTTTGTTCTTACCCGCCATCTTCTTGAACATGTCCAAAAACTCAGTCTCGGAATAGCCTCTGTTGTATTCCTCGGAACCTAAGTTCAACGCTTGCGGCGCTTTAATGTTATCTGGCACCGTCGCGTCGATGAGCTCTCGAACAGACTTGAACCCAACGAAGCGAGCCATCTCTTCGGCTTCTTCCTTCGACGCCGAGTTGTGTCTGCGTTCGAACGTATCCAACGGACCCAAAGATTCCACCGAGATTTGTCTGGAAAAAATCTTGTTGAAGGATGCGTTGTTGTTGTTCTTCAACGCCGCGGAAACGACTTTCACCTTCCCGTTCGTGAAAGAAGTGGATCCGATGGTTTTCGTCGAGAACAACGACGTCGACGATGCGGCTCCAAAAGAGGAAGGAGATGCCGAAGCTGGTTGCGCCAACGCGCGGCGGAGGAGCGCAGAAACACCACGGCGTGACATGATGTTAAAAAAAGAGAGAGTGAGTGAGAAAGAAAGCAAAGGCGACTAGTGCTTCTTACTCTTAAAGAGCGCGCGCGTTTACTTTATGATCCGATAAAACGGATATCTAATCTAATCTTTTTCTTTCTTTCTCCTTAAACGACGGTTGCGGAAGAGCCACGTCGTCCACTTTTTTACTTTTTTTAGGCGGAAAAAGAGAAGAGATCTTCCTTTGTTTTCACACAAAGAAAGTCTCCTCCACACAGAAAGGAAAAAAAAGGATCGAACGAACACAAAGCATCGTTTTTTTGCAGAAAATAAACATCACATTATTATTCCTCTAATTTACGCATCAAAATGTCATCGGTCAATGTCGGATTGGCTCGGCCTCCGCTTTCTCGCAAACACGCGCCGACGAAGAAACCTTTCAACTTTGTCTTCCCCGATCGGTACTGCTCGAGCTGGTTTGGATTCATATCCAAGACTTTTTGAACAATCTTTTCAATCTCTTTCGGGTCGCTTATTTGCATCAAGCCTTTCTCTTCGACGAGCGCGCGAGGAGAACCGCCGTCGAGTAACAACTCGGGCAAGATGTCTTTGCCGATTTTGCCAGAAATCTCGCCGTTTTCAATGAGGAAGCAAAACTCCGCGATTTCCTCTGGATTTAACTTTAAATCGTACGGCGTGGCTAACTTTTCGTTCTTTACGAAGGCTAATAAGTCGTTCGTTAACCAGTTCGCGGCTTGTTTCGAGATGTTGACTTCTTTTTCTTCGCTACTTCTATTATTCGCGGATAAAATCTCGTCGTAAAAGCGAACCAAGTTTTCATCCTCCACGAGAACTTGTACGTCCCCGTTCGGTAACCCTAACGCTTTATACCTGTCGCGAATTTCGTTCGGCAACTCTGGCATTTCCTTTCGAACGTTCGCGACGTACGCTTGCGAACACACGAGTGGATTTAAATCCGGTTCGGGGAAGTATCGGTAATCCGCCAAGCCCTCTTTTTTGCGCATGGTCACCGTTCGCTGATTTTGGTCGTCCCACGTTCTCGTTTCTTGAACAATCTCATCGCCTCGTCCTTCCTTGTACAACTTTTCCTGTCTCTCGATTTCGTAATCGATCGCTCGAGCCATCGCATTGAACGAGTTCATATTTTTCACCTCGACTTTTGTGCCGAATCGTTTTCTCCCGACTGGTTTTACGCTCACGTTGACGTCGCATCGCATGGAGCCTTCGTTCAAGTTCCCATCCGATGCTTTTAAATATCGAACGATTCTTCGCAACTCTTGGCCGTAGGCGGAAACCTCTTTCCCGTTTTTAAAGTCAGGTTCGGTGACAATCTCTAACAAAGCGACACCGGCTCGGTTATAATCCGCCAACGAGTGCGTCGCCGTGGAGACGTTCCCGGACCCGCCCACGTGGTTCAATTTCCCCGCGTCTTCCTCTAAATGCGCGCGCGTAATCCCAATCGTTGCTTCTCCCCCACCTTCTTCCACTGGAATGACAACTTTAATGTTCCCGTGTTCGCACAACGGCTCGTCGAACTGAGAAATCTGGTACCCTTTCGGCAAGTCCGGATAAAAATATTGCTTCCTATCAAACTTGCTCACCTCGCGGATTTTACAATTCAACGCTACACCAATCTGCACGCCTTTCTCCACAACCTCTTCGCTCAGTTTCGGGTACGTCCCGGGATGTCCCATGCATATCGGACAAATCTGCGTGTTCGAGTTCGCGCCGTAAGAGTATCGACATCCACAAAACGCCTTCGTTTTCGTTTGCAACTGCACGTGCGTTTCGATACCAATCGTCGGTTCGAACGCAGTGTTCGCATCGATCGGGAAATCTTCGGTATCGTCGATTAATTCCGACTGTTCTAACGCCGAGAGATTTTGTTGTTCTCCGGCTGTTTTCGTCCCCGATGCCGCCGCGTTTGTTGTCGTCGCGCTTCTCCTCCTCCTCCTTCGTTGTTGTTGATGTTGTTGTCTCGTTTCTTCTCGTTGGTGGAAAATCGCTTCTTTCGTGTTGTTGTTGTTGTTGTTCTTTTTTGCACTCCTACAGCGCGAAGACAAAGAAGACAAAGAAGAAGAAGCGGTAGTCGTGGTATTATTCATAGTTGACATCATCATCTCAATCGTCGTCGTCTGAATCGTCGTCAAAGAGCACCCTTTTTTCTGCCGCTTTTTTTTATCCAAAACGGGTTTTTCCCCAAGTTTTCTCTTCATTATTAGTAGTACACACAGACATATACACAAACCATCTCATACCATAATCAACTGCTAAAATCACACTACAATATTATTATTAGAAACACACATACTAGTACTAATAATATCGCGATTATTATTATTACATGTCGTCGTCTGAATCGTGTATTACAAACAAAAAAGAATCATCATCATCGGTGAAGGAGGCGATGGAGCAGATGCGACATTTCGTTGACACAGGCACGACCGTTCGCGTGTTCGTCACGGATGGACGTGTATTTACGGGGACGTTAGGGTGCGTCGATAAGCAGTTGAACGTGGTGCTGATCAACGCCACGGAGACGTTTAAGAAGAAGAAGGAAAGAGGAGGAGAGAAGGACAGAGAAAACGAAGAGAAGGAAGGAGAGAACAACCGTGATGATGATGAGACGAGTAGTAGTCGGGTAATTAACATGGCGCTGATTGCGAGAGAACATCGCGTGAAAATGGAACGGTTCGTCGAGCACCAAAACGAGCGCAAAATGGAAGAAGAAAAGGAAAAGGAGGAGGCTAATAAAAGTCTCCTCGAAAGCGCTCTGGAAAGCGGATTAAGAATACTGTAGTAAAACGAAGAATACTCGTAAAATATACGAAACGAGAGAGATGTGGTATATAGCAATAGCAGCGTAGTAGATAGAGTAGCATCAAATAGTAGCGCATAGTTTAGTAGAGAGCAATATATACAATACACTCTCTGTCAGAGTGTATCTCAACTTCAAAAGGACGCAGTACGCAACCAAAAACTCCTATTATATATAT
>Ga0115000_10001644_pt1 | contig 19556 bp, 16 predicted proteins | sample ArcticOcean_MG_C_6_FD_89690 | JGI IMG/M metagenome (GOLD analysis project Ga0115000, IMG submission 89690) | Marine microbial communities from western Arctic Ocean - ArcticOcean_MG_CB8_128 | ecosystem: Environmental > Aquatic > Marine > Oceanic | place: Arctic Ocean: Canada Basin | collected... | reverse complement strand
GTCCAATTAAATTAAAACAAAACATTAAGGTCAAAAAGCTAGATAAAATTATTTTTTTCATATTCATATTTTCAGGAGATCTCAATAAACTTAATTCTTAATAATAGGTGTTTTACCTCGTAAGAACTACGGCTAAAAGCTTAATTAAATAAAAACAAAACTAATGCATTAATATTAGTAGTACAATTTTTTCTTTAGAAAAAAAAGGTCATGTTGCAGGTCTTGTTGCACGGATAAACTTTCAACCAAAAGAATCTGAAGCTTTCCTTTCTTGTTAAAACTAAAACTTCTTCCTGTCAGCTTTTCTAATTTGCTAATGAATTTTGAATTACCTGCTGGCCTATTTGCCTTAGGGCTACTCTTAATCAGCTGAACCACATCATCAATAACTTTTTTATTTAAATACTCCTTCCAATTTTGAATATCCAAATAATCCGAAATAGGACTTAACTCAAGTTCTCCTCGAACTTTTAAATCAATATGGATTTTTTTCAAACATGCCTCTCCTTTAAACATCAATGCTTTATTTAAAAATTCATTTTTAGCTATACCCCAAAGCATCCAACTTATTATATCAAAAGTGGAGACTGGGGCTATTTAAATTAGAGCTTCCTTTAATTTGTTATACCCTGTCATGTCCTGTATCATTACTGAAAAATAAATCTATCGTGTTCCTCATCAGCTACTTACAGGAATCGGTAAATGTTCAAACAACGAAAACCCTTAGGTTAATCTTTTTTTAATGTGGTATTAAATGCTTTTAATTGGGATTTAAAACCTTTACTTTTGAATAGCAGTATTTGCAGGCGTTGACATTTATTACAACTACCAACGTTTTGACAAAACAATCTATCAATTGGAGGACCTAATTAATAAAATAAAAAGTCAAATAGAATTAAGCTCAAAAGCTGAGCAATACCTATTATCGATTAGTACTGAAAAAAGTATTCAAAAAGGCACTACATTAATACGTGAAGGACAGGCAGTAAATAAAGTTTTCCTTGTGAAAAGTGGTTGTTTGAGATCATACTGTACCGACAAAGAAGGAAAAGAACACACCTTATTATTCGCCATTAAAGACTGGTGGATAAGCGATTACATTGCTATTCATGATAATGAATATGCTACATTAACTGTAGAATGTTTAATTGATTCCACAGTCATTGAGTTTAACGCAAAACAAATCGACGGAATACATTCCCTTTTTCCTGAATTTGAACCATTTCAAAGACATAATTTAGAACGTCATGTGGTGAGTCTTCAAAAAAGAATATTGAATCAATTACAACTCTCGGCTTTGGAGAGATATGAATTATTTTTGAAACAATATCCCGACATTGAAAAGCATACTCGTAATTATCACATCGCTTCCTTTTTAGGGATCACCCAACAAAGCTTAAGTCGTTTAAGAGTAGAAATCGCTAAAAAGTAGCTTTCTTACCATAGGGTAAATTTATCCCGGCTCCCCTGCTCTATTTTTGTATCACATTATATTAAACAAATAAAACGATACAATTATGAAAGCATTACAATTAATAAAATACGGTGAAATCAAAGACAGTTTAGCTTTTAACGAAGTTGAAAAACCAGCTGTGCAACCACAAGACGTCCTAATCCAAGTAAAGGCTGCTGCCATTAACCCAATAGACATAGGTATTGTTCTTGGAAACTTGCAAGCAATGCTTCCTATAGCACTTCCAAGCACTTTAGCGTACGATGTAAGTGGTGTTGTGGTTGAAAAAGGAGATAAAGTAGACCAGTTTGAAATTGGAGATTTAGTTTACGCTAGAGTTCCTCAAGAACAAATGGGAACAATCGCAGAATTTACAGCTGTGAATATAATTGCGGTATCAAAAAAGCCAGGGAATATTTCGTTTGAAGAAGCAGCAGGTTTGCCATTAGCTGGCCTCACAGCATTACAATCTTTAGAATATGCTGGAATTAAAGAAAATGATAAAGTCCTTATTCATGCTGGTTCTGGCGGTGTCGGTAGTTTTGCAATTCAGTATGCAAAAGCAAAGGGAGCGTTTGTTTACACCACAACGAGTACGAACAATGTTAACTGGGTAAAAGAACTGGGAGCTGACAGAGTAATTGACTACATGACAGAAGACTACAAAGCAATTGTAAAGGATGCTGACATAGTATTTGACACCTTAGGCAAAGAATATTCTGCAGCAGCTTTTAGTGTAGTTAAACAAGGAGGAAAAGTAATTAGTGTTGCTGGTTCTTTGGACGAAGATATCGCTAAGGCATTTGGTATCCCGGATTATAAATTACCAGAAGAAATAGCAAAAGCAAGTGCTGAAAAAGAAGCTGAGTACAAATTCATTTTCATGCACCCCAACGGTTCGCAATTAGATGAAATTAAAACGCTTGTTGAAGATGAAAAAATCAAACCAATCGTTGATAAAATTTACCCATTTTCTGAAAGCATTGAGGCTTTCAATCACTTAGCTTCAGGAAGAGCAAAAGGAAAAATTGTAATTAAAATAGCGTAAAAATAATTGAGACCAAATAACTAAAAATAGACATCATGATTAAAAAAATATTAATTGGACTAGCTAGTACTATAGCTCTTCTCCTAATAACCTTATACTTTACAAGTAAACCTAAACTAGAAACCGATGGTTCCTACAGTCCTTCAAGTTTAGCATTAACATTGGGTACTGTTGAAGTAACCGATTTTGAGAACATTACCTACTCAAAATACGAAGGAAAGAAATCGAAAATTTTGGTCATTTTCACAGAGCAGAAAAACTTAAAAATGAAAAATGAGAAGTTCTTTTCTACTGGAAATCATCCCGTCGAGGCTTTGCTACCTATGCTACACTTGAAAAACGCAGGATTCGATTTTGAAATCGTTACCCAAACCGGAAAGCCTGTCGTCTTTGAAATGTGGGCTTTCCCACAAAAGGATGAAAATGTTAAAGCTATTTACAACGAATACAAATCGAACTTTGAAAATCCAAAAAAGCTAAGCGATTTCATTGATGCTTCACTAGCCAATACAGAATCCTATGCCGCAGTATTTGTTCCCGGAGGTCATGGCGCCATGATTGGCCTTCCTGAAGATCAAAACGTAGGGAAAGTATTGCGTTGGGCTCATGACCATGATTTATTTACAATAACACTTTGTCACGGACCAGGATCGCTGCTTTCAACAACACTCAACAACCAAGAGTTTCTTTACAAAGGATACAACATGGCCGTGTTCCCAGATGCTGTAGATGAAATGACACCAATAGTTGGTTATTTACCTGGGAAAATGGTTTCAGGGGTAAGCGAAAATTTAAAAAAACTAGGAGCAAACATCGTCAATACGGAGTCTGACAAAACCGTTTGTCTTGACCGGAAATTAATCACAGGCGCTAGTCCTTTGGCTTCAAATGAATTAGGAAAACTAGCAGCAAAAACATTATTAGAAGAATTAAAGTAGAATAAACGTGATGAATTACTAAGCGCCCAAGTGCCCTGGTTCGAATCTAATAATAGTGATCAGATTCCAACGATTTGAATCAAATAAAAAAGCTCAACACTTTCGTGTTGAGCTTTTTTTCTTTGTGAAGCTAACAGGACGTAGTTCGAACCATTTGATGGAAGATTTAAAGATGTTATAAACCAACCGTGATACATATGAAATGTTCTCTGCTCCTCAAAGAACATGACATAACCCCTCAGAATCTGCCATTTTTAAATACACAGAACTAAGTGTATTTGAAAGATCGTATAAAAAAAGGATTGAATTTTCACCGAATCAATAAAGAACAGATTTGAAATAGAAAGATCCAATTAATTGAAGAACTACAATTCTTCTCCAATGACTTTACTTCCCTTTTTTTACAATTTTGGTACCTAAGAAATTCCCCTCAATAATATCTAAAATTATATTATCGGTGTTACCGTTTGCTATGTATGTTTCGATATTTTTTGTAGCCATTTTTTGGGCTACATCCAATTTAGATTTCATTCCTCCTCTACCCTCGCCTTCTTCTTTTTCATTATCTTGGATAAATTTGTCAAGGTTTTCATTGTGCCTAACCTCTGCTATAACTTCAGAATCATCGTCTTCAGGATGACCTGTGTAAATCCCATCGATATCTGAAAGAATAATTAATTTATCAGCTTCAAGTAGTTCAGCTATTAAACTTGCTAATTCATCATTGTCAGTAAACATTGATTTGGTAACCGAAACAGTATCATCTTCATTTGCAACTGGAATCACCCCTTCTGAGAGCAACCCGTTATAGCAATTAATCATATTGTCTCGGTGAATCCCTGGTTGAAAATCTCGTTTTGTTGGTAATACTTGAGCACAGTTAATACCATAGTCGTGAAAAATATTACAATATAAACGCATTAAATGTGGCTGACCAATAGCTGAATAAACTTGTCTACGAATTGAACTATCTTCTATAGTGGATTTACCTAGCACTTCTTTACCCGCAATGGTTGATCCAGACGAAACAAGAATAGTCATAATATTTCTCTCATACAGCTCAGCGATTTGAGACACTAAATTTTGAAGAACAGGACGCACAATCTTGTTGTTTTTGTTCTTCATCACATTAGTTCCAACCTTAACAACAATTAATTGATCGTATTTACTCATACTACTAGTATTTTTGAAACAAAGGTAGTCAAACTAAGTGCCGAATAGCTATGCAGGTGAAAGAGAGGTTGTCCAGGGGTGGTAATGTTTAACAAAACATGATTTTTCAGTATTAGGTAAAGTGAAGATTGAGAGAGGTAATTTCATGAATTATTACACACATGGATTAGTCTAGCCATAAAACGACATGAATGAGGTGTTAGATTTATAGAAAGTTGAATGCATTATGCAAATCCCGAACGAAGTACACCTTAATCAACTAACAATAAGCATATTACAACTATAAATTAGTTTTAGAGAAACAAATCTTTTGTGACCACATTGCCATTTTAAGTCCCTAGCTTTGATGACAAAGCTCCAGCATTGAATCCATTACTTAAAGATAAAATCAACATCTTATCAATCCTTTCAGTAAGAAGGGTTTGGAATGTATTTTTGTTACTTGTAGGTTATTTTTTATCCAAGTGGTTAAAAAAGCCCATTCAATTAGGATTTCCTTCAAGTATTTCTTTTGAACCTACTACCAGTTGTAATTTAAGGTGTCCAGAATGTCCAAGCGGATTACGTGCTTTTACCAGACCTACTGGTATGTTAAAAAACGATTTGTTTAATAGGACCATAGTAGAAATGGCTCCTCACTTATATTACCTTACTTTTTATTTCCAAGGAGAACCTTACTTGAATCCAAATTTTCTGGAAATGGTAAAGTTTGCGAATCAACATAAAATTTATACCGCCACCTCAACCAATGCACATTATCTGAAAGATGATATGTCAAAAAAAACCATAGAATCTGGTTTGGACCGATTAATAATTTCAATTGATGGGACAACACAAGAAACGTATGAATCATATAGAATCGGAGGGAAATTAGAGAAAGTAATTGAAGGAGCTAAAAACGTGATTAAATGGAAAAAGAAATTAAATTCTAGCACCCCTCATGTGATTTTTCAATTTTTAGTAGTGAAGCCAAACGAACACCAAATTGAAGATGTTTTAGCCTTAGGAAAAGAAATTGGAGTTGACGAGGTCAGGTTGAAAACGGCACAAGTATATGACTACGAAAACGGAAATGAATTAATTCCAGATAACGATGATTACAGTCGTTATAAAAAGAATAATGACGGCACATGGAGTGTTAAAAACAAGATGGTTAATTCTTGTTGGAGGATGTGGCAGTCTTGTGTCATAACATGGGATGGAGGAGTTGTTCCTTGTTGTTTCGATAAAGACGCTACACATCAGTTAGGTCAATTAAAAGACGATGACTTTAAAAGTATATGGAAGTCTGCTCCTTATCAAAGCTTTCGACAATCTTTACTGATATCTCGCTCAGAAATTGACATATGTAAAAATTGCACAGAGGGTACAAAAGTTTGGGGTTGAAAACCTCTTCCATCTTTTGAAGATTCACAACTTGCATTGCAGTCAATTCTGAACTAGAACTCAATAAGATTATTATACAAATTCACAGATTACTGTTGGCCAGATTTGTCTTAGCTAAAGCCTCGTCCAAAGTGTTTGTGACATCTAATAAGGGAATCCCGTCTACTACCCTAACAGGATTGTTCATACACATTAACCGCACACATTCCTTCACTTGCTTGCAGAATGTTAGCTTTTTTAGGAGTGCGCTTGTTCGTCTTCGATCGGGTGTTCGTCGTTCCTCCTCGTTCCGAACCAATTAATATTGATAATCAGACACTTACGAAAAGTAAGAAAAAAAACAAAAAACCCTTGACTTGCAAGGGTTTTCATTGTTTTGTGAAGCTAACGGGACGTAGTTCGAACCATTTTATGGAGGATTTGAGGGCAATAACCATATAAACGCACTTATCAAAGGGGAGCTGTCAATCTTATCAATTGTGTTCTACGTTTAATTTGTCCAACATTATGTATCTTGGATATCAAGACAACCCTTGTTTTAAATTGTAAAACTACTGTACACTTGCCATGACCAATCAAAATCTTCCACCCGTTGCCGGAGATAAAAAACCGATTCTTAATCACTTACTCAAATTTAAATCGAACCCTTACGAGTTCATCAAAAAGTACAGGGAGAAATTAGGAGGAATTTTCTCCTTTCAGCTATTTAATAGAAGTTTCTACGTACTGAGTGACCCTCAACATATTAAACATGTATTAGTTACCAATTCTAAAAATTATTCAAGAAAAAAATCCTACGAGTTTCTGGAGGAAATGTTAGGTAAAGGATTACTTACCACGGTGGGTGAAGAATGGAAAAAAAGAAGAAGAATTGCTCAACCTGGATTTTATAAAGAACAGCTCAAAGGGCTTGTAGCCGAAATGGAAAGGTCCGTTAAAGAGTGCATGAACAATTGGGATAGTTCAACTGGATTGAGCAAAGACCTGTACCATGAAATGAACGACGTTGCGTTAACGGTCTTGTGTAATTCAATCATCAAAACTGATGTGGTAGAAGAGCTTCCGATAATAAAACAGAGCTTATTGGACTCTCTGCATTACTTGTCTAAAAAACGATTCAAGGCTTTTAAGTTTCTTCACCGTCTTCCTAGTAAAACTAAAACAGTTGGACAAAAAGGAATAAAAAATTTACAGGAAATTGTCCTCAAAATAATCCAAGACAGAAGATCCTCGGGAGAACAATGTGATGATTTACTTGCCATGCTCATGGCCTCTACTGACGACGAAACTAGCAGCTCATTAACAAATGAAGAATTACTGGATGAAGTAATGACTATTTTTATAGCTGGACATGACACGACCGCTGTGGTGCTAACATGGGCAACTTACCTTATTGGAACACATCCTGAAGTAGAGGGGAAAATACTGGCTGAAATCAGCGAACACTTTGAAGGTGATGAAATTGACTTGAGCAAGTTAAGGAACTTCAAATACACAAAAATGGTGGTACAAGAAGTAATGCGTTTATATCCTCCTGTGTGGACTTTTGGAAGGAAGGCTATCAATGACGATGACATGAATGGTTTTCACATTCCGGCAAACACGTCTTGTACTATGTCCGCAATTTTAACGCATAGAAGTAAAGAGTATTGGGAAAAACCTACTGAGTTTTATCCCGAACATTTTTTACCCGAAGCTGTTAAAGCAAGACCTAAATACGCCTATTTCCCTTTTGGTGGAGGGCAACATTTATGTATTGGTGAGCACTTTGCGATGATTGAAATACAACTTGCAATTATTCATTTTTTGAAAAAATTCAAAATTAAAATTACGGCTGAACATCCAATTGAAATGGAAATGCTCATCACGTTAAAGCCCAAAAAAAAAATTAATGTTCAGTTTGAAAAAAGAACAAATTAACCTATGGACTATAAAGTAAAAGAGTGGCCTAGTTATAGGAACGACATCATAGACTTCCTGAGCTTGAGTAAAGACAGGAACCCAATTGTCGGAATTTTCGAGCTAGACATCACGAAAGCGTCTGCCATTTTTGATGAACAACAGGACGAACAAAAAAACGAACCAAACTCCATCATGGCCTACTTGTTATGGTGTATTGGACAAGCTATCAAAGCTCACCCTGAAGTGCAGGCCATGAAAAAAGGAAACGAGATTATTCTTTTTGACGATGTCGACATATCAATGATGATTGAAAAAGACACTGGTGTCAAAAATGGTAATCAAAAAATGCCCGTGCCTTACATTTTCAGAAAGGTGCAAAGTAAATCCTACAAGGAGGTAAACCAGGAACTACAAGACGCAAAAAGCAAGGATTTTAAAACCTTGAATAAAAGACGAAAAAAGAGCAAATTATACAAAAAACTACCTCGGTTTATACGACTGGCCATTTTGAAAAAAGCACTGAGTGATCCTTTTAAGAGCAAGAAAGCCTTGGGCACCACAGCACTTACTTCCTTGGGAATGTTTGTCAAAAACAGAAAGTTTTACCCTATTCCAATTGTACCATATTCTTGTGGAGTTGCTGCTGGATCAATATACTCCACTAAAGAAGGTGAGCAGATTAAAAAGAACATGTGCATTACAGTAACTGTTGACCACAACATAGTGGATGGTGGTCCAGCATCACGTTTTACTCAAACTTTGTTTGATATTGTCGAAAAAGCCGAGGGATTATGAAAATAGATAAGCCCAGCACTACTGCCCTATTTGTTGCCCACGGTATGTATTACAATGCGCACCAAAAGCACCTTATTAAAGACGTCCCAAATGACATGGCACAATACAATGTCAAACTCATTGATCAAATTTACGACATCAAAACTTCCTTCGCTAAAAAATTAAAAAATGTGCAATGTGCAATCGCTCAGTTTTTCACAATCGACGGGTTTTACTTGCACTTTTTAGTGCGTAAAAAATGCATAGAAAAAGAAGCCGTAGCAGCCATTAAAAAAGGAGCTAAACAAGTGGTAGCTTTAGGTGCAGGCTACGATACTTTATGCACCCGACTTGCGCCTCAATATCCTGATGTTCAATTTGTTGAATTGGATCACCCAGCCACTGCAAAAAATAAAATCGGAATATTTCAAGAATTAAAATGGCAGCATAAAAACATCAAATATTTGTCGGGAGATCTCATGGAAATCGACAATATTCTGAACGACCAAAGCACACATAAAAGCCTAGATAAAACTTTGAAAACGGTCTTCCTTTGTGAGGGGGTTTTAATGTATATTCCAGAGAAAAAAATAAGTGACTTGCTTCAAAAATTGCATGATAATTTTGAAAAGGAAAGTACTTTCATATTTACTTTTATGGAAGAAAATAAACCTGGAAATTTTCAGTTTAAAAACGCAAAGACTTTCGTAAAACTACTATTGAGAGTAAAAAACGAACCCTTTACATGGGGAATACCATCTGATAAACTCAATGATTTCACATCAAAAAATGGATGGACTCTAGAAAGAACATTTGATCATAACGCAATGAGAAAGGAATTCCTATCCGCAGACAATGTAATCCTACCAGTAGCTATAGGTGAAAATGTTGCGGTGTGCGTTAAAACAACTAAAAACTAATAAATGATCAAGGCAGTAATACAAAGAGCTATTTATCCTTTAACAATGGTGATTTCAACGCTCCTATTTTTTCTATTAATTGATACGGATAGCAAATTACTACTTGCAACCACTACCCCATTTTTGTTTGCAATCGCGGTCATTTTATTTTTTGAAAAACAAATGACTTTCAATAAGAAGTGGAAACCAAATGCTTCCGACATAAAAACAGACGCAATTTATTTAGTGATCGTTCAAACATTGCTTCCAAAAATTCTGCTTTGGATAAGTGTTTTATTCATCGCTCACTTCTTGGTTGAACAAAAACTTACATTTTCTCAATTATGGCCGCATCATTGGTCAATCATAAGTCAAGGAATAGTACTGGTTTTAATATCTGACTTACTGCGGTATTGGCTTCATCGGTTAAGTCACACCGTCCCGTTTTTATGGAGGTTCCATGCCGTCCACCATTCGGTAAACAAATTATATTGGATGAATACCTCTAGGTTCCACCCCATTGAAAAAGCATTACAATTTTGCTTTGATGTGTTGCCATTTATGCTTCTGGCAGTTTCTCCGGAAGTAATCGGTTTGCATTTGGTTCTTTATGGAGTAAATGGGTTTTTCCAGCATTGCAACATCGACCTTAAATATGGATGGCTAAATTACCTCGTCAGCAGTACAGAACACCATCGCTGGCACCATTCTAAAAACCCTGAGGAGTCCAACAACAACTATGGAAACAACATCATACTTTGGGATATCCTTTTTGGATCATTTTACAATCCTAATAAAACAGTGGATGAACTAGGACTAATGAACAAGCAGTACCCACAAAGCTTTACCCCTCAAATCAAAGCTCCATTCGTCAATAGAATTGACAAGGAAGACCTGCCACTGCTATCCAACAAAGACATTGTGCTGAACTTCTTATTGAAGTTAAAAATGAACTCCATCAAAAATTCAGCTTACAAGTCCTTTTATGAAAAAACACATCATTGCGAAAAGACTCAAACACAAACATTGCTCAATATAATTTTAGATAATAAAAACACTGATTTTGGTAAAGACAACTCCTTTGAAAAAATAAAAACCTACGAAGACTTTAAGCAGTGCGTCCCCGTGCAAGACTATGAATCTTTACGTTCGTACATAAACAGACAAGAAAAAGATCAAAACATCAAAGGGATTCTAAGTAAGCCCATCGTGATGTTCAACAAAACAAGCGGAACTACAGCAGCACCTAAGCTACTCCCTTTAACCGACGAAGCATTAGCCAATTTTAAAACTAATCAACAAGTATCTTCTTTCATTCAGCATTGTGCTCAGCCTCTTGCCTATTCAGGTAAAATTGTAGGCATAGTAAGTCCCGCATTGGAGAGTAAAAGTGAACATGGAATTCCGGTAGGTTCCGCATCTGGTCATTTTTACAAAACAATGCCCTTTGCCGTTAAAAGCAAATACTTAATTCCACACACCGTTTTTGAAATCAGCGATTATGAATTAAAATACTACTGCATATTATTATTAAGTCTCCAAGACAAAAACATCACCTACATAGGAAGTGCTAACCCCACCACTTTTTTAAAATTAATTGATATTTTAAATGATCGAAAATACGATTTACTTCATGATCTAAAAAGTAAAACGGTTAATAATCAAGTGATTGATCATAAACTTCAAAAAGTAGTTGATCGATTGAACCCGTCAAAGAAAAGATTGGCCGAGATCGAACAATTATTTGCGTCCAATGAAGCCCTGACATTCACTAATTTATGGCCTTACATTAAACTAGTCACCGTGTGGACTGGTGGAAGCTGTGGTATTGCTTTAAGTTCTCTAGTCAAATTACTACCAGAGAAAGCTGTTGTTTATGACCCGGGATATTTATCCAGTGAAATGAGAGGAAGTATCACTTTTGACTTGAAACAACAGAGCGGATTAATGACATTCGAGAATAATTTTTACGAGTTTATCGAACGAAACGACTTTGAGGACAACAACATGAAGTTCCTTCGACTTCATGAATTGGCCATCGACAAAGAATTTTATCTTTTTGTGACTACCTCAGCAGGTTTGTACCGTTATGACATGAATGACATTGTTCAGGTGGTAGGCTTTGTAAACCAAAGTCCGCTTATCAAGTTTATTCAAAAAGGTAGAGGGGTTTGCAGTATCACGGGCGAAAAATTATATGAAAGTCAAATTTTACATTGCCTTAATGAGCTCGATTTAAATTTTATATTCGTCCAATTTATAGCAAATGAAACCAAATACACCTATGAGTGTTTCATAGAACTTCACGAGCATGTAAATCCTTCAAAGGTCGAAATAATTGCTAATCAGTTGGATGTTTTATTGTGCGAACAAAACATGGAGTACAAGGAAAAAAGAGGAAGTAACAGACTAAAACACGTTGAAATAAAAATACTAAAACAAGGAACTTATAGCGTCCTCAAAGAACTAGCCATTGCAAAAGGCCAAAACGAGAGTCAGTTTAAAATCATGTTGCTTCAGTATAAAAAAGACCTTTCGACTAACCTAGATCAATTTGTTCAAAATGATTAACGAGCTAATTTTTTCTGAAATAAAAATTCCGTTTAAAATCCACTTTAAGCACAACACTGCAAAAAGGAGTGAAACACAAAGCGTCCTTGTTCGTGCAAAAAGTGATAATAACATCGGATACGGTGAAGGGTGTCCACGAGAATACGTTACAAATGAATCCATCGCAAGCGCACTTGCCTTTTTTAATGATGTTCAAGATGATGTCATCAGTGAAATAGTTGACCTTGATACTTTAAAGTCATTTAAAACTTTGCACCATTCGTCAATTTTAAAAAACCACTCCATCTGGTGTGCTATTGAAATGGCCCTTCTTGATCTTTTTGCAAAGCAGCATAATTGCACAGTAGAAAGTCTTTTAGATTTACCAGAACTTGGGGCCAGTTATTATTATAGCGCTGTTGTTGGTGGCGGATCACTGTCAGCATTTAAAGAAGTGGTGCAGAAACATTTACAAATAGGGTTTACTGATTTCAAAATAAAAATTGGCGGAAATAAGGAAGTCGACTTTGAAAAGCTCCTCTACTTAAAAGAGGTATCAAAAGATTCAACCATCAGACTTGACGCCAACAACATTTGGCAAAACTGCAACGACGCGATTAAATACATCAATGATTTACCAATACATGTTGGCTTTATTGAGGAACCACTTGTCAGCAGGAATATTCAAGAACTCATAGAGCTTTCATTAAAAATTTCACCAACTATTATCCTAGACGAAAGTTTCTGCAGCATTGAACAACTACCCTTGATCAAAGACCTTGAAAAGCAATTTGTAATCAATTTGCGAGTTTCAAAAATGGGAGGAATTTTAAATTCATTGGCAATTGTTCAAGAGTGCGCAAATAACAACATCCCTCTCATTGTAGGCGCACAAGTGGGTGAAACAAGTATATTAACAAGAGCAGCCCTTACAGTTTGCTGTACCCCAAGCGCTCCTATCATACATCAAGAAGGAGCTTATGGAACGCTGTTACTAGAATCTGATCTCATAAACCCATCAATGATGTTTGGAAAAAAAGGCATCTTGAACCCCTCCCCTTTTTTGAATCAGAATGTCAATGGATTTCAATTATATACAACTGACATTCAACAATTTATAAATAATATAGAAAAGTTCTAAAAAACAAAAGCCCTTAACTAGCAAGGGTTTTCTTTGTTTTGTGATCCAACCAGGATTGGTTAGGTCAGGATTGCCTGCGGCTTTCCTGGTGATCACGAATTCCGAAAGAAAAGGGTCTTGTTGCATGGATAACTTCCACAAATTAAAGTTGCTAATTTTGCGGAATGAGAGCCTACAAACAAAAGATTACCAATAGCAGCACATACAACAACAGCCTTAAGCAACGTGGCAGATTGGACTTCTGGATAGATAAAGACATATTCACCAACTGGAACTACAAAGGCAAGCAAACTAAGGGTAGCAAAGTTATCTATTCAGATGTGGCTATTGAAATTGCTCTAATATTCTCCTACGTATACAGCCTACCACTAAGGCAAACAGAAGGTTTTCTCAGTAGCCTTCTTCAACTTCATAACTACCAATTAACAGTGCCTGACTACACAACATTATGCAGACGAAAAAGGACATTAGATGTAAGTAAGAAGCTTAAGAAGTGGAACGGAAAAGAACCGAGGAGGACCGACGAACAAGTGAACACTATTGAAGATAAAATACCGATGAACAAAATATAGTATTTGCAATTGATGCCAGTGGACTTAAGTGTTCTGGTGAAAAAGAATGGACGCAATCACAGTACAGAAGAACTAGAAGACGAAAGTTCATTAAGATTCACGCTGGGATAAACGTAAGAACCAGACATATTCTATTAAATAAAGCTACCAAGTCAACAGTATCAGACATATCAGTCCTTTCGGAAGCAATCGCTACCGTTGACGTAAAGTTTGACACTCTTTTTGCTGATGGTGGATACGATTCAAGGTCCTCTTACCTCCTACCTGACCCTGAAACTAAGGTTGTTATACCACCAAGACGTAATGCAGTTGCTGACAAAGAGACTCACCAGCGAAATGAGGCTATTAAGTACATTGGGGAGCATCGGAAATCAAGATGGAAACGAGAGTTTGATTACCATCAAAGAGCACTAGTAGAGAATCTATTCAGCCGATGGAAAATCATTTATGGAGAAAACATACGCTCCAAGAACACCGAAGCCCAACAGACCGAAGTCACCTTAAAATCATTTATTCTAAACAAGATGACCGACCTTGGAATGCCTGAATGGAAAAGGATTTACTTCTTGAATTAAGGTGCTAAATTAAGGTTTAGGGTTCTTTTCAATCAAAATCTATCCATGCAACAAGACCGGTTACGATATCAATTTTTTATCATTAGAATTACTATATCACCATATTTTAGGACAAGTGACATCAACGTAAAGAGGATATTCTCCTTCATTATAATACTGTATTGTTGTTTCCGTCATAGAGAAACCAGAAGAGTTAAAGCTTGATGGTGACATTGTCGCAACAACTTGACCTTCTACGGCCAATTTTATGTCAGTATTATAGTAATTAGCATCAATACCGTTATTTAATTTTTGAAATTCAACTCGATATGTTACAGAGTTAGAAGTTACGCTTATTCGACATTGTCTCCATTTAATTCCAGGGTTACCATTATCATCTAAACAAGCACCGTATGCTGTTTGCCATGGCTGACAAGTGCTTCCTGCTCCAGTGTTAGTTCCTGTTCCAGAAGTACCACTTCCAGAAGTACTGTTTGGGTTAGTAGGAAATCCTGAACTAGAAGTCCCCCCTCGTGATACATGATTATCCCAAAACTCTCCATATTTTCCTGGAACATAATCTCCTCCTGGGCTGAGAAACCCATCCTTATCAGGACGAGGCTGTGTGTAACCAAGTTCAGAAGCTGCTGTATTTGGGTGAAAAAATCTATTAGACTTTTCAGTACTGTAGTTTTCATCTTCTTCAACAGCATAATAATTCCCCCAGTCTTCATTAAAAAACTCCCATACTCCTTTTACTTTTGTACATGAATTCAATGTTGAAATTAATAGTACTATGCTTAAAATTGCAATGATTTTTTTCATGATATAAATATAATATCTTTTGTTTAAAAACAAAAACAACACTTTCTGTGTTCATATACTTTCACATACAAACACCCACTTTGACTCTTAATGTAAATGATAGATAAGAGTGTCGATTTCTAATGGACACATAGCTCCTATCAGTTTTTCTTTGCAGCTCAAAATATAAATGTCTCACGTGCTTTTCCTAGAAAAAGTCTACCACGAGGCACAAAAAAAGGAGCTACTTTGCGCACCAGCTAGAAGCACGATTGGAGGCATTGAGTGCGAACTACCACACCTGCTGTTCTTTGGTTGGATTTCGTTTTCTTAGATTTAAGTCAACTTATTTACGACAGATATCAACAAGAACGTCAAAAAAGAAATCAAACAATTATCTACTAAGTAAGGCTTGCTTAATTTTGGTTTCAACTTCGATATAATCGTAACCTTCATCCACAAGGAAAAGTCTACAACCATTTTCTTCACAAAGCAATGCTTTCTTTTCATCCCTTTCTTGAGTTCTCTTTAACCCCTCATCTCCACCGAAAAAAAATAGTGACAGACACCGTTTTATTTTCACTTAAACGGTGTCGTTCACTATTTGAATCTAGACCCTTACCATTATTCTAAAAAACCTTATGATGGAATTGTAAAAAAGATTGAATTATTAGGCTTTTCATCTACGCCTAAAAATGAAAAAATACTTGTCACTAACCTTATGGAAAAAAAACAGGTTAATGGATGTTAGTATTTATTCAAATCCAACAACTGGGCTAGTTACTATTGATGGAATTGATACAGAATTAGACAACTTCAGAATATTGAATTATTTAGGAAAGGACATTTCATATCTTGTAAAAACGGAACTAGTCAATAATGATAAATTGATTCTCGATCTTTCAAGACTTGAAAAGGGAATATATATTATTAAAACAGAGACAACCTTCACCAAATTATACAAGTAATAACTAAAAGAGGCTGATATTGCTATTATCATGACTATCTGGGTCGAACCAATTACACAGGAGGTTCTTCAAGGGATAACGATAAAATTTAGTTGAATAATCCTAACTACTGCCCTACCGGGACTGTTCATACACTCAGCCATCCACACTTCCCTTCACCTGTTCGTCGTACCTCCTCAGGCCGAAGCAAAGAGGATTGGAAATCAGTTAATTATAAAAAGTAAAGAATATTAAAACATCGAAAACCCTTTATTAGCAAGGGTTTTCGATGTTTTATGAAGCTAACCGGACGTAGTTCGAACCTTTTGATTGAAGATCTTAGAAGCATTTAGATGTCAAATTATTTTTCACATCAATATTTCTCGGAACCTTTAGCTACTGTCTTTATAGCTTATCACCTCTATTCAACCAGATTGTAAAGGTTTGGGCCTATGCTTTACTCAAGATATTATAGAGAGGCATATTGATGTAGTAGTTATGCTTTCCATATTTCCCTTTCATCAATAAGCCATCTTCAGCTAATCTGTTAAGGTAGGTTGCTGCAGTCTGCCTAGAGACACCGATAGCATCTTTTACTCGATCTATTTTGGTGTATGGACTGAGGAATATAGCGTTGAGTAGGTCTTGACTATAAAAATTGTAATTTGTTCTCATTTCCTCCTTAGCCGTCTGCATAAGCCTCTTAATACTGGAGACTAGCTTGATTGTATCTGCAGCGGATTTTTCTACAGCATCAAGCATGTACATTATCCACCCTTCCCAGTCGTTATTCTGAGTTACTCCGCTTAGTCTTTTGTAGTATTCATCTTTATGTTTCACGATGTATCCGCTGAGGTAAAGTATAGGAGCGTTAAGATAATGCTGTAAGACCAAGTATAAAACATTGATTATACGCCCTGTTCTACCGTTACCATCATAGAATGGATGAATACTTTCGAACTGGTAATGAATGATAGCCATTTTGATTAGTGGATCTAAATCACAAGCAGAGTTAGTATTGATGTATGCTTCCAGGTCTGTCATTAAGTGGAGAATGGTTTTAATGTCCTGTGGTGGGAAGTGTACCACTTCATCCGTTGCTGCATTTGTAATTTTTGTACCTGGTTGCTTACGGAATCCGGCATTATTTCCCTCTAGAGTAGCTTGTATATCCAGGATTATGTTGTTAGTAAGCAACTCTTTTTTGACAAGCTGTCTGTATCCGATGTAGAGCGCTTCCTTATAGTTTTGAACCTCTTTGGTATCGGAGGAAACTTTGGTCTGGATTTCCACATCTGCTTTATATAAATCATCATGAGTGGTAAGGATGTTCTCAATGGTGGAACTAGCTTTTGCTTCACGTAGCACAATATTATTAAGCAGTGTGTTTTGACTAGGCAGTGAACGAGCCATAGAATCTAGCCTAGCTAGTGCTCTATTAGCAGTGTTTACTTTCTTCAGTACAGTTATTGATTCTACATCTACCTGAAGCGGTAGCCCCGTTGATTCCCATTCTTTCATGTGTTAAAGATATTGAATTATATTAACATGAAATAAACAACAAGTTAAGTAATATCATTTTCATTAACACGTATTGATAACGTGGTAACTAATTTACATATCGCTAACATGTACAACATTGAGTATATTAATGGCAACTCATCTTATTATTAGTGATAACGTCGAACCAGCTACACAGCAAGTGCATCAGTAGATAACAACGAAACTAAGTTCTGTAATCCAGTCTACTATCCTAACGGGAATTCGAACCAATCAGCACTGTAAATCAGCACCTTACAAGAATTATAAAATACTCAAAAACAGAAAACCCTTGACTAGCAAGGGTTTTCATTGTTTTGTGAAGCTAACGGGACGTAGTTCGAACCATTTGATGGAAGATTTAAAGCTTATTTTGCTATGAAACCAGCCAAGAAAAATATTGTTAAAAATTAAATTTACTATATTTGATACTATCAAATGATACTATCATGAAGCCTCCTTACGAAGTAAATTCAAATGTTTTAAAACTGATCGCTTCTATATCCGAAAAAATTGGCGAGATCAATGCTAACTTGTTAAATAAACCATCTCCTCAATTGAGGAAACAGAATAAAATTAAAACCATTCATTCATCTTTAAAGATTGAGGGAAATACTTTGACCCAAGATCAAATAACCGCACTTCTAGAAAACAAAATAGTAATTGGCCCACAAAAAGACATCCTTGAAGTCTTAAACGCGATTAAAGTTTATGACAATTTAAAAACATATAATTCAAGCTCTGAAAAATCGTACCTACTTGCTCACAAAACGTTAATGAATGGCTTAATTGACCATCCAGGCAAATATAGAACCCAAGGAGTTGGAATTGTAAAAGGATCAAAAGTCGAGCACCTTGCTCCTTCCCATGACAATGTTCCTTTTCTTCTGAAGGACTTATTTAATTACTTAAAAGGAATAGACGAATTACCATTAATAAAAAGCTGTGTTTTTCACTATGAGATGGAGTTCATTCACCCATTTTTAGACGGGAATGGAAGAATGGGACGGTTGTGGCAAACATTAATTCTCATGGAAGAATACCCGATTTTTGAATTCTTGCCATTTGAGACTTTGATCAGCCAAAAGCAAAAAGAATATTATAAAGCATTATCGGATAGTGATAAAGAGGGGAAATCCACAAAACTCATTGAATACATGCTTTCGGTAATTGATCTTTCGATAAGCGAGCTTCTTGATTTTAAAAACAGAACGCTGACTCAAACTGACCGCTTGGAATATTTTATCTCGCTAGATCATGATACTTTTTCTCGAAAAGACTACATGAAGGTATTTAAAGATATCTCATCCGCAACTGCAAGTAGAGACTTATTGAAGGGTTTGGAGGATAAGATTTTTGAAAAAGAAGGAGAGAAAAGTAAGACGGTGTATAAGGTGAGGGGAAATAGGGACGGGTCTATTTAATTTGTAATGTATTGTTCAACCATCCTGATCAGCTCCGAATTATTAGCCTTTCAGGACTCATGAAACTGCGCTGCGCTTGTGTTCCAAAAGAAAAACTCATTTAGACCGAAGATGGGTACCATATTTTCCTCCTAACATCGGATATCGAGATGGCCCTTTTTTATTTGAACCATTTGATGGAGGACTTGAGGATAATAAATACCTTTCAGGAAAAATAGTGACAGAAAAATAGTGACAGACACCGTTTTATTTTCACTTAAACAGTGTCTGTCACTATTTGTTCTCGCTTCGAGGCAACAGAAGCTCATCTACTGAGAAGGAGGAATGAGATGAAAGAAATAAAAAATAGGGACGAGAGCCATAGCCGTCAACTTAAGCACATTTCAATAATTTTCAAGGGCGACATTTTGCCTTTCTTAACCTCTTTCACACAGGTTTTCCGGAGCATTTCT
>Ga0115000_10001640_pt1 | contig 19580 bp, 10 predicted proteins | sample ArcticOcean_MG_C_6_FD_89690 | JGI IMG/M metagenome (GOLD analysis project Ga0115000, IMG submission 89690) | Marine microbial communities from western Arctic Ocean - ArcticOcean_MG_CB8_128 | ecosystem: Environmental > Aquatic > Marine > Oceanic | place: Arctic Ocean: Canada Basin | collected... | reverse complement strand
TCCCATTTGGATCTCAAAGTAGTGATGATGTGGTCGCGTTTGTTTAAGAAGTGCGCTCGTAAGACTTCGTCGAATGGACAATCTTTGGCGGCGGCGTTGTCTTTTTTCCGATTCAATCGTTTCACGTGGTCTAAGATTGCCCACTCTAAAGTGGCGGTTTTGATCACCGCGCTGTATTCAAAATCTTTCTTATCGCCGACGTCGGTGCCTCGGTCTTTCTCCCAGCCCGGTTCGTTAAAGCACGGGTCGGCGACGAAGATCAACGACTGGATGCTCACGATAACTTGCAGCATGGTCGAGTGTTGCGCGTTCCACCCCTCGCCTTCACCGCCGGACCAAGTGCCGAGTAACGATAAGCACACTTTACCATCGTTGTATAGGTTTGGGTTGAACCGGACGCGACCGCCGCCGGTCGTTTTCAGATTAACCAAAGGCGGTTTGTTCGGGAAGTCTGAGGTGAGCATGACATCGAAAATGAACGCGCCAGAATCGTAAGGCGTATCTTCTGGGCCGGTGATTAAAATATACCATAATTGCGACTGGTTTTCGTCCACGCGAACAAACGCCGAGGAGGAGACGGAGAGAGGAAGAGACCCGGAAATACCCGCGACGGCGCGCGCTATGGCGTGCGCGTTCGGTTTCGTCGCTTGTTTGAGGAGTTTATCTTTGTAGTGACTCGAATCAGCGAGCACGAAGTTGTCGAACTGAAAGCCCGGGCGACTGAGCGCGTAGCAATAGGCTTTTTCTAGATTTTTCTCGCGCGACTCCGGGGCAGCGATTTTCTTTCGCTTATTGGTTCCTTTCGTCGTCGTCATCGCGTCGTCATCTTTTGTTAAGTCAACGATTGCGTTCGCTTCGATCACCGTTCCAACTCGAACGATCAACTTTGCCAAATTTTCTAATACAATTTCCTCTTGCTCTCTTTCTTCGTACTTGTCCTCCGCGACTGCATTGGCCGCTTCCGTGACGTGCAAAAAGGTTTTCGCCTGTTGGACGATGTCGCGCATGTTATCGTACTTCTCGAACGCTGCGCGCAAGTTTTCTTTTAACGTCGGTACGAGCGTTTCGTGAAACACGAGAACACACTCGAGCAATGAGGTGTAATACTCGGCGCGATCGGCCATGTTGTTGAAATCGCAAATTTTGAGTTCGCGCGCTAAGAAATACGCCAAGGATGCGTTTTCAAACACGCGAGTCATTCGCGCGCACTCCTCGGCGAGTTCCTCCTCCTCCTCGTCGTCGTCGTCGTCATCATCATCATGATCCATCTGCGGCTGCTGTCCGACAAGGAAGAGCGAAATATCTGCCAATGCCACCTTGGCGAAATCGACCAAATCGCTGCTCATCTTATCCTGCGCCAACTGCGCTTGCTTCGCGTCTTTGGAGTCCCAAAGATTTCGCGATCCTTTTTCGTTCGTGCCAGACGCGGAGCTATACCCAACGCCGCTGTGGAACCCTCTCAATTTCGGTTTGTTTTCCTGGTCTCGCTGTTTCACCAATTTCGCGTTTAACGCTTCCATCTCTTTGTCGAGAATTCTTTTCGCGTTGCCGTTCTTCGTCGACGTCATCGGTGCTTGGAGCGTCGTACTAGGGGATGAAGAACTGATTTGAAATCCCCTAATTTCTTCTTCAATCTCTCGTTCTTTCTCGTACAGCTCTTCGAACGCTCGCGGAATCAACGGCGTTTCTCCAGAGCAGGTTAACGCACACAAGGCCAAATCTAATTTACTCGCGCGATCGTCGTACGCGCCGTTTAAATACGCGCGTTTGTTGTTCGCCGGGCAGGTGACGTCAACTCTCGCGAAACGTTCCAGGAATGTTCTCGCGGTGAGCAAAACGTCCGTCATGGACGTCATCGGTTGCCAATTCTTCAGTCGAAACTTAGGATGCAAGCACGATGCCAAGGCGACTATGCCTTCTAATCTTGGACGGACGATAGTCATTTTCGGAGGATAAAACGGGTGCAAATCTTCTTTCAATTCGACTCGGACTTGGACGAATTCGTAGCCGAATTTTTTCTTGACCTTTGCCAAATCGCTCGCGATGTCCCCGTTTTCAAAATTCATGAACTTCACGTCCCAAGTGTACACGGAGTCGCTATTGGATTCGACAGCGATGTAATTTCTGAACTTATTCGCGCCGTTGAATCTGTGCAAATCTTCGAACTCTTTCAACAACCTTTCAAAGGCGACGTTGCTGGAGAAAATCTGTTCCCTCGCCGCTCGTTTCAAATCCGCGGAGTCTACGAAAGAACCCCCCTTATTCGCGTTAGTATTATTACTCTGTTGTTGTTCGTTCGTATTGTTATTATTACTCATCCCCGCATACGTCATTCCCGTCGTCGTCGTCGCCTCTTTCTCCTGCATCCTCCTCTCTTCGTTCATTTTACACCTCTGCTTCGCTTGCAAAAGCATCCTGGTCAATTTCACCGTTCTTTCCTCGCTCCTCGCGCCGCTGCACACGTCCATCGCGTCGCCACCACACAAATCGTCCTCCTCTTCGTCCTCGTTCCCTAATCCCCCATCGGCTTCAATCGCCATCCTCTCCGCGTCTCCAACCGTTCTCTCGATTCGCTTCAACTCTTTCCCTTCAAAAAATGTCTTCCCGACCAATCGCAAGACCTCGAACAAAGTCTTATTCGCGTAACTCCCAGTTTCGTCTTCTAACTTTTCGTTCAACTCAGTTTCGTCGATCGCGTTTCCGTCCCCGATGGCCATCACTTCCGACTTTGGGTAGTCTTCCGGAAACATCAGCGTCAACTCCCCGTCTCTTTCCTCCTTTTCCTTCGTCACGCGCAACACGAGCACGTTCGCCGAAGCGTCAAAACTCCTCGTTTCGATTCGATTCTTTCTTTTGTTCTTGGAAACGTGATTGTTGTTTTTGTTGCACGCGGACGAGAAGAAGGAGACGTGCGCGCAAAGGAGCGCGGATTTTACGTCCCCCTGATCCTCCTCCTCCATATTTTGCGTCTTTGTTGTTGTTGTTGTTGTTGTTGTTGTTGTTGTTGTGAGAGTAGTATACTATCGCGCGGAGTTTAATGCCGCAGTGAAGTGAAGACAATCAGCTCTCTAGGGAAAAAAGAAAGATATTTTTCCATTATATAATCGTGTTGTTGGTATTCTTCACGATGATGCGGAGGAGAGGCGAAACACAAAAACGACTTTCACTGCCGTCGTTTATGTTTATGTTGTTGCTGTTCTCGTCGTCGATGACTTTTGTTTTCGGATCAGAGGAGGAGGAGGAAGCATATCGCGAATCCGGTCTTCGACGGATAAACAACGAAGTGTTCGCCACTTTTTCCAATTCGACGGATATACATTCCTCTCGCTCCGTGTTCGAGGGTTTTTCGAACACTCACACGTTACAGTGGACGTCGAATTACATCCGGCGATTACTCCCTCGCGAGGCGGTGTTTGACAACAAAACGTGGGAAGGCGCGGAGATATTCACGAACAGTTTGAGTTGGGAACTCATCGACGACTATTCCAACGGGATGATGCTTCTGGAGTTTAATAAAATGCCCAAAGTGCGGAACATCGATCCGTCTTTGAAGTTGTTCCATTTTGGATTGTTTAAGAACGGGGTGATGAAAAAGTTAGCGGAGTGCGATTACGAGAAAAGTGGAGAGAAGAGCGAGTGCATGGGTTTAGAACGGTCGAAGATATACCCTCGCATTCAGAATTGGTTGAAAGTGTTACACGAGAAGAGCGTGCGCGGGACGGAGAGAGAGCGATTGAACGGAGGGCACGAGTATTGGACGCACACGTGGTTGGAGCACGACATGGAGGATAACAATCGAGTCAGTCCTGTAGGGGCGTCGTTTTTAGAGCATTCGGTGCTTGAGTACGGGAGAGATGATGAAGCCGTGGACGCATTGAAAGATTACTTAAAAGCAACCGGGATGCTCAACGGGTTTAGCGCCGAACACGAGCAAAATGTCAGAGATGTGATTAAATTAGCGACGGATAAAGAGAAGACGGGAAAGTATAGCAGGGACACGTGGCGCGCGACGACGTGGCTAGTGGCGGTGATGCATTCGAGGTTAACCGAAGGAGGGACGAGCGAGAAGGTTGGGATACAAGCCATTCGGTTGGCGTTTGTATTTCGACCGAGACTTTTCAACGCAGAAGAAATAGAAGAAAAAGAAATAGAAGAAGAAGAAGAAGAAGAAGAAGAGGAAGAGGAAGAAGAAGAAGAAGAAGAGGAAGAGGAAGAAGAAAGAATAAACGAAAAAGACGAGCTACCGTCCATAATCGAAGACATGTCCGACTTTCTCGCCGCCGCGAATTGGCCGGGCGATTTAGAAGAGTTTGAGAGAATTGGTTTATACGCGCTCGATCGAACGACCATGGGCTACACGTTGCAAGTGGACGTGTTGCCAAAAAAAGTTCGACTGAAAGACGAACAAGGAGGAGAAAAAGATGGAGACGGTAAAAGCAAACACACCGTTCTCGGTCCGAACGTCGGCGTCGAGCTCGCCGCTGCTTCCACCTCTGGCGGCTTCGACGCGCTCGACCAACTCCAATACGCTGTCGAAGACGGCTTAGTCGAACAACCGTTCTGGGACGAACTCCTCGCGAACGTCTGCCAACACAACTTGGACGCCAAAGACGAACAGCTCTCGAACAAAGCCGCGATAACATCCACCTCTTACCACGCGTGCACCATCAAACCTCGCAAACCGGCGGACAAGCTCGAACGTTTGCTCCCGAACAACCTGGGCACTCGCAAATCCCCGATCCTCGTCGCGTTGTCCCACATCAAATTCGGTTTGCGAGCGCAAAGCAAACTCTTCGCCAAAGCCTACGTCGGCGCGATGCCAAAAACGTGGTGGTGCCCTGACAGCGCACCGCGACCATATCGCGAAGAAGAAGAAAACGACGATTACTCACCCATCAAGGCCGACGACGATTTTGAGGAAGAAACCAAACGGTTGCGCGAAGAACACGCGAGGCGCGAGTTTCAAACCTTTCGCTACACGCCGTGTAAAACGTAAAAATCGAGAAACGAGCGATACCGGTATCGCGCGCGGGGGTAGCACAGATGATTAGCCATGTTAGCACCTTCACATGTTTTTGTAAAACGACTTTACGACACAGAAGAAGAAGAAGAAGAGATGATACTAATAACAACGAGGAGAGGAGAGAAGAAACATCTCGTCTCTTTCGACCTCGTCAATTCGTCCGCTCGTCTCGCTTTCCTTTTAAAATCCATCTCAACTCCCACTTTCAATCACTTCACAAGTTAGACCTCTCTTTCTCTCTCTCTCTCTCTCTCTTTCTGTGACACTTATTACAAAAGAGAGAGCATCTGAGAACAATTAGATAGAGAGAGGGAGAGAGATAGAACGAAAAGGTTTTATTAAAGTTTATTTATTCTCGTCTCTTCGACCTCTTTAGCGGGTCCATCACCATGTCCAATCATCATCATCATCACGAGCGTCACCATCACCATCTTCACCATCGTATCAACGTCACCAACAGAAACACGAACGCGAATAGTAACAACAACAACAACTCTTCTCTCCAACAGATGATTCATTCCTCCGACACGCTCAGAAACCCGAACTGGCTCAGGCGTTCACAAACATCAATCATCACCCCCGGAGCTCATTTACAAATCGTCTGGAGAGGTTTTTTCTCCCTCGGGCGCGAGTTTAGGGATGAGTACCAAAACGGGATGGACGACATGTTCGACGACGAAGGACCGACGACGTCGAACGCGTTGAGAGCGGACTCGGGCGTGTCCGATGGGAACGTCAGCTTGAATAACGACGAAGAGACGAACGATAACGAGACCGGGTCGGACGCGACGCAGATTTTGAGCAACATTTCGGAAAAGCACCAGAGGGGAGAACAACAGACGACGAGCGGCGGGTTGACGAGTAAAGAGAGGCAGTTGCGGTTGACGAGGAAACAACGGGAGCGAGAGCGAGAGCGAGAGCGAGAGCGAGAACAGCAGCAGGATGAAACCTCGGTTGAGAATACCAACACGAACAGCGGCGAGAGAGGCGGGGACGTCGTGAATACGAATACGAATGTGAACGCGACGAGAGAAGCCAGTCAGACGAGTAACATGAGTCAAGGGTCGTTTGAAGATCACCATCATAACGAGAATGCGAACAACAACACCGACAACAACAGAGGAGAGAATGATAATGAGAACACGAACAGAGAGCATTCAGAAGATACGGGCGTCGCGCGCGATACTCTTAGCAATAGGGACAGAGATAATAACAACAACGATAACGCGTCGGAACAGCCGCTGTTCAACAACGCAACCGAGTTGATTGCTCGAGCACCACCGATGGGTTTTCGAATCCCAGGGACGGCGGCGGGTGAAGGCGTTGCGAGAGCGCACGCGGCCGGGAACGTTTTACCGGATATTTTGAGGGCGAAACGGGTGACGAGTTTAGATGCCGAGTTCCCAATCGTTTGGGATCCGGTCGCGTTGTTGTGTTTGTATCCCGGTAGCGAAAGGTCGCAAGAGGCGTTTTTGAAGTTGGCACAAAGTTTGAAGGCGAGAAGAGAGGAGATGCCGGAAGATGTAGCGGAGACTGCGAACGTTGGCGGCGCTGGGACGCCGACGGTTTCGAATAATAATAATAGAGATAATAATAACAACAACAACAACAACAACGACGTGACAATACCGGCGAGTACGGGTGGACATCACGGACCTGGTAATAGTAGCGCTGGTGGTAGCGGTGGTGGTGGTAGAGGTAGCGGCTTGTTGCGGGAACGAATAACCGTGTCGACGCAATCGTTTAACGATCGAAGTTCGTTGAATTCAAGTCATAGTCATGGCAACGAACGAGAACCTGGGGCAGAGGTTGTTTTATCGCCATTATCGACGAGCGTCCGAGAGCAGCAACAACGAGCGGCGGCAGAGGCTGCTGCAGCGACAGCGGCAGAGAATACCACCGGAACGACAACATCTGGGAGTGGAGAGCTGCAGAGAACGCCGTCCATGGTGGAAGTGTCGCAAACTGCAGTAGGCGTAGCAGCGAAAGTAGAGCTACCGGAAGGATATGTCGCGTATATTGTTTCTCAAGAACAACTTCCGGATTTAGCATACGAAGCCGTCGCAAAAGAACGAGATTTACAACAAGCACCAGCCAACGCCGCGGGTGGATATGATCCCGCGAATGCATCGGAACGACAACAGAGACGAATGCCGGGCATCGCTCGCGAACGGTTTCTCGCGGATGCCGCAAACGCCAACGTGAACACGACGTCGACAAATTATACGAGCAGTAATACGAATTTTCCGACAATCGAACCGCTATGGGTTATTATTCAAACTGTCGAGCCTTTACCGGCGCCTCAACCGATTGCTAATGTGCCAGCACCGGATTCTCGACCGGCGCGGGGTATTTTGAAAGGTTGGACGGCGTCGCAGCTCGGAAATTACTCGAAAGAAACCGGCGCGGTAGCCGGCGGCGCCGGAGGGATCACACAAGGCGCAACTTCTGAAAGAGAACCATTGCACAGGAGGCGAACGTCGCACTCTGGTGCGGGAAGTGGTGGAGGTGGTATGGATACCGCAGGGGCAAATGCGTATTTATCGACGCCGTTAACAGCTGGCGGATTGACCAACGCGGATCCGCGCTCGCAACAACAACATCAGCGACGACCTACGGTTGTCGCGCGGGCGATGAACATGCACAACGTCGTTTCAGATGGTGAATACGACACCGATAACGACTCCAGAGAATTTGGAACTTCCGCCGGAAGTCGCGAAACGGATCCAGATAGTATAGAAAGAGATGAAGGTTCCGAAGGCGCAAACGCCGGCGGTTCAAACATTTCAGGAGCCGTGGTCGATGAAGACGCGAACTTGTTTGAAAACGTGAACGCAAACCGACCTCGAAGTAATATCGCATCAGACGAAGAGACAGAACTAACGTCTGGAATTTCAAATCCATCCGAAGATGCTAAAAACAAGGACGACGTTAGCGCGGTTGACGACAACAACGCCTCGCTCTCTATTCCCGCAAACGAACAAACGCAACAGACGAGGTCTCATCTGCATAAAATGCGACGCGAACCATCATCACCGCAACATCGAAGTACGCCATCCCCGGCGAGCTCACCGTCTTCTTCGGACGCGACTGAAGACGATATATCGCCGTCGTCGCAAGGAAGAGCACTGGCAGCGTTGGATGCGGCGAATAGAAATTCGTTAGTACCGCAAACTTCTGTCAACGTGACTCGAGTTCGCAAGATTCCAATTCAAGGCGCACGCTTCGCACTGCTTGGATTCGAGATGGATCATCCGCACGTGAAGTTCTTGTTGCAAAAAATGGAAAGTTTAGGTGCCATCCACGTGCTCTTGACGCACGACAAGAACGACATGGCGGAAAAAGGGCTCGATTTAATCGTCGTCCATCCTCCGTTCTTGCAACTCTTACACGCGAAAGATTTCACGCAGCTGGCAATCCGAGACTTTTTGCGTTCCCGCCGAGCACGTTTTGCGCTCGGTTTGCGTCACTTGGAGTTGTGCATCGAAAACGAACGGTTATTAGACCCGAGAATTGAAACCGCGGAAGTCTTTCCAGAAGGCGTCATTTTAGTCGTCGACGATACGACGTTAGCCATGGGCGAAGAGATTGTTCAAAAGCTTGTGAAACTATTGGGCCAAGCCGCGGCAGCTTCTGCTGCTGCGTCTGCAGCGAAAGGTGTTTTGCATTACAACCAAGAAGGGGCTCGAGAAAACCCGCCGTGGCCGTGGGCAATCAAGTTAAACAACGACACGGTTCAGAAATTGATGCTACAGAAAATGCAAGTCGCGCGAACAGATCCGGATAAAGCGTGGAGAATCGAAAATTGTCTTAAGCTCTTACACGCGCACAAAGCGACTGGTGATAGAGCTGGTCGATGCGCGAGAGTTTTAGGCATCGATTGGGAAGAGGCGTCGCATCAACCCTTTCAGTTTCCTCCGCAGGAGGTTCGAGACGCAGTGAAGCTCGCTTCTCGCCATGGCGCTACGTGCAGATCGGTATTTTTGGTCTCTGAAAATCCAGAAACCGTCGCCGAAGCCCGAAAATATTCTAAAGTTGTTTTGAGCGGTGATTTGCACGAGTGTTGCGAATGGCTGGAAGAAGTCATCAAAGAAATGTGGGCGGAAACGAAAGCGGCAAGGGACGAAGGACCATGGGTCAACGTGTTGGGATTTCCAACTGTGCAACAAAATCCAGCGGCTACTGCCGTTACGAAGAATGCTGGACTTACGCCAAGTTCTACCGCCGCCGCCGCAACACCAGCGTCGACAGATGTTGCTGCAAAATCAGTCGAAGATGCCGCGGCGAATGTAGCCGCTCGGATAGCGGCGCGTAAAGCGAAAGAGAGCGATACCTCGGCGCGAAAAGAAGCGACGCCTCCCCCGTCAACGAGCGACAACGATGATGGTGTCATGACACGACGCGATTCCGAAGATTCTCTTCAAAACGATGAAAAAACGAAATATTTACTGATGAATAGCCGTCCCTCGAACGATATAATGCCCGATTTTCATACGAAAACCGACGTGACGCTATCGGACGTGAACAAGTATCAAACGCCGTGGATGCCGGGAGCTTTGAAAACGAGTGCCGCGGACCACAAGAAATCGAAAGAGGAGGGTGTGGAACCGCGCGGTGGAGATGCGTCGATGACGCTGGCGACGCCACAACTGCCCGGCGCCACGAATCCATCCGGTCCGAGAACAAATTACAACAACATCTCTGGATCTACCATTTTAACCGGCGCCAACAACAACTCTTCACAAAAGAAAAAACCGAAAACGGTTCGTTTTCCAACCACCATAGACGACGGCGGCACCATGGGCGCCGGTCGTCGTCGCGGTCGGTACAGTCCACCACCATCGCCTCCGCGGACAACCTCTGCCATTTCTGGAGACACCGCGGACATGCGCGACACGTTGAGCATGCGCGAAGGCGAAGGCGAAGCGACGGGCGTTTCCGAGCTCGATTTAGAAGGCAGCGTGGACGAGAAACCGATTCATCCAGCGGAAAGCGATGGTGGTGGTGGCGTCGTCGGCGAAGGCGAAGAAGGAGGAGGAAAAAGCGACGACAACAACAGCACGCCGTTAACGCTTAAAGCGGAGAAGAAGAAAAGAAAGTCGCCCCCGATGAAGAATACCACGACGACTACTACTACTTCGCCGAGGCGCGAGAGTCCTCGCAACAAAAAGCGACAACGCCATCATCAGAAATAAGATTTCGAAGTGTTCATTATATATTACTACTGCTACCAATCTACCACTACTACTACTACTACTACTACCACCACCACTACTACTCGCTGCCGCTGCTGCTGCGCTTCTCGTTGTTCTTGTTGTTGATGGTTTTGCTATTGTTCTTCTTTTGTTGCACGGCGTGAAATTCTCTCAACGGTTCGTTGAATATAAAAAATCCGCTCAGAACGCCGATCGAGGCGCCCGGGAGCCATCCTAAACCGATTCTTCGCATTTGAATCACGAGCCTCGCCTGCTGAAAGAAACTTCGACGAGTGTTTTGACCTCTTCTTCTTCTCGACCGCTCAACAGTCTGTTCTTTGAGGAGAGCGTCAGAGCGTCAGAGAGGGACGAGAAAGAAAAACTCCGACGAAAAAAAGCACAAAAGAAGAGAGATTTCGACTTATTTATTCTCTCATCATCAGAGTCTGTCTTTTGTCCGCTCTCTCTCTTTTTCTCTCTCGTTTTGTTTTTTTTGGTTTTTGTGTTTCCGCCTAAAGGAGGAGTCCGGGCATCTGACCGACGTCTCTCATCCTCAGTCAAGCGAGCTTTATCTTGATTTTTTGATTGATTTTGATTTTCCCCAAAGTGATAAACCATCTCTCGCTCTTTCTCTTACTCTACAACACGCACAAAAACACACACGCGAGCAATAATGCAAAGCTTAGCATCATCAGCCACGACGACCACTCGCAGGGCGTCCTCGTCTCAATTTTATCGCGGCGGAGAGAAGTCTTCTTTCAACAAGATGACGACGACAAAGATGACGAAGCACAACAAAATGAACAGACGACAACATCACATTATCATTAAAGCGGTACAAGGCGAAGTGTTAATCTCGGTGGACAAACCGCTCGGCGTGACGCTCAAAGCCAGAGGCGGGGGAATACCAGGCGTGTGCATCGACCGCGTGGCCGGGAACGGCGCGAAAGCGGGTTTAAAATCCGGCGACGTCGTGATGTATCACTCGTCGTTTTTCGGGGACGAGTTATGGCCGGCAGATCAGCTTGGATTTTCGAGAAGCGCGATAAACGCGTGTCCGAACACGGTGGATTTTATCGTCGTTCGAGGGCCGGGCGAAAAGGAGTTCGACGTGAAAAGGCTACCGAAAAGGCCGGCACCGCCAAAGTTTGGGAGGAAAATGAGCGCGGCGCAAGCGGAACGAGCGTCGCACATTTGCGTCGATTGCGGTTTCGTGTACGCGTTGCCGACGCCGTTTGCGGATCAGGATAAGGAGTACTCGTGCCCGCAATGCTCGGCACCGAGGAGCAGGTTCGCGAAGTACGATCCGGAGACAGGGAGAGCCGTTGGTGGCGGGTTGAGCACGCCGTTGGTGACGACGGCGGCGACGGTTGTTGGTTTGGCGGGTATCGCGTATTACGTCGCTCAAATCTTGTAATTTTTCATACCATGATGAGTAAATCTTTATATTACTATGTGCGTTTAATTGTTGTCTCTCTATTTCTATCTCTATGTTACCGTGTCTCTCCAATATCCATGTCGTCTTTGTTGTCGTTGCCTCGCGGTTGTTGTTGTTCCCCGCCTCCGAACATCAGCGAAAGCAACGCGTGACCCGTTGGTTGTTGTTGTTGTTGTTGTTGTTGTTGATGTTGCAGCGACAGTCTGACCAGTTCGTCGTGAGTGTATCCCGTTTTTTGTGGCGCGACACACTCAAAGATGTGGCGCTTCAACTGCGGCATATTCGCGCACGACGAATTACACTTGTGGCATCGCAAGTCGTTCGATTTCACAATCTGTTCAGACCTGGAATCGTCCCATCGTCTGGTCATCGTCACCGCTTTGAAGAAATCGACAAAAAAATCGTCGTTCGTAAAAGTGTGCCAGTGCTGTTTGGTCGTTAACTTTTCCGAAACGAAATCTTGACTGATGACGTGTAGATGCGCGGGTTCCATGCTCGGTTTCAGGTGGAATCCGACGCGGAATTTCGTTCCCGGAGGAAGATTTTGCAGTTGGTCTTTGACGATATCGAGCGCGACGCGTAGCATTCGATCCCAAACGATTTGGCGCTCGTCGTTGTTATTCCCACCAAATTCTCCTCCTTCTTCTTTGAATAAATCAAACGGGTGTTTGAACTTTGGACTTCTCGGCAACACCAACGCGTGAAACCTCGCTTTCGGAAATTTGTCTTTGATTGCGAAACAGGTGTCGTTTATCGTCAAAAGTTCCTCTTTCGAACAAAATCGTTCAGGGTCGCGTTGTTTCTGGAGTAATCCGTCCAGAAAGAATCCCGTGTGTTTTGTTTTTTTCCGTGTGTCGTCGTCGTCGTCGTCGTCGTCTTTCGCTAAAAGAAACGCGTTCGCCGGCGGCTTTTGCGTCCCGTCCCATTTCGTCGGGAACGGCGGCAAATCGTGACCAGTCATCGCTTTAATCTTACCAACTGCCACTTCAACTTCCACCGGCGTTTTGCATCGAAAACACACATCAAAACCTTCCGATTTGTGCGGCGTCGAGCTGTCTCGACTGTACAATTGCTTGTGCACAATCTCCACGCCTTCGCGGCCTTCGACTCTTCCTTCGTGGTTTTTTCTCCGCGCGACTCTCGAAGTCGTCACCGAGACGTCTAAATCCAAATACAAAGAAACGATTTGAATATCAACACCACTCCCATTATTATTATTCACCCGGACGTATTCCACCGCGTCCACAAACTTCTTCCTTTGCTCTGCACTCATATTCGTTCGATCGATAACTACGTGTCGACCGAGCATGAGCCCGTGCTTCGCTTTCATCACGCACTGGTCCGCTTTCTTTCGAAAACACTCTCGCTCGCAGTACGACCCGATCGTGTCTTGATTCACCACGGTCCACTTCTTCTCGGTCAATCCTTTCGCAATAGTCGATTTCCCACTCCCGGACGTGCCCGTGAGCACTAAGCACGTCTGTTTTTGTCGTCGTCCTTCTTTTCTTTGAGACGACGACTCCGACGAACGACTGCTGCTCACTCTCCACGCGCCGACGCATTCGTCCAGCGAAAACTTGTTCCGAAACATCTTCGCGTCGTCTGGGCACCATCTCGGGGCGAAAAATGAAAACACGATCCCGTTCCCTCTGACCACTGAAGAAGAAGAGGAAGAACGTTCGATTTTCTGCCAAACGCCTTGGACGTCTTCAAAGTCTTCCTTTTCCCTCTCTACCTCTCCGAGTGGGGAAAACACCCACACGCAAAGTTTCTCTCTCAACACTTCCACCTCGTACACGTTTTCTGCTCTTTCGGTAACTCTGACGTGTTTCGGTAGGATATATTTCGCGAGATTTGGGAACCGCGCGTGGTCGTTGAAATCCGCTCGGCCGAACGTTCTTCTTTGAAGTCTTCTTCCATCGTCTCCTTCCTCATCGAAGAGTTGTTTCAACCGTGGAACGGTGTCGCTTCCTTCCTTCATTTTGTGCTTCTTCCATTCAAATCCCTCATCGGTGAAAAAAAAGAACAGCTGTTGCTCGCTGCTCTCTCATCGTAAAAGTCTTTCTCTTTTCATCGTCTCTCTCGTAAACTCTCTTCACTCTCTCTTTTCTTTCCGCAACAAACAGCGCGTGCACATCAAACACATGCGTGCGCATCAGAGAAAAAAAATTTGGTGCAACTTTTTTTTTGTTTTCGTTCGATTTTTTTTCTTTCCTCATTCTTAAAAAGGTAGACAAAACCGTCCTAAAAAGAAAGGAGAGAGGAGTATAAAAATTATACGAGAGAGAGAGAATTGAGAGAGAGAAAAGAAAGAGAAGTCTTCCGTTCTCTCTGACGCTCTCTGACGCTGTCTGCGCGTGTCAGTTGTTGTCGTTAAAGTTCTTCTCTCGTTCTCTCGTTCTTGTTGTCTCGAGGTTCCTTTTTTGAGAACACGCTTAACGCGGTACACGAAAGAGAGAGAGAGAGAGAGAGAGAGAGAGAGAATTTAGGGAGAAAAAGAGAGTTTGAAGGTTTTTGCGCGATTCAAATCTGGCGATTTTTTACTGCATTGATTGAAAGAAAGCGAGAGAGACAACGGAGACGAATAAAAAGGATTTGGTCGAAAAGACGAGCATGAGTAGCGAGCGTTTTAACGAGACGGAGGCGTCTGCGTCGATTTTCTCGAGAAGAAGAACAACGACACGCTTTTCTGTCGTGCGTGGTGCTAAGAATTGGATCCATTCCGTCGAGGGGGGTGGTCGACAAAATTCGTCTTCGGTTTCTTCTTCTTCTTCTTCTTTAACTTCTTCGTCTTCTACCTCTGCTCGGAGAAGAAAGAGGAGCGTGCTTGATGGGAGGAGTGAGATGTTTTTCTTCTGCCAACTCGTCGTGTTGACGTTTCTTTTCGGTTCAGTTCACGGAAAATATCCAGTGACGAGATTCAAGAACGAAACGGTTGGGATTCTCTCCCCTCTGAAAGACGGGAACACCCAATTATACATAAACTCGCACGACGTGGAGTTCACCGGCGACGTGTACATAAAAAGTTTAAACGGGAAAGTTTCGGAGAAGATGAAAACGTTGAAAGAGGGAAACGAACGAGCGTACGAAGGCGTGAAAGTGGTCGCGGAGAGAAACGGGATCGAGAAAGTGTGCGACGTGTACGGGACGCGGTATCAAGCGTACGATTTGGAGACGGAGAAATACGGAGAGTGCACGTGCAAAGAGGCGAGTCACGAGTACGGGGACGACGTGTATTTGGAATATATGGGAGAACTCTGCGATTACGAGGCGTATAAGTTGAAAGACCAGACGTGGCGAATGACGATGGTCAATCCGGGCTATAAAGATAACGTGAATTCACAGTTTGGGTCAGGTTTGGCCGTCTCAGATCGAGATAATTGGGAATACGTAGCAATTGGCGCGGCGAAAGCGAAACCGGGCGGGTCGACACAGCCGGCGTACGGGCAGGTTTGGGTGTACGCGATGACCGGGTGCGACGAAAGTCTTTCCGGGACGAACGAGGATGGGTACGTCGGGTGCCAAACGAAAACGGTGAGTGGACGCACGTGCCAAGCCTGGAGCGTGGATTTGCCTCACGTGAAAAGTGGAGACGTCGATTGGGATTCGGAAGATACGCTTGACGGCGGGGGCAACCACAATTATTGTAGGAATCCGGACGACTGGTCCGGAGGAATTTGGTGTTATACCACCGATCCTGCGCAACGGCGGGAAGAGTGCAACGCGTTATCCACCTCGGAAGCAGAGAAATTGTTCGGCTATCAATATTTGACGACGGTGGATGGAGATTCGGAGGATATTGGTGCGGATGCGGAGTTTGGTAGAAGCGTGGCGGCGCATGGCGGTTACCTCCTCGTCGGCGCGCCTGAGAAACTGATAAACAACGTTAAATCCAGAGTTGTGTACGTATACAGACTGGAGTCAGTCTCTTCTACCTCTGTCACCTTAGTGGCTACGCTTATTCCACCGGATCCAAAAGCAGGCCAAAGATTTGGTACTTCGCTCTCGTTTGACGGAGATACTTTACTCGTCGGCTCGCCGCAAGGGTATTCTGGATCTACGCAAAGCGGCACGGTGTACGTCTACGCATTCGTTGACATCAACGAGGGATCTGGTTATTGGGTTGAACAAGAAACCACCATAATGAGTCAAAATGCTGTAGCTGGCCAATTATTTGGCACGAGTGTTTCTTTACACGAAGGCATCGCTATAATTGGCAGCGGGAGCGCGTCCGTGAGCGGTAACAACGTCGGCGCCGTCCAATCCTTCGCCATCGAACGCTTCGGTTCCACATCTAGTTCTATTCAGTGGGAATATCGAGGAGAAATCCTCGCGCCGAGTCGATCCACATTAACCTCCACGAGTTTCGGCGCCGCGTTATCCTTAAACTATTACTCCGCCATCATCTGCGATCCAACCGCGAAGAAAGTCCACATGTTTACCCGAGACGAAAGAGGCTCAACCTGGGTCGAAGAATCCGCCGCAACGAACGGTTTACAATTGGCAATGGACACCATGAACCACACGTGCGCTTCCGTGACCACCTGGGATCAAGGTTACGCCGCCATCGGTTCCCCGTTTTCGTACGAAACTCAAACCGAAGGTATCAAAGACTTGTTCCCGGTTCTCATGTTCAAAGAGAGCAGTTCGAACGTCCCCGACGACGCGAACGAAGACGCCGCCGTCGAGCTGGATAATACTTATAATAAAAAGAAGAAGTAAAATCTTCAACAACACCAAAACGTGATTGATTGCCGCCACTCGTCATTTCGTTGTTATTAGTATTATTCTTTTAGACTGATGATTTGAGAGAGAGAGAGAGAGAGAAAGTTCAGCGTTGAACTACCCTTTGTGTAATAAATATTTAAAGAACAGGAGTCCTCACACAAAACTCATCAATCCTCAAAATCCAAACATCTCAAAAGTCATCTCTTTTGTCGCTGCTCGCGCAACACCAAAATGTCCACCACCATCTTCTCCCGATTTCTGACTCAAACAAACGGTCTCGCCAACGTCGTTATGGCGTTTTGCTGCGTCTCGCTCAGCGGGCAGCTCTTACAACGGAGAGAGGAGTTTCTCGCTTTGAAGGAAGAATTGGAAAAACTGAAGAAAAGGGAAGAGGAAAATAACAACAGAGAGATGAAGAAGAAGAAGAAGCGGAGGATGATGGAGTGGTTTTAGAATGCAGCAATACTATTATTACTCTCTTCTCCGCGCGTGTTGATGCGTGATAGAGTCGCGTGTTGTTATTCGTGTACGAGTTCAAAAGTCATCGAATCTCTCTCGTGTGTGTGTGTGTGTGCTTTTACTCGTATTCATCATATCGTGTAATATATATGTAATTAAATAAAGTCTTAATCCTCCTCTCTTTCGTCGTCGTCGTCAAATCTCTCGTGGACCACCACCATTAATTGCGCATAGTTGTTGTTTATTAGTTGTCATCACCGTCGACGTCAAACCCGGTGGCTTTCTTGACGATTCTCGTCGTTTCTTCCTTCAAATCTTCGAGGTCTTCTCGTAACGTGAAATCGCTTTCGTCGTCGGCGTATCTGCCCAAGGCGTAGATCAAAACGCCGGCGCCGGCGAGTTCGAGCAATCTTGGGAGGGATAATGCAAGCACGGAGGCGTGCGCGACTCTGTTGGTGACGTACGATGCGCCGAGGATAGCCGCGGTCGGGCCGAGTTCTTCAACCGGCGACTCGATGTTTTGGATGGTTTCCGGCAAATCTTCGACGGCTTCTTTGAGCTCGTCGGTGACTTCCTCGACGTCGGTTTCCGCGGCAGCTTTGACGATTTTAGAACCAACTTTCACGGCCGGGGAGACCAAATCGACGACGTCTTTCAAGTTCTTCGGTGAATCCTCCGGAACAGAGGAGAGGAGCTCGTCGAAGTCTTCCGCGAGGTCACCGTCTTTGGCTAACAAGTATTTCGTGGCCAACAACGTGAACGCAATCGTACCGACAGTTTCTAAACCGGCTGGGAGGAGGATGTTCGCGACTGGCAAGTGCGCGAAGGCATCGGCGGCGACGGCTAAGCCGACCGCGCCAACCTTTTGCGTCGGGTTTTCGATGGAGTCAATCTTGTCAAAGACGGCATCGGCGGCGGCTTCGGTATCGCCGGCGGCCAAAGATTCCTTGACTTTCGGGACGAAGAGGACGGTGGCGATGGTGGTGGCCAACGCGATGGTGGTGATGTCGCCGATGACCGCTTTAAACGGAGTCACAGTTTTCGCCTTCGCTTCTCGTTGGGCACGTTTCCTGGCAGCTTCTTGCGCAGATTTCTTTTGCATTTTCGCTCGTTCGGCTTGCTTCTTCTCTCTCGCTTTCTTTGCGTCTTCCGGAGTAGCCACTTTCGCGCCAGCAGGAGTGGTAGTGGTTGCTTTTTGCGCCGGCGATGTCGTCGTTTTGACGGCGGCGGCCGGTTTGGCGTCGGCTGGCTTTTTTGTGGCAGACTTTTGCTCAAAGTTCACGACGACATCGACAGGCTTCTTCGCGACAACCTCCTTGGCGGCCGGAGTGGCTTTCTTTGTCGTCGTCTCCGCGGCTTCGCGTTTCTCTTTCGGCGTTTGCGTCGTCTTGCTCTCGACCGGTTTCGGCGCTTCAACCACCTTCTTAGCCGCCACTACCGGCGCCGGAGCAGCCTTCTTCGTCGCGGCGGCTTGCTTGACCTCAGCTTCCTTGGCGGCTTTTTGAGCCGCCGCCGCCTTCTTCGAGGCTTCAAGCTTCATTCTCGCCGCTTCTTGGCGCGCGTTGGTTTCGGCTTCTCTCGCAGCTTGGGCGGATTTCTTAGCTGCCAAAGCGTCCGCTTGCGCTTTCTTCTGCGCTTCGGCTTGGGCTTTTCTCGTCGCTTCTTCTTTAATTCTCTTGGCCGCGGCCGCTTTCGCCTCCGCAGCCTTCTTCGCTTCAGCTTCGGCTTTCTTCGCCGCTAAAGCTTTCGCTTCCGCGGCTTTCTTCGCTTCCGCTTGGACTTTCTTGGCAGCTGGCGCCTGCGCCGGCTTCGGGGTTTCGACCACAGTCTCGACCGCCTTGACCACCGGAGCAGCAACTTCTTGCTTCACCGCTTGGACGACCACCGGAGCGGCAGCTTTCACCGGCGCGGTAGCTTTTTGAGATCGCGCCGCCTTCTTTGCTTCCGCAGCTTTCTTGGCTTGTTCCGCCTTGGTCTTGGCAGCTTCGATTTGTTGCTTCTTGGCTGCGTCCGCCTTCGCCTTGGCGGCTTCTTTCTGCGCCTTGACTTGTTCCGCCTTGCGAGCCGCGTCCTTCTTGGCCGCTTCTGCCTTTCTTTGCGTTTCCGCTTTCTTCGCCGCTTGCGCTTCGGCTTGGCGTTTCATGTTCAATTGGTCGATTTCTTGCTGCTTTTGCTTCTTGATTAATGCTTCTTGCTGTTTCTTCGCGCGCGCGAGTTGATCAGCCTTGGCTTTCGCTTCCGCCTGTGCCTTCTTCGCTTCCGCCTCTTTGTTCACCACCGGAGCGGCAACTTGTTGTTGTTCTGGTTTCGCTGCTGATTGTTTTTGCTCGGCTTGCGCCGCAACCACCGGCTTCGGCGCTTCCGCGGCTTTCTTCGCGGCGGCTTGTGCGCGCGCTTGTTCGGCTTTCTTGGCCTCTAACGCTCTCGCGTTAGCTTCCTTTTCAGCCTTGGCTTGTTGTGCTTGTTGCGCTTGCTTCGCTTCCGCGGCTCTCTTTGCCTCGGCCGCTTTTTGGGCCGCCTTGGCTTGCTCCGCCTGTCTCGCAGCCGCTTGTTGCGCTTGCGCTCTCTCTTGCTCGGCTTTCTTGGCCTCTAACGCTCTCGCGTTAGCTTCCTTTTCAGCCTTGGCTTGTTGCGCTTGTTGCGCTTGCTTCGCTTCCGCGGCTCTCTTTGCCTCGGCCGCTTTTTGGGCCGCCTTGGCTTGCTCCGCCTGTCTCGCAGCCGCTTGTTGCGCTTGCGC
>Ga0115000_10001638_pt1 | contig 19597 bp, 10 predicted proteins | sample ArcticOcean_MG_C_6_FD_89690 | JGI IMG/M metagenome (GOLD analysis project Ga0115000, IMG submission 89690) | Marine microbial communities from western Arctic Ocean - ArcticOcean_MG_CB8_128 | ecosystem: Environmental > Aquatic > Marine > Oceanic | place: Arctic Ocean: Canada Basin | collected... | reverse complement strand
TATTCCTTTACCTTATTTATTATATTTACGCAATCGTTGCAATCGGAGATGCAACAGATTCTACTTGCCAAACTCCATTTGTTCCATCATCTGTTAAACAAGTAATTCTTGCTCTTGATCCAACAACTGAACCAGCAACAAATGTAAATGTATCTCCTGCATTATCAAAAACTGCGTTTGCAGCAGTACCACCAGCAAGACTTAGTGAACCAACAAAGTTGCCACCAGAACCAGCTATATTAATTTGTGTAGTTTTACCAGACCCAACTGCTGTCAATACAATAAAATCATAAAACAGGCCGGGATTTGTCGTGGCCGCAGCAGGTAGGTTAATTGAGTTATCAAGAGTACCATGAATTAATACAGTAGATCCTGATTCTGCAACAGTTAATGTAGCAGTAATCGCACCCGAAGCATTAAATTCAGTTTTGATTCCTTTTCTACCAGCTAATGTTGTTGCAGTAAATGTTCCGTTTGTAGTTAGTCCAGTATCAGCTGCGTGAGTTAATGTGATATCACTATCTACACCGAAGTTAAGAACAGCGGAATCTTTGATAAGACTAAGATTACCACTAATAGAAAAATCTTTTGCACCTAAAAATGCATTTGGACTAAGGGTGGACAAAGCTCCTGCTTGGTGGACAGCATAAATTACTTCACCATTTGCTGGAGTTCCAGTAAATGCAAGAGTTGTACCAGAAACAGTATAAGCGACAAGAGGATTCTGACGAACATTACCTACAAATACTTCAAGGTCAAGTTCGGAAGTTACTGCTCTCGATAGAGTAAAATTAGTTGCGCTACCATCGCCCGCAAAAGTGTCTTTGACTGTGGTAACAAATCCACCCCCAAAACCTAAGTCTGTACCTATGTATGCCATTCTTTGCCCCTATGAACTAATTGTGTCAACACGACTTACCCATGCATCAATTGAAGTAGCAGTATCAGATTGTACTTTCAACGCATCTCCACTTTGTAATACAAACTTCGCACCACCATCAAGTACTTGTAGTGCGGCTGAAGCAGGGATAGGTGCATTTTTGACCAAATAGTAATCAGCACTACTATTTGTTACAAACACACTTACTTTAACTTGTGATGTTATTGTATTTGCTAAGTTAATACCAACAACTGCATCATCACTATTTGCTGTAAAAATAGTTACTGCTGTAGTTCCGATATTCCTTGCAATGTTTCGTTCAAAATCCTGTGCCATTTTACTTCCTCTATTACTCTAGTCTATTTATAATGCAATTGCCATAGCGGTTGCTAAACCTGTTGAGGCAGATTGGTTAATTTCTGCAGCTGTTTTTGTAATTGCAGTTCCGTTTAGTGATAATGCACCAACTAAGTTTGTTGTTCCTGTAACAGTCAAATTATCTGCGACTGTTGTTTCTGATGTTGTGTGACCAATTGTAACTGCAATACCAGAAGTATTTGTTGCAAGTTTTAAAGCACCAGTTTTGTTATCAATAAATGAGTCAGTACCATCATGGTAAATATCCATGTCTGAAGCAGCACCAAATCTTAATCTTGCATCAGTTGCAGCACCACTATCTCCAAACAAAAGTGCTGTAGATGCACCATCAAGTAATGTACCTGTCATTATCAATGTTCCAGTAGCATCTGGAATTGTTACTGTTCTATCAGCTGTAGGGTCTGCAACAGTTAGTGTTGTTTGATGGCCATCATTGGTTGCACCCTCAAATGTGATATTACCATCTTCTGCAACAGTAATAAATGCAAAGTTGGAAGTACCATTTTCTAGTCCGTCAACATCTGTAACCAGATTGTTAAACTGAACCCTAAACTGTTCTAGGGTTGATGAGGTTGTGACTTCTGATGATGATATTGACATTAGTTTCTATCCAATAATTTTTTTAACATATCTTTTATTTCGTGCATCTCGCACTTTAAAGTATTTATCTCCCTTGTAGCACCACGAATTTCATCTCTTTGTTTTTTTGCTTCAGATGCTCTGCGTTTTGCCATTTCGTATGCACTACGATTTTTATTTACAATCGCACCAGAGTTACTATCTCTGAATAAATCTTGTTTTCCTTCAACCTGTAAATATTCTGCCATGTTATGTTGCCAATGCTAAGACTCTAAGGTCTTTTATTCTTGGTGGATTAGCTGCATCTGAACTTTGCATCACAATCTTGATTGCAAATTGATTGAACTCTGGAAGTGGTTCTCCAATGTCGTCATCATTAATGCCAGCGGTATATAGGTATTCTTGGAAATCATTTCTACCCAATGAAGCAGGAACAGTTTTATCTGGACTTCCATCAGTATTAAAGAAGGTATAACCCAAGTCATCAAAATCATCTGATTGGTCTGACCTTAATATTTTAAATAATAATTTAAATTCAGATGTGTTTGTCTTATGACCAGCAAAGAATATTCTTAGTGAAGTAGCAGGATTTTCAAGAGCTATTTTTTTAGTAATATAAACTGCAACATTTCCATCACCATCTGGTTCAGTCATTGCAGCATATTCTGATGTAGGATAAACATCTGAACTACTGTCAATATTATTAATTCTGTTTGCAACTAGAATTGCTGACAACCTTGCAGTATCAATAACAGGAGATAAACTTGTATCTGTTGTTGAAAGCGTTAGTGGTAGTGTAAATGATTTTGCAGAACTTAATTCATTTATTTCATTAATATTAGAACACACCATAGAGGTAGTATCTAAATCAATTGTTTCATCTAAAGAAATAGAACTAGAAGTTGTTTCTACAATAAATGAACTCTCTGCACCACTAGGACTTGTAGCTGAAGTCTTTTTAAGTTCAGCACTAATAACTGTGTTTGGTAATTCTAAGAGAGCAATGTTTGTTTTCAATGTTTCAAATCTATAGTTCTCTGATGCGTAAGTAAGAATACCACCACTGTCAACATCAGCAGATGAACCACTAACTGTTGGAGCTGTAGTAAGAGCAACTGTGTAAGAGTCTATATTAATATTTGCAATTGCAGTATGTGTCTTATTGATTTCAATAAGAGGAGTACCGAACAACTGATAGAGTTCTACTGTAGTACCAATAGCATATGCAGCTGCAACTCCATCTTCAACACTTCTTGTTAAACTTGAGATTGTTGTACCAGACAATGTACCAAATAATATTTCAGTACCAATCTTGACATAACATCTTGAGGACAAATTACTTGCAGCAAAGTTTGTTGCAGAAGTAAGTGTCAATGATGTACCAGTTGCAGTAAGTGCAGCTGAAAGTGTAGTAGATATACCAGAATTTACACCAGTAATTGTAACATTATTAGATGTAGAATACATACCATGATCGCCATGATTAATCTTTGCTACAGTAGAACTGTTGGTTAATCTAATTGGGTTCTGTTGTAATCTACGACCATAAACTGTATCACCATCTTCAGCTAAAACTGAGTCACCAATATTATCATTCGTTAATGTACAAACGCCTGTCGTTGTGGTAAACTCTGCTTTGTGTAATTTGAATTTTAAATCTTGTGATTGAACAGCAGTCCAAGTCTTATCGTTTTGTGATTTGAATAGAACACCAAGAGTTGGTTGTTTAGAAACAACTCTGTTAGAACCACTCACATCAAGTTCACCCATTTGAGCAATCCATACTAAATAGTTAAGACTGTTTGTTCTAAGAACCACACAATATTCTATACCACCCTGTATATAAACAGGAGAGTCAAAAGTAAATGTTGTTGCAGTTGCACCAATTGTATCATCAACATTAATTTGAGATGGTTCTAATAATTTTCTACCGAAAGGAAGAATTTTAGGGCCGGGATATCCATTAATAACATTTCTAATTTCTACCCACATTGGTAAAGTGTCATCTTTTGCAGCAACAAACACATCAATTTTTGTTAAGAAACAACCATTCTCATCTTCTGATATAAATGTTTGAGCAAGTGGATCAAGTCTTTGTATAACCCTATTGGTATTGATAGTATCAAATTGAGAAGTTGTTTCTGAAACATTTGTTTGTACAACTGTTGCATTTCTTGTTGCAATAATAGTTTCTTGTTCTGTTTCAATAATACCAGTAGCAGCATATATTGTAGATCCTGCTGTTGCTGGGTCTGAAGTAACACCACCAAGTCCAGCTCTTGCATTTGTTGGACTAGATGTAAGTCTAAATTCTACTTCGCCTGTTTTAAATTTAGGAACAGAAGTTTGACCTTTAAACTTATAATCTGGAATATCGAAAGTACCTTCTACTTTTCCAGAAACAGTACAAATCAAAGGACTGCCCGCAATGATTGTAGTGTCTGTTGTATATGTTGAAGAAGCAGGAGTGACATATGCACTGATATCTTTACCTTCAAAGAAAGGATAAACTCTTGTGTTTGGTAAGAACCCTTGTCCTACAAAAGTAATTTGTCTAGGACGAACAAATGGAACTAGAGCTCTTGAAATAACTTTATTGCCTTGTGATTCCTCTACAATGTTTTCTACAACTTCAGTTCTTAAACCAGTTCTTTCTAGATCAGAACGTACTGTTTGAATAGTTCTCTGCCAAACAGCAGTTCTTGCAAAACTAAGAGTAGATTGTGTGCTTACAACACCACTCCATTGAGTTTCCCATGAGTTCCAAAGTGTTCCTATATTATTTCTGTTTGCATTTACAACAGAACTAAAGTTACCATCAACATTGATAATTAGATCAGGAGCAGTTTCAGTTTCAAACCAGTTATCACTATCTGGAGTTAATTGAATCTGACCAACCCAAAAAGCACTAATATATGGCTGTAGGTTTTCAACTCTAGTAGCATATGGTTGATCGACAAGAGTTACATCACTGTATGGTAGTGTAATTAAGTCACCAGTTTTTTGATAACCAACAGCAAGTCTTGCAGTATCACTAGTTGCTAGTTCAGTCAATTCTGCATTTCTCAAAACACAAACTGGTCTTGCTTCGTTTAGTTGAGGGTCAATAGCAATTTGATAATCAGCATTTATAGTATCACCAACTCTGTGTCCAGCAAAGTTATCAACAACGAAACCAGATTTGAAACGATTGAGTCCATTTGCATCTTGAATTTCAAAAGACTCTGCATCTCTTTCTAAAAGAGAAAGTGCAGTCATAGATTCAACTTTTTCTAATCTATCTTTAATCCTACCAATATCACGCATGGTAAATCTTTGAGTTTTAAATCTTTGAACCAATACATCTTTAGGAGTAAATGTATATGGTGGAATAGAAAAACTTGCAAGTATCATTGCATTGTCTATTACTTTGGGTGGAGAAGGATTTTCAGCTGAAACTCCCTCAATAATTTTAAAATCACCACTAGCAGTTAAGAATAATGTAGCTTCTTTTGCAAGATAAAATTCAAAATCAGATTGAAGATTACTTGTTGGTTGCGGCATATCAACAGTTACAGCACCAGTTCCATCAAACTGACGATTTTCAAAGTTAAATGAACTTCCTGTAATTTGATCTACTACAGACAATGTAGTTGATGCACCAGTAATGTTTTCTGCTGTTGGTCTAAAGTCGTAAGAGTTTGCAAGTGGGAATAGACCAGATGGCGTTGGGCTATCTGGATCTACTTTCGTTCCTGTGTATGTTGGAATATCATCATACTCCATTTGACCAGCAACACTTGAGTAGGAGTCTACAGTGAAACAATCTCCAGCACCATGAGAGAAGAAATCATATACTACAAGCAATCTACCTATAGGTGATGCCGCAGAAGGTTTTCTAACAATTCGTGAGATGTCATAAAAGTTATCTCTCATTCCTGAGTCAAAAGTAAATCTTGAGGTAATGACTTCACTACCAGCAGTAAGAGCAGATACAGTTGCAGTTGCACCAGAGAATGTACCAGTAATTGTATCAGAGGTTGTAAAGTCTGTTGCACCAAAACCATCTGTCAATACATATGACATTGGACTAGTAGTTTCTATAATTCTTGCTATTGCATTAGAAGCAGAACCAGTAATCTTTTCACCTCTAACAAAAGTTCCAGTGATATTTGTAAGTGTTAGTTTTGGAGTAGTCGCATCAGCTGAAGTTGATTGTGAATCGAATACACCAACAAGTTTAAATCCATCAGCACGACCAAGAGAAATTTCTCTGTCTGTTGCCCGAACACCATGTGCGCCATCTGCATCTGAGGAAAGAACTTTAAGTTCCTTCATCAAGTTAGTTGTTTTTGTTTTTGGTTGAACAGAAGTTCTTGTTATAGTACCGATGAACTTAACTTTTGCACCAGCACCAAGAATAGTATCTTCTGTGACTGTCGCAGACCCAGTACCAGTACCAGAAATCTTACTAGCTACAGTTACCACTTGACCAGCTACACCTGTACCATCACCAGCAGTTATGATTGTCAATAAATAATCTTTTGCTGCATATGCGTTGAATGTTTCATTAGTTCCAGCAGTAAATGTAACTGCACCAGAAGAATTTGTTGTTCCAACAAACTGTCTGCGAATAACAAACTGTGTATCACTTGCACCAGAATTGGTTGCAGTCAAAAGTGTTTTAACTGGAGCCTTTGGAAATTTGAATACAGATAAACTTTTTTCAGGTTCAATAAGTTTTGCAACTCTTTGTGTTTCAAGAGTAACTCTAGTTGAGTTATCTTCTTCTATTACTTTTTCAGCGGCATCAGTTGCATTAGCATCTGTACCATCAATTAACATATTACCATCTTCATCAACAAGGGCCATGATAAGGTCAGCAGTAAATATGCTGTCATCAATAACCGAACGAACCTCATCAAATCTATGAGTAACAACTGCGTTGTGTCCACCGAAAGTACCAGAAGTAAGAACTAAGTCTGTGTTATCTCCGTTTTCAATTATTGTATCAGTTTCAGCAGAATCAGATGCAGTAAGTTTTTCACCAGAAACAAATGTACCAATAACATTAGTAAGTGCAACTCTACCACCACTAGTAGCACCAGCATATACAAGTCCAGTTGCACCAGAAGTTACACCAGTAATTTTTACTCCACCAGTAGTGTGTGTTGCAGTAAGTAATGGAAAGGGTGTGCAATGATATACATCAGCATCAGTTCCATTACCTAGATTTAGGTATGTGAACATTCGCACATCAAATAAGTATAACTTAAATTGTGCATCATTGTTACCAATAGTACCAGAGAAGTATTCAACTGCACGAACTCTTGATACACCAACTTGATAGCCAGATGCGCTACCTCTAGTTACAGTAAAGTCTGTAAATAGTCCAACCTCTTTATATGGAGTGGTTTCACCAGAGATATTACCAATGTCTGGAGTACCAAAAAGATTAGTAGCAAATGCAAAGTTACCCATCTCAAAGGTTGTAACACCAGCATTTACTGTATTAAAATCTCTAGCCTTGTTTAGGTCTAAGAATGTTGCTGCAGTTTTTTCTATTTCATAACCCTTGACATATGCTTTGCCTGGCGTAATTGAAACAGAAAGTAAAGATTCGTCAGCGGTATTGTTATCATCAGTTGTTCCAGCAGTACCATAAATACCAACATTGGTTTCTCCTGCATAATCATTATCAATAGATTCATTTACTGAAAACTGAAATGGTCTTACTGTATAATCACCAGACTCATCAAATGTTCTACGAGCAAGTGTATCACCAAGAACAGCATAATCTGTTCCTCTTGTAAGTTGAGTTACTCTACCTGATGTTGTTCTAATCAATTCAACAAAAAGTGAATCATCAACAGAGGTTGTATCTAGTTTAGCTAAGGTTAGAGTAATTTTTAATCTGTGTGCGCCACTAGCAGCATAGTTATTTGAACCAGTTGCATTATCAGTTAAAGTTGTATCTGCTTCTGGAGAAACTAAAGTTTCATTAATAAGAAAACCAACTCTAGCAGTTTCAGTTTTTGATGTATTACTTAATACTACTGTTTGTTTTTCGTTTCTTACAAAAGTACCACGAATATAATAAATCCCAGCTTCAACAGTTACAGCAGAACCAGTTCCAGATGCACTTGAGGAAAAAGTTGTTCCTGATGCAATGTTTGCAGCATAAGATGTAGTGTGAGTAACAACAGAATCAGCAATAATGTTTTCACTATCTGAAAATACACCAGTATTATTATCAGTACCAGTTTGAACATATTGAACATAAAGATATGGTTGACTAGTAGTAGACCCTTCGGCATATCCTATAACTTGTGCCTTAACACCAGAGGTTACACCAGTAAGTGTAACAGGTGTTGTTGCGTTGTAGTATTGGCTTGGTCTTACATCTTCACCACCAAATGTTGATTCAAGTGCAAGAGAATAATAGGCATCAGAATAAGATACTTGGCCTGGGATTACAACAGAACCTTCTTTGAAGACATGGTTGCCCTGTTGTTCAATTTGATTTTGAAGAATAGATTGTAGGGTTGTTAGTTCCCTTGCCTGAATAGAAAAGCCGGGGCGAAATAAAACTCTATGAAAAGCATCTGCCTTATCAAAGTCATCATAATATGGTGATACATTTAAATTTGTAAGTTGGGCCATTTGATTTCCTAAAATTCAATTATAATTTTTATATCTTCCGTTTGGTCAGAAGCTCGTTGAATTGGTTTTCTATTTTCTAAGTAAATCATATTACCACTATATGATTCAAGTTCTGGATTTGCATAACCAGAAGTAAGAGATAGTGTAGAACCAGAAGCAAGTGTAACAGATTCAGTTGTAGTGGATGGTGTACCTGTTGCACCAGATGTTCCACCTGTAATTAGGTTTGCACCACTAAAGGCAACATACGCACCAGAAGTAGCATTTGTTCCAAATCCCTTGAAACTTTCTTGTTGATAATAAAGAAGGTTTAATGTAGGATCAAACTCAACAACTTTACCAGATGCACCAGTTGATGCTTGTGTAATTACTTCATCGGGTTCAAATGTACCAGAGTATGTTGCAAGTTTAACAACATAACTTTGACGAAATGTAGAACCAGTTGCAACAGTAGTTGTTCCAAAAAGTGTTGGGTCAGCAATAAGACCTACTGTTCTGAAATCATTTCCAGCAGTAAAGTCATCACCCTCTGCAGCTGTAAGTGTTGTTGCAGACATAATGTAATGACCACCAAGTTCTGTGATTGCACTAAATCCATGTCCACCATTTGGTGAAATGATAACTTCAATTGCACCACCAGTACCACTTCCTATAGAGGAAGAAGATGACAATGCTGTGTCAGAGAAGGTGAATGAAGAACCTAAATTTATATAACCAAAAGTATAACCAGCTCCTGCGGCATGAATAGTTGTATCTGTACCAGCAGTCAATCCGAATGAAACAATAGAACCAGATGCAATTGTAATTCTAACAATCGCACCAGATGATGTTCCAGCACTTGTGCCATCTCCGTATATAGCAGCATAGTATGTTCCGTTAGTATAACCAGACCCAGCAGTAACTTTGAGAGATTCAATAGCACCATCAGTTGCGGCAGCTGAAACAGTACTATTAGTAGAAACTGGTATAAAGTCTGTAGTTAAATATTTTGAAGAATCTGACTGAGAAATTGTGTACATATATTTAATGACATATCCACCAATCGCAACAGGGGAGTTGCTTGTGTCTGTTGGTTCTGCACCATTATAAGCAGCACCACCATTGTTGTCAAGAACTTTATAAACATTATAGTCAGAAGTCATAAAGAAAAATGTTGAGTCATAAAGGTTTGTTGCACCTGATGTCGAAGTAGTATCTGAATTATAGTTGTGTTGATACATATCATAGATAGTACCATTCGACCAGTTTCTACGAGGAAGTGCAAAAGTAATGTCAGTTGAAGCAATGTTCTTTGCAGCCAACATAGCATCCCATGCACGAAATTCCTCTTGAGGACTATCGCCTGGAATTGGAGGAATACCATCTGAACCACCAGTTGTACTACTAGTGAACGGAGTTGCTTTTCCTAAAAATAAATAATATTTATTTAGAGATGTTTCAGTAAACGATTCAAAGAATTGATTCGCATTGTGTTGTCTAAATTTTTCTGTAATGATTGCCGACATTTTTTTTATACCTTTATGTTATTTATACAAATTGTCTTAGTAAGTTATACCAGTTGCTCCTTCAAATTGTATATTATCTCCTGTATTTAATAATAAAAATCCATGCGTACTGTCTGTTGCATCTTCTAATGCTACATCGCCAGTATCTCTAACATGAATATCAGATGATCTCACAACAGGGAGTCCACCTTTACTACTATTTATAAGTAAATTTTCATCAGGAATTTGACCAGAACTTAAAACAATGTTTGTTGTTTCAAGTACGATAGCTGATGTGGTTGCAGTGGTGTCTGTTGTGTATGTACTCTTAAACCACTTTCTTGATTCTGTTGCATCTTCTAATACGATAACATCTTCATTTGTTTCATCAAGCAACTTATCAATAACAGAAATTGTAGAATAACTTTCTATAATAAGATTACCATTTTCTTCTAAATTAAATCTATTTCTTTTTGTAGTTTCTTGACCTATGTACTCTCCGTCCTCTGCCAAAATCTGACCAAAGCTTTCTAGTTCAATACCAACATCAACTCCAGCATTAACACCAAAATTATTTGTTCGTCCATCGTTAACAATAATTTTATCTTGTTTTATAATGTCACTAAAACGATAGTTACCAATTTCTGATAGAGGGATTGTTTCTTCATTGTTATTGTTTCCGTCTAGGATAATTCTATCACCTTCGTTTACTACATATCCAGCTGGGAAGTTCCACTCTCCACCTTCTTGTAATATCCTCGATGCTCCATCATCTTCTTCTCCCAAGATATTAAATGTTTCATAGTCTTGACTTCCAGCAACATCTTCTTCAAGTCTAAAGAATGTGTCTGCTTGGTCGAGAGGTAATGTTCCATCTAACTGAAGAACATCTTCAGAAAAAGTTGTACCCTCTAGGATTATACCATCTCCACCCAATTCATTTCCAAATGGATATTCTGCTAGATACACTAACAAGTTTCTTGTAAATTTAGGACTTGGTCTTGCAGTAATCTTTGTTACAATTTCTTTAACAAGAATCCTGTCACCTTTTTCTGATGGAGCATATGACTTCTCTGTCATTATATGACTACCACCAGTACCAGTACCAGAAGTCCTGTCACTAGTATGTGTTACTGTTCTATCTTCCCACAATAAAGAGTCACCTGTCATTTGGAATCCATCTTCCAAATCCATACCTAGTCCATCTTCAAAGAGTATGTTTGAACCCACATCAGTTGAGGCTGCACTTGCATCAAGTACAAGATTGTCGCCAGGCAAGCTTCCATCTTCTTGAATAATCTTCTGGTCACGAACACCAACTTCTGCAACAGGATATGCCTGAAGTCTTGTCTGTAGAAGTTGGTCAAAGATAGTCTGGAATGTAGATGCAAGTATTGGTGAGAATGTATCTGTGTCACCTGTGTATGCAGCAATACCAGCACCAGCATTACCAATTTCTACTGATACTAAGGTTGCAAGAGTAACTCTACCAAATGGTTGGAAACCAGCAGGGTGAACTGCTTTCTTTAACTCATTCACATAACTTGAAAATGATGCACCAATCTGAACTTCATACGAAAAGTCTTGATAATAATAAGAGTCTTGAATACGAATCAAATCTTCACCAAGTCTATGTTGAACATTAGCATAATCTGAATCTGTAGTAGATAACACATCAACACTCGTTGTACCAGTAGCAATATCAGCTGTAATAACTGTTCCAACTGCACCACCTGAATCTTGAATAGTAACATCTTTTCCAGAAAAATCTATTGGGTCTTCATTGATGATATGGTCATCAGCATCAACTAAATCAGTTGCAGTAGAATCAAGAGTGATTTGACCATCACCAGTTTCGTCATCTAATAAGAACCCATCTCTTGCATCTGTTTCATTAGCATCAGTAGCTTCTAAGATAAGAGTGTTACCAAAATCTTCGTTTGCAAGTTTAGAATTAGCATTTAAACTAGAGCTGTCTGTTCCATTAAGAATAATGTATTGATGACTAAGAGCATTTGTTGTATCGTTTTCTCTGCGAATACTTGCTTGTAAAAGTTTTCCACCAGATGTCGATTGTTGTACAAGTTTACTTTGGTTAGAATCAAAATCTTCATCTAATAAGAAACCACCAACACCTTGACTTTCAAGTTGAATCCTATCCGTTGCGTTTCCTACTGTGCCACTTTCTTGTAAGAAGAAATGGTCGAACCTATCAGTACCATCTATGATTATATTAGAACCTTCATCAAGAACTATAGTATCGTATACATTAGTTGCAATGGAAGCACCCATACCAGAATGATTGGTGCAGTAGTAATATAATACAGGTGCGTTTGATGCAACAACAATTTGAATGTATGCTCCATTTGTACCAATGTCTATTGACGCAGCTGATTTTGTAACACCAGTAGTATATTCAGTACCACTGTTATGAGTTCCATCAAGAGTTTCAGATAGTCTTAGTATGTGTTGACCTGTTGTCGCAACATTGTATAGTGTCGGGTCTGACAAGTCAAAGTAATAAGTATTACCTTCATACAAAACTAATTCTGCTTGTGGTGTACCATTAATATAAAATATATTTTGTTCTAGTGTTGTGCTATAGTAAACTTGAACTTTATATGTAAAGGTCTGAGGTAATGGTGTAAATGTTCCTGTACCATTTAGAAGAATACCTTCAGTATCATCAAACTCTTGTTCGTCCTCAAGAAGAATACCTTCGGGAAGAAGAAGTTCTGTACCCTGCTCAAGCTGGATACCTTCTTGGAATGTTGATGTTTGTTCTTGTTCAACTCTTATGACATTTTCAAATGTTGTGTCAAGAACTTTAGTGGTACTATTCCACCCACTAATAGTTCCAGTATGTCCTGATGAAGTTAATGTATTACCAACTTCAAAAGCACCTGTTATATCTTTAAGAACAAAGTGTGCATTGTATGATAACTCTGGTGGATTAGTATTACTGTATCTAAATCCAGAGTTTTTAATTTTTGTTGCTTTAATAGAACCAATGTCTGTAGTTGTTGTGTGTATACTTACACCACTACCAGTAGTACTTGTTATAGCAACTGTTGGAAGTTTTGTATAACCAAACCCACCATCAGTCACTACAGCTTTAATAACATGTCCAGCTTCTTGTGAATTAGCACCATTAATATCTGTAAAGGTATCAGACTCTAAAACAATCTGATCGTTTGTAGTTGTATATGTGTCTAATGTTTCTACAGTTTGTTCAGTAAGTATTTGATGTCCTGCACCTAGAATAACACTTTCTTCATCTACAGTAATAATAGATGTGCCATTTAAAACTAAAGAGTCTACTAGATTACCACGAACATATATTTTAGTATTAAGTGGTACTGAATATGTAAATAATATTTGTGTACTTGTTGCAGTCCAGTTTACAGTAGTGTCACTTGATGTTGCTGGTAAAAACACATCATCAAATGTTACATAAAGTTCATCTAGTGTTCCACTTGTGTTTACAAGATTAAATACTTTGGTTGTACCATCTCCAATGAAACTATCTGAGTCAGTTGTTTCAAGAACAATTGTAAATGATTCAAATTGAGTAGTGGTCGCATCCTCAAGTGTGATAGTATCTGAACCAGATTCTTGGAGAATACCGCCACCAACCATACTTACAATACCAGAGGCTTCTTTAACATCTGTGTCAGCTGCATTCTTGGTAAATGTAACAACATCACCTACTTCATATTCTGTACCAGCGGTTTCTACAATGAGTTCACTTACAGAACCAGTGTTAATACCATCAACAACAACATCTGCAAAATCATTACCAATCGCTTCTACATTAACAGTTTCGCCATCAGTATAAAGTATACCATCATTTGTTACCGCAGTATCAGAAACAATACCCAATACTGTAAATGAAATTTCAACATCTTTTTCTGTGGAAAGACCAGATATGATTTCTCCATCACTAAATGTTCCTATAACATTTTCAACAGTAAACTCAATAACAGAATCATTGTATGTCGCATTAGATTCTATTCTAGTAACAGACTTTTCTACAATCGCAGTAGCACCAGAAGTTGCACCAGTAATTAATTGATTAGTAATTTCAGATCCTACAGAAGAACCAACAGCAGTTGCTCTAATAACAGATGAGGATTGCCAGATACCAGCAGAAGGTTTCATTACAAAAATGTTAGGATAGAAAATTTCAGAATTTTCACCTAACAACATACGCATAAAGAGTTTGTGACCCTCTGATGTTCCTTTGGCAGAATAGAGGTCTTTAATGTTTTTAATTAGATTTCTTTTATTAACACCAGACGCAAGAGTCTCAGGAATTGCTTGCATGAACTCATCACGCATATTATCCAAAAACTCGTAAAGAGTATTATCTACGTTTGCATATTCCAACATCTGTTGGATACTTTGAATTGGGTTTGCTTGATACGAATCAACAGTACCATTAGAACCAGATGTTCCACCTGTTACTGTTTCACCAGTTATAAATTGTTGTTGTCCTGTGACATAAAGATACGAGTTTCTAGAATCATCAACCAGAACTTTTGCGGTTACTTTTGAAGTACCACCAGTAATAGTTTCACCAGCTACAAAATGACCTAGAGTACCAGCTCCAAGTTCAGTAACAATCCTATCACCAGTTTCTTCTAAAATATATGAAACAGTATTTGTTTCTTGTGAGATATAATCTACATTGGCAGTAAGAGTTAATCTGCCTGCTTCCAGAAATTGAAAATAATCTTTTACAAAATCTACAAATACTGGATGGTCTGCTTGAACAAAGTCAGGCACTTGTCCTTCAATAAGAGGAGAAACCTTCGTAGTAAATTTTGAAATATTCTTTGACATTTATTAGTACGCCGATGGTGACGAGGTAGATGACGTTGAAGTCACTGTTGTCGTTGTTGTTCCGCCTGTAGTAGTTGTTGTATAACCAATGCCAGTTGAGGCAGTAGCATCAATTCCAGCAACAACTGTAGAGTTCACAGTATCAAGTTCAAGAATTTGATTTCGTACAGGAATAACATCATATGAGTTTGGAATTACAGTAACACGAATCTGTGTAGAAACCACACCATCAACATTAGATATAGCAGAAATCATAATTGGGTTTAGTGTTATTTTTCCATTTGTATAATCTACTGCTCCAGCACTAAGATTAGAATAAACTCTTGTACCAGCAACTAAAGAATATATTCTGAGATTACCAGAACCATCATCATCTAAGAAATATTCTTTTGTTGAATCAATAGAACTCATTGAGAATCCTGTTGAAGAAATGACACCACCATTATCTTTATTATGTCCTGCGTGTGGATAATAAAATGCATTATTAAAATTCAAGATATAAGAAGTCGAAACATTTACTGTTGGTACAATATATTTGGCCATGATAACTGTTGTTGTATTATTCAAAATAGAACTGTCTGTATTATCAATGAGTCCTAATAACTTTGAATGTCTGAATGGTGCATTAAAAGTTTGTAGGTCTGATGTATTGTAAGATGAAATAACATTAGTTACTCTAGTGGCTAATTCAGTTGCACTATAAGTGGTTGCACTTGAATCATACTGAACTGTTGTATTTAAAATAACAAAGGTTGTTTCTGCGTCAACGATTACAGGAGTAATAGAACCCACTTTGTATGGAGATAATTCAGCAACCAAATTTGATTTCTGTACATCAGTTAAACTATTTCCAGTAGTAGACTTTATCGAAATGAAAACCTTACCATACTCTGGTGTAGAACTTACACCTGTACTTGTATCATAACTTCCATCTTCCCCACCCCAAACAGAAACCGCTTGAGCATTTGCAAAAAGTTTTCTTACAAATGTTTTGTAATCATTTGTTGTAACTGCACGACCTTGTGCTGCATAATCTAAAGGTGCATTTAATTTAACAGAGGCTATTGATTCTGGTTCTGCACCACCAGTTGCAATACCTACTGTTGTTACAGTAATATCTGTTATACCATTAATAGCAGAGGGAGAACTAAACACTCTTGCACCATTTGCTTCAGATTTGTTTGTAACAACATATTGTAAAGAAACAATGTTACCATCAGATACCGCTTGACTTAAAACACCATCACCAAAGTATACTTCAAACTTTCCTGTTTCTACTTCTTGTAAAAAGTATACTGTGCTTGCATCAGTAAGTTCAGAAATGTCAGTTGCTTTAGTATATGTTCTAGTAAAGGTATCACTTGCAGATGTTTGTACCTTTACGATAAGTGTTGTTGTGTCTGCTCTTGCGTCATCAATAATAAATCTTTGTTCTTCGTCAGAACTGTCTACTAGATATTTTGATGTAATCCAAGTTCCTTCATAGATTGAAGTGCTATCAAAGTTTACACTAGTACCAGAGTTGTTTGATGTTATATCAGAGGTTGTAACAAAGTTATAATTTGTACCATCTACTGTTGTTGTAAATGTCGTGCCTGCTGGCATTGTTCTTGATGATAGCCCTGTTGTAAGAGAAATATTAACTGTCGCTTTAGGAGCTCGACATGAGGAAACTTCGTATCCTAATTTCTTTGCGTGTGAAACAACACTTGATCGTAGAGATGCACTATCCAAAAACATTTCGTTTGCAACCATGTTAGCATTGTAAGCCATGTAGTGTGTGTTGTATGCAAGTGTATCTAAAAGAACACTCATACCAGAACCTTCAAAGTCATAGTCGGTAAATTGGTTCTGTGCTTTTAGAAAAATTTTCAGGTTGTCTTTAATATCATCAAAGTCAAGTTCTGTAACTCTAAGTCTTTTGTCGTTTACTGCCATTATCGTAATCTCTCTAACATTATGGATAAGTCAACTAATTCTGTGGGAGCATTAACGACATAAAATTCTATCGAAACTTCGTATGAGTTTTTATCCAAGTTTGGGTTTGCTGTAATTCCTACTAATCTTACTCTTGGTTCAAAGTTACTAATTACATCTTCAATCTTTCTTACAAGTATCTGTGCTGTAATTGGAGTCATGTTTTCAAACAACATATCCCGAACACCAGAACCAATCTCTGGGTGGAATGGTTTTTCATAATGATTAGTTAATACCAGATTACGAACAGAACGCTTAACAGCTTTAATATCAGTAATGCTTTGAATATCATCATTGGAAGTTTTTTTTCCAAAGAACAAATCTATGTCTGAATATATCCTAGCACTACGTTTGCTATTATTGGTTGTTGTTGCATCAAACTGCGCCATCTGTAAGAACCCCTAGTTTATATACTATTTAGGAAATTTATTACTCGTCTTTTTTAATTCCTGCATCTATTTTTTCATTATATTCATAAGTTATTTTTATATAATCCCAAGTACCTTCTGCTAAGTCATATTGTTCGCCATCAAACTCAAAGAAAGTAACGCCAGCATCCTGAACAATACTTACATTTAAAGCGGCGAGGTTTTTTGTGACAATAGCCCCATTTTTTCTTACTTTAGTGCCCGAACGCCGATATATAAGACCTGTTGTTATTACTTTAGTGCCTGCGTCATTTAACCTAACTTCTACAGCACCAGCACTTAAAATCTTGGTTGGCATTGGGAAGTATGTTTCTTTTTCAATAAAATCACTGAGCTCACTATAATCAAATGCTTCTTCGTTCAGCCATTGGACAGCATCAATTGGTATATCAAAGTCTTTGTATTTTCTTGTTTTGTTAGCCACACCACCTACAGGTTTTCCATCTGGTGTTTTTAAATCCATTATTGCTCGAAATTCTGGACTAATATAGACAAGTGTTTTTTTGCCTTTTTTATAAGCAAATCCTTTTTCAGAATATCCCGAAGCACCAGCATCAGATTTTGTAGTAGCTGATACTTTAGTTCCAGCAGGTGTTGTTATGTTTGTTGATTTTTCAGTTATTTCATATGTGGTTTTATCTGCGTATGATGCAGTTGTAGATTCTAGTTCAGCCTTTAGTGCAGTTGCATTAACATTATCTGATACAGATGAAACTTCTTCATCTATAGCATTTTCAAGTGCAGCCTTTACACCTTCTGCTTTTTCTAAAACCTCTCCGCCTGCTGCAGGCAATTCAAGATTAGGTACAACTCCACAAACATTTCCACCACCAGAAATAGCATCAGTTGCAGATGATACTAAACTATCAAAATCTTTTCCAGACTTAGTAAGGGTATCACCAAACTTTAATTTTAAATCATTGAGTTTTGATGTGTACTGTGTCAACCCCTGTGGAGTTGATATGTCAAAAGATATAAGACTTGTAAGTTCTGATTGAAAATTTAGATTTGGTAGTTCTGGTAAATCTGGAACAAGTCCATCAAGTCCTAATTTGACATCTGTAAGTTTGCTCTCAATAGCAGCCTTTGCAGCAGATGCCTCTGCATTTATCTGTGAAGTTATTTGTGATTCTAAATCTGCAATCCTCGATGACGCAAGATTAAGTTCAAGACTTGCACCACAGAGATCGGGTATTTTAAAATTTGCCATCTATACTTTCCTAAGCGTTAGGTACATTTGTAGTTGCCTGTGTGTCACCATCACTATCTGCATCTTGAGTATGAGTATGAGTTGTAAGACCGATAGCAACACTAGACCCATTGTTTGCAATAAAGTTACTTCCATCACCAGAGAATGTAAATGTTCCAATGCCAGTTGATGTTCCAGTAAATGTAGTTTCTGAACCAACAGTCATTGCAGTTGCAGATTTCATATTTAAAGTTGTACCAGATTTGATTGACATAATACCAGAGGTAGTATCAATCGAAACATTACCACTAGCATTAAGTGTTAAAGTACCACCAGTTGTAGCTGCAAGAATATTACTCTTGGCGACCAACTTAAATGTTCCGTTATTAATTCTTTGTTCATTACCTTCTGTGGTAACATCAACATCTTCTCCAATACGGCCCTTAACATTGTTTGAAATGTTAAATGCATGGTTCCCTCTTATTTCTTCTTCAAGGTTTCCACCGCCTGGCGAAGCACCTATCTTAACTCTTTCGTTTCCATGTATCTTACGAATAAAGTCACCACCCACTTCAAGGATATAATCTCCTGTTACATACTGACGAACATTACCTCTAACAGTAAGGTCTAATCCCTCTGCCTTACCTGTTGCGTTAATGTAAATCTTTTTGTTACCAGCTACGATTTCATAATCATCTCCAATAACTTTAACAACCTTTGAACCATCGGGGTGTACTTCTTCAAATGTTCCAGACTTGTGTTCTCTAAGTAGTCGTTCTCCATCAGGAGTATCATCTATTTCAAATATATGTCCAGACTCGCTTTCAAAAACATGATTGAAAGGATATGTCGCAGAAGTATATGGTGTTTCTGAGGAAGTAACAGATTTAGGATCTAACTCTGCCCAATCTTCTCGTGTTTGAGCTGTAGTTAATACATCTGATACTGTTCCCAAGTTTGGTTTAGTTGCAAGCGGAACACTTTCTAATTTTCTAAGTCTTCTTTTAAGTAAAGAACTGTGTGTTTCTGAATCAGCGCCTCTTGCAAGACGACTCACATCACTTTCTTTAATACCATGTCGTGAATGACCTAAACTTGATGAGGGGTATTTTCCGTTTGGATCGTTAAATCCTTTTTTTGGATCTGCAACGGCATCTGGATAGCCAGGCAAAGTACCCATTATGATAGGTTGTTG
>Ga0115000_10001637_pt1 | contig 19610 bp, 17 predicted proteins | sample ArcticOcean_MG_C_6_FD_89690 | JGI IMG/M metagenome (GOLD analysis project Ga0115000, IMG submission 89690) | Marine microbial communities from western Arctic Ocean - ArcticOcean_MG_CB8_128 | ecosystem: Environmental > Aquatic > Marine > Oceanic | place: Arctic Ocean: Canada Basin | collected... | reverse complement strand
TTCACCATCGAACAGATGGCCCATGCGTTCACGTTTGGTTTCGAGATACCGCGCATTTTCCGGGTTTGGCACCACCTCTAGAGCCACGCGTTCGACAATCTCAAGTCCGTAGCCTTCGAGTCCGCCGTATTTCTTCGGGTTATTCGTCATAATGCGTATGCGAGTTACGCCTAAATCGGCCAAAATTTGGGCCCCAACGCCGTACTCGCGAGAGTCGACGGGAAGTCCCTGTAACAAGTTGGCATCGACGGTGTCGACGCCGTCATCTTGAAGTTCGTAAGCACGCAGTTTGTGACCAATACCGATACCTCGCCCTTCGTGGCCACGCAAATAAACAACAACCCCGCGACCCTCATTTCCGATCGCTTCAATGGCCGTTTCTAACTGGCTTCCACAATCGCAGCGCAGCGAGCCCAACAAGTCACCCGTAAGGCATTCGCTGTGCACCCGCACCAGAACTGCTTCGTCGGTATCGAGTTCGCCCATCGCATAGGCCACGTGTTCCACACCGTCAACCGTCGAACGGAAGGCGTAGGCGGTGAAATCGCCAAACTTTGTTGGGATTCGAGCCGAGGCGAATCGTTCGACCAGCTTCTCGTTGCGACGGCGATAGCGAATAAGATCAGCAATCGAAATAGTGAGCAGGTCATGTTCATTACCGAAAGTCAAACAGTCATCCAAGTGGGCCATCGTGCCGTCGGCGTTGACAAGTTCGCACCGCACACCAACCTCGGCGCGCCCCGTCATCCGACACAAATCAACTCCTGCCTCGGCATGGCCCGCTCGCTCAAGAACTCCACCGGGGCCGACCCGCCGCGGAAATATGTGGCCAGGACTGGCAAAATCCATATAGCCGCGAGCATCGTCAGCCAGCGCGTTGACCGTAAGCGAGCGATCTGACGCCGAACTACCGGTAGAAATTCCCTCGACCACATCAACGGTAACCGAAAACGCTGTGCGCATGGATTCGGTGTTTTCCGACTCCATGAGTTTGAGTCGGAGGTCTTCAGCCCGCTGGTCGCTCATTGGCGCACAAATCACTCCGGATGTGTGCTGGACCATGAACGCCATTTTCTCAGCCGTCATGGCATCAGCGGCGATAATGAGGTCGCCTTCGTTGTCGCGGTCTCCGTCGTCGATGAGGAGGAGGAACTCGCCGCGACCAAAGGCCTCAAGGGCCTCGGGGATTGATGCGAGGTTCATGCTAGTGCTGCAGTCGTTAGCGTGGATCCAGAATCGGTAGAACGAAACAGGTTGAGTGCACCGTTCAGCACCATGGGTTCGACGTACTTTCCTATGAGGTCGGTTTCAATTTTCACTGAGTCACCAATCGAACGTTTACCAAAGGTAGGGACCTCTAGTGTGTGCGGAAACAACGCCACATCGAAACTCGTGTTGGCGGCGCTAGCAACAGTCAAGCTAACACCATCAAATGCAACCGAGCCCTTCTTGACAACGTAAGGGGCGAGGTTGGCGGCAATAGTCAGCAGCGCGCTTTGACCATCGGGGATGATGGTCGGAGCGTGCCCGATTTCTTGAACTATTCCGGTAAACATTGCCCGATTGTGCCAAGGGGCTACCAAAGGCCTAAAAGTCGCCCACTAAGACCTATGACGGCGGCAAACAATACGGGCCGAATTAGACGCTCGCCGCCCTTCACTGTGAGCTTGGCACCGAAGAGCCCGCCCGCCCCAAACCCGAGCGCTAGCACAGCCGCTGACCCCCAGGCAATCTGATCGTTCAATAAGAAAACAGGGATGGCCGATAGCGCCAACGTGGTCGTAACGATGACCTTCACCGCACTGGCGTTAATGAGATCGAAGCCCGACCGCGACAGTGCCGCTACCAAAATGAGTCCGACACCCGCTTGAAATGCACCGCCGTACAGGCCCACGAATAAGAACATGACAAGTGTGCCCTTGGCACCGAGTTTGGGAGTTTCGGTCTGCTTTTTCTTCGGGAGAAAGGATGCAATGAGCACCGGGATCATCAACAAGCCGAATACTTTCTCAAAGGTTCCGTCGGCCAACTGGCCGACCAAGGCCGCTCCGATAACGGAACCGACAATTACCGGAACGAGTACCGGGACAGACTGGCGAAGTACCGATATGCCTTGCCGTCGAAAGGATAAGTGCGCCACGGTGGACGAAGTCAGCACACCAAGGCGATTTGACCCGTTGGCCACATTCCCTTCGACTCCAGCGATAACCAACAACGGCACGGTGAGCAACGACCCACCGCCCGCGATGGTGTTGATGGTGCCAGCGGCCAAGCCGCCCACGATGAGCAACACACCTTCCCAGAAGGTCACAGCCCAAGCAGTTCTCGGGTGAGCTCTACATCTAAGTGAATTTGTTGCATCAACGCGTCGAGGCCTTGAAACGTCATTTGGCCACGAATGAGACCTACGAACTGAACCCTGCCCAGTTGTCCATAGAGGTCGCCGTCGAAATTCAGCAAATGTGCTTCTGACAACAGCGTGCCCTTGTCCCCGTAGATAGTGGATCGGGTTCCCAGCGAGATAGCTGTGCCATGACGGCTTCCGTCTGGGTGTACATACCAACCGGCGTATACACCTTCGGCAGGCATCAATATGTCGTTCGGTACTGCGACATTGGCGGTTGGAAAACCGAGCTCTCGGCCGCGCTTATCGCCCTCCTCAACCACACCTCGTACCTCGTATGCTCGGGTCAACATGGCATTGGCTGCCGCCAGGTCGCCCTGGGACAGCGCCCGCCGGATAGCGGTCGAAGATACTTGTCGGTGGTCACGTGCAGGTGTTCCATCCAGTCCTACGAGACCGAGAGGATGCACTTCAAAGCCGTGCTCCTGCCCGAGAGCCCGAAGTAGTTCGACGTTGCCGCCTCGTTGACTGCCGAAATGGAAATCTTCGCCGATCGCCACAACCTTGGCATTGAGCTTTTGCACCAAAACGTTTCGGACGAAATCTTCAGCTGTCTCGGTGGCTCGCTCTTCATCGAATCGCACAACCTTCACATAGTCGACACCGGTTTCGGCCAGCAGTTCGAGCTTGTGATCCAATCCGGTAAGCAACAGCGGAGCAGACTCGGGTCGGACTACCGAAGCGGGGTGCCGATCGAAGGTAACAACAGCAGTAGCGAGGTCACGTTGTCGGGCCTCTTCACGTATTCGAGCAATAACTGCCTGATGCCCCCTGTGGACGCCGTCGTAAGCGCCAATTGTCACCGCACACCCTGAGGCGGGAGGCGTAAATTTGTCATCAGCACGGATCACCTGCACCGATTCAGGCTAATGGCGTGAACGTCCACTCCCCTAGTCACTTTGGCCAAAAACACGGTTGCTTCTCAACACCGCTCCATGCACAACGCCATCGTTGCTTCTGACCCGGTTGACTCTGGGGGTCAGAAGCTAAGACGCCGATCATGTCGAAGATTCGACGACTGCTGAAAGAAAATCCCGCGACGCTTCAAGGAGCAATTACGAGCACTACCGCTGGCTTCACCGTGTCGCCGCGGTGAGACTCGTACATCGCCAACATTTGACCGTCGGCATCAAGTACGCGCCATGGTCCCGCCCCGGAAACCCCAAGAGCCTCAGCCAGTAACACCTTGCCGTGGGTAACGTCCCGGGCGGTCGACTCGTCGACTTCTACAGCCTCGTAATCCCGGAGACCCTCGGCTGGAGAAATTAGTTCGGCAGTTTCGATCGGGAGTCCTTGGTCGGCATGAAACGAGCCGACTTTGGTGCGCCGCAAATTGGTGAGATGGGCTCCACCACCGAGTTTGGTTCCGATGTCGGCCGCGAGGGTACGAATGTAGGTTCCCGAAGAGCAACAGACCTCAATATCAAATCGCAAATTAGCGAGGTCGATCGCGTTGACGACGAGCGAATGGATGGTTACCGGCCGGGGTTCACGCTCGACTTCGATGCCCTCACGCGCTAACTCGTAAAGCCGTTTGCCGTCAATTTTGATAGCCGACACCATGGGAGGAATCTGTTCTATATCGCCCACAAACGTCGCCGCAATTTCTTCAATCTCCTCCGCCGACACATGGCCCATGTCATGGGTAGCAGTAACTTCGCCACTGTCATCCAGAGTGGAAGTTTCGATCCCCAACACCACCGTCGTCGTGTAGGTCTTCGGGAGGTCGGTCAGGTACCGCAACAGGCGCGTGGCCCGGCCAACTCCCAACAACAATACGCCCGTTGCATCTGGGTCGAGCGTCCCGGAGTGACCGACTTTGCGGGTGCCGAATGTGCCTCGACCCCGAGCAACCACATCGTGAGATGTCCAACCCGCGGCCTTATCGACTATAGAAATACCGATCGATTCAGGACCACTCTCGTCTCGACGTGAGTCCCGAGCCATGAACTAGTTAGCTTCAGGGTTTGGCTCGTATCCGCGCAGCAATTCTTCGATACGCGCCCCTTCTCGGATGCCGTGATCGGGAGCAAATTCCAATGAAGGGGTATGACGGATACGCGCTTGACTACTGACTGCTTTTCGCAGCCGACCACGATGTTCGATCAAGGCTTGCGTAATCTCTTCGTCGTTACCTTCGAAACACGACCAATAGACCTTGGCAACGTTTAGTTCGTTGTCGACCTCGACCCCGGTGAATGACAGCAAATGCAAGCGGTCGTCGTCGAGGCCTTCGATCTCTTCAGCGAGTATTCGGCGGATAAGTTCGCCGACGCGATCGCCACGCTCATAGTCGCGTTTGCTCGAACGTCGGGCCATTACCTAGGTGCGAGCGATTTCGCGCTCTTCGTAAGTTTCGATGATGTCGCCCGCTTTGAGATCCTGGAAGTCGGACAAGCCGATTCCACATTCGAAGCCGGATGCAACCTCGCGGACGTCATCTTTGAAGCGGCGCAGTGACTGAATGTCACCGTTCCAGATGACGGTGCCATCCCGGAGGAACCGAACTTTGGAGCCACGAGTAATCGTGCCGTTGACCACCATGCAACCGGCGATAGCACCGATCTTAGGAGCCTTGAACACTTCGCGGACCTCGGCTTCGCCGGTAACAACTTCCTCAAACTCAGGAGCAAGCAGACCAACTACGGCATCTTCGATATCTTCGATCAGCTTGTAGATGATCTCATAGGTACGAATTTCGACGTCTTCTTGCTCGGCGGCTTTGCGCGCCTTTCGATCAGGTCGGACGTTGAAGCCAACGATTGTGGCTTCGGCTGCAGCAGCAAGCTGCACGTCGTTCTCTGTTATCCCACCAACGCCACGATGAACGAAGGCAATCTTGACTTCGTCGCGCGACACCTTTCGCAGGCTGTCAGTGATGGCTTCGAGTGAACCGTTCACGTCGGCCTTAACGATGAGGTTAAGTGTGGCCTGGTTACCCATTTGAATTTGACCGAACACATCTTCGAGACGGGTTCCGCCTCCACCAGCGCTGCGGCCAATATTGGCCTGACGCTGCCAGTGCTCACGGGTATCGGCAACTCGGCTCGCCGTCTTTTCGTTTTGAGCGACAACGAACTCGTCGCCAGCAGCACAAACCTCGGACAAACCAAGTACCTCTACCGGAGTAGAAGGCGGAGCTTGCTTGACGGACTCGCCCAAGTCGTTGACTAGAGCGCGTACCCTGCCCCACGCTGCACCAGCAACGACAGGGTCACCCACGCGAAGTACACCGCTCTGAACCAACATGGTGGCTACAGGACCACGGCCAATATCGAGATGGGACTCGAGCACCACGCCACGGGCTCGGCCCGATTCGATCGCACGATATTCCTCGACCTCGGCCACGGTAATGATCTGCTCAAGCAGCTCATCGATACCAATATTTTGCAAGGCAGAAATCTCGCACACGATGGTGTCACCACCCCAAGCCTCGGGCACGAGATCGCGCTCGGCCAGCTGGGAAAGGACCCGCTGTGGATCGGCGTTCTCGCGGTCGATCTTGTTAACTGCGACAATGATCGGAACGCCGGCCGCCTTCGCGTGGCTAATAGCCTCTTCGGTCTGGGGCATGACGCCGTCATCGGCGGCCACAACCAAAATCACAATGTCGGTTGCCTGCGCTCCACGCATACGCATAGCGGTGAACGCTTCGTGACCTGGCGTATCGATGAAGGTAACAATATTGCCGTTGTAGTTGGTTTGGTAGGCACCAATGTGCTGGGTAATACCGCCCGCTTCGCCAGCAACAACGTCGGCGTTACGGATGGTGTCGAGCAACTTGGTCTTACCGTGATCGACGTGACCCATGATGGTGACAACAGGTGCCCGGATTGGGCCCGCATCGTCGCCTTCGAGGGCTTCTACTTCGTCATCGGCTTCGACGCCGAACCCAAGAATTTTCTGGAGTTCGACTTCTTGTTCTTCGCCAACATCGACGAGTCGAACCTCGGCACCGATTTCGGCCGCGAAGAGTTCGATCATGTCATCGGACAGAGACTGTGTGGCCGTGACCATTTCGCCCTGCAACATCAAGAAACGCACGACATCGGCAGCTGTACGATTGAACTTTTCGCCCAGTTCCTGCGGTGTGGTCGCACGCTCGACAACAATGACACCTGTAGGTATCGGTGCGTTCTCGGGCGTGAACCCCGCTACTTCGGCTGGACGTAGGTCGTCTTGGTTGCGACGGCGACGACGGCTTTTGCGTCGACGAGGGGGTTGGCGCAGTCCGCCACGGCCACCGGGGCCAGGACGACCTGGGGCACCAGCACCAGCACCAGCACCAGCACCAGCACCAGCACCGGGACGAGGAGCGCCTCCGCCACCAGGGGCAGATGCACCAGCACCACCGGCACCAGGGCGAGGACGTGATTTGCTAGCGGCGGCTTCGCGACCACCAAGACCAGGAGGAGGGGGAATGGGCTTACCCGTGAGTGAACGAGGGGCCACAGGCGGCGGCGGAATGGGCTTACCGGAGGGGCCCTTCGGAACTGCATCAGGATCAGGTTTTGCTACTGGTGCTGGCCGGGATCCCGGTGTGGGGCGCGGCGCGCGGGCTTCGGGCTCGGCAGGACGCCGCGCCGGCTTGGGTTCGGTTGGGGCAGGCGTCGCGGCGGGGCGCGGTCCCGAGGAGCCTCGAGAGGTGACAACACGCTTGGGTGCCGCCGGAGCTGGCTCGAGAGTCGGTGGTTCGATGGGTGCTGGATCAACAGGTTCTGCCTTGACGACAGGTTCTGTTGCCAAAGGCTCTACTACCGCTGGTTCAGGAGCTGGTTTCTCCACAACGGGAGTTGGCTCCTTGACAACTACAACTGGCTCCGGCTCCGGCTCCGGCTCTGGCTCCGGCTCTGGCTCTGGCTCTGGCTCTGGCTCCGGTTCGGGCGCTGGCTCTGGCTCTGGCTCGGGTGCGGGCGGCTCTTCGACGACCTCGCGGATTAGGCCTTCACGTTTTGCCTTGCGGCGCGCACGATCAGCTTGTGGCTCGACGATGCTCGACGAGTGGCTTTTCACACCGATACCTAGCGAATCGCAAAGGTCGATGGTCTCCTGGTTTGTCATTCCGAGCTCTCTAGCGAGCTCGTAGACCCGGATATTCTTCGGCACTATTGGGTGGTGACCCTTTCCTAAACACTTCTATCGCACCCGAAACGCCATTCGAGTACCGGTTCACGATACGTCGAAAGGCGCTTAACTGCGCCCTTTCGAGCGCAAGATGCGGCTGGCAGTACTAACTAGTTGCTGTCTTCTTCGGCGGCATCGGCCGCTGTATCGTCTTGGGGTTGTTCTTCAGGTGTTGCGTCGGCTTCGACTTGTTCACTTACGGAGCCTAAAACCTCATCAGCGGGGGCCGCTGCGGCCACCGATTCTTCGGCATCAACAGTGTCTTCATCGACGACTACGCCGTCGGAGAGATTTTCTTCCACTGTCTCGGACCAGGACTCGGCCGACACAACGGATTCGCTGCCATCAGCAGGCTTCCAAACCTGCTCACCGGTTTCCGGGTCCTCGACCCATTCGCCTTCGGCCCATTCGACCTCGGCATACGCGGCGTCTTCTGCCATCTGCGTCTCACTCTTAATGTCTATACGCCATCCGGTGAGACGGGCGCTAAGACGAGCGTTCTGACCTTCTTTGCCGATCGCCAGCGAAAGTTCGCGGTCGGGGACGACGACCGTCGCCGTGCCAGTCTCAGCATCAAGCAGCACTTCTTTGACCTTGGCAGGAGAAAGTGCCTTCATGACGAAGTCGGCTGGATCCTCGGAGTAAGGAACAATATCTACCTTCTCCGACTTGAGTTCGTTGACAACCATACGCACACGAGCACCACGGGCACCCACACAGGCACCTACAGGGTCGACGTTGGAATCGTTGGACCACACGGCGATTTTGGTGCGATGCCCGGGCTCGCGGGCGCAAGCCATGATCTCTACAACGCCGTCGGCAATCTCGGGAACCTCGAGTTCGAAGAGTCGGCGAATCAACCCAGGGTGCGTTCGGCTGACAACAATTTGGGGTCCTTTGGCGGTGTTCCGCACCTCGACGATGTACGCCTTGAGGCGGGTGTTTGCCTCGGGGCGTTCATAAGGAACCTGTTCTGCCTGGGGAAGCAATGCTTCGACGCGTCCGAGGTCGAGCAAGGTATAGCGGCTGTCGTTTTGTTGGATGATGCCGGTGACTATGTCTCCTTCACGGCCTGCGTACTCTTCGTACTTCATCTCGCGTTCGGCTTCGCGAATACGTTGCCCCATGACCTGCTTGGCGGTCTGGGCGGCAATGCGGCCGAAGTTGTCGGGCGTAACATCGAGATCGGGTCCGACAGGTTCGCCGTATTCGTCGAGTTCTTGGGCAAAGACTCGGATGTCCATTGTGTCAGGATCAATGGTGACCCAGGAGTATTCGTGGGCGTTCGGGGTGCGCTTGTATGCGGACTCGAGGGCGTCAGCCAATGCCGCAAACAACGTGTCGACCGAGATGCCTCGGTCGGCAGCCAGCGCCTGTAGCGCTTCCATCATTTCGACGTTCATTGTGAGCTCCTTGCAGCCTGTTGCTGACCAGACTTATTCTGGTTCTGCTTCTTGGCCTGTTTTTGGGGTTTCTTGTGCAATTGCTTCTTCGGCGTTGGCCCCCATACAAAGATGGTTCGGGCCGAATGGATTTCAGGATAGGTAAAGGTTATGGAGTCGTGATCGACGCCGACGAGGCGATTGCCGTCGACCGAGTCGGGGGTGACCGAAATGCCATCATCGTCGCTGTGGGTGAGTTGTCCGGTTACCCGCCGCGGGTCAGTGCCCGGCACCAACTTGACATTGATTGGACCACCAGTGGCACCAGCAAAGTGGACAGGGGTACGCAGTTTGCGTTCGAGGCCTGGGCTGGTCACTTCGAGTGTGTACTTTCCCGGAATGGGATCTTCCTCATCCAAAACACTTGAAATCATGCGGCTAATACGCTGAATTTGACGAATCGGGATGCCTTCGGACTTTCGGTCGGCCGCCCGATCATCGTGATCAGCAGCCTGAACACTTACCCGGAGGGTGCCGCCAGATTGTTCGATGTCGTACAACGACAAGCCCATGTCCTCGACCAGCGGGGCAACCAGTTGCGTGACGGAATCGAAAACGTTCATGGCACCTCCTCGGTACTCGGTCATGATGTGAAAGAGCGAGCCTGACGGCAGCAACGAATTGCTAACAAACAAAGGCGTGGGCCAAAGCCCACGCCGACAAAACAAAGTCAGAAACGCACAATGACTATAGCCATACTTGCTCGTACTTACTGCTCTTCGCCGCCGAGGCGCTCATCGCTACACGACTGAGGACACAGCCGTACTTACTGCTCTTCGCCGCCGAGGCGCTCATCGCTACACGACTGAGGACACAGCCGTACTTACTGCTCTTCGCCGCCGAGGCGCTCATCGCAGGACGGCCCTGAACTTATTTGGTGACCTTGCGGATGAGTTCGACATGCGTGGCTGCATCGTTGGCATCATCGCCGCGTTCGTCGAGGTTACGATCTCGATCTTCTTCGGCCGCCCGCTTGGCCGCATCTTTGGTCTTGGCGGCCCGCTCCAATGCGGCGTCGGCCCCGAACTCTTGCATGTATTCGGCCCATTCGACCAAAGCGTCGACCATTTCTTCCTCAGGAATTACCGCGACATTCTGGCCACGTACAAACAGATGCCCTCGTTTGTTGCCGGCGGCGATGCCGAGATCAGCGTCGCGGGCTTCGCCCGGTCCGTTTACCACGCACCCCATAACAGCTATTTGCAGCGGAATCTCTCGGTCAGCAAATGCCGCAAGGGCATCCTCAGCCACTTTGTAAACATCGATTTCGGCTCTGCCGCAGCTTGGACACGAAATGAGGTCGATGTTCTTCCGTTCGCGCAGGCCCAAAATTTCAAGCAATTGTCTGCCGGCCCGAGCTTCCTCGACCGGATCGGCGCTCAACGAGTAGCGAATCGTGTCGCCAATCCCCTCGGCGAGCAACGTTGCCATACCTGCGGTCGCCTTCATCGTGCCAACAGGAGGCGGCCCAGCCTCAGTAACTCCGAGGTGTAAGGGAAAGTCGGTGACTTCACTTAACCGACGGTAAGCATCGATCATGAGCGGGACGCTAGAAGCCTTCACCGAGATCTTGACCAGATCGAAGCCAACATCGGCGAAATAGGCCAACTCTTGTTGCGCTGATTCCACCATGGCCTCGGCAGTGACCTTGCCGCCGTACTTCTCGTACAAATCAGGATGAAGTGACCCTCCGTTGACGCCAATACGGATGGGGATTTGACGCTCGCCGCATGCTTCGGCGACCGCTTTGATGTGTTCGGGTTTGCGAATGTTTCCCGGATTTAGCCGCAAACAAGCGACCCCAGCTTCAAGCGCCGCCAGCGCCATTTTGTACTGATGATGGATGTCGGCGACGATCGGAACGGGCGACCGCGGCACAATCTGGGCCAATCCTTCGGCCGCAGCCGTGCTATTGCAAGTGCATCGCACGATGTCCGCCCCCGCGGCAGCGAGCGAATAGATCTGGGCCAACGTGGCGTCGACGTCCTCGGTCTTGGTGGTCGTCATCGACTGCACCGTGATTGGGGCACCACCACCTACAGCAACATTGCCGACCATTACCTGACGCGTATTGCGGCGCGGGAAAGTCGCGGTGACGTCCATAACTAAACGATCGGATCGGTGATATCGAGGTACAACGCGCCCACGCCAACCAGCACTAGGACGAGCATCACTCCGTAAATCACAGGGATCGCCTTAGTGACGTCAGAGTGGTACGCAATCCCACTTCTGGAACGCAAACGTTCATAAATTGCGATAACAACATGGCCGCCATCGAGCGGAAGAAGCGGAACCATGTTGAACACGCCGATGAAGACGTTGAGCATCACGAGAAAAATCAACAATTCGGCAAACCCGTTTTCGGTAAACCGCGTACCGATTCTTGCCGCCCCGTAGATCGACAGAATCCGGTCACCCTCAGAATCATCCGCTGTTTGTTGACGCGCTGATTCGAGTTCGGTTTGCTCGTCTGCCGTCTCGAATAGAGACCCAAAAAAGCTGCCTAGGTTGCGGGGTGAGAAGAAGCTACCCATCTGGGAAACGGAACTCGTGGTCAGCGATCCAAACTCGGCGAAGGTCTTGCCGAGAGCGTCAACCGGACCCACCGCTGGTGTTTCGTACAGGGCATCGATGGCCGAGGGGTCAAACAACAACGGAGACACGCCCAAAAATCCACCGCCAGTGAGGGACTCTCCAAGCTCACCGGAAAGGGTCAACGACTCATCACCGCGTTCAATGGCGAGAACCGTTGTACTTCCGGCTTGCTGATCAGCGAGCACTCGCCGCACATCGTCAAAATTGATTACCGGAACCTCGTTGATACCCACGATGATGTCGTCGACTTGCACGCCAATCGTTTCGGCTGGGCTGTTCTCGCCGACGAACCCCACGTACCATTCGTCGGATCCAAGAACAATGGCAGATCGCTGATCGTCAAGGCTTTCGTCGACACCAAACCCCTCGAACCCTGGGCCAACGAAAAGCACAAAGAGCATCACCAGCGCCATGAGGAAATGCATGCCAGAACCAGCACTGACCATGGCGAGTTTGTTCGGAAAGCTGGCCTGTCGGTAGGTACGAGCTTCGTCTTCGGGCGCAGCCTCGTCAAGATTGTTCATCCCGACGACTTTCACGTAGGCACCAGCCCAAATGGCTTTCACCCCAAACTCGGTTTCACCTCGTTTAAACGACCAAATCTTGGGACCAAATCCTAAGAAGAACTCGGTCACCTTCATCCCTCCACGACGGGCCATTAAGTAGTGTCCAAGCTCGTGCATGAAGATCATAAGAATGATCGCCATTACGACAACCACCGCAGCCCATCCGCCCTTGTAGGCCAACAGCGCAAACAAGCCGACAATGAGCCCTATCCCCTTCAGACTGGTGTCCTGCTCAGTCGGGACGTCTTGGTCAAATGTGGTCATCACTTAGCCAACGATTTCACGAGAGTCATGGCATCGAGTCGGGCACGGGCATCAGCCTCGACTACGGCGTCGACACTGTGGGCCGGGGTGTGATCATAGGAAGAAAGCACTTCAGAAAGGATGCCAGGGATCTGATGCCAAGCGATGGCACCAACCAGGAACGACTCAACCGCGACCTCATTGGCGGCACTCACGCGGGCCGGAGCGGTCTGACCTAAACGTCCGGCGGCATAAGCAATCTGCAAGCACGGAAATGCCTCATTGTCGGGCGCCTCGAAATCGAGTCGCCGAAGTTCGTCCCAGTCAATTGCCCCATACGGCACGTCAAGGCGGTCCGGGTAGGACATCGCATAGCCCATACACAAGCGCATGTCGGGCATCGACAGTTGGGCAATAGTCGCACCATCGGTGAAAGTGACCATCGAATGGATAATCGACTGCGGATGAACAACGACTCTGATGTCGTCGTAGCCGACACCATAAAGTTCGTGAGCCTCAATAACCTCAAGACCCTTATTCATGAGCGTGCTCGAGTCGATCGTGACCTTCGGCCCCATTGACCACGTAGGGTGAGCTAAAGCTGACTCGATAGTGACTTCGCGAAGCTCGGCCGCCGTCCGACTACGAAACGGGCCGCCGCTGGCGGTAAGCACCAGTTCGTGAATACGGTCCGGTAATCCATCGTCGACAAAAAACTCATTACTGCGCAAACACTGATGCAATGCACAGTGCTCGCTGTCAACCGGTAACAGTTCGGCCCCTGGAGTAGCGCGCACGGTCTGTACCACTGGTCCGCCAGCGATTAACGACTCTTTGTTCGCCAGCCCCAAACGTTTTCCGGCCGCCAAGGTTGCCAAGGTCACGGGAAGACCGGCAAACCCCACCACACCATTAATCGTCACATCGGCAACGACAGCCGCCTCCGCCAGCGCGGTGGTGCCGCTCGCGACAGTCACCCCGGGAAGTGCGTCTCGCAACACCCCGACCGCCTGCTCATCGGCGGTGACCACCAACTGCGGAGAAAACTCCCGTGCTTGAGCTATGAGGGCATCAACCGACCGCCCCGCGGCCAGCGCTACAACAGTGAACTGGTCCGGTCGTGCCCGAACTATTTCGAGCGTTTGTGTACCAATCGAACCGGTGGAACCGAGGACGGCAACGGAGGTCAAGGTCATGTTCTAAGGCTAGTGGCCTGGTTCGTTTAGAAAATATCGAACAGGCGAACGAGGTAGTACGTGCTGGGAAGGACGAACAACAGCGCATCGAAACGATCGAGAATGCCACCATGACCAGGCAATATTGAACCCATGTCCTTGACCCCAAGGTCGCGTTTCATCAATGACTCGAACAGGTCGCCTAGCGGGGCCATGACCGCCGCCACAAGACCCAGGGCCAGTGCCTCAGGCATCACGCCACCGGGAACGTCGCCAAAGGGGGTAATACCACCAATGCCGACCACACCAACAGCCGCAGCAATGGCCAACAGGCCACCACCGACAAGGCCTTCCTTGGTCTTGTTCGGGCTGGCTTCACTCAATGGTGACCGGCCCACAGTAGTGCCGACAAAAAATGCACCGACGTCGTAGGCCACCGTGACAATTACGGCCGCCAACAACATGCCGATGCCATTTGGTTCCTTCAGCATCAAGGCGCCGTAACTGCCCAAGATGCCTATGTAAGAGATGCCCAGCATAGTGACGCCAAGGTTGGGCACAGGGCGCTCGGAACCTACGCCAAGGAGATACCAGAGCGAGCCAACCACAAGACTAAAGAAGATGACCATCGGCATTGCTTCGGCCCCGCGCCAGTAAGTAGCGATTGGGGCAACAGCGCACGCTGCTATACCCAACAACGTGGCGGGCGAATAACCAACTTGACGAAGATTGTGGAACCACTCCATCGCTGCGGCACCCAGAGCTACAGCCAACAACACCACAGTGGCAGGTTTACCCAACTTGAAACAGATCAGGGCTATGACAGCGAGACCAACTCCAGCAAGAACAGCCGTCGGGAGGTCGCGGCCACCACCTTTTTTGTCCGCTACCTGAGCAACGTCTTCTTCGTCAGTAGAGATGCGCGGCATAGCGCCAAAGTCGTCGGGGTTTTCGCTGTAGACATCGCCGTCGTCTTGGTAACTAGGGGTTTCGTAACTCCCGGCGTTATCCCAATCGGAGGAGCCTTCCGGCGGCAACAGCGATGGGTTGAACTCGCTATCTGATGCCCTCTCAGATCGACCTAAGTCCTCCGAAGCAAAATCAACGCGCGAATGCGTGTCGTCCCACGTCGGCTCGGAACCTGCGAGCGCTCCCGAGCTTGCTGACTCCGACCAATGCGGCAAGCTGCCGTCGTCGTCGAATCCACCGGCGGCGTCGCCGATAGATCGCAGTCCCTCTTGGTCATCTTTTGGTCGTTCATCCATGCGAAATTTCCCTTCTTGGTTCCCGAGGTTAGACCTCGAGAAGTTCCGTTTCCTTTTCGCCGAGAGCCGAATCGATTCCAGCCTCGCCTGCGTGCGTTAATTTGTCGAGTTCTTTCTCGGCCAATCGAACCTCATCCTCGGAGGCATCGCCATCTTTATGTAAAGCATCGAGGTCGTGTCGAGCACCGCGACGAAGTCCCCGGATACGAATACGACCCTCTTCGGCCATCGCCTTCACCATGCGAACGTAGTCCCGTCGGCGTTCTTCGGTGAGGATCGGGAAACCAAGCCGGATGATGGTGCCATCATTGCTTGGATTGAGCCCGAGGTCGGCCTCGCGAATTGTCTTTTCGATTGACTCGATAGAGGATTTATCGAACGGCGAAATAACGAGCATCCTGGCCTCAGGAACACTGAAACTTGCCAACTGCTGCATCGGAACTTCGCTGCCGTAGTAATTCACGATGAGTCGCTCGACCAGGTTCGAGCTAGCTCGACCGGTACGGATCGAGGCAAACTCGGTACGAGCGTGAGCTACCGCCTTGCTCATACCTTCTTCTGCTTCCAGAAGGATCATGTCGGTCAGTTCGCTCATCGGGGTCCTTTGCTCTGTGAGCTCAAAGTAGCGCTAGCTGACAAGAGTACCGATTGCGTCGCCCGCAATCACGGACCGAATGTTACCTTCGGCCAAAAGGTCGAACATTATGATCGGCAACTCGTTGTCCATGCACAACGTGATTGCGGTGCTGTCCATAGCTTTGAGACCCTTCGCAATCATGTCAATGTAGGTAACTTGATCTAACTTTGTGGCTGTGGGGTCAGTCTTCGGATCGGCGGTATAGACGCCGCCGGTGCCAGAATGAGTGCCTTTCAGCAACACCTGGGCTTCTATCTCAACCGCTCGCAGCGCAGCCGCGGTATCAGTGGTAAAGAACGGATTGCCCGTCCCTCCAGCGAATATGACAATACGACCCTTCTCGAGATGGCGAACAGCGCGTCGACGAATGTAGGGTTCGGCAATCTGGCTCATATGTACCGCTGTTTGCACACGGGTTGGTTGACCCTGTTGCTCCAACGTGTCCTGTAAAGCAAGGGCATTAATCACGGTTGCCAACATGCCCATGTAGTCGGCTTGGGCCCGGTCCATACCTGCACCGGCACCAGTCATGCCCCGCCAAATGTTGCCGCCGCCGACCACGACGCCAATTTCGACGTCGAATTCTTCGCGTACTTGCACAATTTCGCGCGCTAAACGGGCGACAAACTTGCCATCGATTCCGTACCCCTCGTCGCCGGCGAATGCTTCACCAGAAAGCTTCAACAGGACGCGCTTCCAACCGGCATCAACTCCACGTTTTGTCATTGATAGCGACTGTAGGCGATAGAACGCTTACGCGCCGTTAAAGGACTGTGCAAAGCGCACAATCGAGCCGTTGCCAATGGTTTCCTTGACGGAGGCCTTGTCACCGTGCAGACCCTGTTCAAGTAGAACAGAATCCCGGAACCAACCCGTAAGGCGACCTTCCACGATCTTTTCCCAAGCTTGTTCGGGCTTGCCTTCGGCCTTGGTGATTTCGAGCAACGCACTACGTTCCGCAGCAATAGCGTCAGCGTCGACCTCTTCACGAGTGAGCACAGTGGGCTTGGCAAAAGCGATATGTAGGGCGATCTGATGAAGCGTGTCAGAATCCACGCCCTCACCTAATACAACTACGCCGTTAATTCCGCGACCATCTTGCATGTGCACGTAGCTGTCGATTGCTTGGCCTTCGCCCGCCTCGATGAACGCAACCTGACCAAGTTGGATGTTCTCTTTTTTGGCGATCTTAAGATCGTCAATTTTGTTAACCATCGCCGAGGCAGCATCAGCGCCGCCAACCAAAACAGCAGCAGCCAGTTCGTTGACTAATGCGATAAAGTCGGCGGACTTAGCACTGAAGTCGGTCTCGCTCAGCAGATGCACCATGGCAACAGCGGAATCGTTGGTAGCGATAGCGATAGCGCCATCATTATTTTCGCGATCCTCACGGCCAGCAGCCTTCGCAAGGCCCTTCTCACGAAGAGCTTGGGTGGCCGCTTCGGTGTTGCCGTCGGCTGCGGTGAGCGCCTTCTTGGCGTCCATCATGCCAGCACCGGTTGCCTGGCGAAGGGCTTGAATATCTTTAGCAGTAAAGGAAGCCATGGTTAGCTTTCGGTGGTTTCGGCTGCGGGGGCAACCTCTTCAACAGGGGCTACTTCTTCGACAGGGGCTACTTCTTCGGCTGGGGTTACTTCCTCGGCGGGAGCAGCGGGTCCGGTGTCCTTGGCAACAGCTTCGGTACTAAGGCGGGTGTCGCGCTGGGCAGCCGCGAGGGCAGCCGCATCGCGAGCTTCGGCCTGCTTTTGTTCGTGAGCCGCTTCTTCTTCGGCGTTGCGAGCCGGAGTTTCTGCTGGGGTATGACCACTGGCCTGAGCCATGTAGCGACCTTCGCGAACCGCATCGCTCATGATTCGGCACATGAGATCGCCGGATCGAATGGCGTCGTCGTTACCGGGAATAACGAATGTGACCTCGTCAGGGTCGCAGTTGGTATCGACTACAGCGATAACCGGGATCCCAAGCTTGTTCGCTTCGGTAACAGCAATGTGTTCCTTCTTGGTATCAAGAACAAACACGGCGTCCGGGGTCTTCGTCATGTTGCGAATACCGCTGAGGTTCCGTTCTAGCTTGATCAGCTCACGACTGAGAAGCAGTGCTTCCTTCTTGGGCATCGCTTCGAATTCGCCGGAGGATTTCATGCGACCGTACTCTTGCATCTTGTCGACGCGCTTGCCAATGGTTTCGAAGTTGGTGAGCATGCCGCCCAACCAACGTTCGTTGACATATGGCATACCGCAGGCTTCGGCGTACGACTGCACGCTGTCTTTGGCTTGCTTCTTGGTGCCGACGAACAACAAGGTGCCGCCTTCACCAACCATGTCGCGCACGAATGCGTACGAAGTGGCCACATGATCGAGGGTCTTCTCGAGGTCGATGATGTAAATGCCCTGGCGTTCACCGTAGATGAATCGCTTCATCTTCGGGTTCCAGCGGCGGGTCTGGTGACCGAAATGGACACCAGCGTCGAGCAATTGGCGCAGAGTTACTACAGGGGCCATGAAATTATCTCCTTCTTCGGTTGAGACGTAACCCGTTCGTGCACCCTGAGGCGACCGAAGAATAGAACGAGCATAAGTTAGGAGCTGAAAACTCTATCTGATCGGCCAGCAACCAACACCTAGCGAGTCCACGAATTTAGCCGCCTGCGAATTGTTCGATGGTGAGCTCGCTTCGACAGCGCTACGGGTACGAGACGAACGGGCTGCGCACTTGCTTGAAATAGCCGTTCGGGATTCAGGTAGCCCGAGCCGGCAAGAACCCCAAAGTGGAGTCGATTGCCTGACTTCCCTACCCCTTGACCACGTTGCACGGCCAACCCAACGTGGACCTCAATAGCGTTGAGACCTGAGTAGGTGGTTCGCAACCCGTCAAAATGTGTAATGGACACAACCAGACGCCCCGCTACTACGCCCGCGAAAGCGACGATGCCGTCGCCCGCAGCACGGACATCCGTTCCGGGTTGCGTTACATATTCAAGACCACGATTTCCGGGTCCATAAAGGGTGGCTGGCGCACGAAAGTGATCACCAATTGGTGCGCTCACGGGCGGGCTGTAGTCCACACCTGTTGCGTACACAGGACTTGACGCCAAAAGCAGCGCTGCTACCACCGCGGCCAACACTGACCCAGTTCGTTTAATCATTCGTCTTCTCTTTCGTTTCTATGCCGCGAGGTAACCCACAGCAACTCGCAACCGCGGATGCGGTGTTTGAGGGGAAATGAAAAGTCAGATCGACCGGTGGAACGAAATACTAGTTGACCCAATGAGCCGACGCCAGACGAGATCGAAGGTGCAGTAGTGCAACCACAAAGCCTGCATTTAGGAGTAACAGCGGCCGTGCTCAGCCTCGTGGATGGGTGGTTTCCAGTACGGAACGGAGTCGTTCCTTACTGACGTGCGTATAAATTTGTGTACTGCCGAGGTCGGCATGACCAAGCAGTTCTTGTACAGATCGTAGGTCGGCCCCACCGTCAAGCAGGTGGGTTGCAAAGGTGTGTCGCAAGGCGTGGGGGTTGGTGGGGGAACTAGCACGGCGATCAAGAATCCGTCGTACGTCACGTGGCGAGATACGTCGGCCGGCAAAGTTAAGAAACAGCGCTTCGGTTTCGTCGCCGGCGCCTAGGAAGCTGTAGCGTCCGCGTTCGACCCACTGACCAATGGCAGCGGATGCCTTCCCCGATAAGGGGATCTGACGCTGCTTGGCTCCCTTGCCCCAGACCAAGGCCAAATTGGTCGATAGGTCGATGCTGGTCGTATCCAAGCCACAGAGTTCACTTACGCGGACCCCACTGCCGTAGAGAATTTCGAGAATGGCATCGTCACGCCAGCGCCGCTCGGGGGAATCCCCAGCAATCTGGGGTCGCGGCGTATCAAGCAGGGTGGTAATTTCTTCCGTTTTAAGAACACGCGGTAAACGACCATCGGCTCTAGGGGCGGTGACGCCCAGTGTGGGATCGACCGCCGAAGCTCCTTGACGCAGCGACCACCCGAAGTAACGTCGCAAGGACGAAAGTTTGCGGGCAATTGTTCGGCGAGCGTAGGCCTCTGTGGTCAGGTGGCCCAAGTACGAGCGCATATAGAGCCGAGTTACTTCGTCAGGACTTGTGACCTCATATTGTTCGATCCATTTCACAAACGCGCCAACATCGCGAACAT
>Ga0115000_10001636_pt1 | contig 19612 bp, 11 predicted proteins | sample ArcticOcean_MG_C_6_FD_89690 | JGI IMG/M metagenome (GOLD analysis project Ga0115000, IMG submission 89690) | Marine microbial communities from western Arctic Ocean - ArcticOcean_MG_CB8_128 | ecosystem: Environmental > Aquatic > Marine > Oceanic | place: Arctic Ocean: Canada Basin | collected... | reverse complement strand
TTGTAATCGTGATGGTATTTGTGCATACGCATATAAAAATATTTGTAGTGCATCAATCGGTGCCAAGGATATTCCAACGTCGACTGTAACAGCAGCGCATAGAACAAGCCGATACCTATTTCAAACGCGCTCGTATCGGTACCTATAATCGTGGATTCTTTCAAGCTCGATTTTCCCCGTACGGTGAGCTCTGTAACCACCAACGCGAAGAGACTTGAAATGACTAAATTCAGAGTTGCAAACGTCTTGTGTTTCGAGTGCCTCTGCGTTGTTGATGTTGTTGTTGCTCCTGCGCTCGAGAAGAAGAAATCCAGCAAAGGAATAGAAAGTACAAAGAAGCTGTTGTTTTTATGACTTTGTTTAATCCCAGGCCATTTGTTCCGTCCGTTAGGTTGTATCTTCCACGAGCTTTCCTCTTGGCTTTGCATTCTGTAGAACCACACTTCAATTAAAGCGCTTAGAATGAAGTATCCAAAGAACTGCGCGAAGAACGCGCAGTAACTCAAAGCGTTCAGAGTGTGGTGTTCTTCTCCTTTCAACATTTTCTTCGGGGTTTCATCGAACAAAAAGAGTTTTATGCGGCAGTATTTAGGTTGTGTCGTTGTTGTTGTGTGAAAAGTGGTGTAAAGTAAGTTGTGAAATTCGCGAAAAATAAGAAGAAAAACATCACAAAAAACTCACCGGACTTTTGAAGAAAAGAAGAGATGTTGTTTGAGGTGAAGGTTTCCGAGCCAGTCGCAAAGTCGGTGAACAACAAAATCGTACAGTTCTATCCCGTGAAGACTGAAATCATCTGGGATGAGAACGAAGATGCTGATGATGAACTTTATCGCGCGATGGAAAAAGAGTATAAAAGTCAAAGAGCATCACCGTTCGCTTGTTTTCGAAGATTCTCTCAGTTTCGAGAGTTGCACGCCTTCTCTTCGACGAAAGGTGCACGATTACCTCCGTTTCCTCCGAAAGTATTAATCGTCTCTCCGCAACACTTAGAAGAGAGAAGAGCAGCTTTCGAACAGATTTTGAACATAATCATGAACGACAGGACGTTGAATACTTTGCCAGAAGTCTCGTCGTTCATTGGTGCCTTGCAGATATTGGAAAACGCGGGAGATACGAACTGGACGATACCGAAGGGTGATAAGAACGGGAAGAATGGTAGCACTGGTAATAAAAGTAACGGTAAAGCAAGTGGGAACTACGATACCACGCCTCAGGGAAGAAAGAGCAACGGCTTTGATGGCTACGATTCGTGGGAGGAAGAAACGCCGATAGTAACGAGTAGCTCGCGTTCGCAACAAAAATCGTTGGAAGAGTTTCACCTTTCGAGCGCGGCGCTTCACAAGACCATAGCCGCGTCGCCGAGTCCGCTAAAGTTTACTCCAGCGAGTGAAGATAAAAATGGAAGTAGTCCAATGGGAATGACATCAATGTTGACATCACCAGCAACGACAACAACGACAACAACAACATCGAGCGAGAATCCGGTTACTTTGGAATCACAACAACAACAACAACAACGCACTTTTGATGGCCTCGAGGCACGCGAAACGATCAAACTTGGCGATGTTGCATCTTTAGAAACTATTATGAGTAGCGGACAAGTCGATCCGAATTATCGCGACGGGCACGGATTCACCCTTTTAATGTTGGCGGCAATGTTCAATAAGAAAGAGTGCTGCTTGGCATTACTCGCCTCGGGCGCTAGAAAAGAGTTAGTCAATAGGGATAACGAAACTGCAATAGATTTAGCTCCAGTTTCGCTCGGGAACATCATTAGGCAATATAAATAGCAAAACGAAATAGAATCTCTAGTTTACTACAACGCGCGAATCTAATAATACATACAATCTTCCTTCTTCTTCTTCTTCTCCTTCTTCTTTAAGCGAGTCCTAATAACTTTAAAGTCGCCGCTGAATTTTTTTCCATGCCGGAACCGCTGGCGATAGCATTCACATATTCTGTTTCGAAAGCTTCTTTAACGATATTAACGAGTTCGTCGCCTTCGGAAAGGACGAGCGCGAGTCTGTGATTGTTCACCGGATGCATCTTCGTCTTTATTCTTTTCTTTCTTTTCGTAGCCGCATCCTCTGCTTGTTTTTCTGAAGCATAAACTACAATCGAAGCTTGATCGACGTCGTGTGTCCAACTTCCGGTGTGGATAGTGATATCTGCTTCGCTCTTCAGCGCTCCTTGAAGTAAGAGCGTCTTATATTGTCGCATCCAATTTGCACTCCTCGATGGTCGAATACTCGCGGCGAATAAATCTACTTGCGGGCAAAACGCTAAAACTCTCGTCGCGTGCTCGGCGAACGCTAAAGATGCAGTCGCGCCCATCGAGTCGCCGAGATATAAAACTTTCGAATATTTCGAGCATATATCATCTAATCGTTTGCTCCGTTTACTCACTTCGTCTTCAACGTTTCCAGTCATTTTGTTCCCCGCGTACCAACTTCTTTCCACGTCGCAGACGTACAAGACGTCGTAGCTCTTTCCCTCGCTTTCCCCAACTCTTTTCCGCAATTTCTTCAACAAACCGCCCCAGTTAGGCACTCCTGGCGCGCTACCAAATGATACGATCAAGACAGGGGCTCTTTTGGAATCATCTAAAGCTGATCTATTACCATCCCATTTCACGAGTTTAAAATACCCCGCGTTATCGCTTCGATTCGGAACTTCCGCGACGGTAATTGCGCTCATATTTTCGAAACCACCGCCTATTTTTCGAGCTTGCTCTGTATCTATTCCTAAAGTCTTCAGCATTCTCGCATCTTTCATGTTTTGAATAAACGCTTCGAGTTCACTTTTATCTAAATTTTCGTTGTTTTCAATCCACAACTGTCGCAAAGATTGGGATTTTTGAAGTTCTTTCGGTAGGGAACGCAAATCGTTCGAGTACAACCACACGGACGTGAGAACTGGTAAATTCCTCAACTCTTCCGGCACGTGTTGAATTCTGTTCTCCGCAAGGTTCAAGCTTCGTAATCGCTTCAAATTACCCAACGACCCAGGAATGCTTTTCAACCTGTTTCCTTGTAAACTGAAAGTCTCCAACGCTTTCAAAAACTGAAAATCGTTCCCGTTGGCGGATAGATCTTCGATGCAATTGCCGTGCAAATCGATATCGGAAAGATTAAACATCTTTCCTAGGTTTGGTAATTCAAGCAGTTGATTTCCAGGTACGCTCAGTTCTTCCAAAGCGACGAGTTGGGAAAGATTTTCTGGTAACTTTCGTATCCGGTTCCCGGCGACGGAGAGGTTTCGCAAAGATTGGCAACTGCATATGGACTCCGGTAAGCTCTTCAATAAGTTTCCGTGCGCCCATAATCCTTGCAATCTCTTCAATTTTCCTACGGATTCCGGCAGCTTCGTCAATCTATTCCCGGCTAATCCTAATCGTTCGAGCAGTTGCAAATCCCCTATTTCATCCGGTATGTGGTATATCCTGTTGTTTGATATTTGCAAGTCCGTCAAAGGCGCGTCGTCGTTCGTAACGTCGAATATTTCCATCGGAAATTCCGTCAAGTCCAATCCCGTCAAGTCTAACCGCCCAGTCGAACGAGATTTCTTGATTCGTCTGGAAACCAGTTCGTCCAACTGTTCGTTTTCCTCTGTGTCCGCATCGTCTAAAATGCTCACTCGTTGCACAAAGGAAGTTTTTGACTTTTCTCGTCGTCCTCCTTTTCGTCGTTCGTTGGCGACGCGATGATGCCGTTTGTTCTCCGTCATCGTATGCGTCGTCGTCTTCATCGACGACATCGTTGTTGTTCGCATTCTCTGGCTACTATTACTAATGCCTCTCATCATCGCGTATATAATGGATATAAAAAGTAGAGAATAAAACCTGAAATTCTCTCTTTCGAGCACAGCAGTTTTCCCACAAAAGCAGAAAACAGCTTCCTCCTCCTTCACAGGCGAAAGGAAGTCATCTGAAAAATTCGAAAACTCTTCAAAACAGAAGCGAAAATAATTAATGTCTTCTTCGGCTGCTCTTCGAAAAGACTCTGGTCGAACGGCGACGACGACGACGACCGCAGGAGGACAAGGACAAGGAGTGAAGACAAAGTCATCATCATCGGGGGGGGCTCCCTCGCCGGCGGAGGTGTCCACGCCTTTGGAGTTGAACAAGTTTCTCTCCTCCTCTAGTTCTTCGTATTATTTGCCCGAGTCGATTCAAGCCGTGGAGAGATGTTTGAAAGAAAACCGAGAGAATTTGAGAGAGTTTTTCTCGACGTGTTATCAGACGCTTCTGTGGCAGATATTCAACTTTGACGAGAGCGGGAGCGGATGGTTACAAAGCGTGTACAACATGCGATTGCAAGCGTTGAATTATTCCGCGACGAGCAGTGCGCCCGGGACGGCACCGGGAGGAACTGCGGGAACGAATAGCGGCATGAACGCATCGACATCTTCTTCCTCGACTTTGTTGAAGAAAAAGAGAGAAAACGAAGCAACGGTGCATCTTTTGTTGAAGTTTTTGAGTCCCGACGGACCTTTGATGAAGGCGATATTCTCGGCAGATTCGAATAATTTGGTCCAATTCGCGTTTCCGCTGGAGCGCTTGCCGTCCAAGACGCAGAGAATGTTGCAAACGCAACAAGGGGCGATGGAATTAAATCGCAACCCGTTGTATAGGGGGAAAATAAAACAGGATCAAAACGGACGGTTTCAAGTGCATTTGGGACTGTATCACTACTTTCTCTTTTGGAACGCGTATTTTGTCCAAAGAGTAGGAAACATAACGAGTAGGTCGGGAGGTTCGTCGTCCTTACACCGCTCGTCGTCGCTTTCACACCAACAACAATACATGCAGCAACACCAACACTCGCACAGACCGACACTCGCGCAAACGCACGACGTACTTACTCCTGCATCCTCTTTGAGAGGGTGGCCAAACTCAACGTTATCATCGATAAAGAATTCTGCGCTGCATCACACGACAAGGTCTAGTGGTGGGAACGGTGCAAACGGGAGCGGCGGCAGTGGTGGTGGTCTAGCCGGTTTGAACGGTAGTGGAGGAGCATCGACGAAAAAGAACCACCATCCGTATCAAGACTTGCTCATTTCGCACCTCGAATATTTCTTCAAGCCTCGACAAACGGACGATGCAAACGAGAAACTAGGAAGTAATGTTGTCACGGAAGGTGAAATGATTGTAAACGTTCTCATTGAGTTTTGGTTGAGTGAAAGCGACATCTCTAGCGGGTCGAGGTATTTGTACAATCCTCCAGACGACAACTTAGTCAACGCCGTCACGCTTTTGGTTTCTTATTTGGGAGAAAAAGAATACAGTTCTCCTGCATTTTTGCGCACACGAGAGGGTTTGAAGCGTCCGTTGTATAGATTTTTACGCGAAGCTTTCATGTTGTGGCCGATTGAATCGACGAAATCGCTCGAACCGATCACGAATTTATGGGCCACTTACATCATGCCTTGGTTCAAAGAAAACGTTCCTTTCTCGCACAAGCCGCTGGATTCAAAGTACATGTCTCATCTTCTAGGGAACGTTCCGTTTTACCATTACTTGATGAAACACTTTCTAGAACTGTGTTGCAAGCTCGTACCGAGCGATCCCGAAGGCACGGCGCTCATTTTAACGCGAGTATTTGAAAATCTCGTGCAGTCTTCAGACTTGGTTCTCGTTCTCAAAGCTCTCGAGGAAGGCTTTAATAAATACATCGAGGATCCTTTGAAAGCGACTGCCAATCGCATCAACAATCAAGAAACGTTGACTCCGTACGATCACATGTTTCCAATCATTCAAAATCAGCTCGAATATTGGGATCCCCCGGCGTTAAAGCCGGAAAACGAGCTCGGCGGTTCTAGAACCCCCGCGGGAGCGCAACAACACCCTCCTCTTAGAAATAGAAGTAGCCGATTAGGGGGTAACGCTGGATTATTCAATTCCCCGCTATCGAGGAAGAAGCTTGGCATGATGGGCACACCGGGAGGCAGAACACCCATGAGAGGCCAACAAAATCAACACGACGAGTACCAACTGCAAAAATTGATCATGTTTGATTTAGGTCCCGAAGGTTTACCTCAAGTAACGATTGCTCTTTTGGTACGTCTTAGTCGCGACGTCCAGGAATCCTCCTCGGGTAGCATTCTCAGGAAGCTCGTGCCACAATTTCGCAAATCAGCCTTTGCTGTGCTTCCCTTGGAAAAGTTGGACGATGTCTCGCTCCTCAAAAACTCTGCCTCGCAAGTTTCGGCATCGGCAAAGAACGTCGCGAAAAATGGCGGTGCTTCATCGTTCGAATGGAATAAAAAATCGAATATCAAAAGCGCACGCGATTTATACGTTGGCGATTGGATGCAGCGACCTATTGGTGAGACAGAGTTTGGTCCTCTGGTGAGAATACTCGTGTATCTTTCTCAATTTCTGAACACCATTTTACACTTTGACAGTACGCGAAATGAAACCGTGGACCAGGAAGATATTTTCGCGCTCGTCACGAAAACGTGGAACGAGTGCCCGAACAAGAAAGACTATTGGTGCGTAATTAAAACGGTCTGTTCAATTGCAAAAATCGGAGCCCTCGGTGTTATCGATCTCGCTCTCGGTCTTTTACGCCGAAGAGGTTTTCGAGTCAACTTGAGATTCATGGCAGAGTACTCCATGATGGTTCTGATGTTCATCGGGTATTACATTCTCAAGTTCTTGTTTCGAGTGCTATTCTTTTAAAACTGCCGTAATTGATCGTACCATGGTACCAGTAATTCAATTGATAATATACATTCCTATTGCGCGCATACATTTCTAAATAATCTAATAATATTACTACAATTACGCTACAGTGTGCGGTATGTTTCTTGATCCTTGCTTGCCCTCTTTTAAAAAAAAACTATCATGCGCTTTTCTTCACATCGTCCTTTTTCCAAAACTGCACTTTCTTCTTCAGTTTCTTCGCCCACTCCGGCAACTTTCGAGGTGGCGGAGGTGGAGGTGGGATCCAGCGATTTGCCACCTCGCGATGGAACACGTATATTAATTGTCGAAATCCAAGAGTAAAGAAGAAACTCAACACGACGGCAATCATAAGTAAAAGAATAGTTGCCGACCGCTCGGTGACAGTTCCAACGTCCCAAACGCGCTCGAACGCGGTTCCGGTGACCAAACCCTGCGCGGCACCTCCAAGTGATGCGGGATCAGCACCAACCGGCGGAAGCAAGACAGTCGCTAAGTTTGGCACGAGAAGGGCGAATAATCCAATAATTAATCCGACGACGCTCGATGCGATTGCAGATAAGTAAAAGAACGTCTTGAGAAGCAAAATTTTCCGACCGAGCATGAGTTCGGTGCTCCGTTTCAAATTCTCTCCGCCTTGTTTACCTTCAAATATTCGAACGGGAACGCAAAGAGCCAAGTCTAAACACCTCATTAACCCCAAATACGGAATAGGAATGGTAATCATACCGTTCCACGCGATCGAAAGCGTTCGGCGCAAGTCTATTATGAGAATCGATTTGTACAGCTCCAAACCTTGCTTCAAAACGCCGTACGCGTACTTTGGTTTAACTTTCGCGTATTTATCGTCGTCACTGTTATAATCTACTTTTTCTATCGTTCCATCTTCTTCCTTATCACCAACGTACGCGTTTTTAAACGTCGCAATACGAACGAGAAACTGACACAGAAACTTCCACGCCTGCGTGGCGACGACGAACGTCGCCGCGATAACTTCCACCTCGTGCACCTGTATCAAAGCTAAGAGGAACGTCCCCCCGAGATTCAACGCTTGCGCGAAAAAACCAGCGACGAAGACGAGCGTCACGGTCGGTAAAAAATCTCTCGAAGACATTCTCAAAGCTTCCCCGATGATTGCTTTCGCCGTCAACTCTTTCATACCGTTTATTTGTTCTCCTTCTGCTGTTTTTAGGGGAATTCGTGGTTCCGCTAACGGATACACCTTTATTACCTCTGAAGAAGGTATCTCTCCTCCCGTTTTAAAAACTTCCGCACCATCTTCGTCACCACCCGCAGTTGTTGTTGTTGCTGCTGCTCTTGCCGCCCGAGCGATGATGATCATGCTGTTGGGGACATTCGTCCTCCCAATCATCAAAGAAAAAAGCTTCTTCCCCTCTCTTCTTCTGGAAAAAGATGACGATGTTGTTGAAGATGATGAGGATGATGACTTTTGATGATGATGAGAGCGACGATGATGATGATGACATTTTTCCATCATCGAAAAGGAAAACGAGGATTTTGAGGAAGAGATCAAAATGTTCTCTGTCATCGTCATCGTTATCTTCGTCGTGGCAGTGGTGGTGGTGGTGGTTATGGTGGTTATGATTTGTGATGAGTACTCTGCCTCTTTAATAAGGAGCCTTTTTAACAAAAGAAACTGATGAGGATGAAAAAAGTTCAAAAATACGAAAAAAGGTGAGTCACGCATCAGCCAACATTTTAACACAAATTTCGATTTTAAGACCCCTCGTTATTATTTTCTCTCTCGCGCGTCCTTCTTCAGAGAGAGAGAAACACACACAAAAACACACATCCGTGGCATTCGCGCATAAAGAGCGCTTTAAAACGAGTTTCGTCTTTTTTCTCCTCCGTCTTCTCCGTCGTTGCTTTTTCTTTCCGTCTGAATAACATCAGAAGAAGAATAAGAAATCATGAACGTTCATCACCGAACAACGATGAACGAGAACAACAACAACAACAACATCTTCTCCTCGCTCTTAGGAGGAGGAGGAGGAGGAGGAGAGAATTTCATCAACAAGAGCAACAGAGCGCAACAAAACAGAGGCGCGTTAGGCAACATCACGAACAACATCAACGACAACAATAGCAGCAGGCACAAGAATAGTACTAGTAATTTTGCGACGACGACAACAAAGAAGACGAGCAACAACAGTATTCAGATTTTACAGAGAGACGTGGAACGATTGGCTCGACTGGAATGTCACGAGTTCGAGTCCATCGCGGAAAGGAATAGCACTAACAGTAACGCCGAGGATCGAATCATTTTAGGTCAGATAATGGAAGAACTCATCGTGGAATACTCTGAGAGAGAGCAACCGCACTCGTATTACTACAAAACGTTGCGCGAAGCGTCGAGCCGAGCGAGTAGTGAACGCGATGACATTTGCAGATTCAACTTTTAATTTTGTTATACTATACAGCGAGTATTGCTACGATTCTTATTAATTATGTTATGCGCTATTATTTCCTACTTTGAATCCGCTTCTCTGCGGCGTCTGCTAACTGAGTCACTTCGGTCAATAATTTTTTCAGCACCGCTTTCTCCTGTTCCGCGTACACGAGCTTTGCTGTCGATTCTTCTTCCGCTATTTTGGCTATTTTATTGTTATTCGATTTCGACGGTGACTTTGTTGGTGACTTTTTCGCGGTAATCTTCCCACTATTCGTCGAGAGTGGCGGTGGCTGCGGCGTTCTCCTCTTCAAAGCGTCGTACGCCACCTGGTCGTGTGCTCGCTTTCTCGCGACTTCTGCCGCGCTGAGCAAAGCTTCCCCTAACTGGTCCACCGCGTTTGGCTTTATCAAGCCGTGCAAAATCGGTTTCTTTGTCTTTAAAAAGTGAGGGCTCGCGCCTCCTTTCGCGGCGAAACCCATCGGAGATTTCTGCGGTACATACGCCTCTTGTTTCATCACGCCTCCGTTTGTTTTATTGACGTCCATCTGCAACCCGGGCGCGACTAGTAAACTCGCATCCGACCCGGCTGGCATGAATTCTTGCTGACTCGCGATCGCTTTGTGCGCGTCCGACCCTTCAAAGTTCTTACAGTCCAAGCATCTGCACATGTCCGAACAGAAAATAGACGCTTGAAAACACTCGCAATACTTCTTCAAGCAGCCAGATTTTTTACAGTGACACCCTTTATTGTGCTTCTCGTCGCCTTCTCCGCCATTAAGAGTCGGCAATACTTTCGGTCTGAACGCGTTTGGGTTCCTCTCTAAAGTCGCCTCTACGGCTTCTTGTCTTTGCACCGAGTTTTCCACGTTATTTTTACATTCTACGCAGTTGCAGTTTTGCAAACAGTACTGCCCAGAGGCGAAACACTCGCAGTATAATTTCAGACACCGAGAGTTTCTGCAGTTGCACGTCTTACGATCGGTTTGAATGTTGGCGTTATTCAACGGCAAACCACCCTCCACAGGTGGAATCATTTCTCTCGATTTGCTTCTGCTTCTGCTTTAAAAGCGTTTGATCGTCCGTATCAAAACCTTCTCTTTCTCTTCTGCAAGAGGTCAGGTTTTTCGAAATTCAAATTTCACCTCCGCCTCCCAATTCTACCCTCTTGTCTCTTCCTCTTTTCTTCTTATATTCCTATGTATTTATTTATATCTTAAGAGATCTAACACCAACTGAGAGCAGCGCTCCTCCTTCTTTCACCCTCTTTCACTCTCTCTAGTTGATTTCCTTCTCTTCTCTTATTGAGTTGAATGAGTTTCTTGTGTGAAGAATAATAATTTTCTTTTCGAGAGAAGACCTTTGCGTAATTCCCTCCTGCTCTGCTGTGTTTTCGTTTTTGGAGGAAAAGAAAACGAGGAGGAGGAGTGGTGAAAAAACACTTTTATCTTCTGTCGTCTGAACAAACTGCTAACTAAGTAAACTACACACCCTCTCTATCTATATTCTCTACATTCAAAAACGATCAATCTCTTCTTTTGCCTCTGCCATCCCACGTCTTCTTTTTGGATTTCTGACTAACAGAGAAGACAAGACCGTCGCGAACTGCGCGTCGTATCCTGGACCGCCCTCCGTATTGGAGAAGGACAACGGATTCTTCGCCTCATCCGCCTCCTCCTCGCGTAATATTCTCTGATACGTATCGTACGAATTCCCTGTCTTGTAATGATAACCTCCCGTCCTCATCGCGTGAAAAGACATGCCTACGCTCCAACTATCCGCCTTAAAGCCATCGTACGGTTTACCTTCGCAACATTCAGGAGCCGTGAATGCGGGCGTACCCGGCGTTTTCAGCACCGTCCGGGTATCTTTCGAGAGGATAACCGCGGTGCCAAAGTCGCCAAGTTTTACGGTTCCGCTCGCATGTACAAACATATTTTGCGGTTTGATATCTAAATGAGCTATGCATAAGACCTCGTGTATGTATGCAACTCCGGAAAACACATCTCGAGCGTACCGAAGGCACGTCTTCCAGTCGACCTTCTCAAACGTTTCTCGTTCCTCGTCTAGTATCGGACCGAGAGCGCAATATTCCAACACAAAGTACAGTTTCGGGCTCTCTTCGTCCCAGAGAAACTCGATGAGTTTCGTCACGTTTTCGTGGTCGAGTTGAACTAATATTTGCGCTTCGTTAAACGCGTCGTCCAGAGCGGTGCGTTCGTTGTTGGACGAGCGTATTCTTTGCAATCGTTTCTTGTTGTAAATTTTGATGGCGCAATCCGTTTCCTTCTCATCACCGTTACCCCTGTAACGATAATGCATGACTTTCCCGAACGAACCTTCGCCTAATCGCTTCACTTTTCTGTATTTTTCATTGATTGTTTTCACATCTTTGGATTCTTTTATCAGGGATACCTTCCGAGTTACCTTGTTCGGATACGCTAGGAGAAAGTCGTAAGTCGTTGAACAAATGGAAGTTGTTGTTGTTGTTGTTGTCGTCGTCGTCGTCGTTGCACCTCTCTCACTTCTACTTCTTCTTCTCGCCATCGACTTGACACTGAAGACATCCGCGGGTTCCTGCTTCAGATTTTCCTTTTCATCTGTTCTCTTCAGAAGCGTCGACTTGGAAGGAACACACCCCATTCTATGTGAAGAAGAAAGAACGAAGACGGAAAATTTTAAGTAGGTACTTTGTCGCTGGAAAGCATAGATGAAGTATATGTGAGAATCCTGAACAATATAGTTGGCAAATTAATTAAGAGTGCTCTATTCCGACGGATTATTACAATTATATCAGTAATTTAAACCTTTAAATTTTATTATTTTATTATTTTATTTGGAAAAATAAAACAACTCAATTCTTTTCTGACTTTTCAGATTATTTGTCCCGATTTATTTATCAAGTATAAATAGAATAATTATTTTTGCGCATGAATGTATAATTGTATGTGACAAAATAAGTATAAATGGGGAAAATTCGCAGGCTGGTAAAATAGTTTATTTTATTCTCCTGAAATATTTTTGTAATGCAATGTTTTATCTCGGTTTTCCTATACCAAAATTAGATTCATGTACGATAATTATATTTAAATTTGTTCATATAATTAAATGTGTATAATAGCAAGCCAGGATATAGGAATCGTATTTTAAATAAATCTTTAAAGACAAAGAAGATAAAAAAGTAAAAAAAAGAAAAGTTCGTTGAGGGAACAATGCCAATTCCAAAAGCCAAAAAGCTTCTCTTCTCTTCCTCCTTTTGGAAGAAGGCAAGAAAGAAACACGAGAGAGATAAGGAAAGAAGTATGCAGAGAGCCGTGGATATCCTCGCAGATAAGCAGAAATCCACGGAACACGTCCGAAACATATGCGTTTTAGCGCACGTGGATCACGGCAAGACCACGCTGACGGATTGTCTGATTTCTCACAATGGCTTCATCAACCAGAAACAAGCGGGAAGTTTACGAATGATGGACTTCCTCGAAGAAGAACAAAGACGAGGAATTACCATGAAATCCGCTTCGATTGCGTTACAATATACCTCGCAATCAACATCATCATCTTCTCCTTCGCAATCTACTTTAATAAACGTCATTGATTCTCCCGGTCACGTAGACTTTTGTTCCGAAGTGAGCACGGCGGCGAGACTTTCGGACGGTGCGCTCGTTCTCGTGGACGTGTGCGAAGGGGTCTGCGTCCAAACTCACGCGGTTTTACGACAAGCGTGGGAAGAAAAGTTGAAACCGTGCTTAATTTTCAACAAGATGGATCGGCTCATCGAGGAGTTGAAGTATTCCCCGTTGGAGACGTACGAAAGATTGCGAATGCTTTTGCACGAGGTGAATTCTCTCGTGAGCGCGTTCGAGTCCGAAAAGTTTATCAATCAAGCGGATACGTTTCTCAGTGCGGAAGATAAAAGGAATAATAACATAAACATCAACAGTGATAATAACGAAGATGTGGAAGATTTAGCGGAATATTTAGATGATCATCTGGACATGACGGATGCCGAAGACGTCTTCTCCGTGGAACGAGGTAACGTGGCGTTCGCCTCAGCCATGGACGGATGGGCATTTCGACCGGAGCAGTTTGCGAGATTATACGCGGAAAAGTTGGGATGTTCGGAGAAAGCTTTGAAAAAAGGGTTGTGGGGCGACTGGTTCTATCATCCAAAATCGAAACGAATAGTCGGGAAGAAACTCAACCCGAACGGAAAATTGAAACCGTTGTTCGTGCAGTGCATTCTCGACCCGATTTGGAAACTGTACGACGCCGCAGACGAGTATTACTCAGGTGATAAAGATTTACCAACGCTCGCGAAATCACTAAAATTGACAAGGATATCTGAAAAAGAGTTGACGCAATCCAATAAACGAATGACATTATTAGCAATCATGCGAAGCTGGCTGCCTTTGAGTTCCGCGATACTCGAAATGGTCGTCCACTCGCTCCCTAACCCGGTTGAAGCAATGCCGTTTCGAATAGAACGGCTCCTCTACCCGTCAGATAGTAAAATGGCCGCATACGACGATATTTTGAAGTGTAACAAGAGCAGTGATGCGACAACAGTTGTATTCATTTCGAAAATGGTAGCTGTTCCTTTGAGCTCGATTCACGGAGGTGTGCGAGAAGGTTCCGAGACGCACGGCGACAGCAAGTTTGTCGGTTTCGGACGCGTTTTCGCTGGTATCATAAAAAAAGGTGATAAAATATTCGTCTTGGGTGGTGACGAACCTACGGAGATTATAATTTCAGAGTTATATTTGATGATGGGTCAAGGGATGTTCCCTGTAGATGAAGTGCCGAGTGGAAATCTCCTCGCCATTGGAGGTTTAGACAAAGTGGTCTTGAAATCCTCGACTCTTTCTTCATCTTTAGAGTGTCCATTATTCGGGTCCATGATGTTTCAGGCGAGCGCTATTGTTAAGGTTGCCGTGGAACCAGAAAATGTGCAAGACATGCCGTTGCTTTTAGAAGGTTTGCGTTTGTTAAACCGAGCAGATGCGTTCGTCGAGATGGAAGTTATGGATTCTGGAGAGCACGTTTTGAGCGCAGCCGGTGAAGTGCACTTGGAACGGTGCATCAATGATTTGAGAGAAAGGTTTGCCAGAGTCCCTATTCGAGTGTCTAAACCTTTGGTAAACTTCAAAGAAGGCATTACGACCGCTGGTTTTGCGGACTATAAAATAGTTAGTAAAAAAGTGTTGCGAGCGTCGGTGGAGAGACTTCTTGTTGTTGGCGACAAAGAAAAAGAGGAAGAGAAAGTAGACGAAAGAGAAGCGACGACAGCCAAGGACGAGAAGAAAAAGAAAAAAAACAATAACGCTTTGAATATAGAACTTAGTAGTATTAGTAGTAGTATTAGTAGTAATAGTCGTGACACTTTCTTGGACGACTTTGAAGAATCCATTCGGCTGGGATTCCAACTCGCATGCGAAAGAGGACCGATATGCGACGAGCCTCTCGATAACCTTAAAGTGACTGTTGAGTTCTTAGATGCGCCTATTGAGGATAATGACGAAGTAAATAATAACGACGATGACGAGCAGCTGAATTCTGGACAAGTGATTACGTTTACCCGCGACGTGATTCGACAAGCCGTGATGAAATCAAACCCAAGGTTGATCGAGGCTATGTATTTAGCGGTCATAACAACCACCTCGGAAGCATTGAATGGAACCTACGCCGTTTTAGGAAGACGACGATCTGATATACTTTCAGAATCCATACGCGAAGGCACTGGTGTATTCATTATTCACGCGTACTTACCTGTGGCAACTTCGTTTGGTTTCGCCGACGAGCTTCGGAAACTCACTTCGGGTGCTTCCAGCGCTCAGCTCGTGTTTTCGCACTGGAAAGAGTTGGATATCGATCCGTACCAAAAGCTCGGCGAGGACGGAGAAGAGTTAACAGACAACGTCGCCAGAGATTTGATGGATATGGTTCGTAAGCGTAAAGGTTTGAAAGTGGACGAGAAAGTTGTTAAAGTTGCCACGAAGCAAAGAACGCTGAGTCGAAAGACTTGATTTTAGATGTAACGCATTTTTTTGCTTTTGCGAAAAAAAAAAAGATAAAAAACAAACAAACTCTTCACACACACACGCACACACACGAGCGCGCGCGCGAGCACAGGAACACGAACACAAACACCGCCCTCATCAAATGGTGCAATTCTCTCACGTTGACAATTCTTCTCCGACCATCATAACTTTGGATGAGAGCGAAGATAAAGCTCGCGCTCGAGAGTTGACTTTGCTCGAATGTCAACAATTGGCTTTGGAGTATAATTTCGTCAAAGAGAACGCACCATCGAATGGAACCGTGCAGCAAAGAGCAGACGTCGTCGGTTTCTTCAAACAGTACGGCGCAAACGGATTATCGCAATTTAAAAAGAAATTCGGATCGATGAAGTTATATCCGCCCGGAGAGAAAGAGGTGGAGTTCTATTCCTTCTCTTGCGGTTCTGACGAAGACGATGATCTCGGAGGATCAAACGGAGATGCGTTCTTGAAAAAACCAATCAGCAAGGAAGACATTGAAGAAGCTATACCGATTTACGAAGAGAATAAAGGTTCCTTTCAGAAATTAAGCTGGAAATACATCAAACGTCCTGGAGGTCAGGCGATTCGTCCGCCAGATTGGTACAAATTGGATGGCGCTGTTGCGCAAGTCGAGAAGGGCGACAACGATACTGAGTGCCCGATGTGGACATCGAATGGCTCTGTTGATTACGGCGGGAAAGAACAGTGGGAGTGGTGGTTAAAATATAAAGGTAAATCAGCCGATGAATCCAAAGTACTCTTCGTTCGAGTCCTTGAAATGGCAAAGAAGAACAAGAAGGAGAATTTCTATTGATTAGTGTGAAGCTATATAGAATTCTTCATCGTTTATTTATTCAAAAACAACAACAAACAAAAAAGTTTGCAAAAGCTAATGTTACACACGTTACGTTCAGTTTAAAAGTCATGGTCATCATGGTTCTAGTCCTTACTCTTCTTTTTCTTCTTTTTCTTTTCGCCGTCGTCATCGGCTTTGGAAGACTTCTTTTTCGTCTTTTCCTTCTTCTCCTTCTTTTCTTTCTTTTCTTTCTTCTCGCCACCACTTGGTAACGCCGCTGCGCTATCTTTATCTTTCTTTGAGCTCTTCTTCTTCTTCTTTTTCTTTTTACCATCGCCAACTGAAAACGGATTGAACGCGTCGTCTCTCTCGTACGGATCAAATCTCGGATACGCTTCAATCGTCGGCATTTCGCCTTCGCCGCGGCCTTCGCTCGGTTTGAGCGGATCGTAAGCGACTAAGTTCGAATGCAACTTCGAGGCGGCATTTGTTGGTTGGTATCCTCCAATTTTCAAAGCCGCTCCTTCCTCAAAGTCCTCGTCTTCGTCTGAGCTATCGTCTTCGCCCTTGATGGACGGTCTAGAAATCGGGCCGCCCAAGCTATGCGCTGCCAAGTGCGCTTGCATCGCTTGCATGGCCGCAGAGTCAGTCGCGGTGAGCGCAGCGGCAGCCTTACCGTCCTTTTTGGATTTGCGACCACCCGAGCCGGCTTCTTCTTCTGGAGCCAAATAATAGTTGCCCATTTTCTTCTTGTGGTTGGCCAACATTTTGCGCGCCTCCTTTTCTTCCTTGGCAATTTGTTCTTTCGATTTTTTAACCGTAAACAAATCGGTAACATTCTTTGGTCCTTTCGACTTCTTCTTACCTTTCTTGCCTTTTCTACCCGAGTATTCGTCGTCGGATTCCGAGTCACTCGATTCGAGCAAGTGATCCCACTCCGTTGACAATGGCGCGTTGACGTTGAGATCCTCCGGCGCCCCGAGTTTGCGCTGGGCTTTCGTCGAAACTGGCTGAATTTCCTCCGCGAAGACATTTGCGATTTCTTCGACGAGGGCCATACCAGACCCGGCTTCTTCGTCTTCGGCGTCTTGAACCGCATCGAGAATAGTTTTCAATTGGCAACTTCGTTCTCGCACTTCGAGATTTAAGGAAACCATAAAAGGCATCAAACGTTTGCCACCGATAATATCTCGAATATCCGCGAGATCCTCGGTTTCTGGAACCAAAATAGACGCATCCGAACCTCGCGTAGCTTGCAAATGCTCACTGACTGCACTCGAGTAGATTTTAAGCGCGCTGTGAATGTACACGCTTTGGACAGGACCCGGTAACTGCGTGACTTGTTGTTGTGTCAACGCATGCACGAGCTCGGCTTGGTCCGTGAGATAATGCGCGTACTCACCAACGACCCATGCAATGGCTTTGAGCGCATCCGGAACCGTTTTATTAACGCTCGACATTTCTAAAAGAGTCGGGTCGATCAAAATCGGAGACAAGATACCGACGGCGGATTCTCGAATGACTTCCACGCGCAAGCACACGTCGATGATTTGATCGCCGACGAGTTTCCCGTGCGAAGAGGACGGGACGCGAATCAAATCAGCCAACACGGATAAATACCAAACAAAGTCAGTGACTAAAGCGTACCTATCGCTCATGCAAATGTGAATCACAGACCATACCAATTCATCTCGGAATTTCTTATCGGCTCTTCCCATGGCGCCCATCAAATGAGCGGTGGTATCCATCAACGTCTTCTTCGTCACCAAACCTCGGACGATTTTCAACGCGCAGTATTGAATGTTCGAATCTTCGTGGTCGAGACAGCCAAAGATGTTCCCCTTATGTTCGGCGACAATTCTCGGGTGCGAATCGAGCAAAAAGGTCAACGCGTGCAACGCGAGAAACTTAATATTCGGATCGGTATCTTCGAGCATGTCTTTCAATTTATCCACCGCTTGTCGAACAATCTTCTCTTGAGAAGTCATGCCTTGGACAACCGTTCGAATACATTCGTACATGAGCGATTTAGCGCTCGTCGTTTCCAAAATTTCCGACAACGGACCGACGAGTTTCTTTCCCAATCGCGGCTCCAAAGGCGTCAAAGCGCCGAATACTTTAACCAATTTAATCGTCATCCAGTTCGAGGACGAGGTCGTCAATAATTTGTAAAACTTCGGTGCGAGCGGCAAGTATGTTTTCGGGTTGTGCATGGCAAGTTCTGACAATACCGTCACCGCGGCTTGGACGACAGTTTGATCGTCATCTTCTAAACATTCTGTCAGTCTCGCGAAGGACGGTCTCAAAGCTTCCGGGTATCGCAAGAAGCACTTGTAGAGACACAAGCACGCTCGGCGTCGTAAATCCGGTTTGTGGTTGTTTAATAACGAATACACATCTGCGACTAACGTTTGCGACAATTCTGGCGTGACAATATTCGCCAAGCACGAAATCGCCAACGCCGCCTCCGCCGGATTCGGACTCGCCAGATCCTTCTTCAACAAATTGGGAATTAACAACACGACATCGGTATCGTCCCCGAAAGATTGACAGGCGGCTAAATACCCGACTCTTTTATATTTCACGTTCGCCGTGGACATTAACTCGACGACGTGAAACGATGCCCAGTTCATGTTAAATCCTAAAGAGTGCAAATACGTCGCCTTTTCAATAGCAATTGATTTCGTTCGAATGTCCGACGAGACCACTTCGGCGCGAATGTCTTGCAAAGACTTGTTCATGAAATCCTTTTGAGTGTCTTTGTGACTTCGGATGCCTGATGAATAGATAGAGGAAATGATGCGGTTAATAACACTTTGTTGTTGTTCTCGATCATCCAAAATTTGAGCGAGTGTGATGATGCTATTGGGTCTCGACAAAACATATAAGAAGGAGAAGAAGGATCATCCATCGTTTTGCGCAATTCAATTTAATTTTGGGAGCCCCGCAGCAGACGCGGGAATTCAAAGAGAATTCAATTTTACGACACGAGATAAAAACGTACCCGTGATCAAGTCTCTCAAAGATTTCTGAAACAATCTCGTGACTGTCGCAGACGACGCCGTCTTCGATCGATCTTTGTTGCTCTGCGACCCCATGGAGGACATGGAGGTCATCTTATTTAGAAGAGAGAGAAGAGAGTACGTGTGTGTGTGCTACAAAAAAATGAGGAAAATTGGTGAAGGAAAGCAGAGAAGAGAAGTAAAATTTGATTTTCATGAATGATTTCCTTCTCGTGAAACACGCGCACAGAAGACAGACAAAAAAAAAGAGAGATATCCACTAATCTTCATTAACTTTCGGATTACTTTAATACGCGCTACGAGAGGAGTTAAAGATGATGGCATCCTCTGCGTCGACTTCTTCGTCTCTCGCGACTTTTACGAAGTCCACGGCGAACCCGCCGCCGCGTTCTTCTTCTTTTTGCTGGAAGAAGAACAAATGTAGTAGTGGTAACAACAAAAATAAGAATATCTCAACGACGACGAAAAGCAATCATCATCATCGAAGACACAATCGAAGAGCGACAGTGGCAACGTCTTCTTCCTCTTCTCCGGCAGAGGCCACGGGTGAAGGAGATGGATTAATTTTACAGCGCGGTAAAGGAGAATTGAACGCGTTTGATTCCATCGCCATCGGGTCTCCAATCGTGAAATATTTCCAAAGCGATGACGACACCG
>Ga0115000_10001634_pt1 | contig 19622 bp, 17 predicted proteins | sample ArcticOcean_MG_C_6_FD_89690 | JGI IMG/M metagenome (GOLD analysis project Ga0115000, IMG submission 89690) | Marine microbial communities from western Arctic Ocean - ArcticOcean_MG_CB8_128 | ecosystem: Environmental > Aquatic > Marine > Oceanic | place: Arctic Ocean: Canada Basin | collected... | reverse complement strand
CCTATCAAGCTTCCTCTTCTTCTTCCTCTTCTGGCTCATAACCTAACCGGGCCACGCCCTGTGGAAACAGGTAAATTCCAATCAAACTGGTAATTTCAGTCAACAAGTTCAACTTACCGTCAATAGTGGCTAGGACATAAGAGTCGACAAGCTTTGCCTCTCCCGCTAAGGAGTCATGCTAACGGATCAACAACCAAACCACCCCTGACAGAGCTAACGCTGATAATATAATGGCTAAAAAAGCCGAATTCTTTGCTACAGGCAATTCGCGATCCAATTTTTCATTGATAGGGGTCAGTGAGTTTTCAATCATTTTCTTGAGTTCTTCTTTTACCTCTTGGAGAATTCCTATTTTTACAAACCGGATATTTTCCGCCACCAGTTTATCCAGGTCTTCCAGAATTTTTTGAGATATCTCTGGTGTGGCTTTTTTCAATTCTTCCCGTACTGCTTCCAGACTGTCTTCGTTTAACCGCCGCATTTTTCGGTCGATATCTTCCATCTTGGTATGAATGGCTTTTTCTACCTTCGGCGCAATATTTTCTTGTATCAACTCCATCGAATCGCGTGCGTTTGCCAAAGATTCATGAAGTTGCTCTTGAATTTCTTCTTCCAGTGCTTCTTTTCTAGACTCTACATGTTCTATTAGAATATCCAGTCGTTGCTGAATCTCGGATACTTTTCGGAATTCCGGGTTACTCGAATCGGTCATGATATTTCCTGTGTCTGTTTAAATATTAGATGGCGATAATGGAAAAAGATTGCAGATAATTATGGACGTAACTGGTGACAGTTTCAAATAGTTATAGAGAGGCTCAAAACTTGACTTCTCCTCCTCATTCGACTACCTTTACAGGATTGATAAGTAAGAGGTTATTTGTGGAACAGTATATCAAAGAATTCACGGATTATCTGGTGGCTGAGAAAAATGCCTCTCCCCACACGTTGGAAAGTTACCTCAATGATATTTCCCAGTTTGAGGATTTTCTAAAGCAATCGGGCCATGCCGGGGAATCACCCACTCCTAAAATTGATTCTATAGATCGGTTGGCGATCCGTTCTTACCTGGGTTTTTTGTATGAAAAAAAGTTTTCTGCTTCTACAATGCGACGAAAACTTTCTACCCTGAGCTCCTTTTTTCGCTTTCTATGTCGTGAAGGCTATTTACAAAACAATGTTGTGAAATCCGTTCCCGCACCGAAAATGGAAAGCAAGCTGCCGTCGTTTCTATCCGTCGATGAGATGTTCCGCCTGATCGATTTGCCTGAGGGGGAAGGCTTTCTGGCTGTTCGCGATCGAGCCATGCTGGAATTATTTTACAGCACCGGAGTAAGGATCAGCGAGCTGGTATCTTTGAAGACCAAAGATATCGACCGAACCACACAAATGGTTAAAGTACTGGGAAAGGGAGGCAAAGAACGTCTGCTTCCTTTCGGTAAAAAATGTGTGGAGGCTTTGGACCAATATGAAAAAGTCCGCTCTGATAAAATTATTTCTACAAAAGTGAATAGCGAATATCTTTTCCTTAATCACCGAGGTAAAGGTATCACGACCCGAGGAGTCCGAAAAATTATTGAGAAATATGTGACTACAGGGAATTTTCCTGGGAAAGTTTCGCCGCACTCCATTCGGCACTCTTTTGCTACTCATTTGCTGGAAGGCGGAGCGGACCTTAGGTCTATTCAGGAGTTACTAGGTCACGCCAGTCTTTCTACTACGCAAAAATATACCCACCTGACGATTGACAAGCTGGTTGAAACCTACGACCAGGCCCACCCTCGCGCCAAAGAACAATAAAATTTTTATTTTTTCTGTGTACCAAGTACAATACCCACTATGATGCATGCAACCACAATATTAGCTGTCCGCCATAAGGACAAAATCGTTATGGGCGGGGATGGACAAGTAAGCCTTGGCAATACAGTAATGAAACACTCTGCCAACAAAGTACGGCGGATATTCAACGACAAGGTGGTCGGAGGATTTGCCGGTTCCACCGCAGATGCGTTTGCCTTATTCGGTCGTTTTGAGGAAAAACTGGAAAAGTACCAAGGCAACCTACATCGTTCCGCAGTCGAGATGGCTAAAGACTGGCGAACAGATAAAATGTTGCGGCGACTGGAGGCAATGCTCATCGTTGCCGATAAAGAAAACTTCCTATTACTATCGGGTACCGGAGATGTAATCGAACCCGATGATGGAATTTTAGCCATTGGCTCTGGAGGAATGTTTGCTCTTTCTGCCGCCAAAGCTTTAGTTGCCCACAGCAATCTATCTGCACGAGAGATTGTTGAGGAAGCTATGAAAATCACAGAAACTATTTGTATTTATACGAACTCCCATCTCACGATTGAAGAGCTGTAACCCATGAACGAAATGACAATAACCGAACCCACAAAAAAAACCAAAAATTCGCGTGGCGAATTCATGGCTTCATTGACTCCCAAACAAATTGTCGAGGAGTTGGATAAATTTATTGTAGGACAGAATAATGCCAAGCGTGCCGTTGCAATTGCGTTGAGGAACCGCTGGCGCAGGCAACAACTTCCCGATTCGTTACGCGATGAAGTCGGGCCAAAAAATATTCTTATGATTGGTCCTACCGGTGTGGGGAAAACAGAGATAGCTCGGCGGCTCGCCAAACTTTCGAAATCCCCTTTTATTAAGGTAGAGGCTTCAAAATACACTGAAGTGGGTTATGTAGGCCGCGATGTAGAGTCCATGGTCCGTGATCTGGTCGAGCTTAGCAAAGGCATGGTCAAAGAGGAAATGGAAGGAGAGGTCAGGGAAAAAGCTCGCGAGCAAGCAATTGAAAGGTTGCTGGATCTACTTTTACCGCCGCCGCCCGGTCACTCAGGGAAAACCGGATTTGATTCTGATCCTAGTGGTAGGTTGCATTACGATCAAACCCGCGAAAAGTTCAAGCAGATGTTACAGGACGGACGATTAGACGAAAGAGAAGTCGATGTTGATGTTGCTGAAAAACGCACTCCTATGATTGATGTTGTATCTGGTGCGGGCATGGAAGAAATGGGAAGCAATATTAAAGATATGCTCGGATCACTGATGCCGGGCAAAACAAAAAAGCGCAAGCTTAAGGTTCCCGAAGCTTTCAAAACACTTTGCCAGGAAGAAGCAGAAAAATTATTAGATGAAGATACCGTTGTTCAGGAAGCCATTAACCGGGTTGAGCAAAATGGCATTATTTTCATCGACGAGATAGATAAAATCATTGGCCGTTCAGGTCAAGGTTCAAGCGGGCCCGATGTATCGCGCGAAGGTGTTCAACGAGATTTGCTGCCGATTGTCGAGGGATCTTCTGTAAACACAAAGTACGGAATTGTTAAAACCGATCACATCCTTTTTGTTTCAGCTGGCGCATTTCATTCTGCCAAACCATCAGATTTGATTCCCGAGTTCCAGGGACGTTTTCCTATTCGCGTTGAACTGGACTCCCTTACCAAAGAAGATTTTATTAAAATTTTGACAGAACCCAAGAATGCCCTCGTCAAGCAATATACCGGCCTCCTAGAAGCAGAAGGTGTGCATTTAACTTTTAAGGAAGATGCTATCGATCAAATAGCAGAGATGTCTGCTCAGGTCAATCAACGAACCGAGAATATTGGTGCGCGTCGCCTGCAAACTATTATGGAAAAATTTCTGGAAGATATTTCATTCGACGCACCAGACCTTGAAGAAAAAAATATAGAAATCGATGCAGCCTACATCCAAGACAAATTGAAAGATATTATTCAAGACGAAGATTTGAGCCGATACATCCTTTAAGTCCTAACGTGAAAAAACTCATACAAAAAGCCGAAAACCTGCTGGAAGCTCTACCTTTCATCAAAAATTTTTATGGCAAAACTTTCGTTATTAAATACGGAGGTAATGCCATGGTCTCAGAAGACCTTAAAGACAAATTTGCTCTAGATATCGTGATGATGAAATACATCGGCGTTAATCCGGTGATCGTTCATGGCGGCGGACCACAAATCGACAAGACTCTTAAAGCACTCGGTATTAAATCGCAATTCTTTGAAGGCCAGCGCGTCACCAATAAAGAAACCATTGACGTTGTGGAGATGGTGTTGGGCGGGAAGGTAAACAAGGAAATTGTTTCGCTTGTAAATCGCCATGGTGGCAACGCGGTAGGTATCACAGGAAAAGATGGCGACCTGATAATGGCAAAACGTCATGCTAAGGGGAAAAAACAGTCGCCTGAAACAGACCGCCCCGAGATTATAGACCTTGGACTTGTAGGCGAGATCACCCTGGTGAATCCACGCATTTTGGAAACACTGGAAAAAAGCGATTTCATCCCTGTCATTGCTCCGATCGGCAAAGGAGAGAACGGAGAAACTCTTAATATCAATGCTGATTTTGTCGCCTCAAAAATCGCATCTGCACTGAAAGCTGAAAAGCTTATTTTGATGACAGACACTGAAGGTGTTAAAAATAAAACCGGAAAATTGCAATCGGGACTCACCCGAAAAGAAGTTGCGGCTATGATCAAAACAAAGGTCATTAAAGACGGTATGTTGCCAAAAGTAAATTGCTGTCTGGATGCCTTGAAGTCGGGCGTACATAAAACCCATATTATTGACGGGCGAATACAACACGCTTTATTGCTGGAAATTTTCACGGAAGAAGGCATTGGAACTCAGATTGTGGAGAAAAAATCGGAGTTTACTACCCCTCCCGTTACCAGCTGAACACAAAATTCATCAATGACCGCAAGTACTCGTTGATATTGACATTGAATTTTGGGATTGCTACCTTAAGTCATCAACATTAATTAGAAACATTTTTAAATAAAGTTTTATGAATTCACCTTTTCTCGATGAACGCAGTAAATCGATACTCCTTGCAATCATCGATAAATACATTGAAAGCGCAGAACCCGTTGGTTCTAGAACTGTGGCGAAAATTCACCCTGAACATTTGAGTTCGGCGACCATAAGGAACGCCATGTCCGACTTAGAAGACAATGGTTTCTTGAGCCAGCCTCACACATCTGCGGGTCGAATTCCAACGGACAAAGGGTATCGTTTTTACGTCGATCACCTTTTGCGCCCGCAAAACTTTTTAATGGAAGCAGAAAACCTGTCTACAACTCGAAACTTGGACTACGCTTCTGGGAAAACAAACCTTCAAAGCGTTTTGGAAAGTGCTTGCGACAGCCTTTCCACAGTTTCCCAGCAAACAGGGCTGGTCATGCTACCCAGCTTTTCGACCACATGCTTCAAGCATATTGAATTCACAAAAGTAGCACCCCAGGCGGCTTTAGCTGTGTTTTTCTCGGAGCAGGGAATTCTGCAAAATAAAGTTCTCCCAGTAGAGTCGGAAATGACTCAGGACCAACTCACTTCGATTTCCAATTACTTGAATGATGAATTCAGCGGCAAACCTATCAAATGGATACGCAAAGAGCTATTGAACCGTTTGCGTCTTGAGAAACAACATTACAATCAACTGGCACGCAAAGCCCATGATCTTTCTTCTGCATTATTTGAGGACACGAATAACGAATTGCTGGTTCAAGGTGCTTTAAACTTTCTAGATCAGCCGGAATTCAATGAAGATATAGGAAAAATAAAATCATTATTGAAGACCCTCGAAGAAAAAACCAAGTTGATTAACTTACTCGATTTATGTTTGGATCACGAAGGTATGACCATTCTTATTGGCGAAGAAAGTTTGCAGGAAGAAATGGGCAATTGCAGCTTAATAGCTCAGAACTACCAATTAGGAACAGAAAAAGTAGGGACTTTAGCAGTCTTCGGATCAAAACGAATGGACTATAAAAAAATCATATCCATTGTCAATCATACCGCGCAAAGGGTATCTAAATTAATATCAGAAAATCAGGGAGTATAAAAAAGTTTTATGGCAACAAAGACCGATAGCAATCAAAACGACGCAGAACCTGAAGAAATATTAGAACCAGAAATATTAGAACCAGAACTGGAAAAAGAAGAAGAACCTGTCGAGGAAGAGGAAGTAAAGAAGCTAACTCCACTAGAACAACTGCAGGAAGACGTTCGCTTGAAGGATGAAGAATTATTAAAACAGAAAGACACTTTCCTCCGCGAAAAAGCCGAACTTGAGAACTTCAAAAAACGACTCACCAAAGAAAAAGAAGACTTTGTCCAGTTTGCTAACGAACGTTTACTTAAAGAACTGGTCCAGATAGAGGACAACCTGGAAAGGGCAATGTCGGCACCAAATGCAACACTGGAAAGCCTTAAAGAGGGTGTTGAAATGATCCAAAAACAGTTCGCCACCTTCCTCAAAAACCAAAAAGTCGAATCTATAGAAGCAATGGGTAAACCCTTTGACCCAAATCTACACGAGGTGTTAAACCAGCAAGAATCGGATGAACATGAAGAGAACACAGTGATCCTAGAATATTCCAAAGGATATACTTTGAATGGAAGAATCTTGCGATCTGCCAAAGTGGTGATCTCTAAAAAGCTTTCTAAAGAAGAAGATGCTGAAGATTCCTAGCAACACCAATCATGCCCGAACTACCTGAAGTAGAAACTCTCCGTCGTGCACTGTTACCACTAGTTAAAAATAATATTTGTCGAGAGATCAAATTTTTCCGTAAAGACCTTCGCTTCCCTATCCCGCAGGATCTTTTAAACAAGGGATTACTCAATAAAAAAGTTTCGGATATTACCCGTAAGGGTAAGTACCTTCTGCTTCATGCACCAAAGGGTTCCATGCTCCTACACCTGGGGATGAGTGGTCGAGTTGCATTGCAAACGACAATAGAGCCACAGGAAAAACACACGCATGCGATTTTCAGATTTTCGCAAAAATCTTATCTGCATTTTATCGACCCCAGACGTTTCGGAAGCATTTCCTGGGTTCCTGAATCTGGCAAACATCCCCTAATTGACAAACTCGGTTGCGACCCATTTTCTCCAGAAATGACTGCGAAGGCGATGAAAATTCTTGCACGGAAAAGCCGGGCACCGATGAAATCTTTTATTATGAACGCACAAAAGATAACGGGTGTCGGCAATATTTATGCATGTGAATCCCTTTATCATGCCGGAATTCGTCCGCAAAGACAGGCGAGAAAAGTCACTTTAGCTGAATGGGGAAAATGGATTGAATGCCTAGTTGATGTTCTCACCAATAGCATTGCCAAGGGCGGCACGACCTTACGGGATTTTTTTGACCCGAATGGATCTCAAGGCTATTTTTCAGTAAGTCTTGCCGTATATGGAAAAGAAGGGCAGCCCTGCCCCAAATGCACTAAGCCAATATTGCGCCTTGTTCATTCAGGTCGTTCCACATTTTTCTGCAAACTTTGCCAGCCAGCGTGACGCTAGACCCTATATATCTATTCCCATAAAGCCAAAAATGATATCTGAACCCTTTACTATAGTATCACTGGCATTACCTTGAGGTATAGTCCGGCCAAAAGAATTAAAGCTTTTCATTCTCTCCCTTTTTAGCGAAAATGATCTTTAATAAAAAAACTGAGGTTTGAAGTGCAACGTTCTATAGGGTTGGTAACATTGAATGCTAAATTTATTCATTCATCTTTGAGCCTGAGGTATCTCAGGAATGCGGCACGAAATGCCGGACACAAGAATGTTTGGATCAAAGAGTTTGTCATCAACCAACCGGTTTGGAAAATTGCTTCCGAAATCCAGAAGCTAAAACCTGATGTTTTGGGAATAGGTATTTATATCTGGAACCGAAGTCAAAGCTTCGAACTCATCGAACGACTGCAAAAGCAGAACCCGAATTTAAAAATCGTTATTGGCGGCCCCGAGGTTTCTTTTGAAACAGAAACTTCTGTAGAGTGCCCTGTGATTTCTGGCGAAGGTGAAAAGAAATGGTTGGAGTATCTCCAGATTATCGATCAAGGAGTAGTCCCCTCAGAGGAGGTCTTAAATCGCTGGAAAACTTATGGAACGGACCTTCCTGATCTCGCGCCCGCATATCTCGAAGAAGATTACCCGCAACTTAAAAACCGCATCGTATATTTTGAAACATCGCGAGGTTGCCCCTACCTTTGCTCATTTTGTCTTTCCGCACTGGATAAAACCGTGCGTTACTTTGATGATGAAATTGTCTACAAACAAATAAAAAACCTGATTGACGCAGGGGTTCAAAAATTTAAATTTGTCGACCGCACCTTTAATCTAAAACCCGGTCGCATGAAAGCCCTAATGGAGTGGCTCTCGCAGTTCGAAGGACCCGAGTTCCATTTTGAAGTGGTCGGTGACATTCTCACCCCCGATATTTTAAAATTCTTGGAAACAGTTCCGCCGGGAATGTTTCAGTTTGAAATAGGTATTCAAACTACCGATGAAACAGTACAGGAAAGTATTCAGAGGAAACAAAATAATCAGAAGCTATTCGGCATCATTAAAAAATTACTGGTTCAAGATCGCATTCATTTTCACTGTGATCTGATTTTTGGTCTGCCTGGGGAAAATATGGAGAAAATATTAAACTCATTCAGAGAAGTTATTGCACTGCGACCACATGAGTTACAATTGGGATTCCTGAAGTTTCTTCCCGGCGCTCCAATTAAAAACACAATTTCTTCTCATGAATACCAATATCAGTCCACGCCTCCTTATGAGTTGATTTCTAATATGGACCTTGGAGCAAATGAGATCGACTATCTGAAAAAGTTCGCTGACATTTTTGACCGATTTTATAATTCAAAACGATTTCGGTTTTCCATTTCTTATCTTTTGCAAAAAATGGATGCAGTCGCGTTATTCGATCAATTATTGGAATATCACGAGTCGAGAGACCTATTCATGAATCCGGTGTCACTTGATCGGCAATATCAAATTTTTCAGGAGACGTTTTTCCCCGATCTCGCTAGTGACGACAAGGACATGTTGAAACTCGACTATCTGTATTCCCAGCGAGCCTATCGACTCCCCAAATTCTTATCGGAGAAGTCTATTTGCTCTGGTAAAACTTGGAAACAAGATAGAAAAACTCCGATCATTCCCTTTCAACATAAAATTGAAATTTCCGGCTCCGAGGTCCTTTTAAAATCGATGGAACATCCTGTATACTATGCCATCTCGCATTCCAATAACGGCGGCGGATATTTCCATCGTCCTGTATTGAATCGAATCGAAGAACCTGGAATATAATCCGGATAATAACCATATAATATAAACAAAAAGTGTTTTGAGTTGAGGAGTTTTTATGTCATCTAAATCGTTAAATTCTAAAAGTCAGGTTGTAACCCAGGGGAATAGACGAGCCCCCAACCGGGCAATGCTACGCGCTGTCGGGTTTTCCGATGATGACTTTCAAAAACCCATTGTAGGTGTCGCAAATGGTCAAAGCGATATCACCCCCTGCAACGCCGGACTTGGTAAACTAGCCGACATCGCTGCCGCCCAAATCCGTAAAGAAGGTGGCATGCCACAAACGTTTGGCACTATCACCATCAGCGATGGTATTTCGATGGGAACAGAAGGTATGAAATGTTCTCTTGTCAGCCGCGAAGTAATTGCCGATTCCATCGAAACCGTTTGCCGTGGAGCCAGCATGGATGCTGTCATCTGCATTGGTGGTTGTGATAAAAATATGCCAGGAGCCATGATCGCTATGGCGCGGCTTAATATTCCCTCCCTGTTTGTCTACGGCGGAACCATTAAACCGGGGCATTTGAATGGGAAAGACCTGACCGTAGTCAGTGTTTTTGAAGCGGTAGGGCAGTTTGGTGCTGGAATTATCGATGAAAAACAGCTTACCGAAATTGAAAAGAATGCCTGTCCTGGATTCGGCTCTTGCGGTGGTATGTATACGGCTAATACCATGTCATCCGCCTTCGAAGCAATGGGCATGAGCTTGCCTTATAGCTCTACCATGGCAAACGAAGATAAAGAAAAAGAACTCAATACCGGCCTCTGCGCGGAAACACTCATGCAGATGATAAAACATAATATACTGCCACGGGATATCATGACCCGAAAAGCATTCGAAAATGCGATAGCCGTTATCATGGCAATTGGTGGTTCAACCAATGCGGTATTACATTTATTAGCTATCGCACATTCAGCTGAAGTAGAGTTGACCATTGATGATTTCGAGTCCATTCGCAAAAAGATTCCGGTGTTCTGCGATTTGAAACCTTCCGGGGAATATGTTGCCGTTGACTTGCACCATGCTGGTGGTATTCCACAGGTCATGAAAATGATGTTGAACGCCGGAATGATTCATGGCGATTGTCTCACCGTCACTGGAAAAACCGTTGCCGAAAATTTAAAGGACATTCCAGACAGCCCATCTACAAGTCAGAATGTCATTCTTCCAATTTATAACCCCAAGTACACCGAAGGGCATTTGGTTGTTTTAAAAGGTAACCTTTGTCAGGAAGGTGCGCTTGCAAAAGTATCGGGAGTAAAAACCCGAAATATAAGTGGTTCGGCAAAATGCTTCGATTCCGAAGAAGAATGCCTTGATGCTATTCTTGATGACCGAATCAAAGAGGGAGATGTAGTCGTCATTCGTTTTGAAGGACCTCAAGGCGGCCCGGGTATGCGCGAGATGCTTGCCCCGACTGCTGCTATCGTTGGAAAAGGACTGGGAGATAAAGTCGCATTGATCACCGATGGACGCTTTTCTGGCGGGACCTATGGCATTGTCATTGGACACATTGCCCCAGAGGCTCAGACAGGTGGAAACTTGGCATTATTAAGGGACGGCGACACTATCAATATCGACATAGAACATAATCGGTTGAATGTTAAATTAACTGATGAAGAATTGGACAATAGAAGAAAAGATTTTAAACCAAAAGAAAATCCATACAAAAATGGGGTATTAGCTAAATACGCTAAGCTCGTTAGCTCTGCCAGTAAGGGTGCCGTTACAGATTAACTATACATACGGAATTAATTGAACTCTAGGACTCGTTCACGCTACTAGAACTTAACTGCTAATCACTTACTGAATTATTAATCCCGTATTAGATCAAGTCTGCCCGGGGAGTTATTTTGTTCTTTCCTGGCTCGACTCCCAGTAGCCATGCCGAGTTACAAAATTTTACCGGGAGATCTTTATCCCCAAAATAACCGGGTCAATCTCTATTACCTCCATAATCTTTTCAAAGAGATTGCAGGCCATATCTCTATCCAGATGAAGGAAAAATATAATCTGGACACTCCCATTACAGCTGGCATGTGGGGTGGTTCATATATGGTTGCTTTGGATGATGGTGAGGCCAAAACCAATGTCGTTCGCCTTTACTCAATTGTCAGTCTCCCTCAGAATAGCCCTCTAGATGAAAAAGAAAATTTTGAAAAACTGATGGACCTTTATCAAGAGAATTTCGCAGTAGTTTTCGGGCGCTATGGTTTGAATCTGGTTGATCCAAAGTGGGGTGAAATCATTCCTTACTCTAACAAAATACGCCCGACTACCGCACTACAAATGTGGGACACCCATAAACGAGCTACTTTTGTACGAGCATTTTTTGTTTGGAATCAGGCTAGCTGGGAAGAGTCGATCATATACGATATGATTCGCAACATAAAAGTATTGAAGGAACTTCTAAATATTAATATTCGTCCGATAAAAAAGGACATCTCGGAGTTAAAGTTTCTCCTTCAGGATGTTTTAATCACCTATGTTACTTTGCGTGCCGCTTTGACTCCAGATTTCGTTGAACACGCCGAACCCATCATCCAAAACCTTTTTGAAGAGTTTATAAAAGGGATGCATTCGAAGGAAAGTATCGAAGAACAATACCACCGCGTTTACTCTTCTGCACTCGTTTATGGATTTGAAGAGGCTTTGCTGGAGCCCTACAAAAAGGAAAACCTGGATGTGAAAAATGTGGAAGACTGGCCTGCAGATAAAATCAATTTTGTTCCAGACGAATTAAAAGAAAAATTAGTTCCCACCCTGCAGGCCCCATGGAAAAAATTTCAAACAACTCTGGAAAAAAAATACGGGAAGGTTAATTCGCTCAACTAAGCTTCAAAAGCATCCAGCCTGCTATTCCTTTTTGTCCATTCAATTCCTTGTTGGAACCATTCCACACCGCTACCGCCATTAGAACAGATTGCCTGAACTGAACGTCATTGGAGTCGCCATCAACAAGATCGCGTTTAAATATCAAACGCCACTTATTGTCCTTCCACAATGCAGTGCCTTTAACATCTTGTTGGGACTGATAAGTCAGTGTGCTAAATCCTTCGGCATTCAGATCTTCAACCGTTTGATAGACCAACTTGGTTTTTTTTCTTACTCCAGGTTGCCCCTTTTCACCGCCAATGGATTTCCATTGCCAGATATTCACCGGCATTCCAGATTCCCCCATCGTTATTGAAGGAGCCTCACTGCTAGGGTAAACTGGAAACATAATCGCGGCTCGGTCAACGTACAAAGAAGAATGATTAAAGTTTTCGTCCCGGGTAGTGTCTTCCCATTCTATTAGCACCACTAACTCATCGCTGTTTTTAATAGCTCGAATCAAAACCTGTCGGGTTGAAGGGTTTGGCCACTTTGGATTGGTAATCATCTGCGGCCCTAGTTCGATATTGATGGCGGTGGGGGATTCTTTGGAATCCCAGAAAGGGTCGAAAGGATCTTCGGGCAAACTTCCATCTTGGTTGGCAACATTTATTACGGGACCACAACTGCCTTCTTCCAAGCATCCTTCAATATTTTCAGAGCAACCGCCAAATATAAGGATTACGCCCAAGGCCAGAGAATAAAATAATTTAGAAAGCATATTAGGAATTAGAATTGGTGAATCAATCCTTCAAGTCGAGACTTTAATTCACTAGTATAAGGACCTACTAAAATGAGATTGAGGTTTTTTGCCTCAAAAACTTTTTCAGCAACTTCCATCATTTTTTTTGCAGTAATAGATTCTATTAATTCTCTTTCTTCCTGTAACGACATTTCAATGGAATAAAGATGAGGGAACGCATAGCGGACGACCTGCTTATAAGGATCGTCCAGTTCTGAGTCGAGATCAAAAAAATACCTTTTCTTAATATGTGCCAATTCGCTTTCGGTCGGCCCCTCAGTGGCAAATGTTTTTATTTCCTGCAGTAGGATACGCGCCACCTCCACCACTTTTTCTGGACGTACGGTGACATCAAAATCCATGGTGCCCAGATCAGACATACTCGTAGCCCGGCATTCAACTGAATAAACCAATCCACGCTCTTCTCGTAATACCCTTTGCAGTCTTGATGTGAAGCCATCATCAAAAACCCGACTTATTAAAGCCAAAACTAAAAAATCAGGATCATTGTACGAACAAGAACGAAAACAAACCTGCAGTTCTATCTGGCTGTCCGAATCTTCTTGAAAATGAAGTTCCGGATTTTTTTGTTGCTCCGAGATGCTGCCAACAAAATGATTTTTGGGAAAAGGCTCACTTCCATTTTCCAGAACAGAAAAATATTTTCTGGATAGATCAATAACTTCATCATGGTCAATCGGACCTGCAAATGCCAATACCATATTGCCTGGAACATAATGTCTGTTAAAATATTCTTTCAACATTTCCGTTTGAATGCTTTTGATTGTCTCTTCGGTGCCAATCGTTGGCCAAGCCATAGGAGTGTCAGGATATAGAAGTTTGCAAGCCTGATTGTTTATATCAATGTTCACCCCTTCTTCGTTGAGCTCTTCAAAATATTCTTCAAGAATAATTCCCCGTTCTATTTCAATTTCAGGAAAAGTGGGGGAGTAAAAAAACTCTGCGAATAATTCGAGTCCTTTGTCAAGTTGTGACACATGGGGACTGAATCCATATTGAGTGTACTCTCCCAAAGTCGAGGCTCTAAGATCGCGCCCGATATTTTCGAATTCCATATTCAATGCAATCGAGTTGGGGTATTTTCCATTACCGCGAAACATCATATGCTCTAGAAAATGTGAAATTCCGTTATTCTGAAGGTTTTCATAGCGCAATCCGGCACGCACGAACATAGAAACTTCCATGGTATGGATGTGGGGCATCTCTACCGTAACCACAGTCAAGCCGTTGGGCAAGGTGTCAGTAAAATATTTTAAAGCAAATTCTTTAACTTCCATATTTCCTTGGTATCATAGACATCCCGTTAAGGACTCTTGTTTTAATAATTAGCAGACATTATCGCATAAAAAAATATGAATCAGGAAGACTGGCCAACAAAAGATTACGAAACCGCATTAAGCTATATTGTTGAACATGAAGACGAAGCCGCGTCTAACATTATCCTACCTGTGGATAAGGGTATAACGACTGTTCTAGGATTCCCTCTCTATGAAGCAGGATTCTACGGCATTTTCATGTTGTCTCCAATTATTCTTTTTATGATTGTCACCACCTACTTCATCCTCGTCATCCTCACTGCCGATTCTATGGAAATGCAATCCCAGATACTTTTTTCAGGAGGGTATTTTTTTATGCAATGGGCACTGGGGAAAGCATTGCAGCTCCTGATCTCTACACGTGAACTTTTTCCCAGAAAATATTTTACGACTATAAGCGCAAAAGGTATTTCCTCTCATTATTCAAAATTACACTTTCCCTTTCATTCTAAAGTAACACTGGCATGGGGTGTCGTTGAAACGACTCGTGTTTATCGATCTCTATTTTTAGCGGGAATTTTTGCAGGTTTTCTGAAAGCCCATATTGTTGAAATCACTTCCAAGAATGGGGATACCTTGAAAATCCCTTTCCATGTTCCTTCAGATCAAGCTATCTCTGTTGCAGACTCAATAGTGGCCTTGATCAATCAGAAAATGAAATAGCGACTAGGTACCACTGGGCGCGATTCGGGCTTACTCAAATATGATAGCGTCTTCGCCTAATAAAGATTGTATCTCCTCAATCACTTCATCAGATGGTTGAATGCGAAGGTCATGAGACACGGTGACCACTCGCTCCTTATTATCGGGGGAAATAAAATGCAGTCTAGAATCATTGTTACCCTTATGTGCCGCTAAAATATCCTTTACAGCCATCATCGTTTTCTTCTCCAGCCCTAAAGTGCGAAAATGAATCATCACCCGTCCCTGAAACCGCTGCTTGGCTTGGATCAATGGGAACACTTCCTTGGCAATGACTTTCGGCATAGTCCCTTCTGAATCCACTTCCCCTTTTATTAGCAGAGGTTCTTCCGCGAGTAAAAGGGATTCGACTTCAGCATAAATTTCAGGCCATAAAATAACTTCAATAGACCCATGTAAATCTTCCAGAGTAACGATCCCCATTTTATCGCCTTTGCGCGTTGTCTTGGACAGATTTTTGATGGGAATGCCCGCCAAGCTGACCGACTTGCTACTGCCCGCCTCTGCAACCGATGCCGAGGTTGCATCTGTAAACCATGCAAGATCTTTGGTGAATCTATCCAACGGATGGCCGGTTATGTAAAATCCGATACTTTCCTTTTCAAATTTTAAGCGGTCAATCTCATCCCATTCTTCCACCTTGCTTCCGTTACTTTCCTCCGGAACCACCTCTTCGGTGAAAGTATCGAACATGCTCGACTGGCCAAGTTGTTGATCGCGCTGTTTGGCTTGCCCTTGCTCCATTGAAGCCTGTAGATCATTCAACATCTGTGCTCGGCCTTGTCCCAACGAATCGCAGGCACCACTTTTAATCAGACTCTCGAATACACGTTTATTCGCAAGTTGCAAATCCACACTTTCACATAAATGGATTAAGGAGTTGAATTTCTCTAAACCTTCACGAGCTTCAATAATATTATCGATGGCTTTACTGCCGACATTTTTTATCGCGCCGAGTCCGAACACAAGTTTATTATCCGAAACTGAAAAGCCACGATGACTCACATTCACATCCGGTGGCTGTACCGTAATTTTCATTTCTCGACAATCGTGGATATAGCGCAACACCTTGTCCGTGTTGTCCATATCGCTGGTGATCAACGCGCCAAAAAATTCTAGCGGATAATGAGCCTTAAGATAAGCTGTCTGGTAAGAAACTTGAGCATAAGCGGCACTATGAGATTTATTGAATCCGTAACCTGCGAATTTTTCCATTAAGTCAAAAATCTTCTCCGCTTTTTTAGCATCTATTTTTTTAACAGCCGACCCCGACATAAACTTCTCGCGTTGCGCAGCCATTTCTTCCGCCTTCTTCTTACCCATCGCCCGACGCAATAGATCAGCGTCGCCGAGGCTGAATCCTGCCAGAACACTGGCGATCTTCATAACCTGTTCCTGATAAAGAATGACTCCTTGAGTTTCTTTGAGGATGCTCTCCAATTGCGGCAAGTCAAACTTCAGTGACATGGTTCCATGCTTGCGTTTCACATAGTCATCGACCATGCCACTTTCCAAGGGGCCCGGACGGTACATGGCTAGCAAAGCGATAATATCTTCAAAACAATCCGGTTTTAATTTCTTCAACAGATCGCGCATGCCCGAGCTTTCCAATTGAAAAACACCTAGCGTTTTGGCATCGCATAAAAGTTTATAAGTAGCCGGATCATCCAGAGGAATCATCCTGATATCCAGAACCGTGTCTTTGGACTGCTTGATGAGCTTCAACGCGTGGTGAATCACCGTCAGCGTGCGTAGACCGAGGAAATCCATTTTAAGCAGGCCGAGTTTCTCAACACTCGCCATCGCATACTGCGTCACCACTTCGTCATTTCCACCTTTATAAAGCGGACAAAAATCCGTCAACGCTTTTGACGATATCACCACACCCGCCGCATGCGTAGAACAATGACGTTGCAATCCTTCGAGGTTTTTTGCGATGTCGAGCAACTCCGCAATTTTGGTACTTTTCTTGCGTAGATTGTCGAATTGTTTTTCTTCCTTGAAAGCGTCATCTAAAGTGACGTTAAGTTTATTCGGCACCATTTTGGCAAGCTTGTCCACCTCGCCATAAGGCATATCCAACACACGGCCTACGTCACGGATCACCCCTTTGGCGTTCATGCTGCCAAAGGTGATAATCTGCGTCACGTTCTGGTTGCCACCATATTTTTCGGTCACATATTTGATGACCTCTTCACGTCCGTTCATACAAAAGTCGATATCGATATCGGGCATGCTCACCCGTTCGGGATTCAAAAACCGTTCAAACAATAAGTCATACTGCATCGGATCGATATCCGTGATTCTTAAAGCATAGGCAACGACACTGCCAGCTGCAGAACCACGACCCGGACCAACCGGAATGTCTCTCTCCTTGGCATAGCGAATGAAATCCCAAACGATAAGGAAGTATCCCGGGTACCCCATTCTCTTGATGATGCCCAACTCCTCTTTCAATCGCGCTTCATAGACAGCTTTATCAAGTTTGATTCCCAACTTTTCCAACTCGATATAACGCACATCAAGACCTTCGCGCGACCGCTCCGCCAGATAAGTTTCGAGAGTGTAAGATTCAGGAACGGGATAGTCCGGCAAGTTGAGCTTGTCGAACTCCAGTGCTAACTCGCAACGTTCGGCGATTTTAACGGTATTCTCGATAGCTTCCGGTGTGTCCTTGAACAGCTCGATCATCTCGGCAGCAGACTTGAAATAAAACTCAGCCTTCGGATATTGCATGCGGTGGGGATCGCTTATAGTTTTGCCTGTTTGCAGGCAAAGCAATATTTCATGGGCGCGAAAATCTTTGCGATCCATATAATGGCAGTTGTTGGTCGCAACGATAGGGATATCGAGTTTTTTTCCGATGGCTACAATATCGCGGTTGATGCGATCCTGATTTTCCAGCCCGTGATTTTGTAATTCGAGAAAGAAGTTGTTTGGCCCCATAATCTCCGCATACTGAGCGGCGACTTTAGTGGCACGTGGCACATTCTCGCGGTTGACATTGTGCGCCACCTCCCCACGGATGCAGGAACTCAAAGCAATCAGCCCTTCAGAATATTCCGCCAGCAGTTTTTTGTCTATACGCGGCTTGTAATAGAATCCTTCCAGATAACCTTTGGTGACCAGACGTAGTAGGTTTTTATATCCCTTTTCATTTTCACAAAGCAGAATAAGGTGGTAGGAAGCATCGCGTAGATTGTCTTTAGATTTCTTTTCGTGCCGGCTCTCAGGTGCAACATAGACTTCACAGCCGATGATGGGCTTGATGCCGTTCTTTTTCGCTATGTTATAGAACTCGACGGTGCCGAACATATTACCATGATCGGTCATAGCAACGGCAGGCATACCAAACTCCACCGCGCGTTTGATCAACGCATCATGACGAATGGAAGAGTCCTGCAAACTGTAGGAAGTATGGAGATGAAGATGAACGAAGTTAGAGGGGATCATGGTGGTATTTAATACCAGTTTAAAAAGTTTTAATCAACCGGCGCAAATAAAAGGCAATAAATCAATTACCAAAAAAGAGATATCTTAAAACATGATAGGGGAAAATAGTATGACTTATATGTTACCGGCGTGAGAGGCCGGAAGAATTAATAATCTGCCATCCCGATTGACCATCTAAACAACGTATAATCAATTAGTTATTTAAATCTTAATTTTTCAGGTTAGCCAGAAGGGTGTACGCATATCGTACGCAAAAACTACTGAAGGTATAAGCATATTCAGCCTGATTCTCCCATTCATCTATCTCACGCAAGCATTCACATCAGCATGAATTTACCTTGGCATTATCCTTGCCAGCATTTTATAAAACTCAGTCTGATTGCACCTTCTTACTCTCACTCACCTTTTTGTTTTGTTTAGTGACTCTGTTTATGCGGAAGAATCCGATTTATTTTCTTTTTAAAACCTTAACAACACATTCTCTGGCTTAAGGATATAATTATTTTAGTATCTCACATGGTATTAGTTGTAGTGACGGGGGGAATATTCTTACGGCTACAACGCCTCCTCATTTAACTCCTAAAGCAACTCTAGCCAACCCTAAGCAAAACCGTTGATAAACCGCAAGTAACCATCAAGCCTTCATACTAATAAACTTTACGCATTCACCATTGCGACAAGCAGTCATCACTTATCATACTTAGCCTTGCGTTCCTCTAACTCACGCAAGTATTCAACATGGTTCACTATGCTCTGACATAAGCGTGAGCTTAAAGTGACAATAGTTTTATTAGTGGAGGGGCAACTGTGGATAGGACTATATTAAAGATATATCTAAATTTAAGACGCCCAATTGTTATAATGAAATAAATTGGAGTTATATATGTATATAAAATTTATTTTCATAGTGGCTGTTTTTTTTATTTTCGAAAATGTTAATCCATTATTTGGGGAAGAGATTCTGGATTTGCCTGCTATAGAAGGTTCTCATTCAGTTGGCAATGATCCTAATAAATTAGGAATAAATGCGTATAAGAAAAAAAATTCAATCAAGCTTTAAAACATTTTCAGGTAGCTTCAGTGGTTGATAGAAAAAGAGGTGAGATATTTTATAATCTTGGTTTAACTTTGCATCAGCTTGGAAAACACCTCGAAGCAGCAAAACATCTTCAATGGGCTTTGAAGCTTTCTCCAAACAATAAAAAAATATCCGAGTCTAAATTACTTATTGAACATAATTGCGCTAAAAATCCAAAAATACCTTGTAACCTCACAAAACCTAAAAAACATAAAATAGAAGGATCGGATACAATTTCATCTCCAAATTATATGCCCTCATATAGCGGTAGTGGTTATTGAATGGGGTT
>Ga0115000_10001632_pt1 | contig 19629 bp, 15 predicted proteins | sample ArcticOcean_MG_C_6_FD_89690 | JGI IMG/M metagenome (GOLD analysis project Ga0115000, IMG submission 89690) | Marine microbial communities from western Arctic Ocean - ArcticOcean_MG_CB8_128 | ecosystem: Environmental > Aquatic > Marine > Oceanic | place: Arctic Ocean: Canada Basin | collected... | reverse complement strand
TAGATGGTCAAACCCAAAAGGTAGTACGCCAGATTCCTAGAGAAGGAGAAGTGCGCCTAAAACAAGCAATGAAAGAAAACTTGGACGACATGGACGGAGGTTCTGTTAGTAGTATGCGTGTTGATAATATAGTATGAAAAAACGTGTAACTGCATTACTTTGGAACAACCTCCCTACCTATCGCACCAATTTATAAAGCCTAATATTGTTTTATGAGAATCAGGAGTAGTATTTAACTCTTGGTTTTTTTAATACTTTTCATAAAGCGAAAGGTGATTTCTTCTGGAGTGTGGTGCACTCTTCCTGTCGATTTGTCAAAAGAGGGCTCAACTTTTATTAATAGAAAAGATGGCCCATCTTTACCCATTAGTTCTTGAAATGCACCTTTAATTTGGCTTTTATTTGTTACTTTTTTTGTGTGAATGTACCCTGCACTTTGGGCAACTTTTTCCAGAGATACCAATTTGGATAAAGATCTTTGTCTTCCCGTTGATTCGTAGGTCTCGTTATCTATAACAATATGGATAAGGTTTTTAGGTGCGGCAGCGGCAATCATAGCTAGTGTTCCCATTGACATCAGTACGTTGCCATCACCATCAATAATAATTGTCTTTTGATCTGGACGGCTGACTGCCACTCCAAGTCCAATCGATGAAGCAAGTCCCATAGACCCAATCATATAGAAATTTTTTCCCCGATCTTTAATATTAAATGATTCGCGGCAGATATAACCGTTGGCATGGATTGCAATTTCGTCTGTTAGCAGTGGGATAATTTCTTCAAATGCTTCAGTGCCCTTCATTAAAGTATCCTTTCCCAACCATTAAAGTATATGGAAGGCCCTTTTCCATTTGTTGGATAGCAGTATTTAAGGATGCTTTATAATTATCAGATGAGATAACCGAATATTCCATACCACAAGTGTTCAACAGGTTCTGATTAATTTCTCCCATTATAATATGTTCTGGTGCGTCGGTACTATCTTCACCTCTCCAGCTCATGATTACAAGTACAGGAATTTTATAAATAAGGTTAAGAGAAGTAAAAGCATTGAGACAATAACCCAACCCCGAGTTTTGCATGAGTAAAACAGGAAGTTTTCCAGCAAGGTATGCGCCTGCGCATAGTCCTACAGCGGCGTCCTCTCTCACAGCAGGGTAATAAGGTGTTTTAGGGTCATCATCGATTATGCTAATCAACCCTGATAGCAGGGAGCATGGTACACCCGTGAAAAAATTAAACCCCTTACTAAAAAGAAGTTCTGAAAAAACTTTAGAAGTTAACATGTTTAATTTTTTTAAACTTACCAGTTTGCAATATTGCGTTCACCGCCAAAAGTTTTTTGTAATTCATGGATATTTTTAACATATTTTTTAATACCTTCGAGGCCTTTAAATTCTACCCCTAGGTCACTTGCGGCCTGATTAGACATAGGTACTCCCTCTTCACCCATTACACCCTCAACTTCTCCAAATGAATCTACTATCTCGCAAATCATTCTACCTAAGTCAAGATTGTGAATATGGCCATCTATCAGATGATAAATTTTTCCATAGGCGTCGGTATTTTTGAGAACTTTTAATATTGACTGACATACAGCCTCGACTGATACATACTTGGTGCTTCCTTTTACATCAATGTTGTAGTTAGTAGAAAGAAAGTCGACGTCATTAAACCATTCGGACTTTGGTAAATCGGGGCGCACGCCATAAATTGTAACCGGACGTAGAATAGAAATATCAAAGGCACGATTCCTTGCATGAAAAAAGCAAAAAGATTCAATCGACGATTTAATTGCTCCATAAAGAGAACTGGGTTGAACCGGGTGCGATTCGTTAAGTGGGCTGGACTCTTCAACGGAGGGTTGGATGGTTCCAAATACTGCACAGGAACTCATGAAAACGACTTGCTTAACTTTAGCACTTTTTGCTGCTTCAAGAAGATTGAATGAGCCATTTATATTTGCTGTCACAAGCTCATCTGCAGTCTTAACTGGGCCTGGAAAGTGAGCTAGGTGGATTAATATTTCTGACCCTTCAACCAATCGCTCGAGAGACTCTTTGTCTGTAAGGTCTCCAATGACGTAGTCAATGTCCTCGTAAGTTTTTAAATGATCAACGATGCTATCTTCTCGAATAAGCGCTTTAATATCATTAGTACTTCCATCTTGATTAGGTGCGGACAATAATTTGACCAAATGAGATCCGACCAATCCGGTTATTCCGGTAAGAGATATTTTCATATTTAAACTCCAATAATACTTTGTGAAAAATAAGGAAAAACTTAGCCGAATTCAGCGGCATTTATTTTAATGGATTCTTTGATGGAGAATACAAATATTCAAACCTCCAAATTACCAGTATTTTTAAAAAACTTAAAGAGAGAAACAAACTAGAAAAGCTAAGTTTCAATTAGTTTCCATTTGAAATAGGAATCCAGAGATTATGGGTAACAGTTATACCTTTAGTCAACCGGTTTTTTAAATTTATTTGATTACAATTTTGGAAAAATCAGCGACATTTGAAAATAGGAGGGAGATATGTTTTAACAATCGGAGCCTATTTTTTCGAAGGTCGTCTTCCTTTGCCATAACCATAACCTGTTCGAAGAATGCGTCTACAGTTTCTTTGATTGTGGAAATTTTTTCAAGAGCCTGAGAGAATTGTTTTTTGCTTAGGAAAGTTTCTATCGGTTCCTTGATTTTCAGATATTCATCATAAAGATTTTTTTCCGCGGGTTCTTTAAATAATGACTGTTGGATGTCACCATCTGCTTCCTCGTTTAATATGCTAACCACTCTACGGAACGCTATGGCAAGAGGTTCAAAGTGGGACTGTTCCTTTAAATCCGATAATGCGACCACCTTCTTTTTGACATCTGCCAGAGAGTCTATATTCGCAGATAGAACTGCATCGATAGCATCATAAGGGTAGTCTTGGTCACCTAGAAAAGTTTTATATCGCTGCAAAAACAAAGCTTGAGTATGCGCACGAACTTCCTCAGCAGTTAGTTTAATTTTATTTTTGAGTAAATCAGTACCTTTTTGTATTAATGAATCAAGTGAAACTTGCCAGTTTTGATCATTTATGATTTGAATAATGCCAAGCGAATGCCGTCTTAGGCCGTAAGGGTCTTCGGAGCCTGTAGGAAGAAGTCCAACTCCTATGCACCCAAGAATTGTATCTAATTTATCCGCAATAGAGACAATAGCTCCTATGGGGTTCGAAGGAAGCAGGTCTCCCGAAAATGCAGGCCGGTAGTGTTCTTTGATAGCCAAGCTGACGTCAGAGGCTTCTCCAGAATGATCAGCATAATAACCTCCAATTATACCCTGTAGTTCTGGAAATTCATAAACCATTTGAGTGACCAAATCTGCCTTGCAAAGCCAAGCAGCTCGACCAGCTTGTTTAGTTTTATCTGCGCAAAATTTAGTCGACAAAAAATCAGTAATGGCAACAATACGCTCTACCTTTTCAAATGAAGTTCCTAGAGCCTTTTGAAAGGTGACGCCTTTTAAAAGAACCACAAAATCTTCTAGTTTTTTTTTCCGGTCTTCTTCAAAAAAAAATCGAGCATCTTCAAGTCTGGCCTCAAGGACTCTCTCATTTCCACGTTGAATTTCGCCACCGGGCCCAGGTTGCACATTACTGATAGTGACAAAATGTGGCATCAAGTCGCCATCTTTACTTTCCATAGGGAAGTACTTTTGGTGATATTTCATTGTAATAATAAGTAATTCGCGGGGTAGCTCAAGAAAGTTTTTTTTAAAATTTCCTCTGATTGCAAAAGGGTATTCGATTAGATAGTTAACTTCTTCAAGTAGTTTTGGGTCTAGTTGCGCTGTTCCCCCTAATTCAGTGGCAAGCGAAGTTACTTGATTGACTATAGATTTTTTCCTAGATATTGGATCTATCAAAATAAAATGTTTTTCACACGAATTAATATAATCACTAATCCCATTAACTTTAAAAAATTCAGGACACATAAATCTATGCCCACGCGAGGTATCACCGCAGGGAATTCCTTCGTAGCTAAAATTAAGTGGTTTTGATTCAAATAGAGCAACAATCCAGTGTAGGGGTCTAACGAAAGAGGTTTTCCGGTTTCCCCAGCGCATTTTTTTTGGAAACGGTATATTGCTAATAAGGATAGGAATAAAATCTTTCAGAATATCTGAGGTTGTTTTTCCGATTTTTTCTATACGGGCGCAAACTACTTCTCCCTTGGGTGTTTTCTCAATTGTAAGTTGAGATACATCAATACCTTTGCCTTTGGCGAAACCTAATGCTGATTTGGTAGGGTTTCCTTCACTATCATAAGCAAGTTTAACGTTGGGGCCGAAGTGGGTTTCAGTGACATCTTCCTGTTGGTGTTCAACATTTTTGAATGCAACTACTAAACGCCTAGGTGATCCCATGACAAGTCCCTCGTCAGCTTGAACCCGATTATTCTTAAAAAAAGCTGTTAGCTCTTTTTTAAGGTAGTCCAGGGCTAAGCCCATGAAACGTGAGGGAATTTCTTCGGTACCAATTTCTAAAAATAGTTCTGGCATGGGGTGATTTAAATCTATTAACTGAAAAAACTAATAAGGACTCGTGTGTAGTCCCTAAGGTATAAATATCAGAGCTTCTATGATCAAAGACTTGATGATAGTTGAAGTTGTTTATTTATCAAACAAAAAATAGGAAACTATTTTTATTATTACTAAAGTATCGAGGTTTTTTATGCGCTATAAATTAGTTAGATGGTTTATTTAATAAAGGGTAATCCATTTCCTCTCGTTGGCGGACATATCCTTGGGCGCAGAGGCGGGAAAGTTTTCTGACCCGTCCTATATAACCTGTCCTTTCTGTGACGCTAATAGCTCCTCGCGCATCAAGCTGGTTGAATGCGTGGGAACATTTTAATGTAAAATCATATGCAGGTAAAACGAGATTTTTCTCAAGTAGGCAATTAGCCTCAGCTTCATACATTTCGAACCACTTAAAAAAACGATCTTTATTTGAAGCCTCAAAGTTAAAACTAGAAAACTGTTTTTCTGTTTCCAGATGAACATCCCCGTATTTCACAGTATCGTTCCATTGGAGATCATAAACATTATCTATGTTTTGTAGATACATAGAAATTCGTTCCAATCCATAAGTTAATTCCACGGTTATGGGGGATAAATCGATTCCTCCCACCTGTTGGAAATAGGTAAACTGAGTGATTTCCATCCCATCTAACCATACTTCCCAGCCTAATCCCCAGGCTCCTAGTGTGGGAGATTCCCAATCGTCTTCTACAAATCGAATGTCATGTTTTTTTGGATCAATCCCTAAAGCAACTAAACTGTCTAAATAGAGACTCTGGGCATCATCTGGTGACGGTTTTAGAATTACCTGATATTGATAATAATGTTGTAGACGGTTAGGATTTTTCCCATACCGCCCGTCGGTGGGTCTTCGAGAAGGCTCTACATAAGCTGCGCTATAAGGTTCGGGTCCGAGGACGCGAAAAAAAGTGGTGGGATTAAATGTTCCCGCCCCCACTTCAATGTCGTAAGGTTGGTGAATAACGCATCCGCGTGAGGCCCAATAGTTTTGTAATGTAATTAAAACGTCTTGAAATTTCATAACTGTTTGTCTATCAAACGCTTTATTAAAAGTCAACCAAGCACTTTTTCTATTTGGCTCTGATAGAATATCTCTAGTTGTAAAAATATATTTAACGAGTGGGACTTTTGAGAAAATATATTTTATACGCTATCACCAAAAACTAAGGAGAAAAGTTTTTAATTTTTTTCTGTTAAACTGAGAACTAAACAACCTTATTTAGTTTATATAATTGAATTATGCAGAGTGTTTATCGTACCGCACCGTTGGAAGATATTATTCGTATAGTAGATTATTGCCGCAATTGTAGTATGAATAAAGGAAGGATATTTGAAGTTTACCCTGACCCTAGGGATAGCTTATTTATGATTATTGTCAACTCATGTTCCGAATCAGACCCAGTGGACCGACTTCGTCCACTAGGGGCATTTTATTGTAATTATGTTGGTCCAGGGGTGATAACAATTGAAGAAGAAGACCCTCATTTTGATGGAGCGGAATCTCGCAAGAGACATGTGGTTGCGATCAAACAAGTAATTGATATTTTATTAAGAGAGGGGTTCCCTGGAACTCAAATCAGTTTTAAAGATTTGCTAACTTTAAAGTCTTTTTAGAAAAGATGAGAAATAGAGTTTGGAGTTGGAGAAAGGGAAGACCTTTGACAATTTAACCAAGGAGGCTATTGGCCAATTCCCACTTTAATCATCTGGTCTTGATATAAAAAAATGACATGACTAGGGTGAATATTTTTTAAAACAGCGCTTTGAATAGAATTGCCCACTTGTAACTTTAAATTGCTGTTATTTTTTGAAGTTATGATGATGTGGTTGGATAAACTTCCTTTACCAAAAAAAATAATTCCCTTAACTTTGACATTGGGGATGTATCCATTTTGAATGGCAAGTGGTGCAATGGTGCTATTTTTTTTTAAAGTAGTTGTAGATTTAATAGGTCGCTTAGTTTTTTCTAGATTATTGGAAGTAGAAAATTTGTCCGCTTCTTTGATTGTCGGTTTTAAGATTTCTTCTTCACTTGGAATTACTGACATGGAGACGCCTTCAAATGGACCGAGCTTGGAAGAATCTTTAGATAGAGATTGAGGCAGTATTTTCGCTGGAATATGTATAGCTGGTGTCGTTATTTTATCAGTTGGTACCGATTGATAAAAAATAATCCCCCCTGCAATAAATAAAACAACAACTACAGATAATATTATGAAAAACGTACGGCGTTCAGTCTGTATTGTTTGTGCATCGATAGTCTCTTCTTGAAGGAGCATTTCCTTTAGGTCGAGTTTCTGGTCAAGGATATTTTTTTCTTCTTCAAGTTTTCTTAAAGTTTTTAGGATGGTGCTCATGGGTTAATTAATTTTGGCGTTTGATAAATATTTAACAAGCCATACAACATAATTTTACTTTCCGTACCAAATCGTCCGTCGTCTTTAATGAGACGCTTGCGTTGAAACTTGGCTACAGATAACCGCGTATTAGGTCCATAAAAATGAGACTCTCTCCCTTTAAAAAACCCAAGTAGGCGAAGGTTCTTCTGTAACCAAATTGCTTGTTTACCTTTAAAACCAACTTCAAAACGTTCTGGTAGGTTTTCAAAGTTTTTCCACAAAATAATAGATTTACGAGTCCATAAGCTCTCAATTGTTGCAAGGGGCATTTCAATACGATCGACAGAACCAAATACTCCACGCGCGCCATTTATTGATAATAGTGAAAGATATTTTGTCCCTTGAGCATTAGGAAGAGATATCTCTAGAATTACTGGGTAGTTGAAAACAGAAAGCTTGTCAAAATCAGCATTCAGGTCATATGCCAAAAGATTTTGTTCCTCGGCGAGAGATTTAAGAAGGTCTTGGCCTTTATTCTGATAAGAAGATAGTTCAATATTCCATTTTTTTAGAATCCAGTTTGTTGCTTCGAGTCGACTTTCCTCAAGAGACAAACTAGCGAGATAGGTTATAAGTTTGTCCTGTTGAGAAATGTTTAAAGGTTTGTTGCTAGGAATTCGACGTATTTTTGGTAGTTCAATTAAGTTTGATTCGTTTGAAACCTTAGTCTTATCATTAGAAATTATAGACTCTTGGGTTGTCTCAGAATTTATTGTCTCGGCTCGAGGTAAATCGACAATAGGATGCCGAGGTTTTAATGAACTATGATTGTCAGGAACAATTGGGGTTTCTTTAATTAGTATATTGATATCTTTTTGATTGCCAGTTTCTGTGGTGAAATCTGGGAGCAAATAATAATTAATACCAAAAAAAAGGATACATAGAGCTAAAATTCCAGGAATAACACTTTTGTATAGTGAGTCTATCCAAGTTGGAATTGGGTTAAGTCCTCCTATGTCTTTAATCGCTGGACGAACAATTTTTGGGGTAATTTTTTTAGTGCTCATCGTGTATGCAATCAATAAAGAACGATCGGCTAGGACATTGATCATACGTGGGATACCGTGAGAATATTTATAAATTAACTCGACTGCGGAGCGCGTGAATTGAACTCTACCTTTACCTAATGCTATGTTGATCCGATGTTGGATGTATCCGCGAGTTTCCTCGAGATTAAGTGGTAAAAGCTCCCAGCTTATAGTGATGCGTTGACGAAGCTGACGTAATTCATTTTTTGTTAGCAACTGATCGAGTTCTGGTTGGCCAATTAAAACGATTTGTATTAATTTTTCCGTTTCTGTTTCTAGGTTTGATAGCAAGCGTAATTGATCTAATACTTTTACTTCCAAGGCTTGAGCTTCATCAATTATAACAACCACTCGGTGGCCCTTAGCTCGCTCCTTTAGAAGAAAGGTATTGAGCGTGTCGACAAGTTTCTTCTTGCTATCCGTCTCACAATGTAGGCCGAGCTCGGAATTTATGGTCTGTAAGAGCTCAAGTTCGTTTATTGCTGGATTAAATACATAGGCAATGCTGAAATCAGTACGTAGTTCTCTTAAAAAACTTCTGCAAATAGTTGTTTTGCCTGTCCCTACTTCACCTATGATTTTAAGAAACCCATTATTTTCTTGCAGACCATACACTAGATGAGCAAGGACCTCTTTATGTTTTGGACTCAGGTATAGATATTTAGGGTCTGGAGTTAGGTCAAAAGGTTTTTCTGAAAATCCATAATAGTCTCGATAGACATTTTGTCGCGTAGATCCATTACCATTCGATTCCCTGCTCTTGCGAAGAGATAATTGCATTTGACGCCCAGCTGCCTGGGCTGAATTTGGTGTGGGTTTTTCCTCTAGGTTGTCAATCGACTGGTTATGGATAGAGCGATTTTTTTCATTAGATAGAGTGTTGTAAGCTTCTTGAGCTAATGCGATACGTTCTTCTAGAGAAGGTTGTCCGGTGTGGGAAAAGTCTTCAGATGAAGAATCAAAATTTTTGATCATTCGACCGTAAGCGTCGTTAATTTCTTTTTGAGTCGCGTCTCGACTAACACCGAGAACCTTGTATGGGTTTTGTTGATTGATATCAGTAGTCATAAATCAGAGTAGTAGATTGCTTTAGCAAAAGGTGGGGTGAGAAACTAGTCAACTAATGAATTGTAAGGGATTTTAGAATTTTACCCCGCTAATACGTTAATATACAAAGACTTTTTATCGATGTAAACAAAAATCCACTGTATAGTGAGATGAAGTAAACATATCTATTGATATTTTAATCAGACTTTCGTCATGGCCACTTTTACAATTCGTTTTCGCGCATTGCTCACGATGACAAATTCAGAGCCTGTTGAGAATGGACAGCTAGTTGTTGAAAATGGAAGTATCCGAGATGTTTTATACGATACTAGTAAACCGATAGAGGGTGAATTGATTGATTTGTCGGACTGTCTTGTTCTTCCGGGATTTGTCAATGCACATTGTCATCTTAGTCTTTCGATTCTCAAACGGAGAATTATCCGCCGTAAGAGCTTTACTGACTGGGTGAAGTCAATGACTGAAGAAAATAAAGTGGTTAGTTTTGAGAGTAGAGTGCTGGCTATGCATGCTCATGCAAAGGTGATGGCGCGATCAGGAGTAACTGCTCTTGTTGACTTCCTTCCTCAAGGCGATTTTACTAAAGAATATGCTTCCCTTCCCTTTCGTCAGACTTTATTACTTGAAGTGTTAGGCTTTCTCCCTTCATCGGTTGAGCCCATAATGAAATACTTGGAGTCGACTCTCAATCATGAATTGAATGATAATGGGTTGGTTAGCTACGGGCTAGCCCCGCACGCTCCTTATTCCGTTTCCCCTAAGTTGTTTCAAGGGGTTAAGCGTTTGTCGGAAAAATATAACTGTCCAATATCATGCCATGTGGCAGAGTTTCCTGAAGAGTTGCAATTTCTTCAGGATGGAAGTGGAGAGATGAAAGACTTTCTCATCGAACTTGGAGTGTATGATAATTATTGGGTCCCTCCAGCTAAGAGTCCGGCACAATATTTAGATTCATTGGGCGTGCTGGACTCATTGGTGGCGGTGCACTTAAATTTAGTGGGTAACGATCTCGATCTTTTAAAGTCAAGAAAAGTAAAATCAGTATTCTGTCCGCAAAGTACACGTTGGTTTGGGCGCGAGAAATATATGCCAGTAAGAGATTTACTTGACCTTGGAATGGTGGTTGGTTTAGGAACAGATTCGCTTGCGAGTAATGAATCTTTAAATTTCCTTGATGAACTTCGTGCAGCTGAAGCTATGTTAGCTGATGTTTCGCAAGAGGAGATTCTTTTTATGGCGACACGAGGGGGTGCTGAAACAGTTGGAATGGACTGCGGCTTAATAGAGAGTGGAAGACCAGCAGACCTAGTGGGATTTCGAGTACAAGAGGGGAGCATTAATTGGCATAGTATTCCATTTGAACCTGAACGAAGCGAGGTTGACTTTGTAATGATGAATGGGGAAAAAATGTTTTAAAAACGGTTTTATTTAGCCTTGTGCCTATAAATTTAAGAAATAGAATTATTAGTTTAAAGATAATAAGTAGTTCTTGAATAAAACTTAACTCTCTTTAAAATAAGCCTAAAGACTAAATAAATTTAAATCTATCTAGAGTACGGAAAGACCTTTTAATTAAAGGTTTTTGAGCCAAAGACCGAAAAAATATATGAGCTTTGAAGGGTGGAGTGCCCCACCCACCCCATATCTGGTGGTACAATTTATTAAGTGAGATTATTTTGCGGATAATAGTTGGTATTTTGTTAATTTTGTTTTCGGTTTCTCTTTCGGGTTGTTGGTTAAAGGGTACGGGGAACACTGGCATGGCATACAAACGAATCACGCCAAAGATGGAAAAGCAGATGACATACCTGCTTAATAAGGGATGTGGTGAGGAACAGTATTACCTTGATCCGAGTATAGCGATGCTGTATTCGCTGATTCCTGGTGGAGGCCAGTTTTACGTGGGGGAGAAAAAAAAAGGAATTCTTTATCTCTTATCCTCTCCGTTGATTTTCCCCTATCTAACATCATTTAAAGATGCACAAAATTCAGTGGATTATTATAATTTTAGGTACACGATTAAGTTTTGTGCAGAGAAACTAGGCTTGCTTAGAAAAAAGGCATCGCAAGGAACCTTGTCACGATAAAAGGTCTCCCAATCGGACTATTAGATAACCTAGGTTCTTTTATCTTAAGAATTTAAATTTGTTGGTTATTAAGGAAAATATAGGTAGAATAAAAAAACAAATAAAATTAATATTTTTGTTCAAAATTTACCCAGCAAATGCTATGATAGTAAATTGGTGAAATTTTTTACCTCATTTCCTATTTAAAATTCAAATCTATAGCATTACTTAAAACTTTATAAAATAGAGAGTTTTTTGTTGACAGACCGCTGAGAAGCTTTGTAATATAAGCGTTTTTCTTTGCTGTGCTGGCGTAGCTCAGTTGGTAGAGCAGCTGATTTGTAATCAGCAGGTCGGGGGTTCGAGTCCCTTTGCCAGCTCCATCTTAATTGGCATGAATTAGAGGGAAAGCCCTAGGAGGTGTTGGCCTGGTTGAAAGTTATTGTTATTTAGGTATTGCCGTCTGATGGCGGGTGAGGCTGTGCGTTAAGTTATCCTCCATTTAAATACGGGGAGGTTCCCGAGTGGTCAAAGGGAACAGACTGTAAATCTGTCGGCTCAGCCTTCGAAGGTTCGAATCCTTCCCTCCCCAGATATTTAGGGCAGTGCGGGAATAGCTCAGTTGGCTAGAGCGTCTGCCTTCCACGCAGAGGGTCGCCGGTTCGAGTCCGGTTTCCCGCTCCACCCTTAGTGTTGAGAGTGGAGGGGTTGTAGTTTAATTTGGATCCGATGCCCACATAGCTCAGTGGTAGAGCACTTCCTTGGTAAGGAAGAGGTCATCGGTTCAATCCCGATTGTGGGCTTTTAGAATTTCTTTGTTTGGGTGAGATAAGTTTTTTTATGACCAGTTCTTTAGGATTGGTTGTGTTGAAATGGTTTTTAAATTGGTCTGGGGAAAAATAAATTAGGTTATAAAGTTATGAGAGATATTATTAGCTTGGCTTGTACGGAATGTAAACGCAGAAATTATTCAACAACCAAGAATAAAAAACTAACGACGGAGCGTTTGGAGTTTAAAAAATATTGCAGGTTTTGTCGTAAGCATGTGTCTCACAAGGAAACTAAGTAGGTTGTGAGGGTCGATAGTATTTTGGTGTTAAGATTGGTTGGGGTCTTTAAGATTTTGGGTTGATTTGGAGTTGGGTTTTTAGCCGTTTTGGAATTCGGATAGGCCAGTAGCTCTAATGGCTAGAGCGTCGGACTCCAAATCCGAATGTTGGGGGTTCGAGTCCCTCCTGGCCTGTATTAATTATTTAAATGAGTTGTGAGTGATTATTGATGGTAACTAAGGCGATTCAATTTTTATCTGAGGTTAGGAGCGAAGTTAAGAAAGTCACGTGGCCGACTAAGAAGGAGGCTATAGGGGGAACAGTGGTGGTTCTTGTAGTAGTTTTTATTATGGCTCTGTTCTTAGGACTCGTTGATATGCTATTGTCTAAAATTATTGGAGTTATTTTTAGTGCTTAATGTTGAAAATGTTGAAGGTGATATTGTTGATAAAGATTGGTATGTGATTCACACGTACTCAGGTTTTGAGCAAAAGGTCAGGACTAACCTTATTGAGCAGTTTGAGCGTTCCGAGAGGAAGGAAGACCTGGGTGAGATAATTGTTCCTGTCGAGGAAGTTGTTGAGGTTCGAAAAGGGAAAAAGAAGTTTTCATCGAGAAAGTTTTTTCCTGGGTATGTTTTGATTAGCGTTAAGATGTCTCAGGATGTCTGGTATATGATTAAAAATACCTCGAAAGTCACAGGTTTTCTTGGGGCTAGTGGAATACCTGTTCCGATGTCTAAGGAAGAGGTGGAGGTTGTTAAGGAACAAATTAGTGGAAAGACATCGGCAGCTAAGCCTAAGTTTGCTTTTGAGAAGGGTGAAAGTGTGCGTGTAGTTGATGGTCCGTTTGTAAACTTTAACGGTATTGTGGACGAAGTTAATCAAGACAAGGGTAAGGTTAAGGTCATGGTTTCTATTTTTGGTCGTGCGACTCCGGTTGAATTAGAGTTTACTCAAGTTGAGAGTGTTTGATGGATTTTAGTTATTTGAAATGAAAATAGTTTAGAAAGGAACTAAGTGGCAACAAAAGTAGCGACAGCTCTAATTAAATTACAGATTCCGGCAGGGCAAGCAACTCCGTCACCTCCGGTTGGGCCAGCTTTAGGTCAGCATGGTGTAAATATTATGGATTTTTGTAAGGCGTTTAATGCGGAGACTCAGGGGAAAGAAGGGTTGATTATTCCTGTAGTGATTTCAGTTTATAAGGACCGAACCTTTTCTTTTATTACGAAGTCGCCTCCCGCGGCAGTTCTTCTTAAGCAGGCTGCGAATATAGCAAAAGGTTCCTCTAATCCTAGTCGTGAATTCGTGGGTACGGTTACGGATGAGCAGGTACGGGAGATAGCTAGAACCAAAATGGAGGATCTTAATGCAAATAGCACCGAACAGGCGATGCGAATTATTAAAGGATCTGCGAAGAGTATGGGGATTAAGATTGAGGGTTGACTAGACTGGGAGAATGGTAAATGGCAAAACACAGTAAGAGAATGAAGGCAGCCCTTGAGAAAGTGGATGTGCTGAAAGAATATAATTTATTGGACGCTGTTTCTTTGGCAAAAGAAACGGCAAAAGTAAAGTTCAATGAGTCGGTAGATATTGCTGTGCTTTTGGGGGTTGACTCGCGAAAGGCAGATCAAAACATACGGGGAAGTGTGATGCTTCCAAGGGGGACAGGAAAGAAGTTTCGTGTACTGGTATTTGCTAAGGGCGAGAAGGAGGCTGAGGCTAAAGAGGCTGGCGCAGAGTATGTGGGTGGCGAGGATCTCCTGAAAAAAATTCAGGATGGTTGGTTGGAGTTTGACCGTGTTGTGGCCACTCCAGATATGATGGGTTTGGTGGGTAGAGTTGCTAAGATTTTGGGTCCTCGAGGAATGATGCCTAATCCAAAAACCGGCACGGTCACATTTGGAGTTAAGGAAGCTATTGAAGAGATTCAAGCGGGAAAAGTTGATTTTCGAGTTGATAAGGCTGGAACTATTCACGCTCCGGTCGGGAGAGTTAGTTTTTCTAGCGAAGACTTGGCTGAAAATTTTAATGCCTTAATGGCAGAGATTTTGCGTTTAAAGCCTTCTTCGAGTAAGGGTAGATATGTGAAGAGTATTTCGCTGTCGTCTACGATGGGAATTGGTATAAAAGTTGCTTTTTCGGTTAACTAATTTAGCTAGCTTCTTTACAAAGGAAAAAAGGAGTTCGGCCTAGTTATTTTTTTGTATAGGTGAGTGGTTTATTGATTTATCTAGTTTAATAGGGGTGATTTTGTGGCAAATTTAGAGAAGATTGAGACGGTAAAAGAGTTGCATGATATTTTCTCTCGGGCTAAGTCTGTTGTGGTGACAAATTACCAAGGTATAGACGCGGAAGGAATTTCGGCATTACGTGTTCATATGCGAAGTCGTTCGGTGGAATTTAGGGTTGTGAAAAACACTTTAGCTAGAAGGGCTTTGAAAGATACCGATAGTGAGGTCTTGGGAGAAGTGTTGAAGGGGCCGATTTCTATAGTGGTTGGTTTTGATGACGCGATTGCTCCAGCTAGAGCTTTGGCTGACTATGCTAAATCAGGTGCTGTTAAATCTCCTAAAGTTCTTTGTGGAACAGTTGAAGGGAAAAGGGTTTCCTCGGAAGAGGTTCAGGCGCTAGCGGATTTACCTTCGCGGGAAGAGTTAATTTCGCAAATGTTGTCTGTGTTTCAGGGGCCGACGACTAACTTTGCGGGAGTGTTTTCTTCGTTGTTGCGTAAGCTTGTTGGTACACTTGATGCTGTTCGAGAGAAAAAAGAAACTAGTTGATTGCTCTTCTCGGTCTTTGCATGTAGGCGGGTCGGGTTTTAGGATTTATTGTAAATTTATAGTTCATATGAGAATTTTTTTATTGAAAGGAGGTCGTGATGACCGTTGCTAAAGAAGATGTTGTTTCCTTTATTGATAATATGACAGTTTTAGAGATGTCTCAATTTGTTAAGGAGTTGGAAGAGAAATATGGGGTGACGGCCGCTGCGCCTTCTATCGCTGTTGCTGCTGCACCGGGAGCCGGTGCTGCTGTTGCTGAAGAAAAAACAGAGTTTGATGTTGTTCTTACAGCTGCAGGAGATAAGAAAATTCAGGTGATAAAAGAAGTGCGCGCGATAACGGGTCTAGGATTAAAAGATGCTAAGGACTTAGTTGAGGCTGCGCCAAAACCTATTAAAGAAGGTGTGAAAAAAGAGGAAGCTGATGAGATTAAGCAAAAAATTGAAGCGGCTGGGGGAACGGTTGAGGTAAAATAGGTCCTCTTGCGATGGCTTGTTTTGTCTTTTTTAGTTTGGTTCGCTCTTTTATAACTCCTTTAAAATAAGGTTGGTAAGTATGTCAAAAAATATTTCTGAGCAGCGTATTGCGGGAAGTTTAAGAGTAAGGCAGAACTTTGCCAAGATACCACAAGTAATAGATATTCCTGATCTCATTGAAGTTCAAAAAAAATCGTTTGAATATTTTCTTCAAGCAGATATTGCTCCTAAGCTTCGAAAGCAGAAGGGCTTGGAAGAAGTGTTTCAGGATGTGTTTCCAATTTCGGACCTTAATGTAAACTCGCAGATTCGATATGTTGGTCTTGAGGTGGGGACTTGGGAATGTGGTTGCGGTGACTATTCAGAGTTGGGTGGTCCTGGTGTAGTTTGTGAAAAATGTGGGCGCGAGGTCACCCTGTTGGTAAAGTATAAGTTACGCGAATGCCGTCAGAAAGGATTGAGTTACTCTGAGCCAATAAAAATAATGGTACAGCTGGTGCTGTTTGATCGGGAAACGATTGATATTACTGCTAAAAATTTAAAAGGTATGCAGGGTAGGTATATCTTGGAAGATCTTAAAAGTCCGACAACAGGTAAGGTGCTTTTTCCAGCGCGCACCGAGATTACACCAGATGTAATTGAGGTGATTGGTAGTCAAAAAATCAAGCAGGTAGTTAGTAATGCTGTGAGAGAGGTGAAAGAACAGAAGATATTTTTGGGTGAAATGCCAGTGATGAGTCATAACGGAACTTTTATGATTAACGGTATAGAGCGAGTTATTGTTAGTCAGATGCATCGATCTCCAGGGGCCTTTTTTTCACATGATAAGGGAAAATCTCATGTTAGCGGAAAAATCCTGTATTCCGCGAGAATAATTCCTGACCGAGGTTCTTGGATCGATTTTGAGTTTGATATTAAGGATATTCTTTATGTAAAAATTGATCGACGTAGAAAGCTTCCAGCGACAGTTCTTTTGCAGGCTTTTGGTATGGAAGTGAAGGAGATACTTGAGGCCTACTATGAAATTGAGACAGTGAGTCTGAATTGCAAGGAAAAACGAGCTTTCATGTCAAGTCGGGACTTAATGGTGGGGTGTAAGATTTTAGAGGATATTGTTGATCCGAAAACTGATGAGATTATCATTAAGGCAAATAAGAAGGTAGTTCCGTTGACAATCGGTAAGTTAAAGCGAATGTCTAAGTCGGTGAAGGTTGAAATAGACCCTGAGGGGTTAATAGGTTGCTATTTATTTGACGAAATAGTGGATAAGACCACGGGTGAGGTATTCGCGGAAACTAATCAAGCTATCACTGAAGAGCTTTTAGGTTTTGTTTTTAAGAACGGAACCAGTGAAATTAAAATTCTTCGAGTGGATGAAGAATTACTTGATACAGCTATTAGAGATACTTTGGCAGCAGCAAAAATTGATAATCAGATAGACGCGATACGCGAAATATATAAACGCTTGCGACCTGGCGATCCTCCAACCCCTGAAATAGCAAAATCTCTGTTTTGGAATCTATTTTTTAATCCAAAGCGGTATAACCTTTCTGTTGTGGGTCGTATGAAGCTCAATCAGAAATTTGGGTTGGATGTTCCAATTGAAAATAGATTGTTAACCTTAATGGACCTGAAGGCAGTTGTTAAATTTCTGGTCGACTTGAGGAATGGGGTTGGTGCGATTGATGATATCGATCACTTGGGGAATCGTCGAGTGAGAGCGGTTGGAGAGTCTCTTGAAAATCAATTTCGAATTGGGCTTGTGAGGATGGAAAGGGCGATTATTGAGCGCATGTCTATTCAGGATCCAGATGTCTCGATGCCGCATGACTTAATTAACTCTAAGCCTGTTACTGCTTCGATCAAAGAATTTTTTGGAAGTAGTCAGTTGTCTCAATTTATGGATCAAACTAACCCACTGTCAGAAGTAACGCATAAACGTCGTTTGAGCGCATTAGGGCCTGGTGGTTTGACGCGTGAGCGAGCGGGTTTTGAAGTGCGGGATGTTCATCCTACTCACTATGGGAGGGTTTGCCCTATTGAAACTCCAGAGGGGCCTAATATTGGTCTAATTGCTTCGCTTAGCACTTATGCTAGGGTTAATGATTATGGGTTTATTGAGACTCCGTATAGAAAGGTTGTGAAGAGCACGGCTTTGTCTGAAGTGGAATTTCATACGGCAATGGTAGAGGATAAATTTGTTATCGCTCAGGCTAATGTGGCGCTAAATGAAAAAAATAAATTTCGAGACGAGATCGTTTCGGCACGCCAAGGTGGAGATTTTATTTTGTCTCCAAGTGAAAAAGTTGAATACATGGATGTTTCGCCTAAGCAGCTCATAAGTGTGGCGGCGTCATTAATTCCATTTTTGGAAAATGATGATGCTAACCGTGCGTTGATGGGGTCTAATATGCAGCGACAGGCTGTGCCTCTACTTCAACCTCAGGCTCCTTTGGTTGGTACTGGGATGGAGGCTATCGTAGCAAATGATTCCGGGGCGGTGATTGTCGCTGAAAATGATGGTGAGGTTATTAGTGTCGATTCGGCGCGTATTGTTGTGCGTAATAATATAGGAAGGGAAGATAAAAAAATAAAAGGTAAAAACTATCTCGATTCAACGGTTGATATTTATACCTTGGCTAAGTACCAAAGGTCAAACCAGAATACTTGTGTTAATCAAAGGCCCCTAGTGGCTACGGGTCAAAAGGTTACTAAAGGTCAAGTGATCGCTGATGGTCCCGCAACCGAACAGGGAGAACTTGCTTTAGGTCGTAATGTTCTTGTCGCATTCATGCCTTGGGCTGGATATAACTTTGAGGATGCAATTGTAATAAGCGAAAAACTAGTTAAGCAGGATGTTTTTACTTCTCTCCATATAGAGGAGTTTAGTGTAGAAGCAAGGGATACGAAGCAAGGAAACGAAGATATTACCAGGGATATATCTAACGTTAGAGAGGATGCGTTGAAGGACCTTGATGAGAGCGGGATTATCCGGGTAGGTGCGACGGTTAAGTCAAGCGATATTCTTGTGGGTAAGATTACCCCAAAGGGCGAAACTCAGTTGAGTCCTGAAGAAAAACTTCTGAAAGCAATTTTTGGAGAAAAAGCGGGGGATGTTCGTGATACTTCTTTAAGGGTTCCGCCTGGTATTCAAGGGACGGTTATTGACGTGAAAGTCTTTTCTCGAAAGGGCGTTGATAGAGATGCTCGAGCTAATGCGATTAAAGAAGAGGTTGAGATTCGAATCGAAAAAGACTTCAATGATGAAATTTTAATCATTAAAAGCGAAACTGAGAGGCGGATGAGACTTCTTCTGTCCGGTAAGACAGTGAGTGCATTAGCAAAAATAGGGCGGATTGAATTTCAAAAGGGCCAAGTTTTAAACGATGAGACTCTTAAGAAAATGAGCGCTAGAAATATGGTTGAGCTTTCCGTTAAAGATGTTGACCTTGATGAGCTACAAGAACTAGAGGCAAGTGGTACGGAGAGAGTGGGTATTCTTAAGGCGTTAATGAAGGATAAAATTGCTAAGTTACAAAAAGGAGATGATCTATCTCCAGGTGTGATTAAAATGGTTAAGGTGTTTGTTGCTATGAAACGCAAGCTTCAGGTTGGAGATAAAATGGCTGGTCGGCATGGTAATAAGGGTGTTGTGTCGACGATTGTTCCTGAGGAAGATATGCCGTACCTTGATGATGGAACGACCGTTGAAATCATACTCAATCCGCTTGGTGTTCCGTCGCGAATGAATGTAGGGCAAATTTTGGAGACAAACTTGGGGATGGCCTCAAAGGCGATTGGTAGGCATATGGCTACTCCAGTTTTTGATGGGGCGAAAGAGGCTGATATTCGAGAGCTTCTTGAAACAACTGAGTTTTCTCCTTCTGGCGTAGAACAGCTTAACGATGGACGCTCGGGACAGCCCTTTAGGCAAAAAGTGATGGTTGGTTATATATATATTCTTAAGCTTCATCACTTAGTAGATGATAAGATTCATGCCCGTTCGACAGGGCCTTATTCGCTGGTTACTCAACAGCCATTGGGTGGAAAGGCACAGTTTGGAGGCCAGAGGCTAGGTGAAATGGAGGTGTGGGCATTGGAAGCTTACGGAGCAGCTTATACTTTGCAGGAAATGTTGACGGTGAAGTCAGATGATGTTGAAGG
>Ga0115000_10001630_pt1 | contig 19647 bp, 15 predicted proteins | sample ArcticOcean_MG_C_6_FD_89690 | JGI IMG/M metagenome (GOLD analysis project Ga0115000, IMG submission 89690) | Marine microbial communities from western Arctic Ocean - ArcticOcean_MG_CB8_128 | ecosystem: Environmental > Aquatic > Marine > Oceanic | place: Arctic Ocean: Canada Basin | collected... | reverse complement strand
GAAAATCAAGCTTGGGATGGTAAAAATATGCCAAGCGGTCAATATTTTTATAGTATAAAAATTATTGACTACAAAAACAAAATCGAAAAAGAAGTAGGGCAAGTTACTCTAGTAAAGTAGATGAAGAAAATAGCATTGTTATCTGATACACATGGAGTTTTAGATTCAAGATTTTTTCCACATTTTAAAGATTCAGATGAAATATGGCACGCTGGAGATATTGGATCAATAGATGTAATTGATACATTAAAAGAAATAGCTCCTACTAAGGCGGTATATGGTAATATAGATAATCATATATTAAGGCAAAGCCATAAAGGTACATTGCTTTTTAAATGTGAAAAAGTAGATATCATGATGACTCATATTGGTGGATATCCAGGTAATTATGCAAAAGGAATAAAAGAAAAAATAAAACTCTATGAACCAAAACTCTTTATTTGTGGTCATTCCCACATTTTAAAAGTTATGTATGACAAGAAACATAATGTATTACATATGAATCCTGGAGCTATAGGTAATTATGGGATACATAAAGTTAAGACAATTATAAAATTTACAATTGAAGCAGATAATATTAAAGATCTAAAAATTATAGAGTTTCCAAGAAAAAACTAACGTATTCTGTCAGAATCACGAACCAATTTATCATCCTTCTTTATAAAAAAACTAGCTAAAAACAACAAAACAAAAGGAATAATAAAAAGAAAAATACCTATTTCTAAGTTATTATCTTCTCTAAAAAACAATAAGACAACAATATAAAATATAGTAATCATAAAGCGTGAGAAAGAAGAAATTAATCTTTGACGTGATCTATTCTTAAATTGAAAAATAGCAAGAATAGATAAGAAAACAGAAAAGTAAATTAAAAAACTCAGAGATATATAACTATCATGTAAAAACAACTTACCACTATCATTACTAAGAATTGGAAAATAAAATACAATACTTAATGATATTAATGAAGATAATAGGAACAATAAAGATTGAATTCTCTGAATCATATTTTTTTTATCAAAAGTACTTTAAACTTATATAAAATATCCATTAAATTAAAAAATTGTATTATTGCAACATCTTTCCAAAGATCTAATCTACAATCCAATAAAAAATCTACAAAAAATACTGTGATCAAATACACAGAATATACTATTAAAAAAATTATATAATAATGTACAAATTAGAAGAATTAAATACTGCAAAAGTTTCAGAATTAAAAGAAATTGCAATAAAGTTAAATATTTCAAATTATGAAAAGTTAAAAAAACTAGATCTTGCATATGCAATACTAGATTTTCAAGCTGAGCATAACGAGGCAATAAAATCATCTGATGATAAAAAAACTCAAGATTCTAACTCAAAACCAAAAGCTATTAAAAAAATTGTTGCTAAAAAAGAGAAAAAACCGCAACATTTAAATCAGAAAAAAGAGGAAGATCTAAAAAATCAAAAGATAAAAATAGTTCAAGAAAAGACTAATAATACAGCAAAGAGTAATACTGATAAAAGTAATAATACACCACACCAAAAAACCAATAATAATCATAGTAGTAATTACAAAGGAAATAAACCTGAAAGACCAAATCCAAATAGTAAACCTAAATCAGATTATGATTATGACTTTAGTGGTATAATTGAGACAGAAGGTGTAATTGAAATCATGCCTGATGGTTATGGATTTATGCGCTCATCAGACTATCACTATCTATCATCTCCAGATGATGTCTATGTATCTCATTCTCAAATTAAACTTTTTGGACTAAAGACGGGTGATACAATCAAAGGAACTGTAAGACCACCAAAGACTGGTGAAAAATATTTTCCTCTCATAAATGTCAAAAATATTAACGGAAAAGACCCAGGAATAGTAAGAGACAGAGTCCCGTTTGAACATTTAACACCATTATTTCCTAACGAAAAGTTTCATCTTTTAAGTAATGGACATAATAATATTTCTACAAGAATGCTAGATATTTTTACTCCATTAGGTAAAGGACAAAGGGGACTTATTGTAGCACAACCAAAAACTGGTAAAACAGTACTTCTAAAAGAAATTGCTAATGCCATTGCAGATAATCATCCTGAAGTATATATGATAATATTATTAATTGATGAAAGACCTGAAGAAGTTACTGATATGGAAAGAAGTGTTAATGCAGAAGTAATTGCATCAACATTTGATGAGCCTGCAAGTAGACATGTAAAAGTTGCAGATATTGTACTTGAAAAAGCAAAAAGAATGGTAGAATGTGGTCATGATGTAGTAATTCTTTTAGATTCTATTACAAGACTAGCACGTGCCTATAATACAGTACAGCCTGCATCTGGTAAAATTTTAAGTGGAGGTGTAGATGCTAACGCACTACATAAACCAAAAAGATTCTTCGGTGCAGCTAGAAAAATTGAAAATGGAGGTTCACTTACAATACTTGCAACTGCATTAACAGAAACTGGAAGTAAAATGGATGAGGTAATTTTTGAAGAGTTTAAAGGAACTGGAAACATGGAGTTACAATTAGATAGAAAAATTGCAAATAGAAGAATCTATCCTGCTGTAGATCTTGTGGCTTCTAGTACTAGAAGAGAAGACTTACTTTTAGACAAAGATCATATTCAAAGAATATGGGTGCTTAGAAATTATCTTGCTGATATGAATCCTGTTGAAGCAATTGAGTTTATGAAAGATCGTCTTCAGAAAACAAAAGATAATAATGAGTTTCTAGTTACTATGAATGGATAATAGCTAAAAGTTATTCTTTATGAAAAATTCCATATATAACAGAACCTGTACCTGTCATACTTGAATAAACAGCACCCTTAGCATATAATTTCTCCTTAGCTTCTTTTAGAACAGGATACTTTGTAAACATGTTTTTCTCAAAATCATTTTTAATAAAATCTTTCCACTTACAAATTGGTTGTTCAATTAATTGTTTTAATGATAAAGATTGATCTTTAGGTTGAATACTAGAATAAGCATCTATAGTACTAATATGAATATTAGAATTAATTAACTTAATATTATAATTTGACAATTCTAATGAAATATTCTGCATAACATCTCCTATTCCAGAAACATATTTAGGCTGATTTTGTATAAAAAACGGACAATCAGCGCCTAATCCCAAGGCTAACTCTTCTAATAATTCAATATGAATATTAAGATTAAATAAAATATTTAATCCTTTTAGTAAAAAAGCAGCATCTGCAGAACCTCCACCTAATCCAGAACCAATGGGGATTTGTTTATGTAAATGAATATGCACAGCAGGAATTTGATATTTCTTTTTCATTAACATATATGCTTTCTCACATATATTAATACCATCTGAAATATGGATACCTGAAGAAGTAAAACGAAAACTTTCAGATTGTACAATCTCAAGTATATCAAAACAGTGACTAATAGGAAAAAAAATAGAAGAAATATCATGATACCCATCAGATCTTCTAGATGTAATATTTAAACCAATATTAATTTTTGCGTTTGGATATAATATCATAAAAATAGTTTTCAACAACAAAAATAATCAACTGTTTTTTTATATGTATTGACAAATCATTTTATTTATATTTGATACCCTTTTATTATTATTATTATTATGCAATATCTTGAATTTGAACAACCAATAGAACAGTTAAATAACAAATTAATTAAGGCAAAAGAATTAGCTAGTAAGAAAAATATGAATACTAGTAACAAAATCATAGATATTGAAAATCAAATTCAGGAAGCAAAAAAAAATATATATAATAATCTCACTGCATGGCAAAAAGTTCAATTATCAAGACATCCAAATAGACCATACTGTTTAGATTATATACATTCCTTAACAGATGGTGATTTTGTAGAACTTCATGGAGATCGTAATGTTAAGGATGATAAGGCAATGATAGGTGGTTGGGGAACGATAGATAATCAAACAGTGATGTTTATTGGACAACAAAAAGGAAGAAACACGAAAGAAAGACAATTTAGAAACTTTGGAATGGCTAATCCAGAAGGCTATAGAAAAGCACTTCGACTTATGAGATTAGCTGAAAAATTTAATAAACCTGTAATAACTCTGATAGATACTCCCGGAGCATTTCCAGGTTTAGAAGCCGAAGAAAGAGGGCAGGGTGAAGCTATTGCTAGGAATATTATTGAAATGACAAGGTTAAAAACACCTATTATTTGTATTATTATAGGTGAAGGAGCTTCTGGGGGAGCGCTAGGTATTGGGGTTGGAGATCATGTGATGATGCTTAACAATTCATGGTATTCAGTTATATCACCAGAAAATTGCTCAACTATTTTATGGGGAAGCTGGGACTATAAAGAAAAAGCTGCTGAATCTTTAAAACTTACAGCTAAAGACATGAAAAAAAATGGATTAGTAGATAAAATTATTAAAGAACCATTATCAGGAGCACATACTGATCCAGATTCTACATTTAAAATCGTAAAAAAAGAAATTATTAACTCAATTAATATTTTAAAGAAATTAACTATAAAGAAATTAATAAAACAAAGAATGGATAAATTTTGTAATATAGGGATAGTCAAACAATAATTATATGGCTAACAAAATAGGTAAAAGAACAATCAAAGCAACTTCAATTCAGAAGATTGATGGAAAATTACAACCTCAAGCGATTGAATTAGAAGAAGTTGTATTAGGTGCTCTAATGATTGACAATGAATCTCTTTCTGACACTATTGATAGTCTTCAGCCTGAGTATTTTTACAAGCCTGATCACCAGAAAATATTTGAAGCTATTGTAAATCTATTTAATAATAGCAAACCTGTTGATATTTTAACAGTATCTGAAGAATTAAAAAGAATGGATGTATTGGAATCTATAGGTGGCATGCTATATATTAGTCAACTTACAAATAATATATCATCATCATCTAATACAGAGTTTCATGCCAGAATAATAGCTGAAAAATTTATTAAAAGATCACTTATAAGTATCTCAAATAATATAATAGGTGATGCATTCAATGATACTATAGATATCTTTGATTTATTAAATACTGCTGAAGAAAAATTATTTACTGTTACAGAAGGTACTTTAAGAAAGAGTTATGATAAAATGAGTACTCTTATTAAAGGAGCACTTGATAATATAGAGATCTTACGCCAAAAAGAAGATGGACTTAGTGGTGTTCCATCAGGATTTACAAAATTAGATAGAGTAACATCAGGATGGCAAAAATCAGATTTAGTAATCGTAGCGGCTAGACCAGGTATGGGGAAGACAGCTTTTGCATTAAGTATGGCTCGTAACATAGCCATTAGTCATGAAACTGCTATTGGTTTCTTTTCATTAGAAATGTCATCAGAACAATTAGTTTCTAGATTAATTGCTAGCGAAGCAGAACTTTCAGCTTCTAAATTAAGGAAAGGTGATCTTCAAGATTTTGAAATGGTTCAATTACATGAAAAAATTAAACAACTCTCAGAAGCACAAATATATATTGATGACACACCAGCATTAACAATCTTTGAATTAAGAGCAAAGGCAAGAAGGTTAGTTAAAAATCATAATGTTGGAATTATTATTGTTGATTATTTACAACTAATGAGTGCAGGTGGAAATGCTGGAAACCGAGAACAAGAAATTTCAGCAATATCTAGATCATTGAAAGGTATTGCTAAAGAACTAAAGATTCCGGTTATTGCTTTATCTCAAGTAAATAGAGGCGTTGAAAATCGAACTGGAACTGGTAGCAAAAGACCTATGTTATCAGACCTTAGAGAATCTGGCGCAATAGAACAAGATGCTGATATTGTTACTTTTATATATAGACCTGAATATTATAAAATTTATGAATGGGATAATGGTGATGATTCTAGAAGTCAAGCAGAAATTATTATTGCAAAGCATAGAAATGGTGCATTAGAAAATGTACGACTGAAATTTACTGCTGAATTTGCTAAATTCTCTGATATAGATTATTTTGATGACTTATCAAGTAATATTGACAATGAATCAATGATATCTACTGTATCTTCCAGTATGAATAATGATAATGAGGAGCATGCACCATATTAAATCTTTTAAAAGATATTTTTTAACTCTTTTACTTTCCCTAACAATTTATCTATCACATGCATCGTATATTCTTATCCCTATGGATCAGAATCAAACTAATCATTTAAAGGCTTATGGGATTGCTTTCCTTGCAATTCAAAACGAGATAAGTATTAATTGGTTATTAAATTATAAAGGTGGGAGTTTTTTAATAAAAAATAATGAATTAATAGAAAATGAATGTAATATTAGAGGTGTATCATATAATATAATCGCTGATCTACAATCAAATAAAATTTTAAGAGATATTAGTAGTAATGAAGTAAACCAAGAAATTATCCGCCTTGAAAAAACACCAAGAGTTGCCATTTACTCACCCAAAAACAAACAACCATGGGATGACGCAGTCACTTTAGCACTCACTTATGCTGAGATACCTTATGATATTATTTATGATGAGGAAATACTTAGTAACCTACTACCCCTATATGATTGGCTTCATCTACATCATGAGGATTTTACTGGACAATACGGGAAATTTTATGCATCATTTAAAAATACCACATGGTATAAAGATCAAAAATCATCATCTGAAATAAATGCTAAAAAATTAGGTTACGATAAAGTATCGCAAGAAAAATTAGCAGTTGCAAAAGAAATTAAAAAATTTGTTCTTGGTGGAGGTTTTCTTTTTGCAATGTGTTCAGCAACTGATTCATATGATATTGCATTAGCTTCAGAGGGAATAGATATTTGTCAACATATGTTTGATGGAGATGCAATAGACAATAATATTAATGAAAAATTAGATTTTAGTAAAACTTTAGCTTTTAAGGATTTTAATTTAATTAGAGACCCTAATAAATATGAATTTTCCTCAATTGATGCAACCCAAACTAGAAGAATTAAAGCTAATCTAGATTTTTTTACTTTATTTGATTTTTCTGCTAAATGGGATCCAATACCAACAATGCTTTGCCAAAATCATATGCAAGTTATCAAAGGGTTTATGGGACAAACCACCTCATTTAAAAATCAGTATCTTAAATCTGATGTCATAGTTATGGGAGAAACAAAGATGTCTAATGAAGCAAGATATATTCATGGTAAATTGGGTAATGGAACTTGGACATTCTATGGTGGTCATGACCCTGAAGATTATCAGCATAAAGTTGGAGATCCTAAAACCGATCTTTCATTACATCCAAATTCTCCTGGATATCGACTAATTTTAAATAACATACTATTTCCTGCAGCTAAGAAGAAGAAACTAAAAACATAATTAACTTATTTAAATATTTAGTCCATTACCTTACACTAATATTGAGTTATTATGCCTTATTTTTGAAGAAACACAGAATCACTTTCATACCATAAATTATAATTTTCTTGGTATTTTTTTTCTAAAGAATTTCTCTTAATTTTCATAGAAGGTGTTAGCAATTGATTCTCTACAGTCCATTTCCCATTTACAACTACTATATTATGAATAATTTCGTGTTTTTCTAAACCTTCATTTACTCTAGTCAAAGTATTTTTTAGATCAAGAATAACATTATCAAATGATATACTAATTTCAGATAAAACAACAAGGGCAATAGGTTGAGGGATTCCTGATCCAACTACACAAACCTGCTCTATATTTATATTTTCAGCAAACTTCATCTCAATTGGTGAAGGAGCTATATATTTCCCTTTTGATGTTTTAAAAATATCTTTTACTCTTCCAGTAATCTTTAAAAATCCATCCTTGTTAACCTCACCTTCATCACCTGTATAAAGCCATCCATCTTTTATGATTTCTTTAGTTTGATTCTCATCTTTATAATATCCTAACATTAAAGCTTCATGTTTAATTAAAATTTCATTAACATCACTAAATTTAACTTTACAATTTGGTAAAGCCTGACCAACATAACCAATATTAATATTATCTTTTAAAGTAACATGAGAGTAACATGTATTCTCAGTCATTGCATAAGCTTCTTGAAGATATATGTCGATTTTTGCAAACCATTTAAATATTGCAACTGGTGTAGGAGCAGCTCCTGTAAATACATTAGTTGCTCTTAATAAACCAAGACTTTTTTTTATTTTTTTCTTAATAAGAGATGAGATTAATGGAATCTTTAAAAGAATATCTAATTTTTTTTGAGGTAATTTCAATAAAATACCCTGTTGAAATTTCGTCCATATTCTAGGAACACCTAGAAAAACAGTTGGACTAGCAAAAGATAAATTCTCTCCAAAAGTCTCTAAACTTTCAGCAAAACATATCTTTCCTCCGGCATAAAGACTACACATTTGAACTAATAACCTTTCAGCAATATGACTTAAAGGAAGATAGGAAAAGAAGACCTCATTACTAGAAATTTCTAAACTTTTACTTGCTTGAACTGTTGCGTAACTAAAATTAAAAAAACTATGCATAACTCCTTTAGCATCCCCTGTAGTTCCAGAAGTATATATAATTGATGCTAAATCATCTAAAGGTCTCTCAATATTAGTATTTATTGGATCAAAACCTTTAATAAGATCATCCCAAATTGGATAATCTTCTGAGTAAAATGGATATGTAATACATTTTATATTTGAAGGAATACCATCTTTAATTAAATTAAAATTATCTAATTTTCCAACAAAAAGAAGTTGAGCTTCACTGTGTAATAAAATTTTATTTAAAGATTCTTTATTTAAATTTGGATATAATGGAACAGAAATATGTCCTGACATCATAATAGCTAAATCTGTCATTATCCAGTGTGCACAGTTTTTAGAAAGTATTCCAATTTTAGAATTCTTTACAAGATTTAAAGATTCTATATAAGCAGACATTTTTCGAACTTCTTGACCAACATCATAAAAAGTCCAATTATGCCATATTCCATTAATTGGTTGACTGAGATATATGGATTGAGGTTTAACCTTCTCCCATTTATAAAGCATATCTAATGGAGATAAATATTTCATTTTTCTGGTAAAGGTAATATAAATTACAGTTTAATAAAATATACTAAAAAGAACTATGCGTGCATAGTTCTTTTTAGTATATTTGTTGCAAAATTTAAATATGGAACCAGAAGATACTATTGATTATAATATAAGAAAAACTTGGTATAACATAACTAAAATGTATAACAGAACAGCATCTGATTATATGGTTAGTATGTCATTAGGTATGATAATATTAAATATTGACATGTTTGAAGGAACACCTTCAACACAACTTGGACCAAACATGGGAATGGAATCTACTTCATTGTCAAGATCATTAAATAAGTTAGAAGACAGTAGAGTTATTGAAAGAAAACCAGATCCTAATGATAAAAGAAAATCAATTATCCACCTAACTAAGATTGGACTAGAGTGGAGAGAAGTTGCAAAGGATGAAGTTCTACGATTTAACAATAAAGTTTTCACGCATTTTGAAAAGTCAGAAATGGATATTTTTTTCAATATATTAAAAAAAATAAACAAAATAATTAATGAAGATAAATAGATTTATTGAAAATATAGCCATTGTAGGGTCAGGGATCATGGGCTCAAGAATTGCATGTCATTTTGCAAATATTGGCGTTCAAGTATTATTATTAGATATCATTCCTTCAAATCTTAAAGAAGACGAAAGAGAAAATAAAAAACTTAAAAATGCGATAGTTAATAATGCACTTGAAAAAACTATAAAAAGCAAACCATCACCACTCTATCTTCCAGATTATCAAAATAATATAACAACAGGTAACCTAGAAGATGATTTAGATAAAATATCTGACGTAGACTGGATCATAGAAGTTGTTATAGAAAAGTTATCAATAAAACAAGAAGTATTTAAGAAAATTGAAATATTCAGAAGCCCAGGTACTTTAATATCATCTAACACATCTGGAATACCCATTGAAAAGTTAATTGAAGATAGAAGTGAAGATTTTAAAGAATTTTTTTGTGGAACACATTTCTTTAATCCACCAAGATATTTAAAACTACTAGAGATAATTCCATCATCAAAAACCAAACAAAAAGTTATTGATTTTCACATATATTATGGAAATAGATTTTTAGGAAAAGATGTTGTTGTATGCAAAGACACACCAGCATTTATTGCTAATCGCATTGGAGTAGTAAATATCATGCATGTATTTCATACAGCTCATGAATTAGAATTAACAATAGATGAAATAGATTTGCTAACTGGGCCAATTATAGGACGACCAAAATCAGCTACATTTAGAACATGTGATCTTGTTGGATTAGATACTTTAATTCATGTTGCTAATGGTGTTCGTGAAAATTGCTCAAATGACGAAATGAGTGATAAACTTGTCACTCCAATTTTTATAAATGAAATGCTCAAAAAAAATTGGCTAGGAGATAAAACTGGACAAGGATTTTATAAAAAAAATAAAGATATAAATGGAGTAACAATAATAGAATGTCTAGATATTAAGAACCTTAAATACACAACAAAAAGTAAAAGAAGATTTTTATCAATTGCAGATGCAAAGAAAGAAAATTCATTAAAAGATAAAATCAAATTATTAATTAATGCAAAAGATATAGCTGGTGATTTTTATAGAAAAACCTTTTACAACCTTTTTTCTTATATATCAAATAGAATCCCTGAAATATCAGAAGAAATTTATAAAATTGATAGAGCCTTAAAAGCAGGATTTGGTTGGGAATTAGGACCTTTTGAAATCTGGGATATTATTGGAGTTGAAAATTCTATCAAAAAGATAGAAGAAGATGGTTTTAATATTGCTCCATGGGTTAAAATAATGATTAAAAAAAATAAGAAAACATTTTACTCAATAGAAAATGAATCATTACATTATTATAATATTAATAATCAAGAATATAATATAATAGATGATATCAAGGATTTCATAATATTAGATAATATTAGAAAAAATAATATTATTTGGAAAAATAACGACTGTAACCTTATTGATATTGGTGATGGAATTGTAAATTTAGAATGGAATACTAAAATGAACTCAATTAGTGAAGATGTTCTTAATGGAATCAATCATTCAATCAATATAGTTGAGAAGAATCATAAAGGATTAGTTATTGCAAATCAAGGAAATAACTTCTCAGTTGGAGCAAATATAGCTATGATATTTATGATGGCAATTGAACAAGAGTATGATGAAATTGATTACGCAATCAGATTATTTCAACAAACAACAGCTAGAATAAGGTATTCATCAATACCTGTAGTGGTAGCAACTCATGGGCTAACTTTAGCTGGAGGATGCGAGATTTCTCTTCATGCAGATCAAGTTCAAGCTTCTGCAGAAACATATATGGGGTTAGTTGAAATGGGTATAGGCCTTATTCCTGCAGGAGGAGGAACAAAAGCTATGGCAGAACGAGCATCTGAGAAATACTTAGAAGGCGACATTAAACTCCCAACATTAAAAGAAAGATATTTAAATATAGGAATGGCTAAAGTTTCTACATCAGCTAACAATGCTCAAGAGCTAGATTTATTATTAAAAGATAGAGATAAAATTACAATTGGAAATAATAATTTAATCTCAGATGCAAAAATAGCTGCTCTAAATTTATCTAATAACGGATATAAAAAACCAATTAATAAAAAAATAAAAATATTAGGAAAACAAGCATTAGGAATGTTTATAGCTGGAGCAAATTCTATGTATGCCGCAAACTACATCAGCAAGCATGATATGCTGATTTCAGAAAAGTTAGCGTATGTAATATGTGGTGGTGATTTATCATCTTCTGCTGAGGTTTCTGAGAAATATTTACTAGACCTAGAAAGAGAAGCATTTTTATCTCTAACAGGTGAAAGAAAAACATTAGAAAGAATTGAGCATATGCTTAAAAAAGGGAAACCACTAAGAAATTAAAAATGAACGAAGTATATATAATTAAAGGATTTAGGTCTGCAGTAGGAAAATCTGGAAAAGGAATATTTAGATTTTCAAGACCAGATGATATCGCGTCGTCAGTTATAAAACATCTTGTTAATTCTATACCTCAATTAGAAAAAAGTAGAATTAATGATGTAATTGTGGGTAATGCAACTCCTGAGGCTGAACAGGGATTAAATATTGGGAGAATGATATCATTAATGAGTTTAGATACTTATAAGGTGCCTGGGATGACAGTAAATAGATATTGTTCTTCAGGATTAGAAACAATTGCTTTAGCTGATGCAAAAATTAGAAATGGAATGGCCGATTGTATTATTGCAGGTGGAGTAGAAAGTATGTCTCCTATCCCTTTTGGAGGTTGGAAAATAACACCAAACTTAAATGTTGCTAAAAACAATCCTGAATGGTATTGGAATATGGGATTAACAGCTGAAGCAGTTGCTAATAAATATAAAATTGATAGAGAAGTTCAAGATAAATTCTCTTACGAATCACATCAAAAAGCTCTCAAAGCAATAACAAATGGAGTATTTGAAAATGAAATTGTTCCAATAAAAATTAAATCAATTTTCTTAGATAAAAATGAAAAAAGAAATGAAAAAATTATAATCGCACATTATGATGAAGGACCAAGAAAGGATACAACACTTGAAAAATTATCAAAATTAAGACCTGTATTTGCAAAAGATGGAACAATTACAGCTGGAAACTCCTCACAAACTTCTGATGGGGCTGCATTTTTAATATTAATGTCAAAAAAAATGATGTTAGAACTTAAGTTAGAACCGATTGCACAATTAAGAAGCTACTCAGTTGCAGGAGTAGAGCCTAAATATATGGGTATAGGTCCTGTTGAAGCTGTTCCATTAGCTCTAAATAAAGCAGGCCTTACTCTCAAAGATATAGAGCAAATAGAACTAAATGAAGCCTTTGCTTCTCAATCTATTGCAGTAATAAATGAGTTAAATTTAAATAAGAATATTGTCAATATTAATGGAGGAGCTATTGCGTTAGGTCATCCACTAGGATGTACAGGAGCCAAACTGAGTGTTCAATTAATTCATGAGATGAAAAAAAGAAAACAAAAATATGGGATGGTAACTATGTGTGTAGGAACAGGACAAGGAGCAGCAGGAATCTTTGAAGTTTTTTAAAATAAGATTATGATTAAAGGCGGAGAATTTATTATTAAAGATCAAAAAAAATCAGAAATTTTTATTCCTGAAGATTTTGATAATGATCAAATTATGATGGCAAATGCCACAACAGAATTTGTAAAAAAAGAGATTGATATTTTTAGAGTAGAATTTGAAAATAAAAATTACAAACTATGCGCAGAAACACTTAAAAAAGCAGGAAATTTAGGATTACTAGGTATAAGTATTCCAGAAAAATATGGAGGGATGGGTTTGCCATTTACAACATCAGTACTCATATGTGATAAGATAAGTGGTGCAAATGGATCATTTTCTACAGCATATGGTGCTCATACAGGAATTGGAACATTACCTATTCTTTTATATGGTGATGAAAAACAAAAACAAAAATATTTACCTAATCTAGCATCTGGTGACTGGATAGGATGTTATTGTTTAACAGAACCTGGAGCAGGTTCTGATGCAAATGCTGGAAAAACAGCAGCAACTTTATCAAGTGATAAAACAAATTATACAATTAGTGGACAAAAAATGTGGATATCAAATGCTGGTTATGCAGATGTATTTATTGTATTTGCTAAAATTGAAAATGATAAAAATATAACAGCATTTATACTAGAGAAATCAATGAATGGTATTACTCTAGGGAAAGAAGAGAGAAAACTTGGATTAAATTCTTCTTCAACAAGACAAGTTTTTTTAAATGATGTTGAAGTTCCAGTTACAAATCTTTTAGGTGGAAGAGGAAATGGATTTAAAATAGCAATGAACGCATTAAATATTGGAAGAATTAAATTAAGTGCTGCAGTTATAGAAGCATGTAAAAGATCAATATCATCATCTACAAAATATGCAAATCAAAGAATTCAATTTGGAAATCCTATATCAAAATATGGAGCAATAAAACAAAAACTTGCAGAAATGGCATCAAATACATTTGCAGTTGAATCTTCAACATATAGAGCAAGTTATGAAATTGAAAAAAATATAAAAAAACTAATCTCAGAAGGAATTAACGAGCAAGAAGCACATCTTAAAGGGGTAGAAGAGTTTGCTATAGAATGCTCAATTACAAAAATATTAGGTTCAGAAACAGTACAATTTTGTACTGATGAAGGAATACAAATTTTAGGAGGTATAGGTTATTCTGCTGACACTCCAATGGAAGCTGCATTTAGAGATGCTAGAATATCTCGAATTTATGAAGGAACAAATGAAATAAATAGATTATTGATAGTAGCTATGCTATTAAAAAAATCACTTAAAGGAAAAATTAATCTAATGGAACCGGCCATGAAATTAGCTTCTGAAATTATGTCAATTCCTTCATCTGAAAATAATGACAAAAACGATTTACTTTTTTTAGAAAAATCATCTCTTAAAAAATTAAAAAAGCTATTTCTAGTTATTGCTGGAAAAACCATAGAAACATATGGCTTAGGTATAGAACAAGAACAAGAAATAATGATGCACTTAGCAGATATGTGTATTGAAATTTACACAGCTGAATCATGTTTATTAAGAACTGATAAAATAAAAACCAATGAAAAAGAAAAATTTATTCATTTAACACAAGTATATATGTATAAATCGATTAAAAAATGTCAAAATGCAGCTGAAGAAATAATTTTTTCGTTTCAAAATTTAGATGAACAAAAATTACTTTTATTAGCTACTAAAAGAATTATAAAAGGATATACAATTAATATTAAAGAAACAAGAAGAAAAGTAGCTAATAAATTAATTGAAGATAACCAGTATTGCTTTTAGTATATTTGTATAATGAAATTTAACAAACTTGGTTTAAGCAATCAATTAGAAGAAGGCTTAGACATGATGGGTTTTGAAACAGCTACCCCAATACAAGAAAAAGCAATTCCAATAATTTTAAAAGGAAAGGATTTAATTGCATGTGCTCAAACTGGTACAGGTAAAACTGCTGCATTTGTATTACCTATATTAAGCATGCTTTCTAATAAAAAACAATCAGACAAAGTTAAGGTACTAATTATTGCTCCTACAAGAGAATTAGCAAAACAAATTGATATGCAAATTGAAGGTTTTTCATATTATACAAATTCATCATCATACCCAATCTATGGAGGAGGAACAGGTCCTGAATTTGAAAATCAAAAACAAGCATTAGTGAAAGGAACAGATATAATCATATGTACACCAGGAAGATTAATGGCGCATCTTAAGTTCGATTATTTTGATTCCAGCTCAGTAAATTATCTTATTTTAGATGAAGCAGACAGAATGCTTGATATGGGGTTTTACGATGATATTATTAAAATATCAAAAAAACTTCCTGAAGAACGACAAACGCTTCTTTTCTCAGCAACAATGCCACCAAAAATCAGAAAACTAGCTCAGAATATATTAATTAATCCTGAAAGCATAAGTTTAGCTATGTCTAAACCAGCTGTTGGAATTTCTCAGTCTTCATATTTAGTAAATGATGAACAAAAGGTAAGATTAATTAGAGAAATTCTTAAAAATAAAGCAAAGGAAAAGCCTTTAAGTCATGTGCTAATATTTGCTTCCAGTATTAAAAGTGTTAAAGAAATTAAGAAGACACTAAATAGATCAGGATTTGCATCAAGCGATATGCATTCTGAATTAAATCAAGAGCAAAGAGAAGAAACAATAAGAGATTTTAAGAACAAAAAAATAAAAATACTTGTTGCTACAGATATTTTATCAAGAGGGATAGATATTAAAGGAATAGAATTAGTTATTAATTATGAAGTGCCTCATGATGCAGAAGATTATGTTCATAGAATCGGAAGAACTGCCAGAGCAGATAATACTGGAGAGGCTATAACATTTATTAATAGCAAACAAGTTCGTAATTTTATGGATATTGAAAAGTTGATTGAAAAATCAATTCTCAAAACACCATTACCAAATAACTTTGATAAAGGACCAAAGTATGAAGTTTTTAAAAAGATGAAGAAAAAGAAATGGAAAAAAAAATAATCTAATTACCTAATAAGAATGGGAGCATGATGCGGTTTTATTCTAGCATCAATAATTGGAATAGAACATGAAAAATGTTTATTTAAAATTTTCATATTAAGACCATATACATCATGAGAAGGATTAGAACGAGTAAAACATACCCAAAGCCAATTACTAAAACTTTCTGCAACAAATTTAGCATCATCTACTAAAGTAATCATTGCAATACCTTTTAGGTTTTTAGATTCTAAATATTTAATTAAAACATTAATATCTCCATCACCATCAATTGATAAAACACCATCCATAACTACACAATTATTTTTAAAACCAATTGGAAAATCAAGTATAGGATTATTTAAAGTCAGATTCCTTTTTAATTGGCCAGCAGCAGCAATAATTAACTTTGAACCTCCATTAAGTTCTTTACTACTATAATCAAGTGTATCAATAGTTGTTTTTGTTTGAAAATGTAAATCTCTTGACCAATCTACTCGCTCTAAAAGATGTTTAAAAAAAGCTTTCTTATCATTAATATCTGGGGCATTTTCATTATCAATAATTAGGAGATATTTAGCTAAAGATAATTGACCAGTTCCAAGTATATGATTTGCTATTGTTAAAAGTTCCTGAGGTACCATTGTTGGATTATAAGGAGTATATCTTTCACTTCCTATAGCTAATAATAATGGATGAACTCCTGCATCATCAACTGCGTTTACTGATTTTAGACCAGGTATTTCATTTTCTATTACACTTCCAGTCATAGAATGAATCAATTTTCCAAATTGAGAGTCTTCTTGTGGAGGTCTACCCACAACAGTAAAAGGCCAAATAGCATTCTTTTTTGCTAGTACTTTTTTAACTTTCATGTAAGGAAAATCATGTTGTAAACTATAATAACCTAAATGATCACCAAATGGCCCTTCGGGTTTAAGATCATTAGCAATTTCACCACAAATAACAAAATCAGCATCAGCAGAAATTGTATAACCATCAATAACTGAATACCTAAATCTTTTAGCGCCTAAAATACCAGCAAAAGTTAATTCAGACATATTATCTGGCAATGGCATAACAGAAGAGAATGTATGTGAAGGTGGACCACCTACAAAAATAGAGACCTTTAATGGAACACCCTTATCAATTGCTTTTTTTTGATGTATACCTATACCTCTATGAATTTGATAATGAATACCAATTTCTTTATTCTTAATAAAATTATTTCCACTTATCTGAATTCTATACATTCCTAAATTGGAATTCATTATACCAGGATTATCAATATCTTCAGAAAAAACTTGAGGTAAAGTAATAAAGGCACCTCCATCATCAGGCCAACATTTAATTTGAGGTAAATCAGAAATCAAAATTTCTTCAAATTCTTTCGGTAAAGAAACTTTTTTAGGCAAAGCATTAAATGCATAAAAGGCAGATTGTAAAGATGCTAAGGGATTCTTAAATCCTTCAATTGGATTAATTTTAAGATTAATTAATTTTTTTACTTTATGAATAGAATCTCTAAAGATAAAATTGCTTCTTTCTAAGCTTCCAAAAAGATTAGATACTGCAGGATATTTACTTCCTTTTATATTTTCAAAGAGTAAGGCTTTACCTGATTTTTCAAATTCCTCTAAATGTCTAGATGCTATTTCGAGATTAGGATTAACCTCTTCTTTAATTCTAATTAAATAACCATTTGCTTCCAAATCCTTAATACATTCTTCTAATGATGAATAACCCATGTTGTAAAATTATAAAAAAGGCAACTATTAAAGTTGCCTTTCAAAACATATATTTTAATAAAAATTATCTTTTATTAATACTGGAATAAGAACGTAAATTTTCACCAGTATATACCTGTCTAGGTCTTCCGATAGGTTCAGTAGTTTCTCTCATTTCCTTCCACTGAGCTATCCACCCAGGAAGTCTTCCAATTGCAAACATAACAGTAAACATATCTGTTGGAATACCTAATGCACGATAAATTATACCAGAATAAAAATCTACATTAGGATATAACCCTCTAGATTTAAAATATTCATCTTCTAATACAACTTCTTCTAATTTTTTTGCAAGATCTAAAACAGGATCTTTAATACCAAGCTGAGATAAAACATCATCAGCTGCTTTTTTAATTATTGTTGCTCTTGGGTCAAAATTCTTATATACTCGATGTCCAAACCCCATTAACCTAAAAGAATCATTTTTATCTTTAGCTTTAGCTATATATTTATCTACATCTCCACCATTTTTCTTCATCTCTTCAAGCATTTCAATAACTGCTTGATTAGCACCTCCATGTAAAGGGCCCCAAAGCGCAGCTATGCCAGCAGAAATTGATGCATATAAGCTAGCGTGTGATGATCCTACAATTCTAACAGTAGCAGCAGAACAATTCTGTTCATGGTCAGCATGAAGAATTAGAAGTTTGTCTAAAGCGCTAGCAATAATTGGATTAATTTCAATTTCACTAGTAGGTAAACCAAACATCATATGTAAAAAATTACTTGTATAATTAAGCTTATTCTTAGGATACATAACTGGTTGTCGCATCCTATTTTTAAAACTCCAAGCAGCTAGTGTAGGTAATTTGGCAATTAATCTAATAATAGTTCCATTAATTTCATCTGAAGAACGATTAGGATCTAAAGATTTTGGATAGAAAGCAGTTAATGAAGAAACAAGAGAAGATAGTACACCCATTGGATGAGATCTAGATGGAAAACCATCTAAAATAGCCTTAACATCTTCGTGAACTAAAGTATGAGAAGTTATTTCATTAACAAAAGCATCTAATTTAGTTTGTGTTGGAAGTTCTCCATAGATAAGTAAATATGATACTTCTAGAAAATTAGATTTTTCAGCAAGTTCTTCAATAGAATAGCCTCTGTATCTTAAAATACCTTCCTCACCGTTTAGAAATGTAATAGCACTTTTGGTAGAACCAGTATTTTTAAAGCCTCTGTCAATTGTGATAAGACCTGATGTAGATCTTAACTTACTAATATCTAAAGCTTTTTCATTTTCTGTTCCCTCAACAATAGGTATTTCATACTTCTCCCCATTAAAATGTAACTGTGCTGTCTCACCCATTATATTACTTTTTTTTAATTATTGTAAATATACCATCTTATACATTCATTACCTAACAAACTTAAATCCTTTTCCAGTGAAAAGAGCACGTTCACCTAATTTCTCTTCAATACGTAATAACTGATTATACTTTGCTACCCTATCTGATCTTGAGGCTGAACCTGTCTTAATTTGACCTGTTTTAAGTGCAACAGCTAAGTCTGCAATAGTAGTATCTTCAGTCTCGCCAGATCTATGGCTCATAATTGAGGTATAAGAATTTTTCTGAGCCATATTAACAGTATGAATTGTCTCACTTAAAGTTCCAATTTGGTTAACTTTAATTAATATTGAATTTGCAATTCCATTCTTTATTCCTTTTGATAACCTATTAATATTTGTAACAAATAAATCATCACCAACAATCTGTATTTTATCATTAAGTTTTTCAGTCATTAATTTCCATGCACTCCAATCATCTTCATCTAATCCATCTTCAATAGAAATAATTGGATACTTCT
>Ga0115000_10001626_pt1 | contig 19657 bp, 22 predicted proteins | sample ArcticOcean_MG_C_6_FD_89690 | JGI IMG/M metagenome (GOLD analysis project Ga0115000, IMG submission 89690) | Marine microbial communities from western Arctic Ocean - ArcticOcean_MG_CB8_128 | ecosystem: Environmental > Aquatic > Marine > Oceanic | place: Arctic Ocean: Canada Basin | collected... | reverse complement strand
TTGTCAATTAGGGAATGATATTGTTCTAGCAAATAACACATCGCTTGCTGGACATGTAGAGATTGATGATTTTGCAATTCTTGGTGGGTTCACTCTCGTTCATCAATTCTGTAAGCTTGGGGCGCATATTATGACTGCTGTTGGGACTGTTATATTTAAAGATGTTCCTCCATATATAATAGCTGCCGGTTACAATGCAAAACCAAATGGCATTAACAGTGAAGGGCTTAGAAGAAGAGATTTTACTGTTAAATGTATATCAAACATTAAGAAAGCATACAAAATAATATATAGAGAGGGTAATACGGTAGATTCTGCCAAGGAATTATTATTAACCCTCGCTAAAAACACTGACGAACCAGGTTCTAATTGGATAGGTTTATACATTGATTTTATAAATAAATCAGACAGGGGGCTTATAAGATAAATGCCAAAGATTGCCATTTTAGCTGGTGAGGCTTCAGGCGATTTAATCGGAAGCCAGTTAATGCACTATTTGAATTCAAAAATTAAAAATCTAGAATTTATTGGTGTAGGCGGACCAAAGATGCAACAAAATGGCTTAGATTCATATTTTAATTATAGTGAATTGAGTGTTCATGGATACTTTGATGTATTAAAAAAATTATTTAGGTTGATGTCATTAAGAAGTAGGCTTATTAAATATTTCTTAAATCAGAAACCAGATATATTTATTGGAATTGATGCTCCAGACTTTAATTTTGCAATTGAAAAAAAATTAAAGTTAAATAATATCCCTACATTTCATTATGTAGCTCCATCAGTTTGGGCATGGAGAAGGGGAAGGGTTGATGATATTAAAGATAATATTAATCATTTATTTTCCGTCTTCCCACATGAACTCAAAATATTTAAAAATTCAGAAGTCCCAGTTACTTTTGTAGGGCATCCATTAGCAAATAAGATACCTCTTAATCCAAGTATAGAAAAAGGAAGGAATGTACTAACCCTCAATAACTCTAAAAAAATAATTACTCTTATGCCTGGCAGCAGAACAAGTGAAATAAAATATCATTTAGATTTGATGATCAAAACAGCAATTTTAATCAATAAAGAATTTGCATGGGAAAAACTTGAAACCCCAGAATTTATAATTCCTCTAAACTCTAGAGGAAGTTATAACCATGTAAATTATATTCTTAACTCTTATAACAATAAAATTAAAAATATTAAGTTGGTCTATGGCCATTCACATGATGCAATTTGTTCTTCAAATATAGTAATTGCTGTCTCAGGAACAGCTACCCTTGAGGCTGCTTTATACAAGAAGCCTATGATTATTGTTTATAAAACATCCTTTTTGGCATGGCTTATTTATAAAAATATGTTGTTAATCCCTTATGTAGGATTACCAAATATTTTATTGAAGAAATTTGTCGTACCTGAGTTTATACAAGATGATGCGAACCCTGAGAACATCTCTAAAAAAGCAATTAGCATTATGAATGATAAAAAACTACAAATTAAATTAAATTCTTTATTTAAAAAGCTTCATATTGATTTAAAAAAGAATTGTTCCGAGATTATTTATAAGATAATAATTAAATACATAAAATGACACTTATTTGCGGAATAGATGAGGCTGGTAGAGGACCTCTTTGTGGTCCTGTTTTTGCTTCTGCAGTCATCTTAGATAGCACTTTAGTTCTTGATGCTTTAAAGGATTCCAAAAAATTGTCTGAAAAAAATAGAGATATTTTGTATAAAGAAATAAAAGAAAAAGCAATTGAGTACTCCTTCGCAATGGCTTCCGTTGAAGAAATTGATACCCTTAATATTTTACAAGCATCTTTATTAGCAATGGAAAGGGCATTCAGGCTGCTTAAAAAAAAATCTAATTTTATTTATATTGATGGAATATATTGTCCCAATATCAAAATGCCAATGCAAGCAGTAATAAAGGGTGACTCCCTAATTCCAGCCATTTCAGCTGCTTCGATTGTTGCGAAAGTTGAAAGAGATAAATACATGAAAATACTTGATAAGAAATACCCGCAATATAATCTAAAAAAACATAAAGGTTACCCTACAAAAGAACATCTAGGCTTGCTTAATCAATATGGCGCTAATGAAATTTATAGACGGAATTTTAAGCCAGTACAAAAGTTAATTAATAAGAAAAATACATAATTGTTTATCTATATTGACTTTTTTCTTTAACCGCCAATTTTCTACTGAGTCGGATATTATTTTTTCTCTACTACCAGTTAAATTTATTGCAAGACAAAGTTTGATTTCCTTATCTAATATAACTAATAAATCCTTTAGTAACTTTTCATTTCTATATGGTGTTTCGATAAAAATTTGAGTTTCCCCTTCTTCCCTTACTGATAACATCATTTTTTTAATGTAAAGTTCTTTGTCATTTCTTTCGATTGGTATGTATCCGTGAAATTTAAACTTTTGACCATTAAACCCAGATGACATTAGGCTTAATATAATAGATGAAGGCCCTACTAAAGGTATAATTTTTATATTATTTAAGTGAGCATATTCAACAATTTTACATCCAGGGTCAGCCACACACGGACTACCAGAATCTGAAAGTAGCCCTATATCATTTCCCTTTAGGATAGGCTCAAAGTATTGTTTTATGTTGTTAATAGTAGTCTTGTTTGTTTGTTTGAAAATTTCTACTAATTGTAATTTAGTATTTAACTTTAATTCCTTTATAGTTTTTCTGGCTACTTTTTCATTTTCAACGATAAAATATTTTATATTATGAAGTAATTTTTTTTGCTCATCCAGTAAGAAACTAACATTTTCATTTTGTTCGATTGATGAAGGTATTATATAAAGCACGCCTGGCTCTTCTAATTTTTGCATTATGTAGTGTTTATTCCAGCTTTACTAAGCATATTTACCAATGTGATCAAAGGTAATCCAATCACTGCTGTAGGGTCACTACTATTGATTTCATCTAGAATAGTTATTCCTAATCCTTCAGACTTAACACTTCCGACACAGTCAAATGGCTTTTCTTTTTTTAGGTAATTCTCAATTTGAGAGAGTGTTATTTTTTTATACTTAACATTAAAACTGATAACTTTTTTTTGTATTATATTTGTCTTTTTTTGATACAAACAAATAGCACTATGAAAATTTACTCTTTGTCCGCTTAATTTTGTTAGTTGGGATATAGCTGCTTTGTAACTTAATGGTTTTTGAATTTGAATATTTTTATATTCAGCTGTTTGATCGCAACCAATCACAATTGCTTCTTGAAATTCATTAGAAACTTTTCTAGCCTTTTTTTCTGCAAGTCGGTCTGCTGTTTCGTATGCTGTTTCTTTTTCTACCCTCATTTCATTTACCTTTGAGTCCACAATTTTAAAATCTAGTAGTAGCCTCTCAAGCAATAATTTCCTATAAATTGATGATGATGCAAGAATAAGCTGTGTCATTTTGAAGGTATTTAACCCTGAATTTCAAGCAATGTTTCATTTGGTGATACTTCATCACCTTTGCTTATATTTATTGCAATTACTGTTCCTGATATTGCTGCCTGGATTTCATTCTCCATTTTCATGGCTTCAATAACAATTATACTATCACCCGCCTTGACTGTTCCGCCAACGCTGACTTTAATATCAACAATTTTTCCTGGCATTGCTGTAGCAACACAACCATCATGGGTTGGTTTTGGTCTTGAGTCCTCTCCCCCAGCTATTTTTTTATTTTTTGAGCTATTCGCAGATGTTGTTGGCTTACTTACTAGGGCCTCATCTAATGTTTCAACTAAAACTTCTTCCGAAATGCCATCAACTGCCACATAGAAAGGTCTTTCTGTTTCACTAGGATCACCTGACCCGGTTAAATTAATATGGTATGTCTCACCATGCAATGTGATATTAAACTCAGTGGGAGCATAATGATCTCCCTTCTGTTTTTCATCATCTTCATTTAAGAGCGCTTCTGGTTCTAGCGCACCAGCATTTCTTTCTTGTAGGAAAGTTGTACCGATATCCGGAAACATTGCGTAAGTCAAAATATCTTCATCAGTTTTTGCAAAAGATTCTGACTTAACTTTAAGGTTAGCCACTTCTGGCTTTAATTTATCTGCTGGTCTTGATGTGATTTCTTTTTGATTTCCAATAGCCTTTTTCTTTATAATTTTATTTAATTTCCCCGGAGCTCTGCCATATTGACCTAGAAAATAATTTCTCACTTCAGTAGTGATTGTTTTATACCTCTCTCCAGTGATGACATTAAGTGCAGCCTGAGTGCCTACAATTTGTGAGGTTGGAGTTACTAACGGTGGGTAGCCCAAATCTTTTCTGACTTCAGGAATTTCTTTTAAGACCTCAGCCATTTTATCTAATGCCCCTTGGTCTTTTAGTTGATTGGATAAGTTTGAAATCATTCCACCAGGTACTTGATTAATTAATACTTTAGGATCTAAGCCAGTAAATTTAGATTCAAATTGCCAATATTTTTTTCTATTTTCTTTTAAGTAGTTAGTTATTTCATCCATCTTAGTCAAATCAATATCAGTTTTATAGCCCATATCTTCAAGAGCAACAATCATTGATTCTGTTGTTGGATGGCTAGCTCCCTCTGAATAACTTGAATTACATGTATCAATTATTGTGGCGCCTGCTTCCACTGCGGAGATAAGATTTAGTGTAGCAAGTCCAGAGGTCGCATGACAATGCATATGTACCGGTAGACTTGTATTTTTCACTAGCGATTCAACTAGCTCTTTTGTGACATTCGGAGTTAATAATCCCGCCATATCTTTAATTGCAAGAGAATCACAACCAAGTTCTTCTATTTTTTTAGCTAGAGACACAAAGTATTCAATATTATGGACAGGGGAGGTTGTGTAGCTAATTGTTCCTTCTGCATGTTTTTTGTATTTTTTTACTGCTCTTATTGAAACCTCAATATTTCTAACGTCATTAAGCGCATCGAATACTCTAAAAATATCTACACCATTATCAGCTGATTTTTTTACAAACATATCTACAACATCGTCAGAATAATGTCGGTAACCCAATAGATTTTGACCTCTTAATAACATTTGAATTTTGCTGTTTGGTAGCGCCTTTCTTAGTTTAACTAGTCGCTCCCATGGATCTTCTTTAAGATAACGAACGCATGCATCAAATGTAGCTCCACCCCAGGCCTCGATAGACCAAAAATTTAATTTGTCTAGCATTGGACATATTGGAAGCATATCTTCAGTCCTAAGTCTCGTTGCAATGTGGCATTGATGACCATCTCGTAATACCAACTCTGTTATATTAATTTTTTTCATATTTTTTATATTCCTTCATGCGCGGCAATCGCAGCACCAATAGCTGCTGCAATAACCTCTGGTGGCAGTTCGTCCTCATAATCGGCAAGTTCAGGATGTATGTCTACAAAACTAGTATTAAAATCAGCATCGATAAAGTTTTTATTTTTTAATATTTCAAGATAATAAGGGATAGTTGTTTTAATTCCAAATAGACCAATATCTCCTAAGGCCCTTCTTCCTCTATGAATAGCCTCTGACCAAGTCATTGACCAAATTGTTAACTTTGCAAGCATTGAATCATAGTAGGGAGGTATTATATATCCAGTATATATTGCTGCATCTGTTCTTACCCCGGGACCACCTGGAGCATAATATCTGGTTATTTTACCAAAGGATGGCAAAAAGTCTTGTTTTGGATCCTCAGCGTTAATTCTAAATTCAATAGCGAATCCTCTATAAGAGATTTCTGTTTGCTTATAGCTTAGTGATTTGCCACTTGCAATTCTTATCTGCTCCTGAACTATATCTACCCCTGTTATAGTTTCTGTTATGGTATGCTCAACTTGAAGTCTAGTATTCATCTCCATAAAATAAAAATTATTTTTAGAATCAAGTAAAAACTCGACAGTGCCAGCATTTTCATAACCAACTGCCATAGCTGCTTTAACTGCTAGTTGACCAATATAATCTCTTTGATTCTCATTTAACTGGGGGGAAGGGGCAATCTCAATAAGTTTTTGATTTCTTCTTTGAATAGAACAATCTCTTTCAAATAGATGTATTGCATCATTGTTCTTATCAGCTAATATTTGCACCTCTATATGTTTAGGGGTTAAAACACATTTTTCTATAAAGACCTCTGGTTTTCCAAATGCCTTAGTTGCTTCTGAAATAACTCGATCATAATTAGAAACTAATTCATCATTACTATCACACCTTCTAATTCCTCTTCCACCCCCCCCATTTGTAGCTTTTAACATTATTGGGTAACCAATATTATTAGCAATAGTTTTAGCATCTTCTAAGCTTAGAACATTACCATCGCTACCAGGAATAACTGGTACGCCTGCTTTAATCATCGCATGCCTAGCTTGAATCTTGTCGCCCATCCGTTTTATTATTTTAGAATTAGGCCCAATAAATTTAATATTCCTTCGTTCACAAACTTCAGCTAATTCTGGATTCTCAGATAAAAATCCATAACCAGGATGGATTGCATCACACCTAGCAGTAACAGCGAGATTAACTATTCTATACGGGCTTAAATATCCAGATAATGGATCGGACCCAATGAAATAAGACTCATCTGCTTTTTTAACATGAAGAGAGTGCCTATCAGCTTCGGAAAAAATGGCTACACTCGTTATACCCATTTCTTTGCAGGCTCTTATTATACGGACTGCAATTTCACCTCGATTAGCTATTAAAATTTTCTCAATCAAAAATAGAATTCCTTGAATTATCTAGGGTGTTACTGAATTTGTTTAAATATCAAGGTCATATTATAACATGTGAGTTATATCAATCCCTGAGCTTTGAAATATGTAATCCACTTGAATTATTTAAATAATTTATGATTATATGCTAAAATCTCGCATTCAATTTGAGCAAAACTTCTTAACTTCCAAGCAGTTAGGGTTTTAATGTTCATTATTATATTAAGGAGTTATTATGGCTGTCCAGAAAAGTAAGAAATCACCTTCGAAAGTTCGTATGCGCCGCTCACATGATAGCTTGTCAAATCCAGCTTTAGCGATAGAAATAACTACTGGCGAAACTCATTTAAGACATCATGTTAGTGCTTCTGGTTTTTATAAAGGTAAAAAAGTTATAGCAACCAAAGGTGAATAAACCCACTATAAGTTATTAAAAATTATGCAACATTCAATTGCTATTGATGTGATGGGCGGTGATAATGGAATTAAGGTAACTGTTCCTGCATCAATACAAATTCTTAATCAGTTCCCAAACATCAATATAATCCTTGTCGGTAAAGAGGTTGATATAAAGAAATCTCTTTCTAAATTGAGGGAAAGTAACCATCCTCGCTTAAGCATTCTTAATACAACCCAATCAGTCGGTATGGATGAGTCTCCCCAATCTGCTCTAAAAAATAAGAAGAATTCCTCGATGAGGCTGTCTATTAATTTAGTCAAGTCTAACGAGGCTTCAGCGTGCGTAAGTGCTGGAAATACTGGCGCTCTAATGGCAACTGCTCGCTTCGTTCTAAAAATGCTGCCCGGAATTGAGAGGCCAGCAATTGCTTCAAACTTCCCAAATAGAAATGGTGGAGTTACTTGCGTGCTAGATTTAGGTGCTAATACAGATAGCACCCCTGATCAACTACTTCAATTTTCTGTAATGGGGGCTATGTTAACTAGTGCTTTAACTAGCAAGAAAAATCCATCAGTTGGACTATTAAATATTGGATCTGAAGATATTAAAGGTAATGAGATAGTAAAAAAAACTTTCATCCTTCTTAAGGAAAGCCATTTAAATTTTTATGGTAACGTAGAAGGTGATGATATCTTTAAAGGAACAACTGATGTTGTTGTTTGTGATGGATTTGTCGGGAATGTCGCATTAAAGACAACGGAAGGAGTGCTTAGAATGTTTGGTAATTTTTTATCTGCTGAGTATAAGAAAAATTGGATTACAAAAATCATTGCGTTGATTTCATTATCTCTTTTAAAGTCTTTTAGAAAAAGGCTTGACCCAAGAAGATATAATGGTGCATCCTTTCTAGGGTTAAATGGTATTGTGATTAAAAGTCATGGGGGTGCTGATATTCTTGCTTTTAAAACTGCAATAATCACAGCTATTGAAGAATCTGAAAATAGAGTGCTTGAGAAAATAAAAAAACAAATTAAAATTGAATCTAACTGACCGAAGCTAGAAAAAAAATGATATTTTCAAAAATAATAGGCGTAGGAAGTTATCTCCCAAAAAAAGTATTAACAAACAAAGACCTTGAAAAAAGTCTAGATACAACCGATGAATGGATAACCTCAAGGACTGGCATAAAACAAAGGCATATAGTTGCACCAGATGAGCAAACTAGCGATTTAGCTTTTGAAGCAGCAAGACATGCAATAACTAATGCCAGTATTAGTGCTGATGCAATTGATCTTATTATCGTTGCTACGACAACTTCAGATAAAATTTTTCCAAGTACAGCTTGCATTGTTCAAACAAAACTCGGAATTAAAAATTGCCCTGCCTTTGATATTCAAGCAGTGTGTAGTGGTTTTATTTATGCACTGTCAGTTGCTGATAAATTTATTAAAACAAACTCAGCGAAAAATATTCTAGTTATTGGCGCAGATTCTATGTCAAAAATAACAGACTATACTGATAGAAGTAATGCAATTCTTTGGGGCGATGGTGCAGGGGCGGTTGTTCTTTCAGCATCAGAGCAACAAGGTATTCTATCTACACATATTCATGCTGACGGCCAATATGAAGAATTACTTCACGTTCCAAAAAAGAATGTTGAAAATAATCTTCAACAAACAATTGAAATGCAAGGAAGCCAGGTATTTAAAATTGCAGTTAATACATTAGATAAGATTGTAGACGAAGCATTAATAGCAAATCAATTACAAAAAAAAGATATTGATTGGCTCGTGCCGCATCAGGCAAATGTGCGAATTCTTGAAGCTACCGCAAAAAAATTAGAAATGAGTTTGGAAAAGGTTATCGTTACAATAGATAGGCATGGAAATACTTCTGCAGCATCAATCCCTCTTGCCCTAGATGATGGAATAAAAAGTGGTAAAATAAAGCCAGGCCATCTTCTGCTGATGGAAGCTTTCGGGGGTGGATTCACATGGGGCTCTGCGCTAATAAGATATTAAATGAGTAAATATATTATTACATTTCCTGGTCAAGGTTCGCAATCAATTGGAATGATGAACAACCTAACACATATTCCTATTATCCAAAAAACCTTTACTGAAGCCTCAGAGATTTTGAATAAAGACTTATTGGCCATGACTACGTCTGAAAATCAAGAAATTAATCAGACAGTCAATACACAACCCTTAATGCTCACAGCTGGCGTTGCGACTTGGAGGTATCTTCAGGAAAATAATTTAGCCTCACCTAGTTTTATTGCAGGACACAGTTTGGGTGAATTTACAGCGTTAGTAGCTGCTAACTCATTAACTTTTAACGACGCCTTAAAAGTAGTTATGAAAAGAGCTGAATTAATGCAAAATGCAGTTCCTAAAAATGAAGGTGCTATGGCTGCAATTATTGGATTAGAGGATGAGAGGGTAATAGAAATATGTATTCAAGAGCAAGGGAGTGGGGTATTAGAAGCAGTTAATTTCAATTCTCCAGGACAAGTTGTTATCGCTGGAACAAAATCTATTCTAGAAAAATCATTAATAATTTTTAAGGATGCGGGAGCTAAGAGAACAATGCTACTTCCTGTGAGCGTTCCCTCCCATTGCAAATTAATGCAGCCAGCATCAATTTTATTTGGCGATTACCTAAATAAAATTGAATTTAATCTCCCAGAAATACCAGTCATACAGAATTTTGAAGCTATCGATTATAGCGAAATAGAGAAAGTTAAATTGGCTCTTGTACAACAACTATTTAATCCAGTAATGTGGACACAATCAATTAAATTATTATCATCAAAAGGTATAAACTTATTTATAGAAGCAGGCCCTGGTAAAATCTTAACAGGCTTAAATAGAAGAATAAATAAAGAAGCTTCACATATCTCAATGAGCAGCGAAGAAGCGATAAATGAAATTTTATTAAATATTAAGGAATTAACGTAATGGCTGAGCAAAAGACTAGTAAAATTGCACTTGTTACAGGTGCAAGCAGGGGTATTGGTGCATCAATTGCATTGGAGCTGGCAAGGCATAATATACTTGTTATTGGAACAGCAACTTCAGACAAAGGGGTTAGAGCGATAGAAGAAAATTTTAAGTTGAACCAGCTGAAAGGAGTTGGTCTAGTTTTGAATGTTAATGATAATAAGTCGATCGAATCCTTAATAAATCATATTGAAGATAGTTATGGAGATATTAATATTTTAGTCAATAATGCAGGCGTCACTAAAGATACTCTTTTGATGAAAATGAATGATGAAGATTGGGATGAAGTTATGAATACAAATTTAAAATCTGTATTCAAATTAAGCCAGTCTGTGATTAGAAAGATGATCAAAAATAGATATGGACGAATCATTAATATATCCTCTGTAGTTGGGCATACAGGTAATGCAGGACAAACTAACTATGCTTCATCGAAAGCTGGTATCTCTGGATTTACAAAATCTCTTGCCCAAGAAGTTGGAAGTCGAGGAATCACAGTTAATTGTGTCGCACCAGGCTTTATAGATACAGATATGACACAATCTCTTCCCGATGACTACAAAGAGCAACTGGTAAGTAAAATACCACTTGGAAGGCTCGGTAGCCCCAATGATATTGGTCAAGCCGTGACTTTTTTAGCATCCGATCATGCTAGCTATATAACGGGTGAAACACTTCATATTAATGGCGGAATGTTAATGATTTAATTAATTAAAACTATATAAATCATATAGTTAAAATTTTTTTATTAATTTTTACAAAATAGTTATATAAATTAAGCATTCATTTGATAAAATAGCGACAGTAATTTATTTGTTTTTAAAAAAAAGGGGTTTACATATGTCAGATATCGAGCAAAGAGTTAGAAAAATTGTTTCAGAGCAACTGGGCACAGATGACGATAAAATAAAAAATGAATCATCATTTATCGATGATCTTGGTGCAGACTCACTTGATACAGTTGAACTAGTAATGGCTTTAGAAGAAGAATTTGATACTGAAATTCCTGATGATGAAGCAGAGAAAATTACAACAGTCCAGCAAGCAATCGACTACATAAATAAAAATCTTAAATAATCAATTGTCCTAATCACAATCTGATTAGGGATATCCATGACTAAAAGAAGGGTTGTAGTTACAGGACTTGGTTTGATAACACCGGTTGGTATTGGTGTTGATAACTCATGGAAAAATATCCTTAATGGTGTTTCTGGAATTACTAATATCACTAAGTTCGATGCCACAGGCTTTAAATCTCAGGTTGCCGGCGAAGTTAAAAATTTTGATCCTGATCGCTATTTAAACCCAAAAGACTCAAGAAGAATGGATACCTTTATCCAATTTGGACTCGTTGCAGGGATTGAAGCAATTAAGGATTCTGGTCTTGAAGTAACTGAAGAAAATTCTGAAAGAATAGGTGTATCAATTGGCTCTGGAATAGGGGGTATTAATCTTATTGAGTCCACTAGCGATACTTTTGATGAGGGTGGCCCAAGAAAAGTATCGCCGTTCTTTGTGCCAGGTACAATTATAAACATGATATCTGGTAACTTATCTATAATGTACGGCCTTAAAGGCCCCAATATTTCAATTGTAACTGCCTGCACTACTGGAACTCATTCAATTGGTGATGCTGGACGAATGATTGAGTATGGTGATGCTGACGTAATGATTGCCGGTGGATCTGAAGCAGCAATCACAGAATTAACCGTAGCTGGATTTTCTGCAGCTAAAGCGCTAACTCAACGAAACGATGACCCGAAAACTGCCTCACGACCGTGGGATAAGGATAGAGACGGTTTTGTAATTGGTGAAGGTGCTGGAGTTATGGTTCTTGAAGAATACCAACATGCTGTAAAAAGAGGAGCAAAAATTTACTGTGAGCTAAGTGGTTATGGAATGAGTGCAGATGCGTATCATATTACTGCACCTAGTATAAATGGACCAATGAGGTCAATGGTTAATGCAATTAATAATGCGGGAATTAATTTAGACGAAGTTGGATATATTAATGCTCATGGTACATCGACGCCATTAGGTGATTTAAATGAAGCTAATGCTATTAAGGGAACATTTAACAAACACGCGTATGATTTGGTAGTTAATTCAACAAAATCTATGACAGGACATTTGCTAGGTGGTGCTGGAGGAATAGAATCTGTATTTACAGCTTTAGCCGTTCATCATCAAGTATCGCCACCAACAATAAATATTTTTAATCAGGATATTGAATGCGATCTCGATTTTGCTGCAAATGAAGCAAAAAAAATTAATATTAATGCAGCATTAAAAAATAATTTTGGCTTCGGCGGAACAAACGGTAGCTTAATCTTTAAAAAATTCTAAAAAATTTAGCTAAATTGAAAAAAAACTTTTTAATTGATGGTGATTTTTCTAAAAATATCAACCCTTTTGATAGGGGATTATCATATGGTGATGGGGTCTTTAGAACCTTCTTAGTTGTGAATGGTCAACCGATCAACTGGGATATGCATTATAAGAAACTAAAAGATGATGCAACGACACTTAAAATAAAAGTCCCGCTTAAAAAAAATTTACTTAATGATATAAAAAGATTATTTAGTACCAATAAGATTTATATTGGCAAAATAATTATCACTAGAGGGGCATCTGATAGAGGCTATAAATATAATAAAAATATTAAAAGTACGCGTATTGTATTAAGAATTGAATACGAAAAAATTAACAAAAGATTTTATTTGGGCGGGGTTAGGTTGAAAATCTGTGATACTAGAGTAACTCATCATGATATATATGGCGGAGCAAAGCATTTAAATAGAATAGATAATGTTTTAGCAAAAGCCGAATTAAATTCAACCGTATTTGATGGACTTATGCTTGATGTAAACGGTTACATTAACGAATGTGTAAGTAGTAATATTTTTGCTAGATATGGCAAAGTAATAGTGAGCCCAAAGCAAAATAATGCTGGCGTATCAGGCGTCTGCAAACAAATTATTGTTAAAAATATCAAATCACTTGGTTTTAAGTTTAAATATAAGGACATTAAGCCAGCAAAATTAAAAAAAGCAGATGAAGTTATAATTACTAATTCAGTTTTTGGTGCTTTGTATGTAAACCAAATTGAAGAAAAAAAATGGAAAAATGATTTATTTACGTCGTTAATCAGAGATTTAATTATTAAATCCAAAATAAAATGAAATTTACTTTATTAAAAGCTATAGCGTTCTTTAAGAAGAGAAAAATTTTAATTATTTCTTGTCTGATTATTTTTTGGTTTGTAAGTTATTTATTTCTGCCTCTAAACGTAAGCGAAGATAATGCCAGTTTTGAAATTATTGAAGGTAGTAATATAAATCAAATTACTGAACAGCTTGTTGAGATGAAAGTTTTGAAAGAGTCATTTAGATTTAAATTTCTGACATTTCTTTTCTCAAAAAGAGAAGGTTTAAAAAAAGGGCATTACAAACTTGAAGCTAATGCTACAGCCATCGATCTTCTTTTTATGCTTATTGATGGAAAAGAATCTTTATATTCTATTTATTTTCCAGAAGGGAGCACGTCTAGCGATTTGATAAAAAAAATACAGGAAAATAAAAACATAAAAAAAACATTAAAAATCTATGATGATAAAAATATTTTAAGAGTTATTTCATCAGATAAAAAATACGTTGAAGGCTTATTTTTCCCTGATAGTTATTTTTTTTATAAAAATACATCTGATGTTGAAATATTTCGAAACTCTCATAGCGTTCTAAAAAGAAAGCTTCAAGATTCTTGGGATAATCGTGCTGCTGATTTACCTTATAACAATATGTATGAAGCATTAATAATTGCATCAATAATTGAAAAAGAAGTAGGACTGAAAGAAGAGGCCTCAATTATTGCTGGAGTTTTTATTAATCGCCTCAATATAGGCATGCCACTTCAAAGCGATCCAACAGTAATTTATGGTATGGGTAAGAAGTTTAATGGAAATATCACAAAAAAAGACTTAAGAAGAGCTACACCTTATAATACTTATAAAATAAAAAAACTCCCACCATCCCCTATATCGCTACCCAGTTTAAATTCAATAGATGCGGCGCTCAATCCAACTAAAACTGATGCGCTATATTTTGTTGCAAAAGGTAACAGGGCGCACCAATTTTCAGCTACACTTAAGGAACATAATAAGGCGGTACGAAAATATCAAAAATGAAGAGAAAAAGAAAATTTATAACACTTGAAGGGGTTGACGGAGCAGGAAAAAGTACCCATATAAATTTTATTAAAAAATATCTTACTGAGAAAAAATTAAATTATATATTTACTAGGGAACCAGGGGGAACTTTTTTAGGTGAAAAATTAAGAGAAATTTTGCTTCATGAAGACATGCATCCAGAAACAGAATCCCTTTTAATGTTCGCGGCTAGGTATGAGCATATTCACAAAATTATCGACCCGAATCTAGCTAAAGGGATCAATGTTATTAGTGATAGATTTACTGATGCAACATATGCATACCAAAGTGGTGGAAAAAAGGTTAAGTCATCAAAAATTACAATATTGAAAAATTGGGTTCATCAAGATTTAATGCCAGATTTAACTATTCTTTTTGATCTACCAATAGAGGTAAGTATGGCTAGGTTGAAAAATAATGGGAACCTTGATAAATTTGAAAAAGAAGAAGAGGATTTTCATAGAAGAATTAGAAATTCATATCTAGAGATAGCTAAAAAAAATCATAATAGATTTAAAGTAATAAATAGCAATCAGAATATAAATATCATTGAGAAAGAAATTTATTTAATATTGGATAATCTTTTTTCATGAATATTTATCCTTGGCAAAAAAGCTCATGGGATGAATTATTTTTAAACAAGTCAGCGATGCCGCATGCATTCATATTTTACGGCACTCAAACTATTGAAATAAATTCATTCGTTACTGAGTTAGTTAGGTCTATTTTATGTTCGAAACCTTCTGCAGATAATTTTGCATGCAATAAGTGTCAAAATTGTTTATGGGGCGAAGCGAACCATCCAGACCTAAAAATAGTTGATAATTCTCTTGATAAAGATCAATCAACTAACATTCTTAATATATCAAATGTTCGAGAGGTTAAAAAGTTTTTAGAGTTATCATCCCATCAATCGAACGGAAAAAAAATTGTAGTTTTATACAATGCCGAAAGATTGACTGTTGCTGCATCAAATGCACTTCTAAAAACTATTGAAGAACCACCTAATGATTGTTTAATTATTTTTACAATAAATGATTTAGCTAACTTACTTCCAACTGTTACTAGCCGATGTAGATTGGTTCCATTCCCCATGCCAACTAAAGAGGAAGCAAAAACTGTCCTTGAAAAAACTAGTAATAGCAGATTAATTGAAAATCTAAGCCTATACAATAACTCACCGTTAGAGCTTATTGACGATAAAGATATGTTAATCAATCTCGATATTATCTTGATTGAGCTTATGAAGGGAAAAAAAATAGATTTAATGAAAATAAATAATATTTGGCTTGATAATGGATTAGTTTGGATTATTAACCTACTTCAAAAATGGGTTTACGACCTTTTATTGTCTAAATTATCTGGGACTTATCACTACTTTCCAAACCACAAGGGGCGGGTAGATGCCCTAGCTTTAAATGCAGACTTAAGTAAATTACTGATTTTTCAAAAAAGCTTAAATACGATAAAATCATATGCTAAAACAACGGTTAATAAAGAGATAAATATAAATTCGGTTATGATTGAATATAAACAAATTTTTAATACTTAATTATGTACATTGATTCCCATTGCCATATAAACTTCCCTGAGCTTAATAAAAAAATTGATCAGGTTCTAGGTAACATGAAGGATAACAATATCTCTCACGCCCTATGCGTGAGCGTAACACTTGATAAAATTGATGAAATTTTGAATTTAACAGAAAAATATTCCAATATTTATGCTTCCGTTGGTGTGCATCCGGATTATGAGGACATTGAAGAACCTGATATTGATACATTATTTAACTATTCGAGAGAAAAGAAGATAGTTGCTATTGGAGAAACTGGCTTAGATTATTTTAGATTAAAAGGAGATTTAACCTGGCAAAGAGATAGGTTTAGAACTCATATTCGCGCAGCTATTAAATCAAAGCTTCCACTCATTATTCATACAAGAAATGCCCAAGAAGATACAATAAGTATTATGAAGGAAGAGGGAGCTCATTCTACAACAGGGGTTATGCATTGCTTTACAGAGTCATATGAGATGGCAAAACAAGCAATTGATTTAGGGTTTTATATTTCATTTTCAGGAATAATTACTTTTAAAAATGCTGAAAACCTAAGGGAAACTGTAAAAAAAATTCCTATTGAAAATATATTAATAGAAACTGATTCTCCCTATTTAGCTCCTGTTCCAAATAGAGGTAAGCTAAACGAGCCAGCAAATGTAAGGTATGTTGCAGAAAAAATTGCAGAATTAAAAGGAATATCAATTGAAGAAGTTGCTGAAATTACCACTAATAATTTTTTTAAACTCTTTAGCAAATGCAAAGTTCTTTAACAATACTTGGCGCTGGTTCAAGCGCAGGAACACCAGTAGTTGGCTGCAAGTGTGAGACCTGTTTGTCACTAAACCCGAGAAACAATAGAACTAGATGCTCAAGCTTAATAACTCTTAAGAATGGTAAAAATATTCTAATTGATACTAGCCCAGATCTAAGAGAGCAATCATTGAGAGAGTCAATTTCTTCAGTTGACGCAGTTCTTTTTACTCATGCGCATGCTGACCATTGTCATGGTATTGATGATTTAAGAGCTTTCTGCCAAATCAATAAAATCCAAATCCCCTTGTACGCCAATAAAAATGTTATGGAGCAGATAATCCATAAATTTGAATACGCCATGATTGAGCCAAAAAATTTTTGGGAAATACCTGTCCTGAAGCCAAATATAATTGAAGCACCATTTAAAATTTTTGATGAGACAATTACTCCTATACCAGTTAAGCATGGAAATAATAATATCAATGGGTATCGTATTGGTAACCTTGGGTACATAACTGACGTCTCTGAAATATCTGAAAATTCAATGAAACTTTTAGAGGGTATTGATGTTCTACTCCTTGATTGCTTAAGAATGGAGCCGCATTTTACGCACCTCTCTTTTTCGGAAAGTATTGAAATTGCAAAAATAATCAATGCAAAAGCAACGTATTTAATTCATATGACACACAATTTAGAATATGAGTCTTTGAAAAAAATCTTGCCAGAAGGTATTTTTGTTGGCTACGATGGTTTAAAATTAGAAATTAACTGAAGATAAGGATTTGATATGAAATATAGCTTTAAATTTATTGTTGCTCTAATAATGCTAACAGGGTTTTCTTTTAACATCCATGCTGATAACCACGCAGGTAAAAAAAGAGTTTTTACGGAAAATGAATTCATATCCCTTTTTAGTGGCAAGCCAAAATCTAGAGTTCTTAAGTATTTAGGGAAGCCTGATAGCACTGATATCGCTATTAAACCAAAAGGAGCTAGTTCTGTTTTAGGCCGCCCAACAGTTGATAAGAAAAATCCTAACAAGAAAAGTAAAATTGAAATGTGGTATTACAATCATATTGTTGAATACTCTCCTAAAAAAACTTACCTTAAAGTTGAATTAACTCTCATCAATGATCGAATTGTAAATATAGGATTTTTTAACCAATAAAAAAAGCCACCCTAAAAGGGTGGCTTTAGAATTTTCTTTTACTACTTACTAACCTAGCATGCCAGCTACTTTTTCTGAAGCCAATCCTGCGATTGAACCAAGAATGAAAGAAACAGACATCATAATTACAGGGTTAGAGAAATCCATTGCCATAACTTCCATATTGCTTGCTAGAAGCATAAATCCAAATGTTGCTGCATAACCGAATACATTAGCAGGAATATTAGGACATTTTGGAAGAGCAGTTAATCCCCATACTGTAATACCCACAGCTACTGGCCAAGCAAGATCTCCAACCACGCCAAGATAGCCGTAAAGAATAACTGCAACAGCAGCCAATATTGAGCCATAGATTGTAGCAGTTACTGTCTTAGATAAAGCATCTTTACCTACTGTAAAGTATGCACCCCAGGCAATAAAACCAGCCCAAACTTGAACGTAGTCACCTAATACAAAAAGTGCTATGTAAGTCCAAACTAAAGCACAAATACCTAAACTTATTCCTAAAGCGTTTTTCATTCTACTTCCTCCTGTTGAAGTTAAATAAACATTCACTATCACCGATTAAAAATTTAGTTAAGATACAGTAACCGACAAAATTAAATGATCTTAAGATTACTAATTTCGCACCCACATCTAAGCCACAAAAAATAGTAATCTAACTACAATGACCTACCATTTTTTCACTGTCAACCCTTTTTTAAATATTTTTACAATGAGTATTGTTTAATTTTATTGGCTTGCTAATGATTAAAAAAACATTTAATGTATATTTGAGTAGTAAATTTCTTTTAATTTTTTACATAATACCTCATGTAAAAAGATATAAAAATGGCTGATATTTCTTTAAGCAAGACTAAAAATTTCCACGGTGGATGCCCTCATTATTGTCTAGTGGAGGTGCGAACCATCTAATGAATAATTTAGATGAAATAACAGTTACATGTACTGATAATGGCAAATCTGTCATTGGTTACATATTAGACTTTCGCCCTAAGAACCATTTAGAAGTGTCATTGAATACAGTCAAAATACATCTTCGATACCAAAATGGTGTGTACGTCGGATCAATGTCTGGTATGGAATTTACAGTAAAAGAAGTCGATTTACCTAAGGAACACCAAGAATACCATCGCTAAAATTTTAAACTTTATGATAAAGTAATCAATTAAATTAGGAGTATTAAATTATGGGTAATCGAGACAAGAAAAAAGAGTCTAAAGGCAAACAAAAGAAAGAAAAAGTACCGAAATAGAATTGGTAGGGGATGCGAGGTTCGAACTCGCGACAAATTGATTAAGAGTCAACTGCTCTACCAACTGAGCTAATCCCCCAATTAAAGATTTATTTTACTTCATTATTTTCAATTAAAACACTTAATATTTTATTAACAGACTGAGAGATATTGTCTGCAACATAGCCGCCTTCCAGTATGTATAACGATCTACCTGAAGCATAGTTATCGGCAATATTTTTTAATAATCGCGCAACATTCATATAGCCGGTTGAAGTATAATTTAATTGTCCTAATAAGTCGCCGTGATGTGCATCAAATCCTGCGGAAACAAGAATAAATTCGGGTTTAAAACTATCCATAGCTGGGATTAATTGAGTGCTTAAGGCATTAAGTAAGTCAATATCCCCTGAGCCCCTTGGGAGATCTACATTCAACGTAAACCCTTTACCTTTTCCAATACCTTTTTCAGTGGGGCGGCCACTTTGTGGATAAAAGGGATGTTGATGAACGCTAAAGTAAAAAACAGAATTATCTTCATAAAATATATCTTGTGTACCATTACCATGATGTACATCAAAATCTACAATCAATATCCGTTTGAGCCCATATTGTTGCTGTAAATAGCGAGCGGCGACA
>Ga0115000_10001621_pt1 | contig 19714 bp, 14 predicted proteins | sample ArcticOcean_MG_C_6_FD_89690 | JGI IMG/M metagenome (GOLD analysis project Ga0115000, IMG submission 89690) | Marine microbial communities from western Arctic Ocean - ArcticOcean_MG_CB8_128 | ecosystem: Environmental > Aquatic > Marine > Oceanic | place: Arctic Ocean: Canada Basin | collected... | reverse complement strand
CTGCGCGTTCATCTGCAGCAAACCGAGGTCGATTCGCAACTGCAGCTTGTCCGCACCATCCTCGCCCTTGACTCGGCGTGCGTCAACGCGGCCAAGGCGGTAGTCCCAGTTTTGTAGGACTTTAGTGATGTCGTCAATCATCCGGGTCTGAATCTACCTAAAACCGTCCGAAAGTCAACGTCAGCGGATCACTTGGCTCGAACCGATACAGCCAGCGAGCCGAGCTCTGTGGCGAGCACCGTGCCGGGCTGGATGCCGTTTTTGGCGAACCAGCCCTGGTTAACCTCGAGCGCGTACTGTACACGGGCCGAGCGCGACTCGACCGGCTGGGTGTTGAGGGGGTGCAGGTCGTAAATCTCAATCACGCGGCTTGCACGGTCGATATAGGCGATCGACAGCGGCAGGGTGGTGTTTTTCATCCAAAAACCGGTCTGATGCGGGCGTGGGAAAACGAAGAGCATGCCCTCGTTCTTTGGCATCGTCGTCCGGTGCATCATGCCGGCCTGGCGCTCGAGGTTTTCGTCGGCGACTTCGACGGTCAACTCGGCAGCGCCGAGGTAGAGCTTGATCGTCTCGAGCCGGGGCTGTGCCGGGCCGGTCACGGGGTTGGCGGGCTGCGCGGGTGTTGGGGCACTCGGGGGCATGGCGGGTTTTTCCTCCTCGCAACTGGCGGCCAACAGCAGGGCGGCGAGTCCAAGCACTTGGGCAAGTTTGTTTGTGTGTTTCATTCTTTGGGAGTCAATTGCAGCCGGTAATATGAGGCCGGTTGGTTGAGTTGAGCGGTGGGAAGGGCCAACTCCATTTCGGCAGCGGCCTCGCCCACGAGTTTTTGCGCCTCGCCAAACGCCTGGTACGGGCCGGATACCTCCCTGGCGGCGATGACCTGATAAGTGGCATCTGGGACGGCGTGCCAGTGGAGGCGGATGCCGCCGTTGGTCGTTTCAAACTGTAGCGTGATATAGGAGTCGCCGTCGAGTGGGTCGGTGCCGGCGGCGAGTTCCTCGGCAGTGCTGACGCCGTCGCCGTCGGGGTCGAGGGCCAACGCCGCGTCGCCGTCGTGCTGGAGCGGGTCGAGGCCGCGGGCGACTTCCCAGCCGTCCGGCAACAGATCGCCGTCGGTGTCGCGCTTGTCCGGATTGGTGCCGAGTTCTATTTCGCGGGCGGTGAGCAGCCCGTCGTTATCGGGATCGGTGTTGATGGCCAGACGTACTTTCAGTCCCTCGAGTTGGTAATTATCAAGCTGGAAAACGAGGTCTTTCCCGGACGTCAAGCCGTTGCCGAGGTGGGTCGTGTCGAGTTGCCGGAATTGGTTGCCGTAAACGCCCTTGGTGCCGACGACCGCGCCGATCGTGATTTCGTCGCCTGGTTGCAGGCCTCCCAGCGCGGTGTAAGGGATGGCGACCTCGATGAAGCCGGCATCGACTTCCTGCGGTTGGCTGAACTGCTGCGGCGAACGGTTGAACTGCTGGAAACGCGCGCCGGCCACGTCGGTGAATGCCTGGTCGAGTTGAAACACGCCTTGGCCAAGCGGGAAGGGTACGAAGGTGAAATCCTCCGGTTTTTCCCCGGTGCTAACCCTGATGGTGAAGTCGGGCCGGCCGAAGTGCCTGGACTGTTTGTCGGCGCGCTCGTCGCCGAGGATCGCCGCCACGCTTGGCTTGAAGTTGGTGAAGGTGAGGTTTTGCAGATAGTCGAGCCCGTCAGCGCCTTCGCCGTTGAAGTCAACCTTGCCGTCGCCAAGTCCGGCTAGGTCGGCAACGCCACTCTGCCGGGGCGAGTCTATGAACAGGAAGATGTTTTGGCTGGAGCGGATCATCGCCTGCTCGAAGCCGACGTAAAGGTGGGTGCGGTCGTTGTTGACGCGCACTTGGCCAAGGTTGGCGCTCGCGCCGCTAACGGCGGGGATCGGTTCGCCAATCAGGTCGAACGCCTGCCCGTGAATATTTTTGCCCTCATCTTTGACTTGGGATGATTCGATCTGTGGTGAATGCCAAGCCGAGTCCCACCAGTCGCGCTCAGGTGTTTTTTTGTTTATCACAAGCCAGTCCAACACCTTGCCGTCAGGGTCTAGGCCATCGAGTTTGAGTTGGTCACCGTCGATGTTGATACGCGCTACGAAGTTATTTGGGCTTCCCCAAAACTGTGAAGTTCCAGGAAAGAATCTGTAAAAGGGATATGCGCTAGAACTCGAACCGCAGACAACCGAGATCATGCCGTTAATTGGGTTGAATTTCTCAAACGAGTGGGAGTGCCCTGCCAGCATCAGGTCCACCCCGTACTTGGCGACGATCGGGTAGATGGTGTTTCCGAAATCAATAGTGTCCGGAAGCGCGTTGCCGTCGTAATCGCTATATCCATGACTTGCCGAGGAAGCTACAGGGAAGTGACCAAGGAGTAGCTTCCACGGCTTTGAGGTGGTGGCCAGGTCGTTGGTCAGCCAGTGGAGTTGGTTGGTGTCCTTGGAAAAGTTGTGGTGCGCATACCACGGGTTGTAGAGCACCGAAACGTGCGCGTCGCCGACATCGAACGAGTAGAAATGTTCCGTGCCGGAGAAAGGGTAATCCAGGTTTGGAGGTTTCAAGCCGAGGGTGGGCAGGTTGTTCGTTGGTAGATGAAATGCGTTCAGGTAGGCTGCGTCACCGTGGTAGAGTTCATGATTCCCTATAGCTGTAAAGTAAGGGACAGATTTCATGTGTTCCTTATAGACGCTGAAGTGGCGAAAATCTGGATAGTAGTTTGGAGGGCCAGATTTGAAATCATAAATAATGTCACCGGCGTATAGGATGGCGTCCGGTTGGTTATCGCGGATGACCTTGGCGAACTTGTGTTGAAGAAGGTTTCCACTGCCAGAGTCGCCAAGTAACATCAACCGGACGGGACCACGGGGTTTTAGAGTCTTGAACGAAGTTGTTTTCGAGAAACGCGGGATTTCCCCAGCAATACCCCCGACCCGGTAGTGGTAGGTTGCGCTAGGCTCGAGATCGATGAGTTGCAGCACATGGTCGGTCGTTAGCATTTCGCTCTCGATCCGTTTGCCAAGTGATGTCGTAAGCCCGTACTCGACAACAGAGGTGGTAGGCTTGAGGGTTTGCCAGGCAATCTTGGTATCGGTCGTTGTGGTGCTTTCGACAATCGGACCACGTACGGTATTGGCCAATAACTCAATGTGAAACGCAAACCCAGAGCTGTTTGTGGAGTCGTCATGTGCCTGGATGGCTAGAATGTTTTCCCCTTTCACAAGAAGCTGCTTGTACGGTTCGAGATCAATCAACTCTGGATTCCCTCGGTAGTGAACAGTCGCTAAAGCATTGAATGGTACCGGTTGACCGTGCTCACCAGCCAGCCCACGCCGAGCTATCTCGGTGCCGTTCAGGTGGGCGACAAAACCATCGCGGTAATCAACCCGAATCACTAGGGACTTTATCCATTGGTCATCTTGTAGTGTGAATTTCTTACGAAGGAAAAGGGAGTGGTAATTTCCAGGCATTCCCCAAAGTGTCGTGGGGGCATCGTATCTACCATAGCCGATGCTGAAGCCGGAGCGGCCCTCTTTCCAGTGGGCGTCGTCGAAAGCCAGTTCCCGCCAGGCAGTGGGAGGGTCGGAGGCCTCAGTTTTGCCCTCAAGATACTTCCAGTTGGAATAATTGGAAACAAGGCTCTCGCCTTTGGCCGAGACGGCCAAGAAGAGCAACCCGCACAGTGTCAATCGCTTGAATGGCACGTGGCGGAGTGTAGGACCCGCTTTGCGGGGGTCAATGTTGCGTTTTTCCCAAGCGTGGGGCATAACCGCGCCTCATTTAGCCAAGTGATGCTGGCGGATCGATCTCCGAATTGTAAAAACACGATTAAATTGCTTTACAACGCGGTTTTTGCTGGTAAGTTTTATCGCCTTTTCGAGGAGAAAAGAGAGGCAAAAGAGACTGAAAGGAATGGAAGAGAAGGCCAACACAATAGAAGGATATCGCCTTCATGAGACGGACACCGGTTCTGCGGATGTCCAGGTTGCGCTGTTGACGCAGCGAATCAACCACCTGACCGAACACCTGAAGAGCAACAAGAAGGATCACGCCTCACGGCGCGGCCTGCTCATGATGGTGGGTCGCCGTCGTCGCCTGCTGGACTATGTCCACCGCCACGACGCGAACCGTTATCGATCACTGACCCAGCGCCTCAAGCTGAGGCGCTAGAGTCGTACGGGTCAATTCGACCCTTCTTTTCAAAGAGATTTTTGGCAACGCCATGCCGGTGGGAAATGTCCATCCGGCGGATTGGAAATAGCGGCCCGATCCCCCTGTTGCCCGAGACTGAGCCGCGTGAATCGTCGTGTTCGTTGGTTCTGAGCATTTCATTCAGCCACCCGGCCATCGGGAGTTTGAGTGAAGTTCTCTGTGCTGGTGGGCGTGACAATAAGGAAAGATAAACATGTCACATAAAGTAACCGCCAAAGTTGGCGGCGGAGAGATTCATATTGAATCCGGCAAAATAGCCAAACAAGCGGACGGCTCAGTAACCGTCCAACTCGGAGAGACCATCGTCCTGGTCGCAGCCTGCGGTTCATCCAAGCCCCGTCCGGGTTTGGACTTTTTCCCGCTCCAGGTCGATTACCGTGAAAAGGCAGCCGCGGCCGGTCGTTTTCCCGGCGGGTTCTTCAAGCGCGAAGGCCGCCCCTCCGAGAAGGAAATCCTCACCTGCCGCGTCACGGATCGCCCGATCCGGCCGCTATTCCCCAAGGGGTATTTTAACGAGGTGCAGGTCCAGACTCTGCTGCTCAGCGCAGACGGGGAGAACGACTCAGACATCCTGTCGATGAATGGAGCCTCGGCGGCGTTGATGATCAGCGATCTGCCGTTTGCCGGGCCGATCGGCGCGGTTCGAGTCGGCCGCGTCGATGGCGCGTTCGTTGCCAATCCGACCCACGTGCAGATGGAGTCGAGCGACCTCGATCTGATTTACGTCGGCAACGAGTCGAACATGGTTATGTTCGAGGGCGCAGCCGATGAAATCGCGGAAGCCGATTTTCTCAAGGCGCTGGAGTTCGGCCAAGAGTCCATCGCTCCGCTTATCGCTGCGCAGAATGAATTGTGCGCTGCAGTTGGCAAAGCCAAGCGCGAGTTCATCCCGCGAGTGGTCGCGCCGGACGTTATGGCGGAGGCGGAGTCGATCATTTCGGATCGCATCACCGACGCGCTGCTCATTCAGGCCAAGCTCGAGCGCGAGGCCGCGTGCAACGCGCTCAAGGATGAGATGGCGGAGAAGCTCACCGAGAAATTCGGCGCGGAAGCCATCACCGGCTTCATGGTCGGCGAGGCGTTTTACGCAATCCAAAAGGCGGCCGTACGCAAGCTCGTGCTTGACGACGGCAAGCGGCTTGACGGCCGCGGCTACGACGACATGCGCCAACTCACCAGCGAGGCCGGCATGATCCCCCGCACACACGGCTCCGGCCTGTTCTCCCGGGGCGAGACACAGGGCCTTTCGCTCGTCACGCTCGGCACGACCGATGACACGCAATCGTACGACGCCTACACAGGCGGCCCGAGCGAGAAGCGGTTCATGCTGCACTACAACTTCCCGCTTTACTCCGTCGGCGAAACCGGTCGCATCATGGGCCCGGGACGCCGCGAGATTGGTCACGGCGCATTGGCCGAGCGTTCCATCGCTCCGGTCATACCGAACATCGAGGACTTCCCGTACGCGGTTCGTATCACGGCGGAGATCATGGAGTCCAACGGCTCCACGTCGATGGCGGCCGTCTGCAGCGGCACACTGGCACTGCTTGACGCGGGTGTGCCGTTGAAGCGCTCCGTGGCTGGCATCAGCATCGGCCTCTGCACGCGCACCAACGACAGCGGAGAAATCGAGGATTACAAATTGCTCACCGACATCATCGGCTGGGAGGATTCCTTCTGCGACATGGATTGCAAAATCGCCGGCACCGACCAGGGCATCACCGGCTTCCAGCTCGACCTCAAGCTGCACGGCATCCCGCAGTCCATCATGGAAGAGGCGATCGTCAAGGCCAAGACGGCCCGCACCGCGATTCTCGCCAACATGAACGCCTGCTTGTCCAAGGAGCGTGAAGAGATGAGCCAGTACGCGCCGCGCATCGTCACCATCCAGGTTGACCCGTCGAAGATTGGCGAGTTGATCGGCCCGGGCGGCAAGAACATCAAGCGCATCGTCGAGGAGTCCGGTTGCGAGATCAACATCGAGGACGACGGCCGCGTCTTGGTTTACTCCATGTCAGCCGAGGGGCTACAGGTGGCTAAGGAGTGCATCGACGGCATCACCGCCGAGGTCGAGATTGGCAAGCTTTACCGGGGCAAGGTTGTTTCCATCAAGGACTTCGGCTGCTTCGTCGAGGTGTTGCCTGGCAAGGACGGCCTGGTGCACATCAGCGAGTTGGCCAACTTCCGCGTCAAGAATACCGAGGACATCGTCAAGGACGGCGACGAAATCTGGGTTAAGTGCATCGGCGTGGACGACAAGGGCCGCATCAAGCTGTCGCGCAAAGCCGCGATGGAGGATCGCAAGGCTGAGTTCAGCGACGACGAGGACGGTGACAAGCCGGCCAGCGACGACTCCGAGGAATAAAAGCCGACAGTCGATAAAAAGCATTTCAGGCGGGCCATGCGGCCCGCCTTTTTTGTGCCCATGGCCAGGCGCTTGGCCGCCAAAAGGAAACCTTGTCCACCGCTTGACCAACGGCTACGCTGCGCCCCGTTCCGCGAGGCAGGTCCCAAAAAGCGCTTGGCCAAGTGGCCCGAAACAACCCAAACGAACTCCCAAATGAATTCATCCGTCCGCATTAAATTGTCCATAATGATGTTCCTCCAGTTCTTCGTCTGGGGGGCATGGTACGTCACTGCGCCAAACTATCTCGGCACGATCGGCTTTCAGCCGGCTGATATCGGCAACACCTATTCCGTTGGCCCGATCGCGGGAATGATCACGCCGCTGTTTGTGGGCTTGGTTGCGGATCGCTTTTTCTCCGCTCAAAAAGTGTTGGGCATCCTGCATCTGCTGGGCGCCCTGATTATGTTTGGAGCGATTGGGTTCATGCAGCAGGAATCACCGTCGCCGAGCGTCTTGAACTGGGGCTTTTTCTTCGGCTACATGCTGACATATTTCCCTACCCTCGCGCTTACCAACACGATCGCCATGAAAAACATGAGCAACCCACAAAAGGAGTTTCCCGGGATTCGCGTGTTGGGAACCATCGGCTGGATTGCCGCCGGCTTCGCGCTGACCTTCGGCGGCTTCGAGACGAATGTGAACATGTTTTATCTCACAGCCGGAGCCGCTGCCCTGTTGGGCCTGTTTAGTTTTGCCCTGCCGGACACTCCCCCGGTGAAAGGCGAGAAGGTCACCATCGGCCAGTTGCTCGGGCTGGATGCTCTGTCGCTTTTGAAGGATCGTTCGTATCTGGTGTTTATTGTTTCATCGATGCTGATCTGTATCCCGCTGGCGTTCTACTACCAAATCGCCAGCCGTGTCGTGGAGCATGTTGACTTGCCCATTGCCACCACCATGTCTTACGGCCAGATCTCCGAAATCTTTTTTATGATTGTGATGCCGTTTTTCTTCGCCCGGCTTGGCGTGAAATGGATGTTGGCCATCGGGATGCTGGCGTGGGTGACTCGGTACGGCTTGTTTGCCATCGGCGCGCCGGATGAACTTCGCTGGATGATTATCATCGGCATTGTGTTGCACGGCGTTTGTTACGATTTCTTCTTTGTGACAGGGCAGATTTACACCGACCAAAAAGCGGCCAAGCCGGTTCGCGCACAGGCTCAGGGCCTGCTGGTGATGCTGACGCTTGGCTTGGGCATGTTGATCGGCGCGCAGGCAGCCGGTAAAATCGAAGGACAGCACACCCCGCAGGCGGCAAAGAATCTCAACGCGAAGGTCGTGGACAAGACCAACGAAATTAAAAAACTGAGTGAGAGCATCGAGGGAGAACCGTCCGAAGAGGTTAAAGGTCAGTTGGCAACCTTGAACGAGGAAAAAGCGAAACTTCGTCAGGACGAACTAGCTGCGTTGGAATGGAAGGCACTGTGGAGTAAGCCGGCGATATTTGCCGCCGTAGTCATGGTGATTTTTGTTTTAACTTTCCGTGACAAGCGCAAGAAAGAAAACAATCAAGACAATGAACAATCAAATTAATCGACGAGAGTTTTTGAGGAACGCCTCGCTGGCCGTGGGTGCGCTGGGCGCGGCGGCGGCGACCGGGTGCCAAAGCTTGGGCCGCGGAGGCAAGCCGCTCTACGACATTTCGCTGGCGCAGTGGTCGCTGCACAAGACACTGTTTGCCAAGAAACTTGACGCGCTTGATTTTGCCAAGGCCACCCGCGAGGAGTTCGGTATTAATGCCGTCGAGTACGTGAACCAGTTCTTCAAGGACAAGGCCAACGACGAGGCCTACCTTGGCCAGTTGAATTCGCGAGCCGCTGATCATGGGGTAAAGAGCCTGTTGATCATGGTTGATGGTGAAGGGTCGCTTGGCCACGGCGACACGGCCGAACGTAATAAGGCGGTTCATAACCATCACAAATGGGCCGACGCGGCCAGGTTCCTCGGTTGCCATTCCATTCGGGTGAACGCTGCCACAACCGGCAACGGTAGTTTTGAGGAGAAGCAGAAGCTTGCCGCCGACGGGCTGCGCAGTTTGTCCGAGTATGGGGCCAAGCTTGACCTCAATGTGATAGTGGAAAATCACGGAGGCCTGTCTTCCAACGGTGCCTGGCTGGCCGGCGTGATGAAGATCGTTGATTTGTCCAATTGCGGCACATTGCCGGACTTTGGGAATTTCAATATCGGCGATGGGAAGATGTATGATCGTTACACGGGCGTGGCCGAGTTGATGCCGTTCGCCAAGGCGGTTAGCGCGAAGTCGCACGACTTCGACGAGGAAGGTAACGAGACGCACACCGACTACCGCCGAATGATGAAGATCGTGCTCAGTGCCGGTTACCGGGGCTACGTCGGAATCGAGTACGAGGGTGGTAAACTCAGTGAATCCGAAGGCGTCCTCGCCACGAAAAAGCTGATGGAAACTGTTCGCGACGAACTGTCCTGAACCGACACCGAATCAATTCAATAGAAGGGAGCCAAGAGGCTCCCTTTTTCTTTGGCTCATTGCCGTTTGTGGTGCGGTGTGTTGTCGAGGTTCCAGCGCTTGGCTGCAGCGTCTTTGCGGCCCTGATCTCTGACGAGTTGGGATGCGAGATCGATACGTTTCTCGGCGGTGACGTGGCCGTCGACGAACAAAATTTCGGCCCGATCGCTGTGTAGGGGCAATGGCCATTGTCGTTCCTCGTACATCCCGATGAAGCCGCTCCAGTTTTGGTCCCCCTTGCGCTTGAGATCCCAATTGCTGTCACCGAGCGCGATCATTTCGCTGGGAACCTTGACTTGGCTAGGCTTGGTTTCGCCCCAGTTGGGGTGCCCCTTGTAGACGCCCATGCCCTGGTTTGGGATCATACCCGCCCAGGCGCCCCAGACGTTGTAGCCATAACTCATAAAACTGCTGCCGCCAGGGATGAGGCGCACCTCGCCCTTTAGATAGCCATCCTCGGCCGGTTGGCTGCCCCTGAATTTCACCTTCCACTGGGCCTTATCGGGGGCCGAGGGGCATTTGAAAAGCTCGGTGCTCTTGCTGCTGGCCCCACCGAGGTATTGGCGGATTTGCGACGGCCAAATCCACGTGGAACCACGGTTGCCGTTGATGCCGACTGGGTAGTGCCCGAAGTCATCCGAGAACGCGATAAGGCCGATGCCCATCTGTCGCAAATTACTCGAACATTTGGCGCCGGTGGCCTTGCTTTTGGCCTTGGCCAATGCAGGCAGTAACATGGCGGCAAGGATCGCGATGATGGCGATCACCACCAGCAATTCAATGAGTGTGAAGCCAAGCCGGTTTTGCCGCAGTTTTTGCATAGAGTTGAACAGGGGCAGGCTGTTCCGATTGGCCAAGCGGCGCAAGTCTTTTGGCTACTTCTCGATGATGAGGTTGTCGCGTAGTTTGCCGTCCGCATCGTAGGAGCGGTACACGAGGCGGTTACCGCTGATCTGGATGTCGAGGACTTGGAAGGTGGAGACGTTGGTCATTCCGAACTCGATGTATTCGCTCGGTTCCTGCTTGTAGAATTTGGTGCCGGAGACGGAAACGATGTACACGGTGCCCTCGGCGGTACTGCCGGCTTTTTTTTGATCCTTCATCGGGTAGGTGCGCAGGTAGGCGTGGTCGTGGCCCTGTAGCGCCATGTCGAGGTGGTATTTGTCGAACAGTGGTGTCCAGTGGTCACGAATACTGGGATTGTCGCGATCCGGGGAGGAGGAATAGGCGGGGTGATGGTAGACGGCGAATTTCCAGGTGGCCTTGCTGTTTTTCAGCACGTTCTCGAGCCAGGCAGATTGGCTTTCTGGGGTCAGGTTGCTGTCTAGCACGAAGAACTCAGCGTTGCTGTATTTGTAGGTGTATGCTCGTTCCGGTTCAACTTTTTCCGGGCCGTTTTTCGGGAGGTCAAACATCTGGAGGTACATGCCGGGGTGGCCACCCTGGTTTTCGTGATTGCCGATGGCGGGGACGACCGGGCGACGGTCGAAAATTCCGCGCGCATTGTGGAACAGGCTGTCCCAGTCGTCGCGTTCGTTGCCACGATCCACGAGGTCGCCAGCCATGATGTAAAATGCCGCGTCTGGGCGACGGCGGAATGCGCGTTGAACAAGGCTGCCCCAGCGTTCGAGCCCGTTCTGCGCGTCGCCCATGTATACGAACGAGAACGGCTCCGTGCGTCCCGGTGCGGTGGTGAACTCTGACATCTCCGACCAGCCATCGTCCGAGCCGTCGCCGACGGAGTACAGGTAGGTCGTATCCGGTTCGAGGCCTGTGATCGTGGCTGTGTACCGGTGGATAACCGGGTCGTTCAGCAGGTTGGCGTTCTCCATCCTGAACGTCGTGGCATTTGTCTGCTTTGGTTGGGCCGGTTGGAACCGATTGTAGGCTGATTTTTTTACCCACTGCACCTTACCCTTGGTGACGCTTGGGCCGGTGCGCCACTGGATGGTTTGTGTGGTCTGCGGGTCGCCGCTCCATGTCAGCATGACTTGATCCGGCTTGGCCTTGGCTGGGTGTTTTGTGCTGTGGAATAAGTTGATGAGTTGGGCATCGTCGCGGCTTTCGTATTGGGTGCGGATCACGGTCAGTCCGGAGAGTATGCCTGGTAGCACAGGCAGTTCGGGCATCGCTTCGGGACGGTCGACGAACGGCTGGAGTCCGGCCTTGAGTGCGCCCACACGGAGTTGGCCTGGGTAAAGTTCGGTGACTTCCAGCTTCGTTTCTTTCGTGAGCGGCATTAGTGCCACGATGTAATGGGAATTCCCGCCGGTGAGCGAGTTGACGCCAAGACCGATCCTGCCAGCCTCGAAGTCTTTCATCCAAAAATCCACCTCCGTGCCTTGTATGGTGATTTTGAAGCCCATTGGCTTGAAGTCGCGTTTCTTCAGCCAGAACGGTTTGTCTCCCATGGCCGCGTCGCGGATGATGATCACTTTCACGGGTACGTTGACACGGAACGTCACGTGTTCCGTCGCCAGCGTGTTGAGTTCCTTTTCAGTCAGCAGCGACTTGGCCTTGGCGGCGTCCATCGCGATCAACTCAGTTTGAGGGATGGTTTTGCGGAAGCGATCGGCGATGCCGGCCACCGTGTCGTGCACCGACGGATGCGGGCCGACATGCGCCTGGCCAAGTACGGCAGTGAACAAAAGAGCGGCCAGAGCCGTGCGCGTACGATGTTTTAGAGTGTAATGAACCATGTGGTTTACGAGCCGGCACAAAAGTGGAAAGATCATCGTGCCGGTCGTCGGGGGGGTACGCTATGGCACTTGGAGAAGCGATGCACGTTCAAACAGATGAGCGCTTGGTCGAGCGGCGTCAAAAGGGGATTGCATCGCTTGCTCACGCATGCAACATCCGCCGTGAGCCGTTGGCAGTGCATGAACCGTTCGGCCACCGGAAACAGGGAACCATGCTGAGCATCTACGGGAATTCTTCCGGCCGATTTTGTGACGGCGTCAGTCGCCGAAACTTTCTTAAGATTGGCGGCTTGGGCATGGGCGGCCTGGCGTTGCCGGAGCTGCTGCGGGCCTCCGCATCCTCCGGCGGCGGCAAGCGCGAGAAATCCATCATCATGATTTACCTGCCCGGCGGCCCGCCGCATCAGGACATGTACGACCTGAAGATGGACGCGCCGAGGGAGATTCGCGGCGAGTTCAAGCCGATCCGGACCGCCGTGCCGGGCATTCATATCAGCGAGATGCTGCCATTGATAGCCAAGCAAATGCACCGGGCGACTCCTATCCGCTCAATCGTAGGCGCGCGCGACGAACACTCGAACCATATCTGCTTCACCGGCCACACGCTCGGTTCGCAAAAACCGGCGGGAGGCTGGCCCACCTTTGGCGCGGTGATCTCGAAGTTGCAGGGGGCTCGGAAGCCGTCGCTGCCGCCGTTCGTCGGCCTCGAGCCGAGGATGAAACACACTCCCTACAACGCCGCCACGCCCGGTTTTTGTGGCGTGGCGCACAAGTCGTTCCGGCCCGAGGGTGACGGAAAGGCGGATATGACGCTCAAGGGCATCAGTCTCGACCGGCTGAAGGATCGGATGGGGTTGCTGCAGAGTTTCGACCAGTTTCGCCGCGACGTTGATGCTGCTGGATTGATGGAGGGGATGGATGCCTTCAATCAGCAGGCGTTTGGCATCCTGACCTCAAGTCGCCTGGCTGAGGCGCTTGACCACACCCGCGAACCCAGGCGTACGATTGAGATGTACGGCAAGGGTGACACGGGCATCCGCGGCGATGCTGCGCCACGCATCCTCGAGCAATTCCTCGTCGCCCGCCGCTTGGTCGAGGCCGGCGTGAGAGTGGTCACCGTGGCGTTTAGTTTTTGGGATTGGCATGGCAACAACTACGGCAACGCCCGCAGCGACATGCCGATGTTCGACCAGGGCGTCTCTGCGCTCATCCGGGATCTGCACGATCGCGGCCTGGACAGGGACGTGGCTGTCTGTGCTTGGGGCGAGTTCGGCCGCACGCCGAAAATCAACAAGGACGGTGGCCGCGACCATTGGCCGCGCGTTTCGTGCGCGCTGCTGTCCGGCGGTGGCATGACACACGGTCAAGTGATCGGCGCGACCGACCGCTTGGGCGGCGAAGCCTCCGAGCGGCCGGTGCATTTTATGGAGGTTTTAGCGACGCTGTACAATCATGTCGGCATCGACACCGACACAGCTACGCTGCCCGACCTCACCGGCCGGCCGCACTACATCACCGACGGCCACAAGCCGATCCGCGAACTGATCTGACTCTGCTTGGCCAAGGTCACCACCATCTGTAACTGGGATCCGGTTTCGGGCCGGTGTAGTTCCAGTTGTACGCCTCCTTGGGAAACTTGAAAAACTCGGTGTGACCGTCGCCGAGCAGCACGTTGAATCGATACTGGTCGTGGTAGTTGTGCCACTGGCTCCGGGGGTGCGTTTTTTTTCGGTCCGCCCACCACGGCCAGTCGCCGGTCACTAGCTTGTTCGACGGGCTGCGGCTCATTTCGGACGACTTCATCGGGCGACGCGAGCTGCTCAAGTCATAGTTGGAATCGCCGGTGACATGCTGAATTCGTAGCGTCTCTACCGACCACACGGTCAGGTAACTGTTGCCCCAGCCGTCGTAGCAGCTCCGGATTTTTTTCGGGAACTTGTCGGTGTGCAGCGAGTCGCCCTTGTCGGCCGGGCAGTGGAACACGCCGAACGAAGGGGCGTAGGTGTTGAGCGGCCGCTTCTCCGGTTCCACCAAGCCGCCGTGCATGGTCATCTCGCCCTTTTTGCCGCCGAGCGTGCCCCACTGCGAATAGGCCGGGTAGTAGCCCTCGTTGTCATCGGTATACATGGCAAACGCCAGCGCATGCTGGTGTAGGTTGCTATTGCAGCGGGCGGCCTTGCTTTTCTCCTTGGCCCGGCCAAGCGCGGGCAGGAGCAGCGAGGCGAGGATGGCTATGATCGCGATCACGACCAGCAACTCGATCAGCGTGAAGCCATTCCGTCGTGGAGCAATTGTTCCCACTGAGACGAAGCCAAAATCTACCGGGCTGCCGGGTGCGATTGCAAGCGAAACCAACCGATTGACATTGCGCGGTTCACCACTGACATTACCCAGCTTTTGGAGATGCAAATCAAGGTGAATCAATTGTTGTTAACCGGAGCCGCGCTGGCTTCGCTGGGGGGCTTGGCCAAGGCCGAGGTGTCGTTCAAGAAACAGGTCCAGCCGGTGCTCGCGTCGGCCTGCCTGAGCTGTCACGGAGAGAAAAACGACAAAGGCGAACTACGGCTCCACACTCAGGAAGGACTGCTGGAGGGCAGCGAGTACGGCAAGGTCGTCGTGCCCGGCAAGCCGGAGAAAAGCTCGCTTTACACCTCCACCGTCCTGCTGCCGGACGACGACGACATCATGCCGCCCAAGGACGAGCCACTTACCATCGATCAGGCCAACGTGCTCAAGGAATGGATCGCCGACGGGGCCAAGTGGCCGGAGGGGCTGGTCATCCAGCAGGTGCGCCGGATCGATTTTGCCAAGGATATCAAACCGATTTTGGAGTCGTCCTGCGTGAGTTGCCACCGCGAGGGGCACGACAAGGGCGACTTGCGGCTCGACGAGCGCGAGTACGCCTTCGAGGCCGGCGAATACGGCACGGCGGTCGTGCCATTCGACCTGGAGAAAAGCACGCTTTACCAGAGTGTGACGCTGCCGGCCAACCACGACGACCTGATGCCGCCATCCAACAAGGGCGGCCCGCTGCCGCAGGAGCAGCTCGACCTGTTGCGCGACTGGATCGTGCAGGGCGCCGCCTGGCCCGAGGGGCTGAAACTCGAGCAGACCCGCCGCGACACCGGCAAACAACCCGTCGCTGGCGGAAGCCTCGACGCCGCGCCCAAGGTTGTCATCGATATTCGCACGAAGGCGATCGAGAAGCTCATCAGGCAACTCGAGCCAACCATGAAGCCGTACGAGGAGGAGATTCCCGGGACCGGCGTCAAGTTTGAGATGGTGCCCATCCCGAGTGGCGAATTCGTGATGGGCAGTCCCGCCGATGAACCCGGCCGTAAGGCAACCGAGGGGCCGACGCACACGGTGAAGATTGCGCCGTTCTGGATGGGCAAGACCGAGACCACATGGAATACCTACACGCTGTTCATCTACGAGGAGGAGGAACGAATGGTGATGAAGATTCGCGGCTACAAGCCGGAACTCAACGCCGTCTCCGATGCCGTCGCTCGGCCAACCACGCCGTACGTCGAGATGAGCTTCGGAATGGGTACCGACGATTTCCCGGCGATCAGCATGACCCAGCACGCCGCCAACACCTACTGCAAATGGCTTACCGCCAAGACAGGTCACTATTACCGCCTGCCGACTGAGGCTGAGTGGGAGTACGCCTGCCGTGCCGGCACCACTACTGCTTACAGCTTCGGAGACGACCTGTCATTGCTCGGCGAGCACGCCTGGCACGAGGGCAACAGCGACTTCAAGTACCAAAAAGTCGGCACAAAAACCCCCAACCCTTGGGGACTGTATGACATGCATGGTAATGTGTCCGAGTGGGCGCTCGACCAGTTCGTCCCGGGAATTTACGCAACATTCAAGGAGGTCGTCTCCAACCCGTTCGAATACGGCAAGTCGCTCTACCCCCGCGTCGCCCGCGGTGGCTCATGGATGGACAAGCCGCAGGGGCTACGCAGCGCCGGTCGTATCGCGTCCTCGGCCGACTGGAAGTTCCAGGATCCGCAGTTGCCCAAGAGCATCTGGTACCACACCGACGCCCAATTCCTCGGGTTTCGCGTGATTCGACCGCTGATCGTCCCTTCGGCCGAGGATATGCATAAGTATTGGACAACCGAGGGTGAGCCGGATTAAACTGCCAACCGGTTCCTTTCCAATTTTGAACAAAAGCCGTCTAATGAAACACAACAAGAATACTCAAAAAAACGACTCACGGCTGGATCGCCGTGGTTTCCTCAAGTCCAGTTCAGCGATCGCCGGCAGTGCGGTGGCGTTGGGCAGCCTGTCCATCGAGCGCGGGGCGTTCGCCCAGTCCAGTGATACGATCAAGGTGGCGCTGGTCGGCTGCGGTGGCCGTGGCTCTGGAGCGGCCAATCAGGCACTCAGCACCGCGGGCGACGTCAAGCTCGTCGCCATGGCCGATGCCTTCAATGATCGCATGGACAGCAGCCTCAAGGGATTACAAAAAAATCACGGCCTGAAAGCGGACGTGAAAGAGGAGAATAAATTCATCGGTTTCGATGCCTATAAAAAAGCCATCAGCATGGCCGACATGGTGATACTGGCGACGCCTCCGGGCTTTCGGCCGATCCACTTTGCCGAGGCGATCAAGCAGGGCAAGAACGTCTTCATGGAGAAGCCGGTGGCCGTCGACGGCAAGGGTGTCCGCCAAGTATTGGCCGCCGCCGCGGAGGCCAAGAAGAAAAACCTCAAGGTCGGCGTTGGCCTGCAGCGCCACCATCAGCTTGGCTATCAGGAAGTCATCAAGCGCATTCAGGACGGAGCCATCGGCGATATCGTCTCCGCACGCGCCTACTGGAACGGCGGTGGTGTCTGGGTGCGTGACCGCAAGGGCTTTGAGCAGAGAGCTGGACGCAAGCTCACCGAGATGGAATACCAGATGCGCAACTGGTACTACTTCGTCTGGTTGTGCGGCGACCACATCGATGAGCAGCACATCCATAATCTCGACGTCATCAACTGGATTAAGGGCACCCATCCGGCGAGTTGCCAGGGACTGGGAGGCCGCGAGGTTCGTAAAGGCATCGATCACGGCGAGATTTTTGACCACCACGCCGTCGAGTACAAATACCCGGATGGCAGCTACATGTTCAGCCAATGCCGCCACATCCGCAACTGCTGGAACAGCGTGTCCGAGCACGTGCAGGGTACCAAGGGCCGGGCGACCGTGAGCGGTCCGCATGCATTGTCCGGCAATGATGGGAAACAAACCTGGCGCTTCTCCGGTGGCGGCAAAAACCCCTACCAGCAGGAGCACGACGACCTGTTTGACGCCATCCGAAACGACAAGCCTTACAACGAGGCCTTCTACGGCGCACACAGCACGCTGACTTCCGTGATGGGGCGGATGGCCACCTATTCCGGCAAAATGGTCACCGCTGATGAGGCGTTGAACTCTGAGGAAAATACCATGCCAGAAGTGCTTGGCTGGGAGGCGGCTCCACCGACCCTGCCAGATGAAGACGGCCACTACACCGTCCCCGTCCCAGGCAGAACTCGCTTCGCCTAGACAAAGCGGCAGGTAGGGCGTGTTGTCGAGTCGCACGCCGGGGGCATTAGGATCACTCGCCCAAGCGCAGCTGCTAACCGGCCGCCGGTAGGAGGATACTGAAGGTGGTGCCGGTGGGGCTTTGCTTGATCTTGATGCGGCCGGCGTGCGACTCGACAATGCGCCCGACGATGGCCAGGCCAAGGCCGGTGCCGCCAGGCTTGCTGGTGTTAAGCAACGAAGTGAAGGCGCGCTCGCGCGTCTCGGCGTCCATCCCACAGCCAGTGTCGGTGAACTCGATGCGAATGTAAGTCGGCTCCGGCGCCGACTTCGGCAGGTGGATGGCCCGCGTCTCGATGGCTAGGCGGCCGCCATCAGGCATGGCCTCCAGCGCGTTGAGGGTGAGATTCAAAAACACCTGACTCAGTTGTGGCGCATCCGCACGGATCTGCGGAAGGGCCTTGGCCAAGCGCGTTTCCAACTCGACTTTTTGCTGTGCGATTTTTCGGCGCACGAGGATGCGCAGGTCGTTGATTAGTTTGTTGACGTCGGTGGGTTGGAGTTGCGGTTCGGCGTTGCGGGCGAAGGTGAGGATCTGCTCGACGATGGTGTTCAGGTGATCCATTTTTTCGCCCATGATTCGCACGTCCTCGGCGCGTGGATCGTCTGCCGGAAACTCGAGACCAAGCGAGTGGTACAGCATCTTGAGGACGGTGAGAGGATTGCGGATCTCGTGCGCCACCTCGCCGGCGAGCAGGCCAAGCGCGGAGAGTTTTTCGTTTTGCCGAAGCAATTCCTCCGACTCGACGATGCGGTCGAGCAGCCGCGCCTTCTCGATGGCGATGGCGGACAACTCGGCCAGTGCCATGGCGATGCGGATTTCGTCATTGGAGAAAACGTAGGCGCCGGCCTTGTAAATGTTGAGCGTGCCGATGGCGCTCCCGCCGAAAACCAGCGGCACGCTTAACAGGGCGACAAGCCCCTCCTCGCGCGCCATGTTCTGCTGCTGGTAGGCGTTGGAGGTTTGGATATTCTCGATCTGCAGTGGCCTCATGCGGTGCACAACCGAGCCGAGAAAGCTGTCGGACACGACGACGTCCGGCTTGTTGAGGTAGGCTTCCCCGGCGCCGTGCGAGGCACCGAGGGCCAATAGGTCGCCGCTCTCGTCGAGGAGTTGCAGCGCGCTGGTCCGGGCGCTCATCAGGTTGCACGCCTCGCGGGTGATGGCGGTCAGTGCATCGTCGAGATCAACGGCGGAGTTGATCGCCTGGCCGACGGTGATGAGCGACTCGAACAGATCGGCCCGGATGCGAGACCGCTCGTAAAGGAAGGCGTTGTGAATGACTGTGGCCGCCTGGCTGGCCAACTCAGTCAGTAGCGCCTGGTCGGTTTCGGAAAAGGCGTTGAGCTGGTCAGAATCCACATTGATCACGCCGCAAATGGAGCCGTTGACCTCTAGTGGCACGGCCAATTCGGAGCGGGTGTGACCGTGAATTTGGACGTAGCGGGTGTCCTCTCGCACATCCGGCACGAGAGCCGTTTTGCCTTGTTGGGCCACCCAGCCGGTGATGCCTTCGCCGATGCGCAGCTTGAATTTCGAGGAGCCGTCCGGCAGCCCGTGCGCGGCCTGTATCTCGAGCAACCTGTCGGTGGGGTTGATGAGCACGACCGAGCCGGTGGTGGCACCTACGAGGTCAACCGCCTCGCGCACGATGAGCCCAAGGGCCTCCTGCTGGTCGAGGGCCGAGTGGATGACCTTGCTTACCTGATAAAGCCGCTGGAGTTGGGCAGGATCAATGGCCGGATGGATTTTTGTGTGGTCGCTCACCGCTTGGCCAATGATGGAAGCTCGGCAGCCATTTCACAAGGCTACGTCGTTGACATGACCAGCGGCATGGTGTAGCAAATTAATTCAGTTTGTATATAATAATAAACTTCTGGCTGGCGGCTGGCGGATCACTAATAAAAATGAAAACTCAATCCCTTTTATTCACTATGGTGGCCGCGTTGGTCACTGTTGGCTGCGGGCATCATAATCATCACCGGGATCACGAGAGCTTTACAGGAAAAGTGATCAAGTATCCCTTCCGGATGACAGGCTACGTCATTGGAGCTCCGTTTCACCCATTCGAATCCACCCGCAAGGCGTTTAACGCCACACTAGACATTCCCGAAAAAGCGGTGTCTTCGACCTCTGAAGCATTGTTTGGCCATGACCACGATCGCGACGATGACCAGGACCGTGATGACCGGGACCGTGATGACCGGGACCGTGATGACCGGGACCGTGATGACCGGGACCGTGATGACCGGGACCGTGATGACCGGGACCGTAATGACCAGGACCGTGATGACCGGGACCGTGATGACCGG
>Ga0115000_10001619_pt1 | contig 19727 bp, 8 predicted proteins | sample ArcticOcean_MG_C_6_FD_89690 | JGI IMG/M metagenome (GOLD analysis project Ga0115000, IMG submission 89690) | Marine microbial communities from western Arctic Ocean - ArcticOcean_MG_CB8_128 | ecosystem: Environmental > Aquatic > Marine > Oceanic | place: Arctic Ocean: Canada Basin | collected... | reverse complement strand
GAAACGATTGAATCGGAAAAAAGACAACGCCGCCGCCAAAGATTGTCCATTCGACGAAGTCTTACGAGCGCACTTCTTAAACAAACGCGACCACATCATCACTACTTTGAGATCCAAATGGGAGCGCGAAGCCAAAGAAAACGAAAACTCGCCGGCGGGCCACTTGGAAAAAGTAAAGGCCAAGTTTACGGAAGTCGCCGAGGAGTTGTCGGCGTTGAAGGAACGGTGAGAACCCAAACGATAAAAAACGCGACGAGAGAAGACAAAATCGAAAAACGAAAGCTCACGAACAACAAAAATCGTCATCATCGTCATCATCATCATCATCATCATCATCATCATCATCATCATCATCATCGTTGTAATATGATACATCGCACGCAGAGCACGCGCGCATAGAGCTGTTGGATTTCATGAAATCGCCCCCAAAATCGTGAAATGAAATGAAATTCGACGTGGAACCCTAAACACAGATTTCACCTTTTTCCAAAAAAAAATTCTTCGCCTGCGGCGGGCAAAAAATACAAGTGCTTCAAGGAAAAACTCGCTTTTAGTGGACCTCTTGTATCCCAATAAATCATCGTCAAAAGCCATTTTTACGCCATTTTTGGAACAATCAGACTCTAATCTATCGCGGAGCGCGCCTGCGGCGCCCAAAATTTCGCGCGCGCTTTTTGACCTCCCCCCTCCTATAAAAGTCTCTTTCAGAGAAAACGTGAAATGAAATGAAAATTCATTCGATTTCAAGATTTCGTTGAAATCATTCCAACCGCTCTCCGCGCAGGAGTCTCCGCACGAAAATTCAAAATACGAGTCGTCTCATCATAAAAAAACACGCCACACATCAAACGAATCAAACACCCAAGAAGAAGAAGAAGAAGACAAAGAAGAAGCTCTTAATTCGCGCATCGAGAGAGCGCGAGAGAGAGCTTTTAGAGTTGATGTCAACTTCGTCGCCTTCGCCGATGTATCGCGCGCGGTATCGCGCGACGAATGTGGTGCATTACGAGGAAAGCGCTTTGTCTTCATCCGATGATGTTGACGAGAAGGACGACGACGTCGGTGACGATGTCCCGTGGCGAACGAGAGGAGGAGACGACGAGAAGCAGAAGAAGCAGAAGCAGACGACGAAAACGGGAAAAAAGAAGCGCACGTTGCAAAAGAAATCCGCGAAGGAGTTTGAAACCATGCTTTTGCAATCGGCGGAGAAGGAAGGTGGACGTTTGGGACCGTCGCAGAGGGAAAAAATGAAAAGGAAACGAGAAAAGATGGAAAAACAAAAGATGCTTTTGAAATGCGCAAAATCGAATACGAATGGGCGTGGTGGCGGCGGCGGTGGTGGCAACGGTTCGGTACAGGCGTTTGATGAGGAGGAGAATTCGGACGACGACGAAGAAGAGTACGACGCGGCGACGCGCTTCTCGGCGAGAGAAAGCCGAAAGCGTAATAAGACGGGGAAGAGCGACGAGCGCGGGAAGAAAGGGAGGAAGCGGCAAGAGGATTCTTCAGATTCGGAACCGATGGCGGCGATGAAACGCGTGAAGGAAGTTCCGCAGAGGAGTCCTCCGAGGTACGCGAGAAGGAAAGCGGCGCCGGCGGTGTTTAAAGATATCAGCTCGGACGACGAGGCGTTTTTTGAAACGAGTTCGGAAGAAGAAGGTGAAAGCAGCGAGGAGGAGGACGACGACGACGGGAGCGACGATAGCGATGATAGCGAGGGACGGAGAAAGAAAAAGAAAAAGAACAAGAAGAGCAGTAATAAAACGAAGACCAAAAGCGATAATATGGAAGAAGCGATGGAGGAGGCGTATAAGATTGAAAAGTTGTTAGGATGTCGAAAAGCATCCTCGGAAGTAGGCGTAAGCGGCGAGATGGAATACTTAGTCAAGTGGAGTTATTATTCGTACAGAGACTTGGAGTGGATTCTCGCGAGCGAATTGAATAGAATGGGCGAGAGCTCGAAGGTAACCGCGTACAAAAGGAAGTTTGGGGGCGCGCCGAGCCCGGATCCGGACGACTTGTTTCCGAGGGAGTATTTGGAAATTGAAAGGATTTTCGCGACGAAGGAAAGCGAGGAGTGGGTGGAATATGAGGAGGACGACGAGGGGGTAAAGGAGGAGGATAGCGAGGTTCAAATTATCCACGACGACGACGACGATGACGACGAAAAGGAGACTAAAGAGACGACAACCAAACTTGAAATGGTGAGATACTATTATTGCAAGTGGAAGAGTTTGAATTACTCGAGCGCGACGTGGGAGCCGATGTCGAGGTTGACGAGCGAAGAAGATCTGAAAGAAATTGCCCGCTTTGAAGCGTATTCAGATCCATCGCCTCCTGATAGCTCGTTGATGCAAAAGGAAACCGCTCATTTATTGAAGACGAGACATAAGTTTAAAGATACGACCGGATCACTCGATCCAACCATCCCGGAGTTTAAAAACGGCATGCGTTTGAGGGACTACCAAGAATCCTCCTTTCGGTGGATGGTGACGAACTTTTACAAGAGGAAAAACGTCATTTTAGGCGACGAAATGGGTTTAGGTAAAACGGCGCAGACCATAGCAGTCTTAGAATACGCTAGAAGATACAAATCCAAGTGTCGACCGTCGTTTTGCGTCGTCGCACCGCTTTCAACGTTGACGCATTGGCGGCGAGAAATTGAGAAATGGACCGATATGAATGCGATTATCTTCAACGGCAACGTCGACGACAGAGATAAGTGCGAAAAATACGAGTTTTGGTTAAACAAAGAAGCGGGAGAGGTAAAGTTTGACGTTCTTCTAATTTCCTACGAAAACATTCTTAGACACGGCAATACGGCTTTGAAAGATTTTGCGTTTGAAGCGCTCGTGGTAGACGAGGGACATCGTTTGAAGAACATCGAAAACGCAACCACGCGATCGATTTTATCCATGAAATACGACTGGATGCTCATGTTGACCGGGACACCGATTCAAAATAATGTCAAGGAGTTGTTTGGTTTGATGCACGTGCTCGCGCCAAAAAGTTATCCAGACTGGGAGACGTTTGTCGACGAGTTCAGCTTGGATCCCGACAACGCGGCGAGTATAAATCATCAGCCGACGGCGGAACAAGTTATGTCTATACGAGAGGGGTTGAAACCGAGAATGTTGAGACGATTGAAAGATGACGTAGAGAAGATTCCCGCGAAGGAGGAAATTGTGGTGAGAGTAGAGTTGTCCGCGCAACAACGCGGCTATTACACCGCTGTTGCTGAGAAGAACATCGGCGTCTTGCTCGAAGGCGCCAAGAGTAAAAACACGCCGCAGTTGAGAAATATATGCATAGAGCTCCGAAAAGTGTGCAACCACCCGTTCTTGTGCGACGGATTGGAGGACGATTACATTCAAAGGTGCCGGTTGGCGTTGAAGGAAGGCGAAGAGATGCCGTCGCAACTGGACCTTCTGACGCAAAGTTCGGGGAAAATGAGCTTTCTCGGGAAACTGTTGTCAAAGTTGAAACAGGACGGGAGCAAAGTTTTGATTTTCTCGCAGTTTAAACGCGTGTTGGACATTTTACAAGATTATTTGTTCTTGCTGAATTTACCCTGCGAACGTTTAGATGGCGACACCGCGGTGCAACAGCGCCAGGAAGGTATCGACCGATTCAATGATCCCGAGCAAGATTCGTTTGCATTTTTACTCTCCACGAGAGCCGGCGGGGTTGGAATCACGCTCACAGCGGCAGATACTGCAATTATTTTCGACTCGGACTGGAATCCTCAGAACGATTTACAAGCCATGGCGAGATGTCATCGCATCGGACAAACGAAAGAGGTGAAAGTCTACCGCTTAGTCACGAACGGAACGTACGAGTACGAACTGTTCCAATCGGCGTCTCGAAAAGCCGCTTTGGACGAGGTTTTGATTGGCGGTGGCTGCGGTGAAGATATGGAGGAGGTGGAAGAAGAGTTCGGCGATGGCGACAACAAAAGAGCAAACGGAGGTCAGAAGACAAAGAAAAAGAAGAACGAAGCAGAGCGCATCACCGCGCTCTTACAGAAAGGTTTGCAGTTTGCCCGCATGGGAGAAAACGCCAACGAAGAATCAAAAAAGTTTGAAGACGAAGACATCGATACTATTTTGAGCAAGCGCGCGGATGTGAAAGCCATTGGTACGAAGAAAGGAAATGCGTTTTCCACGTTCACTTTTGACGCGAGAGAAGAGGAAGACAAAAAGAAGTTTGGCGACGACATCGACCCTGCGGAATATTGGAAGACAATGTTCCCGGACGCCGCGAGTAAGGCGGAAGAAGAGAAGAAGAATCGTGGTTTTATCGACGAACGACTCATCGTAACCGGAAGAAGAAACCGCGTGAACAATTTTGGTGATAATTTGAATCTAAGCTTGCTGGAAGGTGGACGAACGAGAGGACGAGAGGAACGAGATGTTTCTTACAAAAATCCACCGTCAAAAAACAGGGAAAAGAAAAGAGAAGGGAGAGATAAAACGTGCTGGACGCACCGAGAGATTAAAATCGTGTTTGACTCCATGTTTGCGTACGGTTGCCCGTACGAAGATACAAGACGTGTCATTCTCTCGCGCGAGGTTAAAGAGAGCATCGTCACATTCTTTGGACGCTCAGAGCAAGAGATCAAAGCCGTCGCCCGGTCGTTGCTCGGCATTTTTGACGTTCTGCGCAAAGATGGCAGCGTCACGGCGCAGACTTTAGCCAATACCGACTCTCTCTCTACGAATGCTTTCCCGCGCTTCGAAAATCTATTCGTGGACGTGAAAAAGGCGTTCGAAAATCGACAAAATAGACTTGTTGAGCGGAAATGTTTGGCTTATTTGTTTGAAAAAACGCGCACGGATGAAGATTACGTTTGGAAGCCGGACGAGTTGCCGACGTTGAAAGATGAACGAGAAATTAACGACGTTTCGATGTTGACAGCGCAAACGTGGTACGACGAAAACTCTTTCTACACGCCGCGTTCTTGGTCGGCCAAGCACGATTTAGCTTTGTTGCGAGGAAGTTTGGAGATTGGATACTCGCCATGGAACGCCTCGAAAGTTAACGAACAGCTTGAGGCTATATTTCACGAAAAACAGATTGGAAGTATTTTCGTAGATGCCACTGCCGCTCACGATGCTTCTCGTCATTCTCCATCTCAATATCCTCTAGGGTTACATCCTCAGTTATCTTCTCCTCCTCCTCTTCCTCCTCCTCCTCCTCCTCCTCCTCCCACTACTACTACTACTACTACTACTCCGATGGAGCTCGAGGAGTTCAAAAACTTCGCGAGAACGAGACTGCCCTTTTTGCTCTCTCGAATATCTGGGTTAAAAATAACAAACACAAGAAATGTGCATTCATCGTTTACAGGGACATCAAATCTAGGTGCGGCTCAGAAACTCCAATGGACGGATGCGTTGAAGCAGAAGTTATACAGTGCGCTCGAAGATTTAATGAAGAGGTACCAGCGCATCGGCCCCAAGAGCGTATGCGACGAGATGGGCGTACCGGAGGTAACGCGAGACAACGTCGCGAGTTATTTGCAAAGAGTGCGAAAGGACGAAGTGAATCAATCGGATCTTTCTATGAGGCTATGGAAATACGAAAAAGAGATATTTCCAACAGCTGAGCATGAAAAGAATACCGAACACCAGCTGGCCGCGACGCGACCGAGGCGCGCGGAAGAAGGTATCAAAGAAGTTGCCAAATTTCAAAGCGAGAACCTTTACGCGATGGATTTAAAACACGAACATCAGCGACAAAATCTCCTCAGAGCGCAAAACACCGAAGTGCAAGAGAAAATCGATGCTGGCATATCAAACGAATATTTGCGACGCATTCAAGACGTTCATCGACAAGTCATGCTCCGATTAATTGAACAACTCGACGCGGAAAAGGAGGGTTTCACGAAACGTTGTGAAGCACAGTTGAAGCGTTTAAAGGAGGAGGAGGAGAAAAAACATCTCAAGGAGGAGGACAAGGAGGAGGAGGTGCGCAGATTTGGCGACGACAACGAGGACGAAAGAAGGAGTGAACATCCAGAGGTGATTGAGCTCCTTAGCGACGACGACGACGAGTAAAAGCCACGATTTTTTTAGCGACGACGAGAGAGACACAAAAACACAGAAGAAGACGATTGATTGATAGTCATGATTGTAACAACAACAAAATGAGTCACTAATAGCGAATATTTAATCATGCGTGCAAAAAAAAGAGAGTGTAATGATATCGACGAGATTTGAACTCGCGCCCTTGCGGACCGGAGCCTTAATCCGGCGCCTTAGACCAACTCGGCCACGATATCTTGTAAACCCTATTTCGCTCGTTTTTAAAAATTATACAGTTTTTTGTTTACGACTTTAGCTAAGAGAGAGGAAAAGATGTCAAATCCTCATATTCTCTCTCAAAAGGCTCTCCTCTGCGAGAGCAGAGAGAGAGAGAGAGAGAGAGAGAGTTTCAGCACAGCAACAACAAAAGAAAAGTCGTCAAATCGATTTTATAATGACGCCACCTCCGTTATCTCGAGGAAAAGGATCATCAGACGATGAATTCATGAATTCGCCGCCGAAATCTCCCAAAAAAGACGCCTCTGGTGGCGGCACGGGGTCCTCCCCGACGCTGCCAAAAATCAGCGAAGACGCCGCCGTGAGCAGCGAGAAGAATACGAGAGAGATGTACGCTTCAGTCACGCCGCAATTCGCGCTGAATTCACCGATGGAAGCGTCGATTGCGCCGACGGAGAAGATTTTGAAAGCGGAATTGATGGAGGAGTTTTTAACGAACAAACAACAAGACAACAACAGTGCGTCGACGACGGAAACAACGCTCCACGCGACAACCGCGATGACGAAAGAAGAGCAACAGCAGCAGCAGCAACAACAGCAACAACAACAACAACAAGGTGCGGGAATGTCCCAAACAACATCAAATACGGGGAAAAATTCCTCGGATAACTCGGACGACGACACGTCTTATCACGGGAGGAGGAAAAATTTTCTCTTCAGTAAAGACGACGGGATGACGTTGACGAACGAACAGAGACAAATTAGGAGACTGTTGCAGTTTGGGTACTTTTTACTCCACGCGGCGGTGATTGCGACGTTGGTTTTAGCCGTCGTGTGGAACTCTCGATTGTTTGGTTTTATATCGATCACGTTGGGAGGTTCGACGGTTATTAACTTTGTCGTGACTGGTTTGCAGGCGATATTTTTGGAACCTTCGACGCACGTCGTCGGCAAACGCTTGTATTTCATTCTAAACGGCGTGCAAAAAGAGCTCGTGAATTTGCTTCACGGCGTGTTGTGTTTGTGTTGCTGGTCGTATTACGTTCAAATGGAAGATATGGTCAACAAGAGCGATTTGAAAGAGTATTGGTATTTGACGACGTACCGAATTTTAGCCTCCTGGGTCGCTCGATGTTGCATGCATTTAGTCTCCAGAGGAATATTCAATTACATGTTGGTTGATTTGCAGAGACGCGTGTATTCTGACCAAATGTTGACGATCTTAATCGAGGAGTTCGCGCTGATGAAATTGTTCAAAGCGATCGTGCCGCAAAGAGAAATTTACAACGTGGCGCATAAAAAATTGCTCTCGTCCACGAACATTTCAAATCTGAAGCGCGTCGGATCGACCTCGAATTTGTTGCAACAATACGCCGGCTTCGGCCACGCGACGTTTCCAGTTGGTGAAGATTACATCATTCAACAACACGGGATCATGTATGGCGGGGTGAAGAAGAAAATACGGACGTTTGAGCCCGTGAGAGAGAGAGGAGGGCAACTGCTCGGGGGCACGACGATTACGGAAAAAGTCCATCACCAAATGACGTTGACGAGAGCCGCCAGGCTCGCCAGGTACATCAAAAGATACAACTTGCGCATTCCTCGAATGTTCGCGGACAGAGCCAATCAAACGTCCATCAAAGACGAACCATTAATCATCGACGATATCATCTTGGACGAATCCGTCGCATCGACGTGCGGCACGAGATTGGCCGTCACGTTGCGCAAAATCCAAAAAGCGAAACGTTTACGAGTCAACTACGAGTTTTTGAAATCTTTGGGCGTGAGTAAAGAAGTCGCGCAAATCATCATGGACATCTTTGACGTGGACAAGCACGGCTTCGCGGACAGAGACATGATCATCGACCGCGTGATTGAAATTTACGAGAGCAGGAAAAACATGCAATTGACGTTGGGAGGTTCGCGATCGGTTTTGGCCACGTTGGAACGGATGATGTTGACCGCGTTATACATCGTTCTCATCTTCATCGTCCTCGCGATTTTCGAACAAAACGTTCTGGAAATGTGGCTCACCCTTTCTTCCTTTATCCTCGCGTTCGCGTTCATGTTTGGCAACTCCATAAGAGAGTGTTTCGAAGGCGTCATCTTCATCTTCATCACCCACCCGTACGACGTCGGCGATAACATTCTCATCAACGGGAACCGTTTCGTCATAAAAAACATCAACATCTTACAAACGGAAGCAGAAAACTGGAACGGCGAAGTCACGTATTACCACAACCAAACGATGATGCGCTCGACCGTGATAAACATGTCCCGATCGAAAACGCGAACGGAATCTTTCGATTGGATCGTCGACGTGGAAACGAACGACAAAGTCTTCGACGGCTTGAACAGTTCTTTACACAACTTCACCGCCTTAAACTCCGCCGACGTGGACGAGTGTTTCCTCAAAGTCGTCCCGTGTGGCGATTACACCGGCAAAATAAGAATCACCGTCTTTCTGGATTTGAAATTCAACGGTTTACCCGTTTTGCGTTCGTTGGCGGTGAGAAACGCGGTGAACAACCACGTCCGGAAATACTTCGTCGCGAATAATGTCAAGTTGCACAGCTTGCCGTTAACCATCGATGGACACATCGTAAATACGACTACTACTACGAATAATACTAGCACTGGCAATATTAGCGCGCCTTAATAACTCTAATACTAATAACGAAGAGAACGGGGAAACCATTTTTGTAATACTACTATCGATTATCGAGTACTTCTTCTTTAAAAAAGTTTCTCTCATCATCACAGTCATAAAACTGCTCATTCGTGCATTGATTGGTTTCCGTCCCCTCTCGTCTTATTGTGTCAGTCATGTCTATAAATCGCGATCTGAAAAAAAAAAAGCGGTTTCGAGAAGATATTTTCTTTTTTGAATTTTATGACTAGATTTTTCCGCAATTCAGCCGCACTTTAAATACGTAACCGATTATACATCTACCATATATACATACAGAACAAAAGATCTTCCCCCGATCAGACGGTACGAACAGAGATTACCTTTATTTCTTCGCGAAAAGGAGATCGGATTTGTTGATCTGTCGTCTTCTCGTTTCTGTTTTTTCCAACACGCGCGCCGCAAAACGGATTGGATTTTTCTTTCATTTTTCTCTCCCCGTCGTCGTCGCGGCGCTTTTGATCGGTTTCTAATCTCTTAATCCGCTTTTTCCAATCAATCGTCGACACACACACAGAGAGTAAAAGAGAAGTTTTAAAGGATGGGATTTGACTGCCAAACGGCTGTTTTAAAACAAACGGACAAAGCGTCCTGCGATTCTCGCCTGACTGCGACCAAAGCGTTTGCAGATGCTTTGGAAAAGGGCGACCAAAGTGCGAAAGAAGCGTTCGCGACGGATTCCGAAGCTTTGACTGCAATTTTAATCAATTGCGGGGACAAAAATTCACAAGATGTATGCAAAGCCTCGCAAGAGTTACTGGAAACAGCCGCGAAGACGGTGAACGAACACGCGGTGTTGAACTACGTGGATGGGTTGATTCAAGCGATGGATTCGTCGAACAGAGCCGGGACGATCGCGGGCGCGTTGGATTTTATCTCCCGATTGGCGGAGACGAGTCCGCACGGCGTGAGCTGTAACTTGGTGAGGTTGATGCCGGTGGTGACTGGTTTGGTGAACGACGCCTCGAGCGTGGTTGCCGAAGCCGCGAGAACGACGGTGGAGAAAGTGTGTCACACCATCGATAACCGGGATATTGAACCGTTCATCGACGATATGGTGGCGGCGACCATCGACCACGACAAGACGGACGAATGCGTTCAAAAGTTGGCGTCGACGACGTTCGTGCAAACCGTGACTGCGGCGCCGTTGGCGTTGATTTCGCCAATTCTTTTGTTGGGTTTCAGGGCGAGAACGACATCGACAAAACGCATGTGCGCGGTGATTTTGAACAACATGAGTAAGTTGGTTGAAGATCCGGAAGACGCCGAGCCGTTTTTGGACAAGTTGTTGACCTCGGTCGAAAAAGCGTCCAACGAGATTTCCGATCCGGAAGCGCGAACGGTGTGCGGGAAGTGCACCGATCAGTTAAAGTCGATCGGCGAACGATTGGCCGATCCCAAGTTTGTCTCCAAAAGACCGACGGAATCGAAGTTGAAGGAGTTGTTAGGAAACGGGATTTCGCAGTACGAAGTCATCGTTTTGAGTTCCTTGATCTTGAACAAGTTGGAAGATTACGACTTTGAAGAGGCGTTGAAAGGCAAAGGGAAGCAATACTTTGAAAATTTGGAGAAGTTTTACTTCGAGGACGACGAGGAAGACGAAGACGACGGAGACGCCGAGGAATTGGCCAACTGCCGATTTACCTTGGCGTACGGCTCGAAAGTTTTGTTGCACAACACCAAGTTGAAGATCAAGAGAGGCTACAAGTACGGTTTGTTGGGCGGGAACGATTCTGGGAAGACGACGTTGATGAGAGCGATTTCTAAAGAGCAAGTCGAAGGTTTTCCTCCCGCGTCGGAGTTAAGAACGGTCTTTGTCGAAGCCGATATCGTTGGCGAATTGTCCGATTTGCCGTGCGTCGATTACATTTTGGCGGATGAAAGAATCAAAGCCGCGGGTATTACCGAGGAAACCGTCGAGAAGATGTTGTTGAACGTCGGTTTCGGCGAAATGCAAAACGGTGCGAGAAACTTGGTCACCTTCTTGTCCGGAGGTTGGAGAATGAAGTTGGCGTTGGCGAGAGCGATGTGTTTGAACGCCGACATCTTGTTGATGGACGAACCGACGAACCACTTGGACGTCATGAACGTCAAATGGGTCGAAAGCTACCTCTTATCGTTGACGAACGTCACGTGCATCCTCGTCTCGCACGATACCGGTTTGCTCGACCGCGTGTGTAACAACATCATCGCCATCGACAACTTGAAATTGAAACAGTTCAAAGGTAACTTGACGGAATACGTGGCCAAGAACCCGAAGGCGAAACAATTTTTCGAGCTGAAATCTGCCTCCGGATGGAAGATGCAGTTCCCTCAACCTGGATTTATTGAAGGCGTCAAGTCGAAAGGTAAACCTTTGATGAAGATGGCGAACTGCACGTACACGTACCCGGTGAACCAAGTTCCTACGGTGAAGAACGTTACCGTTCAAGTCTCCTTGGCCTCCCGCGTCGCGTGCGTCGGCCCGAACGGCGTCGGTAAATCCACCATGATCAAGTTACTGACTGGTGAGGTTGAACCGCAAGAAGGTACGGTCTGGAAGCACCCGAACGCGAGAGTCGCGTACGTCGCGCAGCATGCCTTTCATCACATCGAGCAACACTTGGACAAGACGCCGAACGAGTACATCCGCTGGAGATACCAACACGGCGACGACAAGGAGGCGTTGCAAAAGGATTCCATGACCTTGACGGAGGAGGAAATCGAAAAGTGCAAGAAGCCGTTCGAAATCTCGTTGCCGCCGGACGAGAAAGGCAACGTCCGCAAATTGAAATGGAACATTGAGAAGCTCACCGGTGGTCGTAAGACGATCAAGAAGGAGGTGGAATACGAAGTTCAATTCGTCGGTCAATCGCACGACGCGAACAGGTACATCAGAGCCGATAAGCTCGAAAAGGCTGGTTTCGCCAAACACATGAAGATTGTGGACGAAAAAGTTGCCGCCAGAGCTGGCGCGATGTCTACTCCGTTGACCACCGCGAATGTGGAAAAACATTTGGAGAACGTCGGCTTGGACAAGGAGTTTGGCACGCACACGAGAATGGCGGCGTTGTCCGGAGGCCAAAAAGTAAAGGTTGTCATCGCGGCGTGCATGTGGAACTGCCCGCACATTGTCATTTTGGACGAACCGACGAACTACTTGGACAGAGACTCTTTGGGCGCTTTAGCTGGAGCCATCGAGGACTACGACGGTGGTGTGGTTATGATTACCCACAACAACGAGTTTTGCTCGGCGTTGTGCCCGGAGACGTGGCTCATGGCGAAGGACGAAACCGACGGCATCGCGCGATGTAACTGCAAAGGCGACGCCGAGTGGATGACAAAAATGTCCAAGAAAGAAGTCACCGCCGCTGTGGATCAAACCGAATTCACCGACGCGTTAGGGAACGAGGTCAAAGTCGTGAAGAAGACGGCGCTTTCCAAAAAAGACCAAAAGAAGAAGGAAAAACTGCGCAAGGCGAGAAAAGCGAGAGGGGAAGTCGTCACCGATACCGACGAAGAGCAGTGGGCCGGCTTTGGCGAAGAAGAAGAATAATAAATACACACACATAATAAGCAAACGTTTAGGAGTTTCGATCAAAACTACGAGATAGAAGAGAGGCGCTCGAATTATTACATACACATAAGGAAGAAGAAAGAGAAGAAGAAGACACGAGAAGATAATTTTAATATCAAACATAATTTACAGTTTAATACTCACACGCGCCTGCGAGTGCTTTTTTTTCGCGGTTTCTACTCATATAATACAAAACAATAGCTATTCTAATAAACTCTATCCTTCTCTTCTATCACGCTCCAATTTGGCGATTGCTCTTGCTTAATCCATCCGAAATCTTCAACCTTGTTCCATAAGTTATCGTCTTCTTTTCCGTCGTTTTCGCTCGACAACAAAGGCGCAAACTCGACCGCTTGGCATCTCTCAATGATTGGACCGCTCGCCACTCGGCAATAAAACTGACACTTCGTCGCGTCGTGTATTCGGAGTTGCCTCGATCCTATAAACGCAATCGTATCGCTCATATTTTCCACGTACGCGCTCCCGTCGATATCCGTGGCTTTGATTTCGCACTCGACCAAGTTCCGCATTCGAACCGATCTCGGTCTACGATTCGCGCAACTTTCGATGGTCACTTTGCACCTCGTCAACCGTTCGATGGTCACGTCTTTTCCGTCGCACTCCTCGCTCGTCAAAAGAATCGTCTCTCCTTCTTTGTTCTCCCGAACGACTAACAAACCATTCGTCGCTCGATGCTTCTTTTGCAACATTTCAATCACCGCGGCGGAAGAAGGCGAAGTTTTGTCGTCTGTTCCTTTCCCGGAAAAGTCGGTCGTCGTCTTCTCCGCGAAAGCCTTCTTCATCGTCTTCGATTTTGCGAAGCTAAACTTCTTCGTCTTTCCGACTCTCTCATCCACCGCGTCTTCGGAAAAAGCATCGTTAAAAACCTCTCTCCCCCTCGCTTTCTTTTCCAACAGGTCGCACGTTTTCATCGATTTCTCCGCGTCGAATGATGGTAAAAAATACGCGCTTTTCGCAACCTTCTCTCGCAACAGAGCGATTTTGGTCAACGATTTTTCTTTTCCTTCTGTTCCTTCTGCTCCAATCAATCCTCCTTCTTTTATTACATCGCTTTCGCTTTGCGCACCCTTCTCTCGCGATGAGGCGATTTTGGTCAACGATTTTTCTTTTCCTTCTGCTCCTTCTGCTCCTTTTAGTAATAAATCGCTTTCGATCTCCTCCACCATTTTCTTAAACTCTCTCGCGAACAGTTCCACATTTTCCGTTGGATCGGAAATTTCATCGCGTCTCGAACGATTCGAGTCGATCTTTTGTTTCCGTTGGTCGTTTAAGAAGCGCAACTTGGCGAGCACTTTTTCTTTTTTCCTTTCCAATTGGACTTCTTCTTCCCCGTCGTCGTCGTCAAAGTCTGTTTTTGTCATTCATAAAAACAAAAGTCTCTCGTCGTCCTCGCCGTCCCGCTGCTCGAGCGAGAAGTCTCGCGCGTTTCCTCCCCGTCGTGCGTGTGCAGTTGGACTTTTCTCTTCCTCCTCTGTTTCTTCTTCTTCTTGATGTATTGGAAAGAGAAATGAAGAGAAAATTCAAAAATCCGGATGACTTGTACAAATGTGAGGGAGGAGAGCTTTTGGCGGTACTACGCGTCGTCTGAATATCTCTTAATCCCATAAATCTATTATCTCATCTCAAATTAGCCTGGTTTTGGTGGTAGCTTTCCAACTCGTTTTGCAAGTCTGCGAACCAGTCGTTCGCACGGACGAGCTGTCGTTCGCATCGTCGAAGTAAGGATTGAAAGATGTGAACGCTCTTGTCGCCGTCTGACTCGTCTTCTTCGTCTCTTTCCTCGCTCCGCGACGACGATACTTTTTCCACGAACTCGCGTTCTAGCGCTTCGCGAGTTTCGGTGACTTTGAGTAAACTCGCGCGCAAGTTGTGGATGTTTTCGCGGTGTAAGAGCGTTTCGCATCGCTTGAGTTTACGGTGCGCTTCTCCTTCTCGGGTTTTGATTTGCGTCAAGAGTCGTTTTAAGGAGGATTTCGTTTCGTCCAACGTGTGTTCTCGAGTCGCGTGTTTGCGTTTCTTCTCTAAAGCTTTCTTTTCTTTCTCCGCGCGGTGAATGATGTCTTCCGCGTGGACGAGTTTTTGCTGCTTTTCCAGAAGATCCTCGCGAAATGCGAGAAGTTCCTCGCGTTCTACCATCAACGATTTCTCAAACTCTTTCAAATCGAGGATGCGCGCGTTGTTCGTAGCCGCGTGCTCGTTCATCATCTTCTCTCGATTTTGCAAAGCGAGCCAGGAATTTTGCAGCTCAATCTTCTCTTTTTGTAAAACATCGCCGGCTTCCTTCAACGATTCCGCTTCGCGAAGGAGCGCAGGGTGGACTTTATCCGTAAACTCGCGGATTTTCAATTCGCGCTGTTCTAAATCTTCAATGCGAGTCGCGTTGATATTCGCCAAGTCTAAACCGCTGAGTTCTTGTTTGCGAATAGAGACCATGTGCGTGACGTTTTCGAGCTTACGCTCGGCGTCTTCGAGATCGCGAGAGACCGCTTTGAGTTTTTTTTTCAACGAGTCTTCATCTGTTCTGAACGCATCGTTGACGGCTTTGTGCTTTTCCAACTCCAGTTGTTCTCGTCGGACGTATTCGCGACGAGCTTCGATGTCGATTCGTTCGGATTCGGCGGCGGCGACGGCTTGGCGAGCTTTCGCATACTCTTTTTCCACGCGCTCTAAACCGTCTAAAAGCTCGTTTTCTCTTCGTTTCGCGTTCTCTTCGCGTTTCTTGACATCCATCGCGGCTTTTTTCACCGTTTCCGCGCGCGCATCCAACGCATCCCTCGCATCTCTGACTGCCTCCATGGCGCTTTTCTCCCACGCTTTGCGACGTTCGGTTTCTTTCTTCGTCTTACCGCTCGGCGAGTTAGCGCTCGCCAGTTGACGAGCCTCGGCGAGCTGCGTTTCTAAATGGTCTCTGTGCGTTTGGTGCGATGCGATTTCGCGTTTGAGTAACGCGATTTCGCTTTGCATCGCGTCGATTTGTTGTTCGTTGCGAGTAGTATCAACGATGGGAAAAGCAAAGTCGTTGCTTTGCGTTCCAGTATTTTTCTTCTGCGTTGATGTTGTTGTCGTTTGGGCAGAACCATCTCTCATGCGCAATAACGCCGTTTCTTGTTCCTTTCTCGCCTCGGCGGCTTCGGAAACTAAATCTCTGTTCTCCTTTCGCGCTTCGTTTAATTGATTCTCCAACGCTTTCCTGTGCGCCTCGATTTCAATCTCTTTCGTTCGAAACGATTCGCGCATAACGTCCATCTCGTTCGTGAGTTTTTTCAAAGTTGATTCCGAATCGCTCGCAGACTCTTCCAGCTTTGCCTTTAATCGTTCGATATCTTTCGCCTTCTCTTCGACTTCAGATTCCAATTCGCGAACAGTCGTCGCGCGTTGGCCTTCGCCGCTTCGCATCAACGCTCTCAAATCGCTCTCTCTTTTCTTCAAGTTCTCTTCAACCATCGCGGCGCGAGAAAGCTGCGAAGCGACATCGTTTTCTCGAGCGTCTAATTGTAACTCCCTATTTTCGATTTCGTTCACGCAAAACTTTGCGGTTCGCTCGGCTTCTTCCATCATCTCTCGCTTCTTGTGCATCGTTTGTTTTTCCTCTTCTAACCGGTCGCGATCTTTCTTTAATTCCAACTCGACTTTTTGAATTTTCGCGGCCAATTGTTCCAACGCTCTCCCTTTCTCTTCCAACTCCTCGTCGCCGGCTTTCATGAAATCTAAGCGTTCCGCGATCGTGCTCGATGCGATTTTCAAATCCTGCTCGCGTTTTTCGAGCTCTTTGCGTCCTTCGGTGACCTTCGCCCAAGCGTTCGCAACCGTATCGCACTCTTTCGCGGCGGCTTCTGCAGCCGCGGCGGTGTGACGTTCGCGAGCGTCCAGCTCCTCTTTAATCTGTTCTCTTTCGACTTTTGCTTTCTTCAGCGCATGTTCGGCTTGTTCAATTGCTGCTTTCTTCTCGGAGAAGAGTTGATCCAACTCTCTCATTTTCAACCTGGCGTCTTCCTTCGCCTGTTCAATCTTCTTCGCATTCGATTCAGCCTCTTTCATTTTCTCGAGAAACTCCCTCAAATGCTTTTCGGCTAAATATTTCTTCTCTTGCGCTTCTACTAACAAACGTTCCTCCTCCTCGCGCATCTTTGTTGCTCTCTCTGCTCTCCTTTCGCGATCTTCGCACGACTCCTCTCTTTTCAACGCGTCCATCTCTCTTTTCGCAAACGCTCTCGAAACCTCCCGTCTGTTCTTTTCAAACCGCTCGTAATCTCTCTTCAATAAGCCCGCTTCGCGTTCGCACGCCGCGTTCGCCACCGCCACTTGCTCTTGTTTCCTCTCCAACTCATCCATGCGTTCGTTCGACCACTCGTTCATTCTCTCGATGTCCCGTCCTTTCTCCTCCATCTTTGCTTCCGCTTTTTCCGCCCTTCTTTGCCTCTCTAAGAACTCCTCCGCCTCTATCCGCATCTCCTCGGCGTCTCGCTTCAACTGCCGCGCCTCTTCCAACTCCTCCTTCATTCTCCTCTCCCTCTCAACCACATCTTTCTTCATCTCTTCCACTCGATTCGCCTCTTTCGCCGTCGCTTGCGCCGCGTCCGCGATGCGACTCTTGTGCATGTTCAAAGCCTCCAACTCGCTCGCGCGCATCGCTTGCACCCGTTCGTGGTCGTTTCTTAATCTAGTCAACTCCGTGGATACCTCGTCCCTCGATTTTGTGAGCTGATATAACTCTCTTCGCAAAGCTCGATTCAACGCGCCTTTTTCCACTCTCTTCGCCGTACTGTTGTTGTTTGTTGGTTGGAGATTTTCATTATTTTCATCTTCAACGAAAGGCGTCCCGGCGTCTTCGAATACCTCGTTCTCCTCCTCATCCTCCTCCTCGTCTGAATCAACACCAACGCCATGGGCGAATATTACAGTCTCGTCTACCGGCGACGGCGGAAGCGACCCACCACCTCCCTTAGAGCCTTGGGTGAAATTCAAACGCATTTGACTGCCGTTTTGTGGCGAAATAGAAGAAGAAGAACTACTGTTTTTGCTCGTTCTTCCTCTCTTCGGGGTAGAAAACAGTTTCGGCGACTCTCTTCGCGTCATGGGACTCGCCACGAGGGGACGGTCCATCGTCGGCGTCCTCGTCTGAGTCGTCGGCGAAAGCTTATTCGTCATTTGATTTGAAACCAAAAATGTGGGGGAAACCAACGAACGTGTTTTTTTGGGAGCAAAATGCACTTCTATTTAGGGTAAATCAATTACAGTCTACTATCGAGAACCGTGTCCACGCTACTTTGGCTACTAATATCAAAGCACGTCCATGTCGACGACTTCTTGTTCTTGTTGTTGGTGGTGGTCGTCGTCGTCGTCGGAGCCGGAACTGGAAATCATCATCGCGCCTTTCGCACTCGCTTTCGTTGTCCTCGTCTTGGGCGGCGGATGCGGCTTTGGCGCGGATTTGCCGCCCCTCTCGGGTCGCTGCTCCAAGATGTTGTTGTCGTTTAAGTTCTTGTTCTTGTTCTTGTCGGGGTTTCGGTACGGGGTGGAGTTGTCCTGGTCGGAGGAGGTGGACTTGGTGCCGCCGCTTTCGGTCGTGGTGGACGCGGCGCCGGCTTTCGCGCGTCGCGTATTTTTCGCGATTTCGCTCGCCGGGTCGGTTTCCGCGTAATTTTCGCCGCCGCCGTTGCGCTTATTAGTATTCGTAGTGGCATGATGCTGATCGTCGTGGCTCATGCTGTAACTTTCGCTGGTTGAACTCTTGGATTGTCCGCTATCTCTGTTTTGCGATTGCGCCGAAGTCACTTCTTGCTCGTCCTCCTTCATCTTCTCTTGGCCGGTTTTACGCCGCCACTTCATCAAATCTTCATCCAGTTGGTTCAACTGGCCCATGAACCCGGCGTTCGGGTTAATCTGCGGTCTCGCCAACCGCATTCGCATCAAAGCTTCGTCCAACCTGATGTTTTCGTGACACATGACGTACGCTGCGCACACGGACGCGCTTCTCGACCGGCCCGCGAAACAGTGCACGAGCACGTTCCCGCCGCTCTTCACCGCGCCGCTAATAAACTCGAAACACTGCGGAAAGTGACTCCGAATATCCGCATCTGGCCTATCCGCCACCTCCACGGTCATATACTTCACCCCTTCTACGTGTTTAATCTCAAACCCTCTCGCCACCGTCAGGACGTGCGTGATCCCTTTCTCTTTAATCTGCTCCTCGCTTTGCGCCGCGCCGATCGACCCGAGGTACAGATTCGGCGCGATGAGCGCCGGCACTTTGTCCTCCTTCACTTTCTTCGCGGTTAAGATCAATCGCATCAAAGCGACGACTCTTTCCACTTGCTTCTCGTCTTTCGGGGTTCCTTCCGGTGTTCGATGTATCTTTACCGTATTTCTCGTCGTCGTCTTCGCGACCGTCGGCGTCTGTCCTTCCATGTGCACGTCTCCGCCTCCTTCTAAAACATCCTCCTCCTTCATGTCTTCTTCGTCTTCAAACTCCTCCTCTTCTTGCGTGCCGGCGATGGCAACGTCTGAAAACCGACGAACGCGAGTTCCTCTCTTCTTTCCTTCTTGGTCTAGTTTATGCACCGTACACAAAAGTTTCTTCGCGACGTCGACGATACCGGAGTGCGCTTTCGCTGAACTCGATCGCGTTCGCAAGGCTCTTTTCTCATCTTTCGCCGTTGTTGTTGTTGTTGTTGTTGTTGTTACTCGAGAGCGTGAAGTTCTTCCCGGCATGATGAAATTTGCTCTTTGGCCGCGGTGCCGCGCGCGCTTCTGTTATACAGAATGAAAATATAAGATCAGTACACGAATTAAGAGAGAGAGACAGAGACAGAGACAGATATACAAAAAGACAGCAAAAAGAGATAACACGCGCTCTGCATCTTCTTCTCGTTCTTCTTCTTCTCCGCGGGGCTCGCAAAAAAGCGCGGGATGATGATGATGATTGCATTTTCCCGAACGCGATTTGGCCGCGGTGGCACATCATCATCACCATCATCGGTCGTCGATAGTGTCGCACCACTCGAGAGAAGAACAACCGAGAGAGAGAGAGAGAGAAAAAGAAAAAGAGAGAAAAAGAGAGAGAAAGTTCGTACCTTTATATGTGTGTGTGCTGCGAGCTCGAGCGCGTGTATCTAAATCGCTCGACGCAGTGTGTGTGTGCACACGAGCGCTGTACGAAATGAAGGAAGCGAACGAAACGAAGAACGAAAAAACGAAG